>Ga0210402_10000134_pt1 | contig 82846 bp, 64 predicted proteins | sample IncBWC7MmetaG_FD_161055 | JGI IMG/M metagenome (GOLD analysis project Ga0210402, IMG submission 161055) | Forest soil microbial communities from Barre Woods Harvard Forest LTER site, Petersham, Massachusetts, United States - Inc-BW-C-7-M | ecosystem: Environmental > Terrestrial > Soil >...
CAGCTTGAGTTCGCCGCCCTGGTTTTTGGCGGTGGTGAAGGCGCTAACCAGTTCGCCGATGCCTGAGCTGTCGATATAGTTCACGTCGCCGAGGTTCAGCAAGATCTTCTTTTGCCCTTTGGAAAGCAGGTCGCGCACGGTTTCGCGCAGAACCACGCTGCCTTCGCCGAGGGTGATTCGGCCGCTGAGATCGACAATGGTGACGCCATCCACCTGACGAGTACTGGACTTCATGGTCACTGAGGAGCCTCCTTGGAGTCCGCGGGGTTGCCGTGGACGTGCTTGGTCATTCTAAGTTCGGTGCCTGTCTGGGAAGGGTGGATCTCCACCACATCCATGAACGAGCGTATCAGGAAAATGCCCCGCCCCGATGTTTTCAGCAGGTTATCCGGCGCCAATGGATCCGGAATCCTGCTGGCATCGAGCCCTTTGCCTTGATCGCGGATGACGATGACAAGGTCGTGAGCCGTACGCTCAAACGCGAGTGTAACTTTTTTACTAGGGTCGTAGGCATTGCCATGCAAAACTGCGTTAACAGCCGCTTCTCGTACCGCCATGGAGATCTTCATGATCTCCTCGTCGTCAAAGCCCGCTTCGGCTGCGATGCGGCCAGCCGTCTCTTCGGCATTGTTCACCGTCTCCAGCGTCGAATCGAGCGTGTAGGAGACGCGGTCTGCGGACATAGTAGCCTAATATGAGCGAACGGTTCCTGAGTCGGCCTTCGCATCGCTTGCGGCGGTGACGCCGGGCTCATCGTGCTGGCCCGAATGCGACGGACGGGCGAATTGAGAGTTTGCCTGTAGGGCTCGTAAAAGTCAACGCGATACCCTCGGGTTTGCCCTGGGTCTGGTGGCCCGGCGGGCTCCGGAGTAGGGTGATCTGCGTCGCCTAGCAAGAGGGAAGCGGTCGTACCGGCTGCTTTTGCCGCGCAGCTACGGGCCCGAAACGACGGTCAGCGTCACGTTCGTCGGATTGTATTTGATCGTAAAGTGCTCTCCCGAATTAATGCTCAGCCCATTGACGGTGGCAAACGTGCCGCTGACGGCGCTGCCGGTCAGGATGGTGAAGGTATTTCCGATGGCCGGAACGAAGTTATTAATCAGCGTCACATTGAGAGTTCCATTCAGACTCGCCCCGTTTGCCACGGCGAGCTGACTGTATTGCTTGCCGACTGTCAAGCCGCCAATTTGGACATTGAAGCTGCCGCTCGAATTCTGCGTGTAGGTACTCGCGGAAAGCTTTCCCGTTCCTGTCGGCGAATCGCCAGCCGTAAACGAACCACTGGAAACCACGGAACTCGCGATCGTACCCTTGCCGAAAACGTTTCCCGCCTGGATGGTCGTTCCGGAGGGAGCGGTCAGCGTGCCATCCACGGTCGTGGTTCCCGCCGTCTGGGTGTATCCGCCGGTGACCTTGAGACTGGTTCCCGCTCCGACAGTCAGCCTGCCGGCGTTGCTGAGATCCCCGGGGGTAACCAACGTCTTGCCGGTGTGCAGCGCCAGCGAGCCTTTCTTGGTGATGGCGGCGAAGTTTCTTAGTGCATCGTTGGCGGCCTGGTCGATGATCGCCGAGGCTGTGCCCGTGAGAGTGATGTGCGCGGCGTCGTTCACGATGTTGGCGCCGTTGAATTGCAACGTTCCCGAGACCGTATAGGTTCCGCCGGTCAGGGTTGTGCCCGAGAAGTTACTGAACGCCTGGTTGATGTTCATCAGACTTCCCTTGTTCACCATCAGCGTGCCGGAGTTGCTGAAGCCGGCGCAATCGATGATGAGCGTAGTGGGCTGGTTAGCAATGATTTTCCCCTTATTGTTTAACCCCGCCTGGGTATTGCCAATCTGGCCCGCACCCTGAATCGTGTTGTTCAGGTTGGTCAGATTTCCGCCGAAGACCCCGATCACGTTGTTCGCATTGTTGGACATCGTCACCGTGCCTTTGCCCGTCAGCGTGGCGGAATGGTTTGGCCCGCTCACATCCAGCACGGTGCTGTTGTTCAATCCGTTCAACAGAATCGTGCCCGGGTTGTTGATGGTTCCATCCAGAACCAGTGCGGCGCCGTCGAATACCTCAAACGTTCCCGTGTTCGTGACAGGGTCCGTGAAGCCTTCGAGGGTAGCGGCGTGTTCGCTATTGGTGGCGGTAACCCCGATGACGCCGCCTCCGCTGGTGGTGAAAGTTCCGCCGCCAAATGACGTGTCCGGGCCTAAGATGACCATAGAACTTGTGCCCACGGCCTGAATCGTTCCGCCCTTGTTGGCGTAGTTTGTCACCTGTAGTTCGAGCGTACCCCCGTTTGTGGCCTCCATTATTCCGGTGTTGGTTGCGTTCACGCTAGGATCGACGATAAGGTGGTTCCCGCCTGCAATGTTGGCGTTGATCGTCCCCTGATTGTTCAACGTCATCTGCGTGTTTCCGATCTGGCCCGCCCCCTGGATGGTGTTATTCGTGTTGGTCAAGTTACCGCCGAAAACTCCAATCACGTTGTTCACACTGTTGGACATCGTGACCGTGCCGCCGCCGGTGAGGGTTGCTGCATGGGTGGGCCCGCTTACATCCAGCAGGGTTGCCGCGCTGACTCCATTCAGCAGGATGGAGCCGGTGTTGCTGATCGTCCCATCCAGGACCGCGGCGCCACCGTCGAATACCTCGAATGTTCCGGCGTTCGTGACTGTATTCGTCATGCCTTCGAGCGTGGCGGCGTGTTCGCTATTTGTGTTATTTGTAACTCCGACGATGCCGCCCGCACTGGTTGTCAGCGTGCCCCCGTCAAAAGACGTGTTCGGTCCCAACAACACCATGGAACCGGCGCCCACCGCCTGAATCTTTCCTCCCTTGTTGTTGAAGCTCGCTTGCAGCTCCAGTGTGCCTCCGTTGGTGGCTTCCATCGTGCCGGTGTTGCCCGCGGTCCCCGCGGGATCGACGATCAGCGGGTTGGCGCCCGCTCCTCCAATGTTGGCGTTGATGGTGCCTTGATTGTTTAACCCCATCTGGGTGTTGCCGATTTGGCCGGCACCCTGAATTGTGTTGTTGACGTTGGTCAGCCCTCCACCGAATACCCCAACGACGTTGTTAGGGTTATTCGACATGGTAAGCATGCCGCCGCCAGTGAGCATGGCTCCGCCGATCGCAAGGTTGACTTGTAGCCCGGTGGCCGCGCCGGTGCTGTTGATGTTCAAGTGCCCGGCATTCTGGATGGTGCCCCCGCTGGAACTGCCGAAGGAAAGAGAGAACCCGTTATTGAAACTCAGGCTGTCATCGGAGTCGATGGTGAGATTGGCGGCGGAGCCATTGACGTCCAGGGCGACAAGGGAAGCGCCGGCTTTCCCATTGTCAATGAAGACATTGCTGCTTGCCGTGGGGACGCCCGCGCTCCACTTGCTGGCATTGCTCCAATTTCCGGTGCCCCCGAGCCAAATGTCGCTCTGAGCGACAGCAAGAATTGGAGTCAGGAAGGCCGCCAGCAAAACGGCGACGCGCACCGTGGTTTTTCTACGGAGCCCTGCAAGGCACACTTCTTCGTAAACTCGCCCCAAAGGTCGCGTCATAGTCACACCTCAACGAACTTTTTCCAAAGTGTCGTTCTAAAATTCCGAAGTTGTGACGGCCAAAAAAGGCTTGCTTAAACGAGCTCGGCTTGGGAGAAATAGCTTGCTAAGGGGCCGAAACGGCACAATTAGACTGCTGGGGAACGCCGCTGTCAAGAGGCAAAAGTCTGCCCTCTCCTACCAAACCAATCTTCCAAGGATGATGCCGCGCCGGTGGAGCGGCATTGGACTACAGGCGGCGTCGATAAAGGCAAAACCTAAACTCCACGTTGTCGAATACCTTCTCCAGGAAGCCGGCGGAGGCGAACAGTTGCTCTTGCTCCAGCGTTGGGGCGACGTATGCGATGTACAGCAGCCGGGGGTGTGAGAGCAGCGAGCGACGAATCCCAGCCACGACCCCGGACAGCACCCGGGTCCGACAGGGATGGAAGAAAAACAGGACCGACGCTTCAGGAGGGAGCGCATAATCCGCGAAGTCCACATTCAAAGACTGGATGTCCTGGCACTTCTGAGTCGGGGAATTGTATCGCCGGATGTTTTCTTCGGCCGTAGAATGCAGTTCTGGGGAGAATTCCAGACCCAATATCCGCTTAAACGGGTACTCGGACGCTAGCAGCAACGCGCGTCCCTTGCCGGAGCCAAAATCCACGAACGTGTAGTCTTCAAAAGCAAGGTCGAAGCCCGCCAAGACACGCTTGAAGCGTGCCGGCTCGATAGCGGCATAGTCAGTCCCGTCAATCCAGTTTGAGCTGGGAATGTTGAGATCGCTGAGATAGGTCCATCCTTCGAACTTGCCATCCGTGTCAACGCCGTACTCCCTGTCAAAGTCGCTGACTTGGCCACCCGGGCGCAGCGACTTGGCCGCGCGGTACTCACGAAAAAGATGAACGGGCAAGAGAAAGCTCCGGCAAAGGCTGGTGAGGAGACCGCGCTCCCGCAACGACTTCTTGATTCGCGGAATCATCGTTCTCGTAACTCTTGGCATCGAACTGCCCTTCCTGCTCTAGGCAAGCGTTGTTACCGCCGAGAAGAACCGCTTGAGCTTGGTCGCGTCCAGCTTGCCGTCGGTTCGCACGCCGGAACAAAGATCGAGCCCGAACGGGCCTACTTCTTCAATGGCCTGGACTACGTTCTCCGGCGTGAGCCCTCCGGCCAGAAATAGCGGAATGGCGATGCGTTCCCGGATCGCGCGACTGAGGGTCCAATCGTGAGTTCTGCCGGTACCGCCTAGTTCCTTGACCGCGAGTTTCTGGTTGCCGGAATCGAGCAGGATTGCATCCACGTGCGACGCGATTCGGGCCGCCTCTTCGATAGACTCTGGACCGGTCACGTGAACGACCTGGACCACGGAAATCCCTGGCAAAGCATCCTTCAGATCGCGATGCGTGCCGACGGTAAGATGATCGCAGATCTGGAGCGTATTCGTCCGGCAGAAACGCTGTTGCTCGACGATGTCGTGAACGCTCTGCCGCGAAGTCAACAGGAACGTTCCGATGGCGGGTGGCACGGTCGCGGTAATTTCTGCGATCAGCTCATCGCTGATGACGCCCGGCCCGCTCGGCATGTGTGAAACCAGGCCCAGCGCGGACGCTCCACACTCGATGGCCAGAGCCGCTTCGTCAACACTGCCGATGCAGCAGATTTTTACTCGCGGCGTGCGCGTCACCTTCATGAAGGGGCTTTTCTGATTTCCCGTAGAGACGGAGCTTGCCGCGTCTCCCGCCGCAGAATGAGACGCTGCCTACTCGCCGTAGGGAACCCAGATGTTCTTTACCTGGGTAGCGTGCTCCAGAAACCAGCGACCCTCAGCCAGTTTGGGGTTGAACCAGTCGATAGCTCGTCCTTCGCTCGTCCAAACCTGCTTCAGATTGCCAACTGACATCGCCTTGGCAGCAGCGGCGCTGGCCTCATCTCCAAAGCACCAGACAGCATCGACATCGTCGTGTTCCGCAAGCGGCTTCAGAAGTTGCGACGTGTACCCGGTCACGATATTCAGCGCGCCACCGGGCAAATCGCTGGTATCGAAAAGCTGATATAGATCGCTCGCGATCAGAGGGTAGGCCTCCGAAGGAACCGCGATCACAGTATTTCCAACCGCTAGAGCCGGCATTACGACAGAAAGAAAACCGAGTAGCGGCGCCTCTCGCGGACAGACGATGCCCACCGTGCCGATGGCCTCATTCATCGCGATCGCAATATTCCGGAACGGAGGATTGTGCACCGCGCCGTCAAACTTATCGGCCCACGCCGCATACGAGAAAATGCGCTCGATGCTGAGATCCACTTCCGCGGCGGCCTGCTTTTCGCCAACCACGGCGGCAAGGCGACGCGCAATTTCATCGCGCCGCTGGGAAAGATTCTCCGCGCTATAGTAAAGAACCTGGGCGCGATTGTGAGCGGTAGCTTTTGCCCACGATGCTGCCTTCCGCGCAGCCTCGACGGCGTTGCGGATGTCCTTGCGATTGCCGAGCGGTGCTTCACCCAGCAATCGTCCGTTGACTGCGCGTACTTCTATGTAGTAGCCGGAGTCCGGACGCGCCTGCTTGCCACCGATGTAGAGCTTGACGGTTCGATCAATTTCGGGAGTGTCGATCTCGGGAGTATCGATGCCAGAAGCGCTGGAGCCTGCTTCCGATTCATTTGCGGGCAGCGCGAGCGTCTTCTCCGCCGGAAGTGTCGGCGCGCTCTTGAACCAGGCCGGCTCCATGTATTCGAGCAGACCTTCGCGTCCACCCTCGCGTCCGTAACCACTCTCTCGGTAGCCGCCGAATCCGCAGGAAGCGTCGAACAGGTTCGTGCAGTTTACCCACACCACTCCCGCTTTAAGTTGCGCAGCAACATGCAACGCGACGTTGATGCTCTCGCTCCAGACACAGGCCGCCAAGCCATAGACCGAATTGTTTGCCAGCTCCACCGCCTCCGCCGGCGTGCGGAACGTCATCGCCGTCAGCACGGGTCCAAAGATTTCCTGCTGCGCAACAATCGACGTCGGATGCACATTGCTCAGAAGCGTCGGCGGATAGTAGAACCCGCGCGCAGGCAACGTAACCTGCGGCTGCCAGCATGTCGCACCGTCGGCCACACCTTGGTCGACGAGGCTTCGAATGCGATCGAGCTGCACTTTCGCCACGATCGCGCCGATGTCAATCGCTTTGTCGAGCGGCGCGCCGATTCGCAAGGTACTCATGCGATCCTGAACTTTAGCGACCAGAACTTCGGCGATGCTCTCCTGCATCAGGAGCCGAGAGCCCGCGCAACATACCTGCCCCTGGTTGAACCAGATTCCGTCCACCAGACCTTCCACTGTGCTATCGAGGTCGGCATCTTCAAAAACGATGAATGGAGACTTTCCGCCGAGCTCAAGCGAAAGGCGTTTGTGGCCTGTTGCCGTGGCCGCACGAATTGCGCGTCCGACTTCGGTCGATCCGGTGAACGCGATCTTGTCCACATCCGGATGCCTGACCAGTGCGTCGCCGGTCGCCCCGTCTCCGGTGACGATGTTGACCACACCGGCGGGCAAGCCCGCTTCCTGGCAGATCTCGGCGAAGGTCAGCGCCGTAAGTGGCGTAAACTCAGCGGGCTTCAAAACCACGGTGTTGCCGGTCGCGAGTGCGGGCGCAATCTTCCACGCCAGCATCAGCAGCGGAAAGTTCCAGGGAATGATCTGCCCGACAACCCCGCAGGACACATAGTCTGGGAATTCCTGCTCCAGAAGTTGCGCCCATCCCGCATGGTGATAGAAATGCCGGGCGACCAGCGGAATGTCAATGTCGCGACTCTCGCGGATCGGCTTCCCATTGTCCATCGTCTCGAGGACCGCAAGCAGCCGGGAATGTTTCTGTACTAGCCGCGCAATGGCATACAGGTAGCGCGCGCGGGCATGCGGAGTGAGCGCCCGCCACCCGGAGGACGCCGCACGCGCGGCCTTGACCGCAGCGTCAACGTCAGCCGCCGACCCTTGTGCTACAGACGCGAGTTTCTCCCCGTTCGAAGGATCGACAGTGTCGAAGTATTCTCCCGCCGCGGGCGCCTGCCATCCGCCGCCGATGAAATGTTGGAGGCGGTGTCCATGACGCCCCAGCCAGGCTACTGCTTCTTTCGAATCCTCTGGTGCGGGTCCGTATTCCATGCTGACGAATTTTTCGGCAATGCTCATTTGGCGTTTGCTCGATTCCTTTTCAGACTAGTACCGCGACCGCGCAGTTATTGCGGTCGATCCAAGCTTGCTGGTGGAGAGCCGGGCGTCCTCTCCTGGCCGCCAGAGTGCCGGACGAGCGAGGCGCCGGTCTCTCCATCTCTCTTCGCACCTCACGCAATCGGATGCCTATGCTCGGCTGAATAACGCCCCGTCGCATGATGCTCCAACTGCCGCTCGATGTCTCCCAGCAAGCTACTGGCGCCGAAGCGAAACATCTCCGCACGCATCCACGACGTTCCAAGTTCCTCTTTGATCAACGACAGCCACTCAATCGACTGCTTAGCCGAGCGGATGCCGCCCGCCGGCTTGAACCCGACCGCCATCCCAGTTTGCTGCGCATATTCACGGATGGCGCGGGTCATCACCAAGCCAACCGCCAAAGTCGCATTCGTCGGCTCCTTACCTGTCGAGGTTTTAATGAAGTCAGCGCCCGCCATCATGGCGACCACACTCGCGCGCCCCACGTTGCGCAGCGTCAGCAGGTCCCCGGTTCCCAGGATCACCTTCATGTGCGCGGATCCGCAAGCCTGTTTGAAAGCCGCCACTTCGTCGTAGAGCGCCTGCCAGCGGCCGCCGAAAACATGCGCTCGGGTGATGACTATGTCAATCTCATGAGCGCCAGCCTCGACCGATCGGCGAATCTCAGCGACCCGCTCCGTCAACGGCGAGAGACCTGCGGGGAAGCCGGTGGACACAGCAGCGACATGCACGCCACTCCCCTCGAGCGCGTGTAGAGCCGTTTCCACAAACGTGTGATACACACAGACGGCAGCGACCTTGATTTGCAGTTCCTCGATTCCCAGCTTCTGTTCGATCTCCTGCTGGACGGGGTGCCGGGCCTTCGCGCACAAACGTCGCACGCGCTCGTCGGTGTCATCGCCCGAAAGAGTGGTCAGATCCATGCAGGTAATCGCGCGCAGAAGCCATGCTGCCTGCCATTCCTTTTTTACGGTTCGTCGCGCGACATGAGATTGAACGCGGCGCTCGACCGCGCTCGTGTTGACTCGGACTTCGCGCACCCAATCGAGGTTGAGGGGAATGCCGGTATTGGGCAGCAGAGGACGCCCGGAGAGCGTGGCAATTGCACTGCCGCTGTCCGCAGCGTGTGGTGCGAGACTCCGAGACTCGTTGTGATCGACCGGCATAAAGTCCTCTCCGCGAAATCACTTTGCTCTCCGCGAAATAACCTTCAGAAAAACTGGGGATTCGTATCAGGGCATCGCTTGCGCGATGCCACCAATCCCTTGAAATTAGATGCCCCTCAGGGGGCTGGGTCGCAACAGCCTAAGTCTTCCGCGGGGCATTCGTTGCCGTGTAATTGTACGGCAGACGCGATCAAAGATGAATTCTGGTTTCGTCTGGTTTCGTCTTGACACTCGGGACGCTGCACGGCTACGCTACGGCGCGATCACAACATCCTGCAATCGGCAATCTGGAGGTTAGTTCTGCTCACCCCGGGCGTTTGTTTCCGAGTTCACCAAAAGTTTTTCATTGCCGCAATCCTCTCCGCATTGATCGTAATGACGCTGGCAGTCCCCGCGTCCGCCGCCAATAAAATTATCCTCGACACCGATCCCGGCACCGATGACGCCATGGCCCTGATGCTGGCGCTGAACTCGCCTGAGTTAGACGTCCGCGCCGTCACCGTCGTGCCCGGCAATGTAACCGCTAAGCAGGGACTGGAGAACGCGCTGCGTATGATCTCGCTGGCCAATCGCTGCGATATTCCCGTCGCCGCTGGCGCACAGCATCCGCTCCTTCAGAGGTTAGTTACGGCGGAGTTCTGGCACGGCAAGAATGGGCTGGCGAATATTGAATTGCCGCCCAGCAAATGCAAAGTCGATTCCCGGTATGGCCCCGACCTGATCATCGAGATGGTGCACGCCGCGCCGCACGAAATCACTCTGGTCCCGGTCGGCCCGCTCACCAACATCGCCCTCGCAGTAGAGAAAGATCCGTCCATCGTTCCGCTGGTGAAGGAAGTCATCATCATGGGCGGCTCGATCACTGGTGGCAATGTGAACGCCGCCGCCGAAGCCAATATTTACAACGACCCCGAGGCCGCGCAGATCGTTTTCCAGGTCGGCTGGCCGCTCACCATGGTCGGCCTCGATGTCGGCGATAAGACATTGCTGTCGCCGAAGTATCTTGAACAACTGGGACAGACTCACGGGCCCATGAATGATTTCATCTACCAGGTCGCGCACTATCTGATCGATCTGTCGGCGCAATTCGGTTCCGGCGGCACGCCGATGTACGATCCGCTCGCGGTCGGAGTGGCCATCGACGCAGCCCTCGTGAAGGCGCCACCGATGCACGTGGATGTGGAGACACGGGGAGAGTTCACTCGAGGCGAGACGGTTGCCAACCGCCACGGCGTGGTGGAGCGCAATGTGCTGCACGGGGATCGCTACATCATCGAAGGTATCGACAAAGTCGAGCCGAATGCGAAGGTCTGCGTCGACGTCGACGCCGACCGCTTCCTGCAACTGTTCGTTTCCAGAATTCGTGGCAAGTAGAACTGTGGCAACTGGAACTAAGGACAAGTACACTCAATAGCGCCGTACGCCGTCGAAGGAGAGTCCAAGGAGAAGCGATGTTCACGCCCCACAGTCTGACGATTGCACTCTGCATGATGATCACGAGCGCCATTTGCTGGGGCTCCTGGGCCAACACTTACAAGGGCGTCAAGAATTATCGCTTCGAATTGTTCTACTGGGACTATGCCATCGGCATTTTCCTGGTGTCGCTGATCCTTGCGCTTACCATGGGCAGCACCGGCAATGACGCTTCGAGTTTTTTGAACAACGTGCGTTCCGCCGACACCAACAACATCGTTTACATGATGATCGGCGGCGCCATCTTCAATCTCGCCAACCTACTTCTCGTTGCCGCAATCGATATGGCTGGACTCGCCGTCGCCTTCCCGGTATCGATCGGAATCGCGCTTGTTGTGGGCGTGATTTTCAGCTACATACGCCAGCCCAAAGGCAACGCTGCACTGCTCGCTGCCGGCGTCATCTGCGCGTTTATTGCCGTTGTGCTCGACGGCAAAGCCTATGGCAGCCTGGCAATCGCCGGCCGCTCGGTATCGAAAAAGAGCATTATCACCTGCATCGTCTCCGGCGTCCTGATGGGCCTCTGGCCATACTTTGTGGCGCGAGCGATGACCAACGGAAACACACTCGGTCCGTATAGTATTGCCGTCTTCCTCACACTCGGCGCGCTGCTGTCGTGTCTGATTTGGAACGTGTATTTCATGAAGAAACCGCTGGTCGGTGAGCCTGTGAGCTTCGCCGGATATTTCAAAGGACCGATTTCCGGTCACGCGCTCGGACTGCTCGGCGGATTCATCTGGGGCATCGGCATGGTTTTCAATCTGGTCGCTGCCAGCTTCACCGGCGTGGCAATTTCGTATGCCATAGGACAATCCGCACCGATGGTCGCCGCTCTGTGGGGAGTTCTTGCCTGGAAGGAATTTGAAGGCGCGCCCGCTAAAGCCAAACTATACCTGGGCCTCATGTTTGTCTTCTATGGTGTGGGAATCTTGCTGGTGGCAAGGGCGAATGGCTAGAGCTCGTTCGTGTGGGGACGGGTGCCTCGCCCGTCCAAGCCGAGCAAAGCTCGGCAGCTGCGAGCTGTCAGCAGTCAACCACGTCGTAAAAATCCGCGAAAGCATAGGCGGTATGAAAAACTGAATTCGCAACCTCGTCGCTGCGCATTCGTTGAGACAACACGAAAACTCTTGACTTTGCATTTCTAATCTATTTATATGACCCATCGCTGAAAATAGGGACGCTCCACGTTCGAGCCGCGACGGAGTCTGATCCCAAATCGCCACGTCCCGGTTAGATAAAGAGAAGAGTGGCTGCCAAAGGTGAAAGAAAATGCTGAAGAAAAACGCGCTGCTCGTAGCGGTTCTCTGTTTCGTGTTCTTCGTCTGTCCACTGCTTTACAGCCAAGCGAACAGCAGTTTTTCCGGAACTGTTGCCGACAAAACCGGTTCCGTAATCGCCGGAGCGACGGTGAAAATCACCTCCCAGGGGACCGGTGTCACGCGCGAGGTGAAGACCGACGACTCCGGTCACTACACCGCGCCTTTTCTGCCTGTAGCGATTTACACCATCCGAGTGGAGTCCCAAGGGTTCCAGACTACCGAGCAGAAAGACATTCGGCTGCAAGTTGATGAACAGCGCGAAGTCGATTTCTCGCTCAACCCCGCGTCGGTTTCGTCTACGGTTGAAGTCAGCGCCACCGAAGTTGCCGTCGAGACCACGACCCCGACCCTCGGCCAGGTAATCACGGCTGAACAAGTAGCGGAGCTCCCGTTGAATGGACGCGACTTCGTCCAGCTGGCGACCCTGACACCAGGCGTAACGCAAGAAACCAACCCGTTCAGTTTCTTCAACAACGGCCCAAGTAGCGAAGTATCGACCCGTGGAACCTTTTCCCTGTCGGTGGGTGGCTCCCGACCCTCTAGCACAGATTGGATTTTCGATGGTGTTGACAACAACGAACTAACTGCGGGTGGCATCGCGATTCTTCCTTCGATCGACGCCATTCAGGAATTCAAAGTTCTCAGCTATAACTACTCTGCGGAGTTCGGCACACGCGCGGGTCCGACCGTGTTGATCACGACAAAGTCAGGAGCAAACAACTTCCACGGGTCGCTGTTCGAGTTCTTCCGGAATACCAAGCTCAATGCGAAGAGCTTCTTTGCCACCAAGAAAGAGCAGTTCAACCTCAATCAGTTTGGCGGAGCGCTGGGAGGTGCCATCCAGAAGGACAAGACATTCTTCTTCGTCGATTACCAGGCCACAAGAAAGCGCAATGGAGTGGTATTTAACGGCCTCATTCCGACCGCGGCTATGAAAGCTGGCGACTATACTTTGGACCCGTTAGGGGGCACGCGAGGAGTAACTTCGTACAACGGAGGAACGTTTACCTTCCCCAATATCGTAAACCCCTACAACTTCGCCTTCACGCCATTCCGGTGCGATGCTGGGGACAACCCTATTCCCGCCAACCCTGACGGAAGCCAGACAGGCGGCGTTAAAGACTGTAACAAAATCCCATCGAATATGTTCGATCCGGCCGTCAATTCCTCCGTGGATCCGACAGGTCTGGCAATGATCAACCTCTACCCGCAGAGCACTACTCCCAACACCTCGACGCTGACGAATTTCTCTAACGTACCGGTAAGGAAGCTGAATGAAGCCTCTTTTGACATCCGCCTGGATCACACTTTTTCCACCAAGGACACGGCTTTTGCGCGGTTTAGCTATGACCAGGCCAATTCATTCGTCCCCGGAGGTTCGCCCGGGTTTGCCACACAAGACGCGTTTGGAAGCACTCAGAACATCAGCAACCACGGCCGCAACGTAGCGGTGTCGGAAACTCACGTCATTAATGACCGCAATATCAATCAGTTCACGGCAGGTTTCAACCGCATTTTCAACCACATTCTGTCATTTGGAGACAGGACATGTAAGGCCGCAAACATCGGCATCCTGGGCGCAAATTTGAATAGTGTGTGTCCTAACGCTCCTTCCGGTGTCGTTAACCAATCCACCAAAGACTGCATCAGCTGTGGCATGAGTTCGACACTCATGGGTAACTACTGGAACCTGGGTGATCGCGGGTTTGCTCCCTTCCAGGGTGGGACCAACGTTTTCTACATCGCGGACTCGTTCGACATGATTCGTGGCAAGCATGACATCAAGATTGGCGGTGGATTTCGCGCTAATCAGATGAATGTGGAGACGAACGCTTTTCAGGATGGTTTCTTCATCAACTTTGGTTTGACCGGTGACGCAACTGCCGATCTCCTCATCGGCCAACTGGATGGCGGCATTCACGACCAGACGTTTTTTGGCGCCACGACAGGCCGCCGCTGGAAGCTATTTCGTCCGTTCGTGGAAGATACTTGGCGACTCAATAATGATCTGACATTGAACCTCGGCCTTGCTTGGGCTCTAGTGACACCGGTCAGCGAAGCTCGCGATCGCCAGGCCAACTTTGACTTTGCTTCGGGCAAGTTTTTCGTTGCCGGGTCAGCCCCGATAGCCGGTTGCGCTATCTGCGTTCGTTCTGACAGCCATGTTGGCATTCAGTGGGACAAGACGGCTTTCGAGCCTCGTATCGGACTCGCATGGAAACCGTGGGGCTCCCAGAAGACGGCGGTGCGTGCCGGCTATGCCATTTTCCACGATTCGTCGTGGAACCAGGGTGGGCAGGGGTTGTGGGAGAATCCGCCCTACTTGGCTGAACTGGACAATTTCCCCCCTGGTGGCCACCCGCTGATCTGTCCCTTCAACAATTCCGGCTCTGCCACTCCGCTCGACTGCGGCAACCAGCGCCTCTTCCTCCCCACAATTACCGCGCCTCCTAATCCCCAGCTGTATCCGGGAGCGCTTCAGGTTCAGAATCTCAATTTCAAACAAGGCCGCGTGCAGCAATTCAACGTGAATATCGAACACCAGTTGCCTGGCAATGTCGTGCTGACCGCCGGCTACGCTGGTTCTCGCAGTTCGCGCATCCTGGCGGGCCAGGTGAATCTGAACGTCGGATCTCCGGGCGCCTGCGGTGGCGTCGTCCCCGGGTACACTCTCGGATGCGGTCCCGGCGGAGCGGCTTTCGCGCCGAAGTGGGGATCACCGACCTTCCTATTCCCCCTGGTAATGAACAGCAACAACGACGTGGGTCGCGCTCACTACGACTCACTGCAGATCAAAGCGGAGACCAAAAGCGCACGCCACGGTCTGTATGCTCTTCTGGGATACACCTACTCACGTACTTTCGATTCCGGCCTGCCCGATGGCCTCGGCAGTTCGCCAGGGGCAACTTACTTCCCGCTTCCGGGCTATCAAAAACTGGACTGGGGACTCTCGCAACTCAACCTGAATCATCAATTCACAGCCAGCGTGACCTATGATCTCCCCTTCGGAAAGGGCAAGCAGTTTGGCGCCGATTGGAATGGTCCCGTCAATGCGATTTTGGGAAACTGGGAAGTGGATGTCATCGAGCGAATTACGTCCGGGTTCCCGCTCTTCCTGGTCGACAGCGCCAACGGTTCGGGCGTCGGTTTCATGTGGAACGGAAATGCGTTTAACCGCCCCGACCAGGTCGGCGACCCGAATAGAGGCGGTCCCGAAGGCGGTAGAACGGACTGTCCGGCTCAAGTCCACACGCACGAGAATTGGTTCAATCCGTGCGCCTTCGCGCACGCGGCGTCCGGGGAACTGGGGAACTCAAACCGCGCACCGCTCTATGGTCCGGACTTTGTCAATACGGATCTCTCGTTCATCAAGCATTTCCCACTTCCCTACGAAGGCATGAAGCTGGACTTCCGCACCGAATTTTTCAACGCATGGAATCATGCCCAGTTCTACATGGACGGCGGCGGCAATTCCCACATGCAGGACATAAACTTAGGGACAAATTTCGCCAAAGTTAACAAGACTGTGAACAATCCCCGCGTTCTTCAGTTCGCGCTAAAACTTACGTTCTAGGGCGGGCTGCATTGCGGATTTCCAATCGGGCAGACTGGATACCTGGGAACGTTCAGGAGTCCAGTCTGCCCTTAACGTTGTTATCTTGATGATCGCGAGAGGGGGTTCATGGATCGGGTCGTGCATCGGCTTCAGTTATGGGTGATTTCTGTCCTTATGCTTGCGGTATCCGCATTCCCCCAGAAAATCAAAGTCATAGTCGATCAAGACGCCCGCGGCCCCGGCACCAGCGATCAGCAAGCGCTGCTAGTCTTCCTGCAATCAGAGAAGTTTGACGTCCTGGGCATCACCACCGTCAGCGGCGATCAGTGGGTGAAAGAAGAGACGCTGCACACCCTCCGCATGCTGGAGATTGCCGGACGCACCGACGTGCCCGTCATCCAGGGTGCTGAGTTTCCGTTGCTTAACAGCAAAGAAGAGACCGAGCGCGGGGAAGCGCTCTACGGCAAGCTTGAATACAAGGGATGCTGGACCGAACACTTCGAGGCGACGCGCTCCACCATCTATGACGAGCCTTATCATGCGCCCGAAGTTGTGCCTCCCATGAAGGAAGGCGAGCCGCATATTCACGCGCAGCCTGGTACTGCCGCCGAATTCATTGTGCAGATGGTGCACAAGTATCCCGGAGAGGTTGTGCTGTGGGCGGGCGGTCCGCTGACGAATTATGCGCTGGCGCTGAAGCTCGACCCATCGATCGCGACGCTTGCGAAAGAGTTCGTTATGATGGGCGGAGGACTCTACGCCGACAAGGGCGCGATCGATCCCGGAGCGATCGATGCCCGCCGTGAATTCAACTGGTGGTTTGATCCGGAAGCAACTCGCATCGTCCTGCGCGCGCCCTGGAAGAAAGTGACCATCACTCCCATCGATATCTCGGTCAAAACGCGTTATACGACCGAGATGCAAGCCACTATCACCAAGGCCGGCACGCCCGTGACGCAGTATCTAGAGAAATATTCATTGCCCGGATACATGTGGGATGAAATCGCCGGCGCGGCGCTCATCGATCCCTCCATCATCACCGGTCAGAAACAACTCTACATGGATATTGACGTCGATCACGGCGCTAGTTACGGCAAAACAATCTTCTGGAATTCTACCGCGAAGGTTCCGCCCTATTTGCGTCTGGCCAATGTCCAGTTCGACATCGATGCGGAGAAGTTCTACAAAATCTACGTCGACTTGATGACGCGGCCCGTTCGGAAGTAGAAGTAACTTGATGGAGTGACGGGCGTCCCCGCCCGTCCACCGCCAGCCCCGCTGGTAAAATCGGCATGCAGCGCGGTCTCAAACGTGGAGATTCCTTCGTGAAATTTAGTGTCGTTCAGCGGTTGAATAGCTTCAAACGCGGCTTGATCCTTTCGCTGTCACTACTTCTGCTGGAGAGCTGCTTTGCCTCCGCCCAGCCGCGCCGCAAGGTCATCATCAATGAAGACTGCTCTGGCCCCGGCGGCAGCAATCTGCAGACGCTCCTCGTAATGATCCAGTCCCCGCAGGTCGAGGTGCTTGGAATCACGGTGGTCAGTGGAGACCAGTGGCGCGACGAAGAAGTGACGCACACTCTCCGCCTGCTTGAAATCGTTGGACGCACCGACATCCCGGTAGTGCCCGGCGCGGCGTTTCCGCTGGTTCGCACTCGCGAAGGAGCGCAGCAGTGGCAGGAGCGCTACGGGAAAGTGGCCTACGCCGGGGCATGGGACGATCGCTGGTGGCACGAGCCCTTCGTCGTCCCGACGCTTCCGGAAGGGCAGCCGACCACCAAGCCCGCCGACGAAGATGCTGCTCATTTTCTGATTCGTATGGTGCGCAAGTATCCGCACGAGGTAACGATCTACGAAGGCGGACCCATGACCAACCTCGCGCTCGCCATTTCAATCGATCCGCAATTCCCCGAACTGGCCGAGGAGTTGGTCTTCATGGGCGGAAGCATCGCGCCGCAAACCGACAACGCCGAGTTCGCTAACAACCCGCGTCACGAGTTCAACTTCTGGTTTGATCCTGAAGCTGCGCATGTGGTGTTGCGCGCGCCTTGGAAGAAGATCGTCTGCACGCCCACCGACATCTCGGTCAAAACAAGTCTGACGCCGGCGATGATCCAGCAGATCGACAAGGCTGGAACTCCTCTGGCGCACTACGTTGCACGCTTTTACCAGACCTTTCCGGGTGCCGACATCATGTGGGACGAGCTGGCAGCGGCCGCGTGGATCGATCCGTCGATCATCACGAAACGGGAGACGCGCTACATGAGTGTGGACCTCGACCGCGGAGCCGGGTACGGCAACACTCTGACCTGGTCGGAGAAGAATAAGCCAGCAGTCACGGTGCAGCCGGTTGAGATTCAAGCCGACTTGGACAAAGACAAATTCTATCGGATGTTCGTAAGGCTGATGAGCGCTGCCACCCCGGCCCTCTGATGAATGACGATTCAAGGCTGCGGCTGCGAGACGGATTTTTTTTGCTTGTTCTGCAGCGAGATGACAAACTGCAGGCTCGCGCGACGATCCCGCTCGGCATTCTCCCTTGTTTTCTTTGACAATCGGTCATGGAGTTGAAGTTCTTGTTGAGCTTTTGCTTTATCGCCGGTTCGCAGGTAAACCTGAGCCAGTCGATAGTGCGCCACTTCAAGGGTTTCGTCGGATTCCCGACTGACTTGTTCTGGATTGACTTCGATCGCCTTCCGATACGCGGAAATGGCTCGCGAAAAATCCTTGCGCTGCGAATACAGAATCCCGAGTTGCACATACGCGGCACCGAGCTTCGGGTCGAGATGCACTGCGTGCTCGAGCAGCGACTCGACACGCGCTGAACGCTCAGTGTCGCGGCCATTGTTGCGTCGAGGGTCCACTGCACTTGCGGATTGCTTCCAAAGACTGACGGCGTAATAGTAGTTCGCGAGCGCATTGTCCGGCTGCAACTGCGCGAATCGGCGCAATCGCTCGACCGATCTTTCTGATGGAGTGCCCTCCACACTCTGCATTTTCCCCAAGAACAAATACGGAGTTGGATTGTCGGGAGCAAGATCGGACGCGTTTACGAGACTTTGCGCAGCTTGATCGTTGGAACCGCGAGCGTACCAGGCTACGCCGAGCGCGATCAGCATACGCACAGACTTCGGAAACAGGCGATTGCCTTTTGTAAAAACCTCGGTGGCCGGTTCCAGCGCGCGATGGGTCAGAAGTTCCGTTCCCCAATCGAACAGGTTCGGTTCGCTCGGATCAAGCTCCGCGGCGCGCTGGTACTCCCGAACCGCATCGAGCGGATTGCCTAGCTTCTCCTGGACGTCGCCTAGCAGGTGATGAAGTTCGGGATCTCGGGGGTTGAGCCGGGAAGCCCGAAGCAGGTAGGGAACTCCCTCCGCGGCCCTCCCATTATCGACGAGTAACTTTCCGAGCCGCCGATTTGCCTCAAAGTTTTCCGGCTCGCGTGCCACCGCGTCGCGCAGTGAACTCTCGGTCGCGGCGGACGTCGCCGCGGTGGAACTCCCAGCCGATTCCTTGCTCAATGAAACCGTTTCCTTGGCGAGCGCTTCGGTGGTTCGCAGTACTGTATCAGAGCCGTGTCCACCTGGATTCGTGGCTTGCGTCACGCCTGCCACTGTGAATTGAGGTTCGTCAAAGAATTCGGGAGTCTGTTCGTCCGGCTCTCTTGTTGCGACTGTTCCCGGAAGCTCGCTTTGCTGTGCAACTGCTTTCGCGGACGCGAGAATGAGATCAATCTTTTTCGTTTCTTTCTGCGCGAGGTTTACAGGACTGACACTTGCGCTCCCGTGCCCATTCATTTCGGCCCGCAGAGTGTAGATGCCCGCTCGGAGCGCCGCAAACCGATACGCTCCTTCAGAATCCGTGTGTGCGATCTGGGTCTGAGCGGCGACCGGGTTCTCGGGTTCAGCTGCGAGTTGTAAAAAGACGGTCGCGTTCGCCGCCGGCCTGCCTCTGGAATCTCGCACATATCCTTGCACCGTACCCTGCAAGCTGGCGTTGGCAGGCGGTTCTTGAGACTGCGTTCGACTCGGAACGAGAGCCGTCGTCACCGCAAGAATGCAGACGACGACATAGATTCTGGTTCCTCCGAAGTGGCTGGGGATCACGCGGATCGGCTCCTGAGAAAAAGCGGCAGCTCCAAGAACAAAAGAATCAGCCGTGATGGTTGCTCGTCATTCTATCTCATGGATCGTCATCAACAAATTGGCAGCGCCCGGGGATAGGCTTTACAATGGCACGCTTCCCACCCGGGCTTGTGAGGCCCGAATTGTTTCTGTCAAACGTGGGGCACGTCGATTATTGAGGGAGTCCAAGCCATGAAGGGTAGAGTCATCATTCTGCTTTGGGTTACTTTTCTGTTGCTCATGTTTGCCAATACCCTGACAGCACAAAGAATCAAGGTCATCGTCGACCAGGATGCACGCGGCCCGGCCACAACCGACATGCAGTCCATCCTGATTTTCCTCCAGTCGGATAAGTTCGATGTCCTCGGCATCACCACCGTCAGCGGCGATCAGTGGGTGAAGGAAGAGACGCAGCGGACGTTGCGGCTGCTTGAAATCGCGGGCCGCACCGATGTTCCCGTCGCGGAAGGCGCGGAGTTCCCGCTGCTGAATTCCAAGGAAGAGTCCGAGCGTTGGGAGGCTCTCTACGGGAAGTTCCGCTACAAGGGTTGTTGGAGCGATTTTTCCAAGAGCCCGACAGGCACTCCTCCAGCTTTCCGCCAGGGCTATCACGAGCCGGATGTGATCCCACCGCTAGTGGAGGGCGAGCCTCACACCAAGCCGCTCGACGAAACCGCTGCCCACTTCATCGTCCGCATGGTGCACCGGTATCCTGGGGAAGTGGTGATATGGGCCGGCGGTCCGCTGACCAATATCGCTCTCGCTCTGCGGCTTGATCCGGAAGTGGCGACGCTCGCGAGAGAGTTGGTCCTGATGGGCAGCGGGATGTACGCCAACAACGGCGGCGTCACCGGCATTGATGGACGCCGGGAGTTCAACTGGTGGTTTGATCCGGAAGCCGTCCGCATAGCGATGCGCGCGCCCTGGAAAAAGATCACCATCACGCCCATCGACATTTCTGTCAAAACCCTAGTGGACCCAGCCGTCAGAGCGGCCATCGCCAAGTCGGATACGCCGGTCGCTCGCTACCTGACGCAATACTCGGTCGAAAGCTTTATGTGGGATGAACTCTCCGCCGCCGCCATGGTCGATCCTTCGATCATCACCGGGCAGAAGCAGCTCTACGTGGACATCGATATTGACCACGGGCCAAGCTATGGTGAAACCCTCTTCTGGCAACCGGGCACGGAGCTTCCCTCGTACGAGAGAATTGCGACCGTCCAGTTCGATGTGGACACGCAAGAGCTATACGATCTCTATGTCAAGTTAATGACGCAACCGCCGAGGCCCGCGAAATAGCCGGGCCAGGTGGGATTTCAAGCCGCATTTGAGGAGCAGCGCAAGTGGATTCAAGACAAGAAATCTTTCGCATCACCCGACGCCAATTTGTAACTTCGTCCGCAGCCGCGTTCGCCACCAGCGGTTTCGGTCATGCGGCCAACGCCGGCGGCGCACTGGCGGGACAGCCTTCAGGGCAGGGCAAGTCCAACGAAAAGTCCCGCCCTGGCCCTGGCCGCGGTCCCTTTCGCGTCATCATTGACACCGACCCTGGCGTCGACGATGCTCTGGCGCTGTTGCTCGCCATGCGCTCGCCGGAGCTGAAGATTGAAGCCATCACTCCGGTCGCCGGAAACGTGCCGCTCGACCTGACGTTGCCAAACGCCTTGCGCATGGTTGAAATCGCCGGCCGCACCGACATTCCCGTGGCTGCTGGCGCCCGCGCCCCGCTGATGCGCCGCTTGGTCACGGCAACCTACGCGCACGGTGAGAACGGATTGGGAGGCGCAGTCTTTCCTGAGCCGACGACAAAACCCGTCGCCACGCCTGCCGCGGAGATCATTCGCCAGGTCGTTCGCAAGTATCCTGGCGAGGTAACGCTGATCACCATTGGTCCGCTGACCAACATCGCTACCGCTCTCAACGCCGATCCGGATCTCGCCGGCATGGTTCGCGCGCTGGTCATGATGGGCGGCTCGCTTTCAGGCGGGAACATCACGCCCGCCGCCGAGTTCAATGTGTACGTGGACCCGGAGGCTGCGCGTATCGTTTTTCAATCCGGAATTCCCATTACCATGGTTGGCCTTGACGTCACGCGCAGAACCTCGCTTACCGACGACCATGTGCGCACGCTCGAAGCCGCGCAGAACCCGGTCAGCCAAGCTGCGGCCAAGATCGGACGCAATGCGATCAACCACAACCGCGAGCGCGGATATTTAATCGGACCGAACATGCACGACTCGCTGGCGGTTGCCGGATTTCTCGACTCCGGGATTCTGAAATTGCAGGACTACTACGTTGATGTCGAGACGACGGGTGAGCTCACCGCCGGCGAAACCCTGGGCTACAGTCCCATTGCCGGCGATTTGCGGCGCCGCCCGGGAATGGAGAAAGATGCGGCGGCCACGAACATGCCGATTCGCGGAGCGGCCCCCACTCTAGCCAGCACAAAGACTTCTCCCGTGTTGCGCGATAAATTTGTGCCCAACACGAAGGTCGCGGTGGAAGCAGACTCCGCGCGATTTTTCGACCTGCTCATTGGGCGGTTATCGGGAAGCAAGTAATCTTCATAAGAGCGAGAAATTCAACAAGTCAGAGGTGCATGCAATGAGGTCGGGCCGATTCCGGAGTTTTATCGCTGTCGCAACTGTAGTTCTAGCGACGTGTCTTGTATCTCAAAGTCAGGACAAGCGCAAGATCATTATCGATCAGGACGCCGCCGGACCCGCCGGCACTGACCAGCAAGCCATACTTTTGCTAATCCAGTCTCCGCAGACGGAAGTGTTAGGCATCACGGTGGTGACGGGCGATGCGTGGCTGACCGAAGAAGTCGCGCACACTCTGCGCATGCTCGAACTGGTTGGACGCACCGATATTCCCGTCGTACGCGGAGCTGAGTATCCGCTGGTCAGAACAAAAGAAGAGACGGAGCAGTGGGAACAACGCTATGGCTCCGTCGCATGGGCGGGGGCCTGGACTCCGCGGGTATATCACGTACCTCGCGAACTAGGGGCGATGCCGGAGGGGAAGCCGACCACCAAGGCCGCCGACGAAGATGCTGCCCATTTTCTGGTGCGCGTGGTTCGTCGGTATCCACATGAAGTTACGATCTACGAAGGCGGGCCCATGACAAACTTGGCGCTTGCGATCTCCATCGACCCCGAATTTCCGAGCCTGGCCAAGGAGTTGGTGTTCATGGGAGCCAGCCTCAATCCGCAGACTGCTGATCCTGAGTTCGCGAACACACCCCGCCACGAATTCAATCTCTGGTTCGATCCGGAAGCGGCTCGCATTGTGCTGCGGGCTCCGTGGAAAAAGATTGTCTGCACGCCGGTCGATATTTCCGTGAAGACGAGAATGACAAATGAGTTGATCGACAAAATCAAGGGCGGTAACTCGCCAGCGGCGCAATACATCGGCAAATATGCGCGCCTGCGGGGTTCATACAACTACCTTTGGGACGAACTCACATCGGCGGCATGGCTTGACCCAAGCCTGATTACGAAGAAAGAACGCCGCTACATGGATGTGAACCTGGATCGCGGACCCGGCTACGGAGACACCCTCACCTGGACAGATCGGGATAAGCCCAAGCGCGATGTCCAGTCAGTAGAAGTGCAGTTTGACCTGGATACTGAGAGGTTCTACAAGCTATTTGTGGACCTACTGACCGCGCCGACGCCGCAACCGGGCAAACCTTAACGATTGATCGACCGCTTATCGCCCTAACTGCTCCATCATCTTCTGCGCCTGCGCATGCCCCGGATGCTGCTTGAGCAGTTCGAGCAGCACGGCGCGAGCTTTCTCCGGCGTGCCCTCCACGGCGTAGACCCGAGCGAGGTTCAAATAAGCCTGATCGAAAGCAGGTGCGACGCGGATGCAGTCCTCAAAGCTTGCCACCGCCTGATCCCGACGCTGCGTGCGCAGATACAGAATTCCCAGGTTGTTCAGGGCCTCAGGATAAACTGGACGCAGCTTCAACGCCTTTTGCAGAGAATCGAACGCTCGCGCTGTGTCGTCATTTTGCGCAAACACCATGCCCAAACCGTAATTCGCCTCCGCATCGGTGGAGCTGACTTCCAGCGCTCGTTCGTAAGTCTTGCGAGCATCGTCCCAGCGCTTCTGCTGGCGATAGGCGCTGCCCAGATTGTCGAGCGCGATCAGATGATCGGGGCTGAGTTTGAGCGCCTCCTGAAAGCAGCCGATCGCTTCGGCTGGGCGCCCGTCCCGCGCGGCCAGCAAGCCGAGGTTGTTCCAGGAATTTGCCAAAGTGTCGGGATAGCTCGCACGAAGTTTAATCGCACGTTCAAAGCTCTCGCGGGCTTCTGCTGCCTTCTGTTGGTCCAGATACACGCTCCCAATGCCATAGAGAGCCTCGGCGCTTGAAGGATCGTCGCCGAGGGCAATCAGGAATGAAGCTTTGGCCTGATCAAGATAGCCCCGCTGAAAAAACACCGAGCCGTAGGAGAGATAGTTGCGCCCAAACTCGATCGTGTCGGTCACGCCGGGAAAGGGAAGTGCTCTCGCTAATCGTTCTGCGCTGGTTTGGGGGATTTGGCGGAAGTCCTGTTCAACGTGCCCCGGGTCCACTGGCCCCTGATAAACCTTAACGATTTCCCCTTTGGCGCTGATGAGGAAGGAGGTTGGAAGCGCAAGATCACGGTGCCGGTCAAACAAGTACCGACAGAGAATGTTGTAGATGGCGGCCACGTCCTCGGACCCGCGAAGAATCGGAAATGAAAAACGATGCTCCCGCACCAGCGCGCGGACGCTTTCCGCATCGGTTGCGCTATCTAGATTCACCGCAAGCAGATGAAGGCTCTGAGCCGCCCACGCCGCGTGGCGCTGATTGAAAGTGATCCAATCATCCTTACATCGTTCGGCTCCGGCGGCCCAGAAGTTAAGCAGCACCGGCTTTCCGCGCAGCGCAGAAAGCGTTCGCATCTGCTCGCCGAAATCGGGAAGAGAGAAATCCGGCGCCTCGACCGGCGCCAGCAACCACGTCTCAGCCGTGGTGGGCAGTGTTTCGATTTCTTGTGCCGTAGCGTCAGCGAGCGGGACTCGCGGCGCCGGGGTTCGGAAGGCATCCATTCGAGATGGATCCGAGCCTTCTTCAATCCACACGCGGTGGTTGATTGGCAGATCGTGGAGTTGCTGCACCAACCCGCTCGGCCAGCGAATCGAGACACGTACGGAATCCTTCGCTGCTCCCAGGCCAAAGAACACATCTTTGCTGTGCTGCGAAAGAAATCCCGATCCAGCTTGCAGTGATCGGCTTTGCGATCGGGTCGGGCGGCCCGGTTCAGTTTCCACCGTGACGATGGCGCCGATCGCATCACGATTGCTTTTCGTACCGCGCAACCGGAACGCGATAGAAGGCGGCAGGTTCTCCGCGACGTTCGTCAATAGCCGCAACTGCGGGCCGTTGCGGTTCTTCAGAAACACTTCCTGACGGCCATCATGATCGAAATCCGCGAGTGCGAATGCGCGACCATCTTCTAGAAAGTCGAGGCCTATCGCGCCCGAAATATCAGAAAACGTTCCATCGCCATTGTTCGCGTAGAAAATATTTCGCTCGTACCCGCTCCACGTGCCATCGGCGCGGATCAGTTCGTTAATCGCGCTCCATCCCTGTTCGTAATCGTGAGACGGCCTAGCGTCCTCCGGCGAATTGGCAACCACCTGCCGCCAGAAAAAACTGTTCAGGTCTTCGTTTTTGTCTTTGGGCGAGGGGCCGGTAATCATGCCATTGGCGATGTAGAGATCGGGAAAACCATCATGATCAAAATCCCAGGCGTCGCTCGACCACGCCCAGCGCCCGATTCCGACACCGGCAGCGCGCGTCGCATCTTCGAAAGCAGAAGCATCGCCATTTCGATACACATTGCGAAAGAGCGAATTGCCCATGGCGTGCTTGTGATACAACGCCCGCGTCTCCTGGGGCGCATCTTTCTTGAAGCTGTCCTGCATCGAAATGCGTTCGCCTGCTGCGGTCCACATGTCCGCCACGTAGAGATCCTCCGCGCCGTCATTGTCGTAGTCAAACCAGCAGACGCCCATCCCCGCACCGACATCTTCAACCCCGGTCTGCGGAGCCATGTCGGTAAAAGTTCCGTCGCCATTGTTGCGGTAAAGATTCTTGCGCCCGAAATCATTTACCACGTAGAGATCGGGCCAGCCATCCCGGTTGAAGTCGTTCCATCCGCAACAGAAACTGTAGCGCGTGTTGTTCTGGTTGAGACCGGTCTCGGCAGTTACATCGCGAAATGTACCGTCACGGTTGTTGCGCATCATGAAATTGGGCGGCCCATTCTGGGCATCGTAATAAGGAGCCGGATACTTGTACTGGTCCGTGCCCTGGTAATAGACGTAGAGGCAGAAGTAGATATCCAGCCAGCCGTCGCGGTCATAATCTGCAACCGCTGCTCCGGTAAAAGTCCCCTGAGGAGGGTTGGCGAACTGAAATGCGCCCGCCTTCTGGCGAAACTTTCCGCCGCCTTCGTTCATGAATAACATCGGGCCCGTTGCCCGCACGACGATTAAATCCTGCCGCCCGTCATTGTCAACGTCGACAAAAAGCGCACATGCGGTATTGTCGATGACGCCGACTCCCGACGATTCCGTGATGTCCTCGAACGTTCCGTCGCCTCGATTACGATAAAGGCGGTTCGGAAGGCCGCCCGGTTGACACACATAGAGGTCGTCAAATCCATCGCCATTGATGTCGCCAACCGAAACGCCGTTGTGCCCGTAGACATCAATGCCGCAAGCGCCGTCGAGCACCGTTCGCCAATAGTCCGCTCCGTGCAGAAGCTGCGCAGAATAGGATTGATTGCCACCAAGAGCCGCACCCGCGATGTCGACGTAGCCGGGGACCATGGAGCGGCTCTGTGTTTCATCAAGCGCCTGCCAGTTCTGCACGTGGAACTCGCTCGCCGCAGAACGTTCCCAAGTAATCTGCCAGTAACCGACGCGTTGCTCGCGGTAGAAGCCGTGGCCCGTGCCTGCCACTTCATATCGGATGCGAGTCTGAAGCCGGCCGGAAGACAGCGCCGCCGATGGCATGGAACCAGCTTCAATACTCGTCGCCTGAAATTCGGCAGTAAGAATCTTCGAAAAGACGGCCAGTGCAGACCGCAGTTCCTGGAGAAATGCGTCCCGCCCAAGTGCAGTCTCCCGCTTGAATCGATTGTGACGGACCTCGATTGCCGGACCCGGACGCACAACTCGGGATTCAAACAGCCGCAGAGAAGATCCCGAGAAATTCGGCAGAAGCGTTTTCTCGATCGCGGCCACATCCTGTGGAGACCGCAACAGGTCAGAACTCCACTGCGCCAGGATGGTTGCGATCTGGTCCGCGTATTTTTCGGTGACAAAATCGTCGAGACCAGCCTGTGTCTTGAGGAGTAAAGCATCGAGAGGCCTGGGCGTTCGATAGTGGGGATGAAGGTGGAATTCGCCGTTCGATGAGGCTGCGTCTGCAGAATCCAAAGCGTAGAGGGAGGACCAGCCGAGACCGCGCAGCCCTGCGGGCATTAACGCAGCAGAGGCGCCTTGGCAGCACCAAATCAGAAAGTCGCGCCGACGAAGGTTAACCGGGCCCGGGGCGGACAAACTCCGCATCTTCTCTGGTCGATTCAGATGGATGTCTCCCGGGTTCCCACGCGTGGCCCGAAATTAACACTCGCACACTCGACCGTCAAGATTCGACCGTCGCGGGTTCCCCTTCACAGCGATGTAGTAGGCTAACGCTTTCAACTCATCTAGACTCGTGTGTCGGAGATCTCCCTTTGACCGTCCATGGAGTGACCATTCCTAGAATCACTGTCGTCGGCAGCTACGCGACTGGCCTGACCATGAAAGTAGAGCGCCTCCCCTGTACCGGCGAGACGCTTCTAGGAACGGGCTATCGCGTGGACTACGGCGGCAAGGGTTCCAACCAGGCTGTCGGCAGCGCCCGCCTCGGAGCGAAGGTAAACTTCGTTGCCAGGATTGGGAACGATGCCTTTGGGGAAATGGCGCTGAGCCTCTATCGCGAAGAGGGTATAGACATCGCTCACGTAAAACAAACCGCCGGCATGCCTACCGGAGTGGGGTTCATCATGGTTGAAGCCTCGAGCGGCAATAATTGCATCGTGATTGATCCTGGCGCGAATGAACTTCTCACCGCTGACGACATTTGCAGCTGCTCCGCCGCATTCGAATCGACCTCGGTCGTTTTGACTCAGCTTGAAATCCCCGTTACGGCGGCCGAGGCGGCTTTGCGTCTTGGACGCGCGCGTGGTGCGATCACGATTCTCAATCCAGCCCCGGTCCGCCTTCTTTCTCCCTCTATTTTGCAGTTGATCGATGTTCTCACCCCAAACCAAGTCGAAGCCAAGGTACTCACCGGTCGAAGTCCACATGCAGCCATTGAACCCGGCGAACTCGCGCGCGAACTCATTCGCAGCGGCGTAAAACAGGTCGTCCTGACCCTAGGTGAGAAGGGCGCGCTGATCGTGACTCCGTCGTCCTCAACCCATGTTCCTGCGGTGCCGATGTCGGCGGTCGATACGACGGGCGCGGGCGACGCCTTCAACGCGGGCCTCGCCACCGCCCTCGCTTCAGGCGCAAGTCTCGAAGCGGCCGTGCAGTTTGCCGTCGTCACTGGCGGTCTGGCGGTTACAAGAGAGGGTGTGATCCCTTCGTTGCCCAGCTGTGACGAAGTACGCGACTTCTGTCAAAAGAGCGGAATGACACTTCCGGCTTGGTTCGCGGGAAGTTCGGCCCCGCTACAATGACCCCTATGCCTTTGCTTCTGGGCTTTCTGCTAGTGCTTCTGGCCGGCTTGCTGCAGGGAACCTTCATCCTTCCCATGACGCTCGTTCGCAAGTGGTCCTGGGAGCACACGTGGGCAACGTTCTCACTACTCGGCATGATTGTCTTTAATTGGATCATTACCCTTCTGTTCGTCCCCAACATCTTCGCGGTGTACGCTGCGTCCCCGCCGCGAGATCTCGTCATTCTCGCACTCTTCGGACTGGGGTGGGGCATCGGTGCCGTTCTCTTCGGCCTCGGTATGGCGAGGCTTGGGATGGCCCTCGGCTATCCCATCATCATGGGCCTCATCGCAAGCCTGGGCGGGTTGATTCCGCTGCTCGTGTTCTTCCCGCGAACCGTCTTCACCCTGAGAGGCCTGGTTCTGCTGGCCGGAACTGCCATCGTGATCGTGGGTATTGCCGTGTGCTCCGTAGCCGGCTCCCGCAGAACGCCGTCCGCAGCCAAATCAAACGCAGTGGCCTCCAATGCCCTCACCGCCGGATTGGTGATTGCTGTCCTTGCCGGCATTCTCTCCTGTCTGCCCAACGTCGGCATGGCTTTCGCGAACAACGTGACCGGGGTTGCGGAAGAAATGGGCGTCTCCCAAGCGTCGTCAGGAAATACGGTCTGGGCGCTTCTGTTTACGCTGGGGAGCGTCGCCAACCTTGCCTACTGTTTCTACCTGATGTTTAGCAAGAACACACTCCGCGAATACTGGAACGCCGAGGCGCCGCGTAATTTGACCTTGAGCGCTCTGATGGCACTGATGTGGATTGGCAGTTTTTATCTCTACGGGGCCGGCGCAGCACGGCTCGGACGATGGGGCCTGGTGGCGGGTTGGCCGCTGTTCATCTCGATCTCGATCGTCACGGGTAACATATGGGGATTGCGGAGAGGCGAGTGGCAGGACGCGCCCGCCTCGGCTCGCCGGTCTTTGAATCTCGGCTTGGCGCTTCTGATCGTAGCCGTGATCGTGGTTGCGATCAGCAATTCCGTTTCGTGAAAGGGCCGGGCAAGGAGGAAATCCATGTCGCAGTCGTCGTCAGAGTCTCCACCATTTCTACTTACCCCACAGCCTCGCGCGCGCTGGATGCGACTGGATACCGCGCAACTGCTCAAGCGTTTTTACTTTTGCGAGCGCACGGTCCTTGTTACTTGTGCGGCGTGGATCCCCATCATCGCTCCTCTCGAAATCAAAACCAGCCTTGCGCGCTTCGTCTGGCAGGGTGCAGAAACCGCGCACGCTTTGAGGAATCGAGTGTTTGAACTTCGATTCCCGAGCCGCCTGCTCGAAGAAGAAGGATCCGATCAAGCGCTGATTGAGCTTTTCACTGCCGTGAAGGATTCTCCTTCGGTTCCAGCCTTCCTCCTGAGCGTGGGACGGGTCCTTCTGCCCGCGTTGCGCGATTCTTACCAGTCCTACCTTACGGCATCCGATTCGATCGCGGACGGCCCGACGCATCGTTTCCTTGCTCTCGCACTCATCGAAAAGCTCGAGCAGATTGCCACGTTTGAACGCTGGGCACACTCCGAACTCTTCCGCAATCCAGAGTCGCGGGCCAGCGCGCACGCGTGGGCACACGCAGTTGCCGGTCGTCTTTCAGAGGTTGGAGGCGTAGGAGTAGGCTCGTCGCCCGCTGCAGCCGCTGCCGGACCTTTACCGGGCTCGAAGGCATATTCCACTCCCGACCGGCCCGCTCGTGATCCGCGCTTCTGGCCCTGCCGCTTTTATTGGCCGGACGTAGTCGATCCCGCCTTTCCTTACGGCGAGGGTATGCAACTGCAACTCCGCTCCGCGATCAGCCACCTGAATGAAGTTTGGGCGATCGAAGCTGGCGGCCTGATGCTGAGTGCATTTGCCGACGTCCTGCCCTGGGAGTGGATTCACGACGCTGCACGCTGGACTTATGACGAGTCTCGCCACTGCCGCATGGGCTATGAGCGTCTCCTCGCCTGGGGCTTCGATCCGGCCCAGCTTCCTCTGGGAACTTATATTTATGACAGCGCTTCCGGAGAGGATCCGATCTGTCGCCTGGGCATGCTCTATTTTTTCGAGACCAAAAACATCCGCCACAAGCTAACCCGCGCTCAGCTCTTTCGCGCATACGGCGATGCCCTGAGCGAGCATGACATGGATTTCGATTGGGCCGACGAAACCATTCATGCCGGTTACGGCAAACACTGGCTGAGCGAATTACTTGCCGTGCGAGGAGAAGATCCGTCGGCTCACGATCAGGTCCGCGAACGATGTGGCAAGCTGGTGAGTGCGTGCGTGGCCACCGCGACCGAAGAAGAAGTGACCGCCATCAAGAGGATTGCGAACGCGCTCATGATTCAGGCAGTGCAAAAACCCGTGAATCGTGCGGAGTGATCGGGCGATACAATGAAACTCGCCACCAAGCCCGGCAGAACTCGACATCTTCAACCGTGGATTCCGGCGGTTCTGGCCGCGTTGATGCTCGTCACCTTCGGCGACTCATTTGCCGTGTCTCAAGCATCGCCGGCTACACAATCGGCGCCTGCGGACTCGCCCGATGCTCATCTGGGCCGAGCCTACGACGCCCTGAGGGACGATCGATACGAAGTGGCGGCCGCCGAATTCCGAGCCGCCCTCAAGCTTGATCCGAAGCTCACGCTCAGGGCGCGCTTTCCTCTGGCGGTTGCGCTCTTTGAGATGAAGAAGTCCGAAGAAGCGCGCAAGGAGTTTGAAGCCGTCCGCCGAGAAGCTGGAGATCATCCCAACGTCTCGTATTATTTGGGCCGTCTTGACTTGGACGAACTGCGCTACGAGAGCGCGATCCGGAATTTAAATCAGGCGATCGCCCAGCCGCCCTTTCCCGACACTGCGTATTATCTCGGCTTCGCATACTTCAAACAGGGCGATCTAGCAGCCGCTGAGAAGTGGTTGAAGGAGGCAGCTCAGTTGAACCCCCACGACGCTCGCGTCCAATATCAACTTGGCCTCATGTATCGCCGGCAAGGGCGCGAGCAGGAAGCAAAGCGGGCGATCGCGTTGTCGGGTGAACAACGTCAGCGCGATTCCAGCCAGAGTCAGCTGCGGCTCGAATGCGCGCAAAAACTTGACCAGGCTCCGCGCGCGGAAGCGCATGCCGTTTGCGAACAACTCTATGATCCGGATGACGCTGAAAAACTGACGGAGCTCGGCACCATCTACGGCCAGTACGGCGACGTCGAAGCCGCTCTGAAGCCATTGCGCCGCGCGGCAGAACTCGCGCCGCAATCGCCCCAGATGCAATACAACCTCGCGCTCGCTTACTACCAGCTCAATCAATTTGAGGAGGCCCGCATGCCCCTCAGCAGCGCGGTTACGCGCTGGCCCGACATATTTCAGCTTGTGGCCCTGTATGGCGCCGTCTTGTCGAAACTGGCTGAAGATCTTCCGGCGTATCAGGCGCTCCAGCACGCCCACGAACTCAATGCGCAGGATGCTGCGACTGCCGATCTGCTCTACCTCACGACCCTCGCGCTTGCCCGCAAAGCTCAGAGCGCCCGGCAATATCCCGAGGCTCTTCGCTATTTTCACGAGGCGGCGAAACTAAAAGCGCAGGAGCCCGCGCCTCACCGCGGTTTGGCCGACGTCTACAACCTTACCGGGCGTCCGGCGCAGGCAATTACTGAGCAACAGGAAGCGGATCGGCTGGCCAGCGCTTTCGAGAAAACTCAATAGGCGCCAATTACAAATCATCAAATTCCACGAAGACCATCATGGGCTGACGCTACCCCCGGCTCCCGGTCCGCGAAAATCCCTACTGTCGAAGCAGGTCAGGCGTTACAATGGCCCACCACTCGATCTTCAGCGAATTCGGTTTGGGTATGCCAACCATAAAGGTGTCAACCGCAACTCGCGAACGCCTGCTCCGTGCGGCGCGCAAAGTAATGAAGAATGCCTATGCGCCGTTCTCCAACTTCAGAGTGGGAGCGGCTATCCTCACCGCGAAGGGCCAAGTCTTTGTGGGATGTAACGTCGAGAACTCCTCTTACGGAATGACCAATTGCGCCGAGCGAACCGCGATCTTTTCTGCCATTGCCAAGCATGGTCCAAAACTCGAGATTCGCGCCGTCGCCGTCGCCAATGATCACGGAGTTCCATGCTCGCCCTGCGGCGCATGCCGCCAGGTCATCTATGAATTCGGGCCGCGCGCTATCGTCTTCTACGAGGGAAAAAAGGGACCAAAGCAAAGTCTCATCACTGATCTCCTGCCGGAGGGTTTCCGCCTCAAGTGAGCCAGCAGAGCGTTTCCGAATCGTCGTTCCGCGTCATCGATCTAATCCGCAAGAAGCGCGATGGCGGCACCTTATCCGCCGCTGAAATTGGATACCTCGTCGATGGCTGCACCGACGGGAGCATTCCTGATTACCAGATGGCCGCGTGGCTCATGGCCGTCGTGCTGCGCGGAATGACTCGCGAAGAAACCGCCGCCCTTACGCATGCCATGCTGCACTCCGGCGAAGTCCTCGATCTCAGCTTCCTTCCCGCAAAAAAAGTTGACAAGCACTCGACCGGCGGCGTAGGCGACAAGACTTCGCTCGTGCTGGCGCCGCTGGTTGCTGCAGGCGGACTCTTTGTTCCCATGATTAGCGGCCGCGGATTGGGCCACACGGGAGGCACGCTCGACAAACTTGAATCCATCCCCGGTTTTCGCGTTGGCTTGCCGGTTCCTGAATTTCATCGCGTTCTCAAAGCTTGTGGATGCTCCATGATTGGCCAGACCGAAAAGATCGCTCCCGCTGACCGCAAGCTCTACGCGTTGCGCGACGTTACCGGCACGGTCGAGAGTCCGTATCTCATCTGTGCCTCCATCATGAGCAAGAAACTGGCCGAGGGCACCGACGCGCTCGTGCTCGACGTGAAGACCGGGTCAGGAGCGTTCATGAAAAAAGAGGAAGACGCCGTCTTCCTCGCCGAACTCATGGTCGAAACTGGCGAGCTGATGGGCAAGCAGATGGTCGCGCTGATCACCGACATGAACCAGCCGCTCGGCCGCATGGTTGGCAACGCACTTGAAGTGCAGGAGTGCATCGAGGTGCTACACGGCGGCGGACCGGCGGATTTACGCGAATTGTGTCTTGAGTTGGCCGCGTGGATGTTTTATCTCGGCGGCGCGTCGAAGACGGTTGCCGAGGGCAAGCAGCTCTCCGAGCAGATCATCGCCTCCGGCAAGGCGTTCGAAAGGTTCCGCCAGATGGTCGAGTTGCAGGGAGGCGACATCAGCGCGATCGATGATCCGGCGCGCCTCCCAGGCACCGATCACCGCGTCGAGGTGCCCAGTTCCAAAGCCGGCTACGTGACCGCCATCGCGTGCGAGCTGGTCGGCACTGCCTGCGTCATTCTTGGCGGGGGCCGCGAACGCAAAGAAGATTCCGTCGATCCCGCCGTAGGCATCGTGGTCCATAAAAAGATGGGCGACAAAGTTTCCGTCGGGGAGGCGCTCTGCACGATTCACTGCCACTCCGATGCGCAGGCCGCGCGCGCAAAGACGTTGCTGGAGGAGAGCTATCAAATCGCGGCCGCTCCGCCTCCGAACAAGCCATCATTGGTGCATCGCGTGATTCACAAAGGGGAACACTAAATGGGACGCTTCACTGGCATTCTCGGACTGCTCACCATGTTGGGCTTCGCCTACGCTTTCTCCACCAACCGCAGCGCGATAAGCAAGAAAACAGTTGCCTGGGGCCTGGGCCTGCAAGTTGTGTTCGCCATTTTCGTCCTGAAGATTGAACTCGGCCGAATCCTCTTCCAGATAGCCGGAGACTACGTCAATCGCCTGCTTAGCTATTCATTTGAGGGATCGAAATTCGTCTTCGGTGCGCTCGGCGCGCAGGGCTCGTCGATGGGATTCTTTTTCGCCTTCCAGGTGCTGCCGACCGTCATTTTCATCGCAGCCTTTTTCGCCGTGCTCTATCACTACGGGATCATGCAATTCATCATCAAGCTGGCCGCGAAGGTGATGACCCGCTTCATGGGCGCGAGCGGCGCCGAGTCTTTGAACGTGGCGGCGAGCATCTTCATGGGCCAGACCGAAGCTCCGCTCACGATTCGCCCGTTCCTTCCCGACCTCACTCGCTCCGAACTGATGACGGTGATGACCAGCGGCATGGCCCACGTCTCCGGCGGCATCATGGCCGCTTATATCGCCTTCGGCATCGAACCGAAACATCTGTTGAGCGCGGTCATCATGACCGCTCCCGGCACCATCCTGATGTCAAAGATGCTTGTGCCTGAGACCGAAATTCCGAAGACCGCCGGCCGCGTTGTCATGAGCGAAGAAGAGAAGGATGCGGAGAAAAAAGAAAATCTGTTGGGCGCGATTGCGCGCGGCACCACCGACGGCCTGGGCCTCGCGCTCAACATCGCCGCCATGTTGATTGCATTCCTCGCGCTGATTGCTCTTGCTAACGGCGTGCTGGGCTGGATTCACAACCATCTCGGAATCGTGTGGTTTCCCTCCAGCCTGCAGCAGATCTTCGGCACATTGTTTGCGCCCATCGCGTGGGTCATCGGAATTCCCTGGCGTGACTGTCCCGCCATTGGCAATCTGCTCGGCACCCGCATGGTGTTGAACGAGCTCGTCGCCTTTTCCATGCTCGGGCCGCAGAGAGCCGTGCTCGACCCGCGCTCGTTTACGATCGCGACCTTCGCACTTTGTGGTTTCGCGAATCTGAGCTCGATCGGAATTCAGCTGGGCGGCATTGGAGCGCTCGCTCCCAACAAGCGAGGCGAACTGGCCCGTCTCGGCATTCGCGCCATGCTGGCGGGAACCATGGCTAATCTCATGTCGGCTTCGATCGCCGGTATGCTCCTCTGACGGTGGAGAGTCGGGCGCCCCGCCCGGCTGTGGACGGGCGACGACGCCCGTCGCTCCATCGTATGACCGGCTGCGGTCACGGTGCTAGTTTTGCGAGGATTTCGTCTGTGGTAACCAGCTTCGCTCCGAGACTCTGCAGCTCCGCAAGTGTTTTGTTCCCAACTTCCGGCGCCAGGGTTTCAATCGCATCGCGGACCACGGCCACCCGCCGCTTTCGCTTCAGCAATCCCTTGACTGCCAGACTGACACAGTATTCCGTCACTACTCCAAACACGACAAATTCCGCGGTGTTCCCCAACCGTTCCACCAACTCGTCCGCATGGCGACTCTCAAAGACATCCAACGTCTCTTTCTCCAGGATGATCTCCTGATACTTGGAAAGATCCTCGGGCAACTTGGCCTTGACGTCGTTTTTCACGCGAATGAAAGATTTTGCCAGCGCCTCCGGAACAAACTCCGCCCCCGCCGTGCCTTTCACGCAGTGCGGCGGAAACTGCTTGAACTCCGGATCATTCGCCGGATGAAAGCATCCATGCGAAACCAGGAAAACTTCGTTCCGCCGCGCAGCATCTGTCAGCTTGCGGATATTGGGAAGAATTTTCTCGGCTCCGGGAACGTAGAGCTTGCCGCCAGGCAACATGAAATCGGCCTGCACATCCACTTCCCACAAAATGTAATCGCGAGATTGCATTGCGTTCTCCGTAGTCTCGGTTGGTGTAACAAATTCCTTCTGCCGCTGGCAAGATGCAACTCACGGTTGCTCGACGCTCATTCATTTGTATACTAGCGGCCACTGAGTTCGCAGCAATTCCGCGCCCGGAAGGGAACCATGGCCCACGACGCACCCTCGAAATCCGCATCACAAGCCAAGCTGGTCATCCGCAATGTCGACCTCATGCTCAGCGGAGACCTTGCCAATCCCATCCTCGACGCCGACACAGTGGTCGCGGTGGGCGATCGTATCGTTGCTGTGGGCAGAGAAAAAAATGTCGACACTTCCGGTGCCACGATCACCATCGACGCCAAGGGCACGGCCCTATCCCCCGGCTTCGTCGACAGCCACGTTCATCCCGTCTGCGGCGACTGGACGCCCCGCCAGAACCAGTTCGGCTGGATCGACAGCTACCTCCACGGCGGCGTCACCACGATGATTTCAGCCGGCGAAGTACACACCCCCGGCCGTCCCAAGGATATTGTCGGACTGAAAGCGATGGCCATCTTTGCCCAGCGCGCCTTTCACGCCTTCCGGCCCGGTGGAGTAAAAATCTATGCTGGTGCTCCCGTGCTTGAGCATGGCATGTTTGAAGACGACTTCAAAGAGCTCGCCGCCGCTGGCGTCACGATTCTTGGCGAAGTTGGTTTGGGCAGCGTCAAAGATGGGAAGACCGCGCACCAGATGGTTTCATGGGCCCGGAAATACGGCATCCAGAGCACCATTCATACAGGAGGACCCTCGATCCCGGGCTCCAGCCTGATCGACAAAGACATGGTGCTCGAAACCGATGCCGACGTCATTGGCCACGTCAATGGCGGCCATACCGCTCTTCCCGACGATCAGATTACGGCTTTGTGTGAGCGCTCTACCCGGGCTCTCGAAATCGTGCATAACGGCAACGAACGCGCCGGGTTGCTCGCGCTCCGGACGGCGATGGAATTGAAACAGCTCGACCGCGTGATTCTAGGCACCGACTCGCCTGCAGGATCGGGCGTCCAGCCGCTCGGCATTGTGCGGATGATTTCGTTGTTGTCGTCGCTCGGCGGAATCCCTGCCGAAGTGGCCATCTGCCTCGCCACGGGCAACACGGCGAAGATGCGCAAACTCGATTGCGGGATAATTGCGCCCGGCCGCGAAGCCTCGTTCGTTCTGATGGACAAAGCCCAGCACTCGGCTGGGAAGAACCTGTTAGACAGCATTCAAAAAGGAGACCTGCCGGGAATCGGCATGGTGATTATCGACGGCGCAATCAGCGTGCAGCGCAGCCGCAACACGCCACCGGCAACGGCAGTTCCTGAGGTGGTGACGTAGCGCTGGCGTCCCGCCGGCTTCACGGCATTCCGAGCGACGCGGCAATCGTCTTCCTGTACTCACGCGCCTTGGCGATCGCTGCCTGCTCGTCGACGGTCAGCAGCTTGCGATCGCGCATCACGACTCGCCCGCCGATCATGACGGTTTGCACATCGCTCGCCTTCAATGCATACGCGATCTGCGCGTAAACGTCGTACATCGGCACGGCGTTGGGCTCGTCCAGGCCGATCAGAACGAGGTCCGCTTTTTTTCCCTTTTCGAGCGATCCGATTTCTTTCTCCATGTGCAATGCCCGGGCGCCGTCGATGGTTGCCATTTCCACGACAGACAGGGCATTCAGCGCTAGCGGGCTCATTTTTGTAATCTTCGCCAGCTTTGCCGCCAAATCGATCTCTTCCATCAGGTCCAAATCGTTGTTGCTGCCTGCGGGTCCGTCGGTTCCCAGGCCGACCGCGATTCCGACCGCTCGCATTTCGGGCACGGGCGCAACGCCGCTCGCAATCATCATGTTGCTCGACGGATTGTGCACACAGCCCACGTTGTGCTGCGCGAGAATCTTGCGGTCCGCCTCGTCAACGAAGATACAGTGCGCCGCGACGACATCGGGGCCAAGCACTCCGATTTTGTCCAGGTATTGAACTGGCGACATCCCGTTTTGCTTTTCGCTGTCGTCCCGCTCTTTTTTCATCTCGGCTACGTGAATCAGGATCGGCGCATGATACTTCCGCGCCAGAGCGGAAGCATCCTGCAACGTCTTTTGCGAGCAGGTGTAAATCGAATGGGGTGCGGGAGCCGCGTGAATGAGCGGGTCGCCTTGCCACTTCTTCAGGAACTTCTCGGTGTAATCGAGCATGGCGGCTTCGTTCTTGTTGTCAGGCGCAGGAAAGTCGATGAACGTTTCGCCCAGCACCCCGCGCATCCCCGCTGCTTTGGTTTCTTCCGCCACCGCGTCTTCGAAGTAGTACATGTCCGCGAACGTGGTCACGCCCGAGCGCATCTGTTCAGCCGCTGCGAGCCGCGTTCCCCAACGAACGAACTCCTCCGTAACGTTCTTCTTTTCAGCAGGGAAGATGTATTTGTAAAGCCAGTCGTTGAGGGTTACGTCGTCGTGCAAACCGCGAAACAGGGTCATCGGAACGTGGGTGTGACCGTTGATGAATCCCGGGAGCACCAGTGTGTTTTTCGCATCGATACGCTCGCGGCTCTCGTATCGCGATTCGATTTCTGTGCGAGAGCCAACCGTGACGATGCTGTCGCCGGTGACCACGACGGCTCCATCGTCGTAGATATGCCGCTGGCCGTCCATGCTGACGACAATGCCAGTGATAATGGTATCGGCACGCACTCTAATATTTTCTCCGTAGACAAGACTCGACAAGCAAACTAGCAACGCGCCAATCACCGACATCAACCGGTACACACCCTTGTAAGCCATGCTTTCCTGTGTCTCCTCTGTGTTCTCAGTGACCTCTGTGGTTGCCTTCGACGTTCACCGCAGCCCATCTTCGCCCTTGATCTGATCTTTAGTAAGTCCGCCGACGCGAGCCAAAGGACGCCCGCTGTCCGTCACCGCAATCGCTACCATAATCTCGTTTGCGCGGGGAGCATCGCTGATCCGCACTTCCATGCCATCAAAATGGCTGCGGACAAACGCGGCATCCTTGTGCCCCAGCGGAATGTCGAGCACCACTCCAAGCCCGCCGCGCTTCTTGGAAGAAGGAATCAACGCCGCCCCTTTTCCCAGCACGCGCCGAACCGGCGTACCCAGCTTCGGATGCAAGATCGCTGCGGCGTGCTCCAGTTCACCATTCTCGCCCACCGCCGCGGCTTTTCCATAACTCTCGGCGGATGGTCCCTCGATCCCCAGCGCCGCCACCGCGCGCTGCGTCAGCAACTCGCCGAGCTCTTCGCCAATCGTCATCAGCTCCGAGAGATCCTCAACGTACTGTCCCGCATACGGATTCTCAATCACCGCAACCGCAGCCGCCCGTCGCGTCGGTGGATCAACCTCCCTCCCCAACTCTGTCGAAGTCTCCTCGACAAATGTCACAATCTTGCGGATTTTGGCCTTCATCGCAGCCCGTCCTCTCCCTTGATCTCCGATGCTTTCAATCCGCCGACGCGGGCATGCACCCGCGCTCCGGTCGTCATGACGAGCGCCAGCAAAATCTCATCAGCGCGCGGAGCATCCGCAATACCTACCTCCATCGCATCAAAATGGCTGCGCACGTAGGAGGCGTTGATATGGGTGACCGGAATGTCGAGGCGGGCGCCGGGACCGCCAACCTTCTTCGTCGATGCCACAATCGCCTTCGCGCCCCCGAGCACGTCACGCATCGCGTAGCCTCCGGGAACGTGCCAGAGCGCCCCGTGTTCGATCTCTCCGGCTGCGCCCACAATCGCCCCCTTGCCGTAGCCCTCCACCACCTTCGGATCGCCGCCCAACGCGGCCACGAGCGATCGCGCCATTTCCAACCCAAGGGGCTTCAAGTCGTCCATGAAGTCGTCAATCTTTTCGACGTAGCCGCCCGCATAAGGATTTCGGATCACTACCAGCGCCACGGCCCGGCGCAGCGGCTTCGACGCTACTGGGCCGCCTTCGTGGAAAATCTCTTCGACCAGGAGAACTTTCTTGCGGATCTGAACCTCAGACATGAACCGGGCTCCTGGCACGCGTCGCCGCGGAGGGAGACGGGGCCAGCCCCGTCTCTACGGGAACGACTACTCGAGTCTCTCCCTGTAAGTTAAGGGCAGCCGCGTAAATTAGTCCCGAGCCGCGGAGCGATTCCGCAGCCCGGATTCCGGCCTCCAGCGCTTCTCGAATCTCGCCCGGCGTGAGTTCTTCAACCGATTGCGTTACCAATCGCTCGCCCAGGTCGCTATCCGGCGCGAGTTCGCATGCTCGAACGCGCTCGACTCTCGGATGTCGCGGCAGATCCACTGCATTCGCCACCACCGTCGCCGCAGCATCGGCCATCGCCGCTGTATCGGCCAGCACGGTCACCGCATCCGCAATGCCCAGCGAAAAACTACGTCCACGCCAGCCGCTCGTCGCGATCCCTCGAATCGGGTCACCAGAATTGATCGTGGTTGTTCCAAATAGCGAGGCGCGATCCGGACGCTCCACCATCCCCACGACAAATGTCTCGCCGGGCGCGAGGTGCAACGCAATATCGCCGCCATCATTCACGTAAGCGCGTGAGAGTCTTGCGGCTGCGATCAGTGCCTCCAGAATTTCCTCTGCCACTGCACCCGCTACTGCTGCCATGGGCGTAATGAAGATCTGCGAAGCATACGGCTTCACTGCAGCCAGCATCCGGCGCGCGATGGCACCCGATGGGAGATCTCCAGTCTCGCGGGCAGGCCGTCGCAGAAACTGAAGCTCACTGCACAACTCATCCAGAATCCCTACGAACCGATCCGCCGCCCCGCGATAGGCAACTTCGACTTCGCTTGCCGCGCCGAAAGCTTCCACGATTATATCGATCGGTCCATCGTGCAGGTGCAGGCGGCGTCCATCGGGAAGCATTCGGATCAGTGCTCGGTTGCTTGCGCGATGGTTCATTTTCCGCTTTTCTCCGAGGCCAGCGGCCAGGGATTGTCGGGCCGCGCCGCCAGTCGACGGTGGCTCTCCTCATCCCGGTTGATCGAAGTGATCGAACTGAGCGGCCGCACGTGATCCATGTATCCGCCGAGCGTCGCGTAATCCGATAGTTTCAGCGTGAACTCGATCGGCGCCACCAACGCGGGAGTCGGAACATAGCCGAATGCATTTTCCGGCATGCGGCTTACGTCCGCCATGATCGTAATTCCGCCGCCCGGCCAAACGTAAACCGGCGCGCCTCCGCAGGTGACGCGAGTGAGCGCGTCGCGCACCGAATGCGTCAACTTCACCGGATTCTCCGTCACCCCCGCGCGCAGCGATCCTCCCGCGCCGCCCATGAACAGCACCGTGCAAAGTGCGGGCTCGCAGTTTTCACGAATGCGCTCGACTGAATCGCGTAGTGCACCGGGCAATTCTTTTTCCACCGGATGAAGCAACTCGTCCAGTTCGAAATAAGCGTGGTGCTCGCCCGTGGTGCTCACCATCAGCAAGCGCAGCCCGTGCCGCGCAATCTTGCTGTCAAACGGACCCAGAATCGACAGCGGATCGTCGATGTTGGTTCCTCCCCATGAGGTGCCCGGCTCCGCGACACGGAAATACCGCCCCGGTGTGGATCTTCGCCCCTTCAGGGCGATCCCAGACTCAGGCACGCCCAGCAGTTTTCCCGCCTGGTGTTCTGACAACACGCCGGTGATGTGATCGTCGACCACCACGACCTCATCCACTTTTCCATACCACTGTTTTGCAAACATGCCGATCGTCGCCGAGCCGCAGCCCACCCGCATGCGCTCTTCCTGCACGCCATCCACAATGGGCGCCTTGTCGGCCTGCACTAGAACCGTGGCGCCGTCGTCAATGTTCAACTCCACCGCTTGTCGATTGCACAGGTTCAACAGCGCATCGCAGGTGGCCGTGCCTTCGTGACGACTGCCTCCAGTGAGGTGACGCACGCCGCCGAGCGACAGCATCTGCGATCCGTATTCGTTCGTCGTGACGTGTCCGACAGCCTCACCCTGCGCACGTACCGTGCTGCACTCGGCTCCCAAATGACGATCGGTGTCGATCTTCAGCTTCACGCCGCAATAGCTGAAAATTCCTTCGGTCACCACTGTGACCATATCGACGCCTGCGACTTCCGAGGAAATAATAAACGGCGCAGGCTTGTAATCCGGATACGTTGTACCTGCGCCAATCGCGGTCACAAACGTTTCCTCACCGCTCAGGAGCGCGCCGTCCCACTCGCGGGATTTTTCGAGGAAAGGTACAAGCGTGTCACCACGCGATACTGCGCGCTTCAGCACCACGTGGGGGTCGAGGCGCACCAGTTGTCCATCGGCATTCGCATAACGATCGCACGCTCCCGCTCTTCCCGGCTTGATGTAGCACAGCACCGGACAGGCATCGCAGCGAATTGCGTCGTCAGCCACAGGCAGCCACCTTTTCCTTCTGTGCCGCAAGAATCGCAGCCCGCACCCGGTCAGGAGTGGCTGGGATTTTTCGCACGCGGATCCCAATTGCATCATGCAGTGCGTTCAAAATCGCCGGAGCCGTCGGAATCACCGCCTGCTCGCCAATCCCCTTCGCTCCAAACGGGCCAATCGGCGAGGGCTCCTCGATCAAAATCGATTCCACCGGAGGGATATCCCCGGCGGATGGGATCAAGTAATCGTGCAGGTTCTCGCCCTTGCCGGGAAAGAATTCCTCCATCAACGCCATGCCAAGTCCCTGCGCGACTCCGCCTTCAATCTGCCCCTCAATCAACGTCGGATTGATCGCGCGCCCCACATCGTGCGCCGCCGTGACTTTCAACACGCGCACCGTGCCGAGTTCTGTGTCTACCTCGATCTCCGCCATGTGTGCGCCAAACCCGAACACCGCGTACGGAACTCCCTGCCCATTCTCGTCCAGCGGACTCGTCGGAGGATCAAACGTCGCCTCACTCGTGATCACGTATCCATGCTCATCAAGAGGCAAACCGCCGAGCGCGAGCACCTGCGACCTATCACCGTCTCGCACGATCACGTCGCTATCGCCACCATCTCCACCGCCAAAATGGATACTCGCACAGTCACAGGCGCCCGCGAGTTTGAGAATTGCGCGCCGCAGTTTTTCTCCTGCCATCTGCGCAGCTTTTCCGGTGACTAGCGTCTGACGCGAAGCGGAGGTCTTGCCACAATCCGGCGTGATGGCAGTGTCTCCGGAGAGAAGGTCGAAGCTCGCAATCGGCGCGCCCACCGCATCAGCACAAATCTGGGTCACGATCGTGTTCGAGCCCTGCCCAATATCCACCGCGCCCTGGTGCAACGCGATCCGCGCGCTGCGCTTCAATCCGATTCGCACCGTCGACGGATTGGGCAGGGAAGTGTTCCCACACCCATACCACATTCCCGCGACCCCAACCCCGCGCCGCAGCGCGCCCGTTCGCTTCAAATTGAATTCCGCAGCCTCTCGGCGCGCCGCCTTCCATTTCGTCCGCAACGCTTCCAGGCACGTACGAATTCCCACACCCTCGCCAAGAACTTGCCCAGTGACTGTGGGGGTATGGTCGTCAAGCGAGTTCAGAATGCGGAACTCCAACCGGTCTATCCCCACGCGATCTGCTAATTCGTCATACAGTTGTTCTTGCGCAATTGCAGCCTGAGGAACTCCGAAGCCACGAAACGCCCCCGCCGGCACCAGGTTCGTATGCACCGCCCGCGTTAACGCCCGGTAATGCGGCACGTAATAAGGACCGGATGCATGCACCGGTACCCGCGCCGATACCGTCGGCCCCCACGATGAATACGCTCCGGTATTGAAATCCGCCTCGAAGTCGAGCGCCAGCAGTCTGCCTCCTTTGGAGCAGCCTCCGCGAAGCCGCATACGCGCCGGATGCCTCTTCGTGGTCGATACAATCGACTCGGTCCGCGAATAAACCATGCGCACCGGCTTCCCAAGATGCCACGCCGCCACGGCCAGAAACGGCTGCACGGAAAGATCAAGCTTCGAACCAAAACCCCCGCCCACTGCCGTCGGGATAATGCGTACACGCTCCGGCGCAATTCCGAGGATCGCGGCGATATCGCTTCGATCCATATACGGAGACTGCGTACACGCCTGAATTTCGATCCGATCGCCGAGGCGCCGCGCGAATCCGGCTTCGGGTTCGATGTAGGCGTGCTCAATAAATCCGGTTTCGTACTCGGCGTCTACCACGACGTCGGCTGCGTCCAATGCCTTGTCGACGTCGCCACGTACCACCCGTCCCCGCACCAGAATATTTCCGGGGCGGTTCTCATGGATCAGCCTTGCTCCCGTCGCCAGCGCCGAATCGATATCGCGGAGTGGCGGCAGTTCTTCCCAACTCACCGGAAAGTCCGCAGCCTCAAGCGCCTCTACTGCTACCGCGTCACCAACGACCGCCGCTATCGCTTCTCCGCGATGCCGAGCCTCGCCCTCGGCAAACACTGGCTGATCCGCGAACTTGCTAATCACTCCGTAGCAATTCTTTCCGGGCACATCCTTCGCAGTGAAGACGGCTTCAATCCCCGGATGATCTCGAACAAACGCCGCCAGATCGCCGAAGCGGAAGCGGGCCCGGTGATAAGGACTGCGAATTGCCCGCGCTGCCAGGGCGTTAGCTGGAGTTTCATCCGCGCCAAAAATTTCGCTGCCGTCGACCTTCTGCTTTCCATCCAGCCGGATCAATCTTCTTCCCACCGCCTCGCCCGCCGCGGATGAGATGGCCTCCGCGCCATCCGATCCAGCCTCTCTCATCCCGACATCGAGAATCGCAGCGATGATCTTGCGATATCCCGTGCACCGGCAAAGCACGCCCCCGATCGCGTCCATCACCTGGTTCTCGTCCGGCGAAACGTTTCTCTCCAGCAAAGCCGTCGCTGCCACCAGCATTCCCGGAGTGCAAGCCCCGCACTGCGCAGCGCCGTGGGTTAGAAACGCTTGCTGCAATCTTGCACCGACAAACGTGTCAGCCAGCCCTTCTACGGTCGTAACCTCGCACCCCTCCACCTGCCCCGTTGCCACCAGGCATGCGCAAACTGGATCTCCATCCAACAGGACCGTGCAGGCTCCGCAGTCTCCCGCGTCGCATCCCACCTTGGTCCCGGTCAGCCCAAGTTCCTCTCGCAGCACGCGAGATAGCCGCTGCAATGGTGAACTGGAGACGCTCACCACCCGCCCGTTCACACGGAACGCGATGAACTGCGCGTCCGTCTCCGTCCTCGGCTCTCGAGTCCCAGCCATCAGCTGTTCTCCGCGCACGAGTTCAACGCCCGCTGCACCAACCGCAGCGAAGCATCCATCCGGTATTCTGAAGTAGCCCGCACATCATCAATCGGCGAGAGCGGAGCCAGATGCTCCGGCCCCGCCACTTCGCCAAGGCCGTCACGCACCGAAGCCCCGACTAAGTCACTTTCAAGTGCACGCAAGCGCCGAGCCATGGCCGAGCACGATCCCACTGCGACCCGCGCCTTTAAGATTCGCCGATCGCTTACCAGCATCACCACCGCGACCATCGAAATCGATATCACCAGATAACGGCGCGCCCCCAGCTTCACAAACGTCGACGCCGTATTTTCCAGCGCGCGTGGAACGAGGATCGCCGCTAATAACTCATCTGCTTTTCGTTGCGTCTTCCGATTCCCCACAATAAAATCATCCAGCGCCAGCCTCCGCACGCCGACGTTGGAAACCAGATCCACCTCCGCATCCAGCGCCAGCAGCGGAGGCACGCCATCGGCTGCCGGTGATGCATTACACAAATTCCCCGCAACCGTCCCACGATTTTGTATCTGGACCCCGCCAACCTCGCGCGCGGCACTCTTCAACGCGTCAAAGCAGCGGGGAAGCGGAGTGCGTATCATCTCGCTCCACGTCGTCAGCCCGCCAATGCGGAAATAGTCCGCCTCGGTCGACACGCCGCGTAGTTCTCCCAGTCCTGAAACGTCCACCACCGGTCCGCGCACCACCCGGTCGCCGAGCGCGGGATAAAAATCCGTGCCTCCCGACAGAATCTGAGCTTCCCCGGCGGCCAGCAGCGCCATCGCTTCATCCAGTGTTCTGGGCTTGATGTAGGACGCTTTGATGTACAACGATTGAATCCCCGGAGTGAGGTTCCTGTCCCGTTAGAGTGCAGGATGTTCGCTATTTGTATAGCAATCACCCCGATTTGTACAGCACTTGCTCCCCGCTCTGCCTGGGCTCAGAATCGCCTCCAAATGCCGGCGTGCCGTCGCACCGCGCCCGACATTGATTCACCCGACAACGATTTATCTTGCAGACGATTTACCAGGCCTACGATTTGCCACACAATTGATTTGCCCCGCAACCAGCAGTGTGTAATCCTGTTCAGCGCACGCCGATCAAACAACGCCGGGAGAGTCCTGATGCGAGCCAAGCTCCTTCTATGCCTGATCCTCTTTTCCTCGCTGGCCTTCTGGGCCGAGGACAAACTCACGCCCCTCAATATCAAAGAGGGCCTCTGGGAGATGACCGTAACGCATTCCATGACCGGAATGCCCGCCATCCCTCCCGACACTCTCGCCAAGATGCCTCCGGAGCAGCGTGCCCGCGTGGAAGCCGCAATGAAACAGAGCGGCATGGGTGGACCAACTGCTGATGTCCACAAAGAATGTGTCACCAAAGAGAAACTAGACAAGCAATCCGCTTTCAGTGACAACCGCAAGGAATGTACCCGCACGGTCCTGAATTCCACGGGCAGCAAGCTCGAAATCAAGGTTCACTGCGAAGAAAAGCAGTCGTCCACCGATGCGACTCTGCTGCTGGAGGCCGTGAGTTCCGATAACGTCAAGGGCTCGATGCAGTCTGTCACCAACACGACCGGTCGCACCATGAACATGAACTTCACCTTCAGCTCCAGATACCTCGGCCCCGCCTGCGGAGACGTCAAATAGTGCCCCGCGGCCATCCCTCGAAAGATTGCTGCCAACCGGTGACCAAAAAAAAGCGCGCAGCCGGCAGGCTGCGCGCAGGAAGAAAGCTTTGCGGTTATCGACCCGTAGCCATCGCCATCACTTTCGGCTGTGTCTGTTCGGCTCGACCCACGTACATCTTGTATGACTGGTATACGGCGAACAGCACTGCCATCAGAGCTGCCAAGGTCGCCAGTCCGCTGAAGGTGCTGAAGGCGGTGGCAATCGCGGTCAATCCCGCACCGATTACGTAGTTCGGGAACGACCACAGAAAGACCTTGTGCCAGAGGGCGAAAGGATTGCCGCCTTCTGTCAGCCCGATGATGCTCGCTACCGGCGCCGTGTTCGCCACGAAATACGTGGCTGCAGCCAGCACCAGGGACATCGTGTGCGCACTCGCGCGGGCCCCAATCTGGCTATGGTAGGCCAGATAGGCGAGTCCCGATGCGTTCAGCAGTGTGCATGCGTTGAATACAAATTGGATTGGTTTCGTTTTATTCCCGCCGGACGTGTAGGATTGCGCTATCGCCGCCGTTACGGCAACGAGCAGGCTAGAGAACAATCCCAGTTGCGTGACTCCGAGAAGAATGACGGGCAGATTTCCCGACATCGAGCTCGTCATCCCAGGCAGCTTCACCTTGAGGCGCGAACTCAGTGCGGCTGCCGCCATCAGGAGCAGCAACTGTGGCCAGGCTTGCGTTTGCCATCTGACTACGCCTATCGACAGGGCGCACAGACTGGCAACGGCCACCATTCCGATCATGACTTTCGCTTTGATTGGTAGATTATTTGTCATGGTAGTCTCCGAATATGGTCTCAGTTGGTTGCCTAGTTTTCCCCATCGTCGCCGTCACTGAATGCTGCCATCGGACTGACGGTTGTTGAAGTGGAGCCCCAGACTACACTGAAGCCAGAAACAGAGGTCGCACCCCAAACCACACTGGTGCTGCCCCAAACTACCGAGTTGCTGGTGATCGTGTTAGCTCCCCAAACCACTGAGTTTCCCCAAACCACCGAAGTAGCTCCCCATACGACGCTGGTGCCACCCCAGACCACCGAGGTGTTCACGATAGAAACAGTGCCGGCGATCGGGTCATAGACTGCAGTCGGAGAAACGGCTACTCCCGTGGCGAGGTCGGTATTGTTAAGAGCGGCGTCTATGTCCAGATACCCCGCTCCGTAGGTGAAGATGTCGTACTGGTTCGCGTAGTTGTTTCCGTACTCGTCCCAGGACTGGGTATATTGATTGAAGCCTTTCCACGCTGTCTTCATCAAGCGCGCCTTCACTTGATCGGGAGTCAACGAGGGGTTCTGCTGCAGCATCAGCGCCACCGCACCGCTCACCAGCGGCGTTGCCATGCTGGTTCCGCTCAAGCGAAAGTACTTTGCAGTTCCGACGAGCGGGGCAACGTCAAATTGGGAATAGGTCCTATCCAATGTGCTGCCCGCAGCACGCAAGGAAACCAACCGGTTTCCCGGCGCGACCAGGTCAGGTTTTACCAGGTGATCGACCAAGGTCGGGCCTTTCGAACTGTAGCTGGCAACCGCATCGTCGACCCGCGTCGCCGTGCCCATGGTCCTCGACGCTCCCACCGTAATGACGGCAGGATCGTTGCCGGGAGCGCCGATGGTGGCGAAGCCGTGCGTACCCATCGATTTGTCTCGCCCACGGTTGCCCGCAGCCACTACCACGACAATGCCAGCCTGCCAGGCGGATTCCACTGCCTGGCAAACCGGATCTAGGGTGTAGCTCTCGTACACCGGACGTCCGAGAGACATGTTGATTACGCGGATGTTGTAGGTACTTTGCAGCGCGATCGCTTGCTGAATGGCAGCGATCACCTGGCTGTCCGTGCCGAATCCATTCGAATCCAGCACGCGCAGGCTGATAATGTTGACGTTCGGAGCCACGCCGGCATACTTGGCCAGATAGCCATTGGCTGTGCCGGAGTTGGCGCCCGTGCCACCGATCAATCCCGCCACGTGCGTCCCGTGGCCGAACTTGTCCGATGTCGTGGTGTCGCCGGCGACAAAGCTCTGGCTATACACCACGCGGCTGGCACCGCTCGAATCGTGCAGGTCGCCATGATCGGCGACTCCGCTGTCGATGATGGCCACGCCGACGCCAGTGCCATCGAACGCGAACTGCGCTGCCGCAACATCGGCCTCGACCGCGGTCGTATAGTCCTCATTCGTCGCAGTCAGGCTTACCGGACGGTCCGGTGTGATGTAGGCGACATTCGGATCCTGCGCCAGTTTCGCCAGCATGCTGACCGGTACTCGCATCGTCACCGCACGGATCGTGTGCAGCTTCGACTTGATCGCAGCGCCACCCAGTTGCGTCGTCCTGATCGACGACTCAGTGGGCATCTGGCGGTACTGCACGATGACGGTCACCATGCCGCCCGCGCCTGCTGCCCGATGCTGGAGATCTGCGGAAAACTTGGCAGTCGAACCGGCGTAGGACGGCATTGCCGAAAGCATCAGCAGTGCCAGTCCGACAACCCGACCCCAGGCAGCGCTCAACCCTGGAGAACTAGGCGGACGGCCTTCGCGTCCGCATGTGATCTGCGATCTATCGTTGTTATTCATAAGTTTCTTGGCGGCATTTTTGAGGGACATGGCGTACACCACGTCCTTCTTGCCTGGCCTTTAATGGGCAATCACGAGGCCAATCACAATATGGTTAAGCCTAGTGTTTACAATGGCTTGCACATACGCGGAGGCGAAGGGCCAAAGGGACAACTTGGCCCATCAACGGGGTTCGACGCCGCCACGCGGCCGCAACTCATTTGAAATAAAGGCGGGGCAGGCAGGAAAGCCTGTTTTGGGACAAAGTGGCCCGATTGGTACGGTTCGTTGTCAGTTCCCGGTTCTCAAATCCTCGGTTTAAAGAACTCGGGCTGTTACTGAGAACTGAGAACCGGGAACTGAGAACTTGTTATGCTTGCGCTGGGGTCGGAGCAAGCACCGGACGCAAAGGGGCGCTCAATCCGCGCATCACGCCCTCGAATTGTGGGATATCGAGAGACTGAGGCCCGTCAGAAAGCGCGCGCTCCGGACAGGGATGCACCTCGACGATGAGGCCATCCGCTCCGACCGCAATCGCCGCCCGCGAAACCGCTCCGATGAGGCTCTGCTTGCCGGTGCCATGCGACGGGTCCGCCACCACCGGCAGGTGCGAGAGTTCTTTGGCAAGGGCGACGGCGGCTAAATCGAAAGTGTTGCGCATGCCGGTTTCGAAGGTCTTAATTCCGCGCTCGCAGAGCACAACCTGATCGTTTCCGCCGGAAAGCAGGTATTCCGCCGCCAGCAACCATTCCTTGACCGAAGCCGAGGGTCCCCGCTTGAGCAAGATGGGTTTCTTGATGGTCGCAAGCCTACGGAGCAATGCAAAGTTTTGCATGTTGCGCGCGCCGACCTGCAGCATATCGGCGTACTCGCAGATCAGGTCCAAGTCTTCCGTACTCATGACCTCGGTGACCACCGGAAGGCCAGTGAGTTCACGAGCTTCGCGCAGGATCTTCAGCGCTTCAATTCCCAATCCCTGGAACTCATACGGGGAGGTGCGCGGTTTATAGGCTCCGCCGCGCAGCATGGTAGCGCCTGCGCGCTTTACCCCTTGCGCAGTCTCCAGCAATTGCTCGCGCGACTCCACCGAACAGGGCCCGGCAATCACGACCACTTCGGGGCCGCCGATTTTTACGCCTCCAGTCTTTCCTTCTCCAACGCTGACCACCGAGGGCAGCGGCCGCGTTTGACGGCTGACGAGCTTGAAAGGTTGGGCGATCGCGACGACGTTGTCCACGCCCGGGGCGACCGAAAGAGCTTCGATTTCGTGGCGGCGCCCACCGCTGCCGACTGCCGCAACGATGGTGCGCTCGGTGCCACGCGTGACGTGAGGCTGGAATCCGGCTTCGCGGATACGTTGAATGATGTGGTCGATCTGCTGTTCGGTGGCGTTGTCGGACATGTTCACAATCATGGCGATGACCCTTCCTTTCCTTTGCCGCCAAAAACAAAAGCCGCGATTCTTATCGCGGCTTTGGCGGAATCTTTGAGCTGTTCTCTATTGTCCTGGCGACTCGCTCCGATTCAGCACCTCCGCCGCAAACGGAAACCAATAGCGGCCAAACAGGCGAAACATGCTAAATCGCGTCATATAGATGACAAACTGTAACCTTTGAAGTGCCGACCTCTTCTAAGATCCAAAACTGGCGGAACCACAATTACTGCGGTATAGAACTGGCAACACTGGAGAACACGTTGTTGGCGTTTCCGCCGATGAGACGCACCGTGCCGATTACCAATACCAGGATGACGGCGAGCATGACGGCATATTCAGCAATGTCCTGCCCTTGTTCGTCCTTGCAAAGATTGCGAAGATACTCGACCATAGATCCTCCGGGAGAAGTGGCGTAGCTAATAATGCCGACTCGGACGGCGATTGTCAATCGCAGCTGGAGTTGATTTCTTTACCAGAGCAGGAACTCGCCACTCAGGTGAAAACCTGAGCCGGACGCGTAGTTTACTACCTCTTCACAAATGCCATCGGGTTTGCAACGGTAACGAATCGCTTGTCTACCGCCGCCGCAGAAGCTCTCGATACGATCGGACGCTGAAGTAACGCCGGCGTCCCGCCGGCTTCACCGCTCGATGCGATCGGAGCCGCTCTATGGCTCAAGAGTTGGTGCGCGCCCTGGGCGGCGAAGTCGAGCACCGGTCCCGGCACCACTCCGAGCCAGAGCGTGGCCAGCACGCACATCGCAATGGCGAGCCCTGCCGCGACGGGTACCTGGGTAACGGGGACCTCGCCCCGGGGCTCACGCATGTACATCATGACGATAATGCGGAGGTAATAATAAGCGCCCACCGCGCTATTCAGCACTAAGATGATCGCCAAGGCAACCAGATTCGATTTCAACGCGGCGCTCAATACATAGAACTTCGCGAAGAATCCTCCGGTGATCGGAATACCGATCAAAGACATCAGGAAAAATGTGAATGTCGCGGCGAGCGCTGGGGACCTTCTGCCCAGGCCCGCGTAATCTTCGAGCGTGACGTACTTTTCGCCCGCGTTCGCAAAGTGGCTGACGACGGCAAACGCTCCTAAGTTCATCGCGGCATAGGCGGCGGTGTAGAACATCGCCGCGGAGGTGCCCAGTTCCGGCTGCGCCGCAAACGCGACCAGCAGATATCCGGCGTGGGCGATCGAAGAATACGCGAGCAGGCGCTTGACGTTGTCCTGCACCAGCGCGCCGACGTTTCCGAGCGTCATGGAAAGCGCGGCCGATACCCACATCAGCCAGAAGCGCCCCGGTGCGTTCGCTTCGAACATGACCCGCAGCAAAACCGCGAATGCCGCCGCCTTGGGGCCGGTCGACATCAGCCCGACGACCGGAGCCGGGGCTCCTTCGTAGACATCGGGAGTCCATACATGGAAGGGCGCGGAGGCGACCTTAAAGCCCAAGCCCACGAACATGAGCGCCGTCGCAACATATGCCAACACGGGTACACTGCCGGAGCCCAGCACCTGGCTGATGGCGTCAATGTTGGTCGATCCGCTCGCGCCGAACATGAGCGCGACGCCGTAGAGAAAGAACGCCGTGGCGAACGATCCCAGCAGAAAGTACTTCAGAGACGATTCACTGCTCGAAGCTTCGCGCCTCCGCAAGCCTGCCAGCACGTATGTCGAGATCGACGAGATTTCCAGCGCAACAAAAATAAGTACGAGTTCGATTGCGGACGACATCAGGCACATGCCGACCGTGCCCAACAGGATCAGCCCGTAGTACTCCCCGGCGCGGATGCGCTGCACCGGCAAATACTCGAATGAACTGAGGATGGCCACCGCCGCAATGGCGATCACGAGGTAATGGAAAAAGACGCTGAAGCCTTCCACCCGAACCATGTTCCAGAACGCGGTCCCCGGATACTGAGCCATCCAGAACGTCGACGCCAGCGCGGCGAGAGTTCCGATCAGCGCAATCGTGCCCAGCGCCGGATGACTGCGATCCTCATCGAGCAGCGGATCGACGACCATGATCAACATGCCGACGATCGAGAGCACCAGCTCTGGCAGGATGCGCATGTAGTCGGCGCCTTGCGGCAGCACGGAAGTCTGCACCTGAGCCAGCAGACCAGGCAACGAATGCGCGAACGTCACCATCGTTATCGCCATCATTGTCATCGGCCCACTACCTTGCTGGCCAATTGGGTAAAGGGGGCGAGCGCCGCCTGCACCGCCGGATCAATCGCGCTGAGCCACACTAGGGGCGCGACGCCCATCACCAGAGCCGCAACCGCAATCGGGGATAGTGCGGCCTTCTCATGCAGGTTGAGGTCGGCGAGCGCGTGATTGACTTCGTGCGTCACCTTGCCGAAAAAAACGCGCTGATACATCCACAGCAGATAGCAGGCGCTCCAGATCACACCGGTGGCTGCAAGGATTCCATAGATCGGGCGCGCCTGGAATGCTCCACTCAGCACCAGGAACTCGCCGATAAACCCGTTCAGCAGCGGCAGTCCGACCGAAGCCAGCACCGTGACCAGAAAGAAGGTTGCGTACTTCGGCATTGGTGTCGCGAGGCCGCCAAATTCGGTAATCTCGTAAGTGTGGCGACGTTCGTAGAGGATGCCCGCCAGCATGAAGAGCCCACCCGTGGCGACCCCGTGGGCCAGCATGACGAAGACGGCGCCGTTCAGGCCCGCCGTGGTGAAACTGAAAATTCCGAGCACGACGAAGCCGAGGTGACTGACCGAGGAGTAGGCGATCAGCTTTTTCATATTCGGCTGCACCAGCGAGACCAGCGCGCCGTAAATGATTCCGATCAGCGCCAAAAACATGATCCAGGGCGCGTTGCGGCGCGCCTGCTCGGGAAAGAGGCCAACGTCGAAGCGCAGCAATCCGTAGGTGCCCATCTTCAGCAGCACGCCGGCGAGCAGCACCGATCCAGCCGTAGGCGCTTCCACGTGCGCGTCGGGCAGCCAGGTGTGAAGAGGGAAGAGTGGCACCTTGACAGCAAAGGCAATGAAGAAGCCGAGGAAGAGCCAAAGCGAAGCCGCGTCAAAACCCGGTACGCTTCCGCTGCGAATCGCGTTCTGGATGACGACAAAGTCGAAACTGCCCGTCTTGGCATAGAGCCACAGAATTGCCGCCAGCATGAACATCGAGCCGATCATCGTGAACAGAAAATACTTCACCGCGGCGTAGACCCGGCGTCCGTGGCCGTACATGCCGATCAACAGCGCCATCGGGATCAGCGTCGCTTCCCAAAAGAAGTAGAACAGGAACAAATCGAGCGAGGTGAAAACGCCGATCAGAGCCGTTTCCAGAATCAGCAGCAGAATGAAGAATTCCTTGACCCGCTCCTGAATCGAAGTCCAAGAAATCAGCACACACAGTGGTGTGAGGAATGTGGTCAGTACGACCAGCCAGACGGAAATTCCGTCAATGCCCATGTGGTAATGAATGTCCGGGGACGTGATCCAGACTTTGTCGATCTCGAACTTAAAGGCGCCGGGCTCACGATGGAGATGCACCGGCAAATGCAGCGAGGCCACAAATCCCAGCAAAGAGATAACGAGTGCAAACAGCTTGATGTCACGATCGCGGCGCGGGATCAGGAGAATGAGCAGGCCACCGCCAGCAGGAATGAAGGTCACCAGCGAAAGAATAAAGGGACTGAGACTTTCCAGATTCATCGGACTCCGTTATCGAACTCCCATCCACACCATGTAAGCGATCACAACCGCGGCTCCGGCCGCCACCCATCCGGCGTACGAGCGCAGATTGCCCGACTGCATGTGGCGCGCCGTGTCAGAGACGCGACGCGCGGCGTCGGCTGAGTCGTTGACCGCAGCGTCGATCACGCCCTGGTCGACGCCATGCCAGAGAATCGTCGTCGAGCCATCGATCAGCGGCTTGACGAAGAGGGCTGCGTAAAGTTCGTCAATGTAATACTTGTTGCTGACAGCCTGGTAGAGTCCGCCTAGGCTGGCGGCGATGCGCGCGGGTAGTTGCGGACGGCGGCTGTAGAGCAGATATGCCAGGAACCATCCGAGCCCAGCCACGCCGACTGACACAGCCATCAGCAGATACTCGAGCGTGCTCTTCCCGGCCCCGGGAGAGGCTTCCCGCGCAACTACATCCCCTACGTGAAAAGCGGGAGCGAGAAAATGTTCGAAGTGATTTGCGTAGCCGACAAATCCGCCAACGACAGAAAGTAGAGCCAGGACCACCAGCGGACCCAGCATCACCCAGGGGCTCTCATGCGGCTCTCCGTGGCCGTGCCCATGGCTGTGATCATCGTGGGCATGCGCACCGTGACCATGGACATCGGACGCCGCGGCGCCGCGGTACTCGCCGCTGAATGTCATGTACATTAACCGGAACATATAAAAGGATGTAATGAAAGCCGTAATCACGCCGATCAGCCAATACGCCCAGCTTGCGTTATAGGCCTGCCAAAGAATCTCGTCCTTTGACCAGAAGCCGGCAAGCGGAGGAATGCCGGCAATCGCGAGCGTGGCAATCCCCATGGTCAAAAACGTCCAAGGCATGTAAACCCGCAGCCCGCCCATTTTTCGCATGTCCTGCTCGCCGCCGACACCGTGGATCACCGAACCGGCCGCGAGGAACAACAGTCCCTTGAAGAAGGCATGAGTCATCAAGTGAAAGATGCCCGCTGAGAACGCTCCCACGCCGCAGGCCATGAACATATAGCCGAGCTGCGACACGGTGGAGTAGGCCAGAACTTTCTTGATGTCGGTCTGGGCAATGCCGATGGTCGCCGCAAAAAGCGCAGTCAATGTGCCAATGATCGCGACCACCATCATCGCCAGGGGCGCGTGATCGAAGATCACGGACGACCGCGCGACCATATAAACGCCCGCCGTCACCATGGTTGCCGCATGGATCAAGGCAGATACCGGAGTGGGACCCTCCATCGCGTCGGGTAGCCACACATAAAGAGGGATCTGAGCCGACTTGCCCGCGGCGCCGACCATCAAGAGTAAACCGATCGCCGTGAGCAATCCGGCGCCGGCCATCTCCGTCGGCAACGTCCGCACCGCAGCAAACACGTGCGTGAAGTCGAGCGATCCGAAATGCTTGATCATCAAAAAGAGCGCAATCAGGAATCCAAAGTCACCGATCCTATTAACGATGAATGCTTTCTTGCCGGCCGCCGCTGCTGAGTCTTTCGTGAACCAGAAACCGATCAGCAGATACGACGCCAGGCCCACGCCCTCCCAGCCGATGAACATGACCAGATAGTTCTTCGCCAGCACCAGCGTCAGCATGAAGAACATGAACAGGTTCAGGTACGCCATGAAGCGGTAGTACCCGTCGTCGTCCCACATGTAGCCAACCGAGTAGATGTGAATGAGGAAGCCGACGCCGGTTACCACGAGCAGCATGACGAGCGATAACTGATCGAGATAGAAACTGAAGTCGACTTGAAAGTTACCCGAGCGTATCCAGTGTGCGAGGTCGAAGTAATAGGGAGCCGACGCCGACGAAAAGCTAGCAGCCAGGAACAGCGCCATGGCAAAGGCGGCACCACAGAAGACGAGCGCGACCGTCGAGATTGCTCTCTTCGACGATCGCCGGCCAAAGAAACCATTGATCGCCGCCCCGGCCAGGGGAAGCAGCGGGACGAGCCAGAGATAAGGGTTCGGCGTCATAGATTGAGCAGGTTCACCTGGTCCACATTCAAAGTTTCACGCGTGCGATAGACGGCAATGATGATCGCCAAGCCCACCGCGGCCTCAGCGGCAGCCACCACCATCACGAAAAAGACAAAGACCTGCCCGCTGAGTGCATGCCAGTGCGCTGCGAAGGCCACGAACGAAAGGTTCACGCCATTCAGCATCAACTCGATCGACATAAAAATCGTGATGATGTTGCGTTTGATCAGGAACCCGAGCACGCCACACACGAAAAGGATTCCACTCAGCAGCAGATAGTAAGAAAGAGGAACCATCGTTATTCTGCGTCCTTTCTCAGGCCGCTGGCCACAGCTCGCGGCCGGCTGGCGAGCACGACCGCGCCCATGATGGCGATCAGGATCAGCACTGACGTGACTTCAAACGGCAGCAGAAAGTCGTGGAAGAGAAGCCGGGCAATATCCTTAGGATCGCCCTTTAACGCACCGATGGGGACGGCCTGCGTGTTGGATCGATTGAGAAGCGTCCAGGCGACGAGCCCACCGCCGATCAGCACTCCCGGAACGCCGAGCAGGATCGCGACCCGGCTGCCCGGGGTGCGTTCTTCCGCGCCGGCGTTCAGCAGCATGATGGTAATGAGAAACAAAACCATGATCGCGCCGGCGTAGACAATCACTTGCACGGCAGCCACAAATTCTGCACCCAATAGAAGATACTCGGCAGCGAGCGCCGCCATCACGGCGATCAGCGACAGCGCGCTGTTAATGGGATGGCTCTGCACCAGCAGGTTGATAGCCCCGGCCACGCAGATCGCTCCGAAAAAGAGGAATAGAATTAAGTGAAACATGATTTGCGAGTTCTCAGTTCCCAGTTCTCAGTAAACCGATATCGCAACCGAGAACCGAGAACTGCCGTCAAGCTCTCCAGGCTACAATCAGCGCCGTAACCACAATGTTCGCAATCGCCAGCGGCAGCAGGAACTTCCACCCGAACGCCATGAGCTGGTCATAGCGAAAGCGGGGCAAAGTCCAGCGCACCCAGACGTACAGAAACATAAAGAAGAAAACCTTCAGGCAGAACCAGAACACCGGCATCAGCGCTTGCAGGATCGGTGGACCAAAAATCGGGCCGTGCCATCCGCCTAAAAACAGCAGCGTGGCCAGGCAGGCGACCGTCACCATGTTGGCGTACTCGGCCATGAAGAACATCGCGAATTTCATCGCACTGTACTCGGTGTGATATCCGGCCACCAGTTCCGACTCCGCTTCCGGCAGATCAAAGGGCGTGCGGTTGGTCTCGGCGTATGCTGAAATCAGATAGATGAAAAATGCAATCGTCTGACCGTGAAAAATGTTCCAGCGCGGAATGAAACCCCAAAAGACGCCTCCCTGCGCATCCACGATCTCGCGCAGGCTGAGGCTTCCCGCCATAATCATTACTCCCACCAGCGAGAGGCCGAGCGAAACTTCATAGCTGATCATCTGGGCGCTCGCACGCAATCCGCCAAGCAGCGCGTACTTGCTGTTTGAGGACCATCCGGCAAGCGCCACGCCGTACACGCCCATCGAAGTAATCCCGAGGACAACCAGCAGTCCGATGTTCAAGTCGGTAATCTGCAGATACGTGCCCCACGGGCCTAGGTTGACCCAGTTTCCAAACGGGATCACCGAAATGGATGTAATCGCGAAGACAACCGCGATGATTGGCGCCGCGATGTAGAGCGGTTTGTAGACATGCGGCTGCGTTAGATCTTCTTTGAAGATAAATTTGACGCCGTCGGCGAGCGGCTGCAAGAGCCCGAAAGGCCCGACCCGCGTGGGCCCCCAGCGATTCTGGATATGCGCCGACACCTTGCGCTCCAGCCAGACGCTGTACGCCACCGCCGTCAGCAGAACAAACACGACGGCGATAGATTTGATAAGCGAAATGATGACGAACGTCGTTATGCTCAATTGTGTCCGTGTGGCGCGGGCGCCCTCGCCCGCGTGCTTTGGACTTTCTTCTTGATTTACCCGACTGCCGGTTCGTTCCTAGTCCGCTGCGACTTCCGCCTCCGCTGATTTGTTCTCCGAAACCGAATTCAGAGTCTTTGAATACCGACCCAGCGTGCCTGAGCTGAATAAGTCATCATTGGCCGGGACAATCAACTCTGGCGGTTGAATCGCGCTCGCGCCGCTTTCAGCAATCTCCAAGTGCTGATCATTGCCAGCCAGCAGATTGATCCGCGAAACGTCGTAGCCGGCAACCACCCGCTGAACCTCATCAAGAATCGCGATGGGATCAAACGGCGTCATTTTCGGTTCCAGGCTATGCGCCTCGAGCCACACCGCATGACGATCCGCCTCGCCCGATTGCGCCCCGCGCGTTTGACCCATATCGGCGTGTGTTCCGCCGCCGAAGGGCACCAGACTGCGTACCTCAAAGCCCATGGCGTCCGCGATGCGAACGATCATTTCGAAATCGGGCTTCGTGTTCGTAACTTCGCCGGCCTTCTTGACCAGTTGCAGATCGCCGCAGGTGTTCGTATAAGTGCCAGTTTTCTCGTATGCGTTCGCCGCCGGCAAAACTACGTCGGCGATGGTCGCTGTTTCGGTCAGGAACATGTCCTGAACGACGACAAAACTTTTCGAGAGCGTAAAGGGATCAATGCCTAAGCGGCCGACGGGATTCGAGCCGACGACGTACAGCGCTTTCAGTCTGCCAGCCTTCGCCGCGTCCATCATCTCCGGCAGGCTCAAACCTTTTTCGCTCGGCAGCTTGCCCCATTCCTGTTGAAACTTGTCTGCACTGCTGACGGGCTCGTATCCCGGCAGAAGATCGGGATAAAGGCCCATTTCGCTGGCTCCGCGCGAATTCGCGTAATCGCCCAGGCAGATCAGCTTTGCTCCGGTCAACGTCGAGGCAAAGCTTACCAATTTCTCGATGTCATGGCCGCGCAGTTCAGAACCGAAGGCGATGACCATGTTCTGTTCTCCGCGGACCTTCTCTCGAAAGGCGGTCCAGGCATCGCGGGTCGTACCTTCGGCGGCCTGGGAATCGACAAGGGAATCGAGCAGGGAATCGTCGCCGGAAAGAAATGCGACTGCCTGAGCTTCCGCTCCCGCCGGCACCAGTCCAAATCCCGCCGCCTGCCGCTGCAACTTGATCGGCGCGGAGTTGATCACATAGAGCCGCGCCCGGCGCAAGCGGACGTTCGTCCGAATCTGCCATGCCAGCAGCGGATGCTGATTGGTTGGATCGTTGCCGATCAGTAGAATCGCGGGCGCCTTCAACACGTCGCGCATGGAAGCCGTTTTTCCAGGCTTGTCGTGGAGAGCTGCCGCCAAGGCAGGGTAGTCCGCTGTCCGATGATGATCGACGTTATTCGTCTTAAGCACCGACCTCGCAAACTTCGAAAGAAGGTAGTTTTCCTCGTTGGTCGTGCGACTCGACCCAACCACGCCGATCGCGCTCCCACCTTGCTGGTCGCGAACTTCTCGAAACCGCTTTCCGATCAGTTCAAAAGCTTCTTCCCAGGTCGCCGGCGTCAGTTTGCCGTTCCTGCGAATCAGCGGCTGGGTAAGGCGCTCTTCATGATGCGCAAAGTCGAAAGCGTAGCGGCCTTTGACGCACAGGAAATCGCCGTTGATCCCGCTCTTGTCGCGGTTGTCACCGCGGACGATCTCCGTGCCGGTATCGCAGCGGCGCACGCCCAGCGTGGTTTTGCAGCCGTCCCCGCAGTGGGTGCAGATCGTACCCACATGTTTCATCTCCCACGGACGCGTCTTGTACCGGTAGGCGCCCGAAGTGAGCGCGCCGACCGGACAGATGTCGATACACATGCCGCACTCTTCGCAGTCGAGATGATCTTCTTGATTAGGCGCGATGATCGAACCGACGCCGCGATTCTGCACGCCGAGCGCCCAAACGTCCATGCCTTCGCCGCAGACGCGCACGCAGCGGTAGCACAGGATGCAGCGCGGGCGGTCGAAATACACCACCGGAGACCACTGCTGTTCTTCCTTGTGGTTCTTGGCCTCCATGAATTTCGATTCAGCGGCGCCGTAGGAGAACGTCATGTCTTGCAATTCGCATTCACCGCCGGCATCGCACACCGGGCAATCCAGCGGATGGTTGCCGAGCAGCAACTCGACCATCGCCTTGCGGGCCTGACGCACCTCATCGCTGTCGGTCGCGACGATCATGCCCTCGGCCACCGTGGTCGTGCAGGCCGTCTGAAGCTTGGGCATTTTCTCGACTTTCACGACACACATCCGGCACGCGCCCTGCAACGAGAGCCCGGGATAGTAGCAAAAAGAAGGCACTTCAATGCCCACGCTCTTGCAGGCCTCGATCAGCAGCGACCCAGCCGGAGCCGTGATCTTCTTTCCATCGACAGTAAGATTTACGTCAGCCATGATTTTCCGCAGCGCCGGCGTCTCGCCGGCTGTCCGGCGGGCACCCTCGCCCGCCGCACTCTCGAACTGTAAAAGCCGCTCAACCAAAACAGCCGATATCCACGCGCCTAGCGGTCCGGCGAGACACCGGCGCTACACCAGTACCGCTTCGGCCGCCTTCTCAAAAGGGCACGGCTTTCCATCCAAATGATCTTCAAATTCTTTTCTGAACTTTTTCACGAACGCCATCGTGGGCATGGCCGCCGCGTCTCCCAGCGGACAGAATGTCTTTCCCAACATGTTTTCGGAGAGGTAGTACATATTATCGATGTCCTTCTTTACACCCCCGCCCGAATGGAAACGGATCAAAGTCTTCTCCAGCCAGTCCGTGCCTTCGCGACACGGGATACACCAGCCGCAGCTCTCGTGCCGGTAGAACTTCATCGTGCGCAGCGCAAACTTGACGATGCAAGCATTGTCGTCGAGCACCACCACGCCCCCGGAACCAAGCATCGAACCCGTCTTCGCCACCGAATCAAAGTCCATAGCGACGTCGATTTCTTCGGGCAGCAGCACCGGCGTGGATGATCCACCCGGGACCACAGCTTTCAAACTGCGTCCGTTCGGAATCCCGCCGCCGACCTCATAGATCATCTTCTTGAGGTTGTAACCCATCGGAAGCTCGTAGACACCGGGCTTGTTGAGATTGCCGGCGAGGCAGAACAGCCGCGTGCCGCCATTCTTCGGCGTGCCCAATTTCGAATACCACTCGGCGCCCCCCATGAGGATGGGTGGCACGGCGGCCAGCGTCTCCACATTATTAATGACCGTCGGGCCGCCCCACAGGCCGACCACGGCCGGGAACGGTGGACGGATACGCGGAATGCCGCGCTTGCCTTCGAGCGACTCCATCAACGCCGACTCCTCGCCAACTTCGTAAGCGCCCGCTCCGCCGTGCCAATGAATATCCAGATCGTATCCACTGCCGAAGATGTTCTTGCCAAGAAACCCTTTGGCGTAGGCATCTTTGAGCGCCTTCTGCATGATGACCAGTAAGTAGCGATACTCGCCGCGGACGTAGATGTATCCGGTATGAGCACCGACCGCGAGCGCGGCAATCATGACGCCTTCAATGACGGCGTGCGGATCGTGTTCGAAAATCAAACGGTCCTTGCAGGTGCCAGGTTCGCTCTCATCCCCGTTGCAGAGCACGTATTTCGGTTTGGCCGACTGCTTCGGGACAAACGACCACTTCATCCCTGTGCTGAACCCGGCGCCGCCCCGTCCGCGCAGGCCGGAATTCTTCACCTCGTTGATGATGGCGTCCGGCTGCATGGCGAGCGCCTTCTGCACGGCCTTGTAGCCGTCCAGTTGGAGATACCGATCGATATCCGTCGCGCCCTGTCCAAAGCGCTTCGAAATAACGCGCACCTCGTCGGGATGGGAAACTAGGGTTGCCATTTATTCATTTCGGCATGGAGGCATTGAAGCATTGCGCCATGGTCACGAATGATTCAATGAATCAATGATTCAATTTGTTCTTATACTCGTCAAGAATCTGATCCATCTTCGCGTTCGTCAGGTTCTCATGAAAGTCGTAATTCACCTGCACTGCCGGAGCCCAGCTGCACGCGCCAATGCATTCCACTTCTTCGAGCGAGAACAAGCCATCCGGCGTCGTGCCCTTATGGCCGATGCCCAGCTTCTTTTCGCAATGTTCAAGAAGTTCCTCGCCGCCGCGCAGCATGCAAGCGATGTTGGTGCACACCTGTACGTTGTACTTTCCGCGCGCTCTGGTGGTTAGCATCGAGTAGTAACTGATCACGTTGCGGACTTCGAGTTCGGTGAGATCCATTCGCCGCGCCAGTTCCCGGATCACTTCATCGCTCAGACTGCCCACCTCATCCTGCGCATAGAGCAGCGTAGGCACAAGCGCCGAGCGTTTCGTCGGATAATGCGTCAGCATCTCCTGAAACCGCGTCTCGAATTGTTCAGAAAAACGCATTACCTATCAATGTCTCCCAGCACCACATCAATACTTCCAATCGCCGCCACCACATCGGCAATCAGCTGTCCTTCGCACATCTTGGCGAGCGTCTGCAGATTCGCGTAAGACGGTCCGCGCATGTGCACGCGATAGGGCTTCGCCGTCCCGTCGCTGACAACGTAGTAGCCCATCTCGCCGCGCGGCGATTCGATTGCCTGGTAAACCTCGCCCGCCGGAACCGTGAAGCCCTCGGTGATGATCTTGAAGTGATAGATGAGCGCTTCCATCTGCGTCTTCATCTTTTCGCGGTCCGGCAGCACGACCTTGGGTGCGTCGGCTTTCACCGGACCTTCCGGCATTCCCGCCAGCGCCTGCTGCACCATGCCAATGGATTCCCGCAACTCCTGGACGCGGCAAAGGTATCGCGCGAACACGTCACCTTCCGTGCGGACCGGCACGTTGAACTTGAAGTTCTCATAGCCCGAGTAGGGAGCGTCGCGGCGAAGGTCAATATCGATGCCACTGCCGCGCAACGTCGGCCCGCATGCGCCGAGAGCGATCGCGTCTTCCGCGCTCAGGTAGGCGACGCCCTTGGTGCGCATCGTGAAAATCGGATTTCCAGTCAGCAAGCCTTCATATTCATCCACGTTCCCGGGGAAGCGGTCGGCGAACTTCTTGACCCTCTCGAAGAATCCGAGCGGCGGCTCCAGCGCCAGCCCGCCAATGCGGAAATACGACGTCATCATGCGCTGCCCGCTGACCATCTCGAAAAAGCGCAGAACGTCTTCGCGCTCGCGGAAGCAATAGAGAAAGACGGTCATCGCGCCGAGGTCCATGGCATGCGTTCCCAGCCAGACCAGGTGCGAATTGATGCGGGTCAACTCGTTCATCAGAACCCGCATCCACTGCGCTTTCGGAGGAATCTCCAGCCCCAGCAACTTCTCTACCGCCAGGCAGTAGGCGAGATTATTCGTCAGCGGGCAGAGGTAATCGATGCGATCCGTGAGCGGCACAACTTGCTGATAGAATTTGGCCTCGCAGGTTTTCTCGATGCCAGTGTGCAGGAAGCCGATCTCCGGCTTAACCCGCACCACGGTCTCCCCGTCAATTTCGAGTACCAGCCGCAGAACCCCGTGCGTCGACGGGTGTTGCGGCCCCATGTTCAGGACTAAAGTCGAATCCTGGCCAGGCTCAGCGACGGCGGTGGGAAATTGCGCCATGACCTACCGGTAGCCTTCCACCGGGTAGTCCTTCCGCAGAGGATGGCCTTCCCAGTCGTCGGGCATCATGATGCGTTTCAGGTTGGGATGTCCGGAGAAACGCACACCAAAAAGATCGAAGACTTCACGCTCATAAAAATTGGCAGAGGGCCACACCGATGTGACCGACTCGATCGCCGGACTGGAACCGTCGAGGCGGACTTTCAAACGCACGCGCTCTTTTTTCGCAATCGAAAGGAGATGGTAAACCACCTCAAAGCGCGGCTCTGAAGGATACCAGTCCACGCAGGTGACGTCGCACAGATAATTGAATGGACAATCCGTAGAGTCGCGCAAAATGGCGCAAACTTCGCGGATTGCGTCCTGCTCGATCCAGATCGTAAGCTCGTCGCGATCGAATTTCACCGCCTGCACGACCGACGGGTTCCACTCCACCAGGCGGCCCAGGGCGGGATGCGACTTCAACTGCGCGACGTCGGTGATTGGGGGAGCGAGCGGCATCAGACATCTCCCCGCTTGGCCGCCGTCAGTCCCCAGTCGAGCACGCCTTTTTTCCACACATAGAAGAGGCCGACCAGCACGATCGCGATGTACACCATCATCTCCCAGAAACCGAACATCTTCAGTTCTCGGAGGATGACCGCCCAGGGATAAAGGAAGACAGCTTCCACGTCGAACAAAATAAAAAGCATGGCCACCAGGTAGAACTTGACCGAGAATCGTCCCTTCGCATCGCCGATGGGCTGAACCCCGCACTCATAAGGCGACATCTTCGCGAGATTCGGCTTATGCTGTCCAATCAGCCACGAAAGAGTCACGATCGCGCTCGCAAGGGCCGTGGCGATGCCGAAATGCATCAAGAGGGGCAGGTAGCGAGCGAAATAATTGTCCGGCATAGCAGGAGGTATATATAATTTGCGCCAAGCACAACAGTAAACGTTCTAGACTAATTTTGGCTGACAGAAGTGTCAAGCCAAGTACGCTAGCCATCCAAGTACGCTAGCTAAAGTGCGCGTTTTAACAGTAGTTTCATCCGGCTAAAACTGTCTCGACGGGACTGTCGACACTACCGGGGAAAGCCTGAACCGCATGATCTTTGGCTTCAACACCGACATTCGGCACGAAGACACGATCTACCACGTGCAGAGCGAAGCGCGCGAAGGCGAGCACTTGTTGCAGACGCAAGTCTTCGTTAAGGGCCGCTGCATCGGGAAGCGCGCGGTTCCCTATGGCTCCAGCGCGGCAGAGGGCAAAACCACCGCTCAGGGCGACAGCCAGGACAAAGACAAAGATAAAGATCAGGATAAAGACAGAGAGAAGATCCTGCGCGAACTGCACCGCGAGGTGCTCGACGCCATCCGCGGTGGCAAGCTCGATTCCATCTTCGACAAGCGGGAAACCCCGGAAACGCTGGCGGCAGTGAAGGAGCTTGACCTCGAGTGGACCAACGCCGGGTCCGTGCATGCGAGCGGCGCTTTGACGATGCGCCTCCGCGTCACCGAAGGAGGCGTCACCGTCGAAGGCGCTCGCCTCACACTCCGCTTCGCCCGGCCAGACGCCGCGCCCTACTACGCGCAGGTTCTCACCGACGCCAAGGGCAGCGCCGAGATGAACGTTCAGGTAGACGAAAAGTCGCTCGCAGAGTCGTCCGTACTCGTGCAGGCAAGTTTCGGAGGACGAACCGCAACTCGCAAGTTCAATCTGCGCAACGCCAGTTAGGCCGAGTGTGGGGACGGTCGTGTGGGGGCGGGCGCCCCGCTCGTCCAGAGATGGCGTAGGGACAGCCACCCCCGGCCGTCCAAGCCGAGCGCAGTTCGGTAGCTGTCCGCGGCGAGAATGGATTCCATGAAGCTAACCATCAATGGCGAACCCCAAGTCTCGCCCGCCGAAACCCTGGACGCGCTCGTAGCGCACCTAGGCATGAAGCCAGACCGGGTGGCCGTCGAACTGAACCGCGAAATCGTCCCCCGCAACCAATGGCCGCAGACTCCCCTACACGATGGAGACCGCCTGGAAATCGTCCATTTCGTAGGCGGCGGATCGGGATAGTCACCGCAGGTTTGGCAACCCGTTTCGCGACCTGCTAACCTGATTTGTCACTCTTGTCACCGGCCCCGTCGTTCAACGGATAGGACTTCAGTTTCCTAAACTGACTATGCAGGTTCGATTCCTGCCGGGGCTACCATTCCCGGAACAGTGCCGTGTGTGCGCGTCTGCTGAGTCTCATGTTGTTGGCCGCGTGCTCTTCCGGAAAAAGCACGATTGCATCGGTTCTGAGATTCGCCTTCGTTTCCTGGAAGACTTTACCTGTAAGTCCTTTGGATTCAGAGAACGAAGCAAAAGAAATCCCGCCAAACCCCACGGTTTCATCAGATCTTAGGGGTACCATGTAGTAAACATCGGCGAGGCGAGGGGCCCACCCTTGCCCGCGGAATCTGCAGTCGTGGAATCCCACTCTTGCGCAAAAAACTCGCAAGAATCGGGCACCCGCGAATTCCACCCCTTCGGCTCCGCTCCGGGGCAGGTTCTTGCAAAAACAACGCGCAACGAGCGGAACCGCGCTTCTAGCCTGCGAGACTCCCGCCTCACGGAAGTCACTGCGAACCTGCGCCTGGTTCCCGTATAATAAAAAGACACTGTGCTTAAATATTCAATCGTAGTTCCGCTCCACAACGAGCAGGAGAACGTCACCGACCTGTACGCGCGGCTTAAGTCGGTGATGGAAGCGAGCGGCGAGACCTTCGAGATGGTGCTGGTCGATGATGGATCGATCGACGGCACATTTCCGTTGCTGCGCGAGATTGCGGCCGTGGACAGCCGCGTAACCATCGTCAAGCTGCGCCGCAATTTCGGTCAGACCGCAGGCCTCGCTGCCGGCTTCGACCATGCCCGCGGTGAATACATCATCGCCATGGACGGCGACTTGCAGCACGATCCTGCCGACATCCCTTTGTTCCTCGAAAAGATTGCCGAGGGCTATGACATCGTCAGCGGCTGGCGCAAGAATCGCGTCGATAATTTCTGGCTGCGCCGCTTTCCTTCGCGCTGCGCCAACTGGCTGATGGCCAAGCTGAGCGGCGTGGACATCCACGATTTCGGCACCACGTTTAAAGCCTACCGCCGCGAAATCCTGGGACAGGTCCCGCTCTACGGAGAACTCCACCGCTTCATCCCCGCATTAGCTTCGTGGCACGGCGCGTCGATCATCGAAGTGCCTATCAAGAACGTGAACCGGGAACGCGGAGCTTCGCATTATGGAATCTCGCGCACCTTCCGCGTGTTCTTCGATCTCATCACAATCCGCTTCCTGCTCAAATATCTTTCCCGCCCGTTGCATTTTTTCGGCACGGTGGGGATGTTCAGCATCATGGCGGGCTGCGGAGTCTCCGGCTGGTTGATTCTGCAGAAGCTGTTGCACCAAGCCGATGTCATGACCGAGCACGGACCGCTGATGATGTTCTCCGCGGTCCTCTTGCTGGCGGGATTGAACATGCTCGCCGTCGGCCTGCTCGGAGAAATGCAGGTGCGCCATTATCACGAGCCCGCCCAGCGCGCTCCGTATTCCGTCGATCGTATCCTGCGCGCGCAGAGCGAAGAGAGCACCATCTCGGAGTGATTGCAGAGGTCCAAGGTTAGATTGCGGAGGTGAATAACCTAAAGTCTTCGACCGTCATCTCCAGCAATTTTGACTTCTGCAATCGAGCCTCTGACCTCTCACCTTAGCAAAGCGTTATAATTTGATCCGCCGCTATGCCAGCCACAACTCTGCACGAATTGCGTCTTGCCAGCCGGATGTCGAGGCTTGGCACCGAAACCGCTTTTGAAGTTCTGAACCGTGCCCGGCAGCTAGAAAAACAGGGCAAAGAAATCATCCACCTCGAAATTGGCGAACCCGACTTCGACACGCCCGCCAATGTCATCGAAGCCGGCGTCGACGCCCTCCACCAGGGATGGACCCATTACGGCCCCGCCGCCGGTCTCCCGGATCTGCGCCAGACGATTGCCGACTACGTCAGCCGCACCCGCGGCGTGCCGGTCTCGAGCGAAGAGGTTGTTGTAGTGCCAGGCGGCAAGCCGATTATTTTCTTTACGATCCTGGCGTTGATTGATGCGGGAGATGAAGTCATCTACCCGAATCCCGGCTTCCCCATCTACGAGTCGATGATCAAGTATTCGCTCGGCAAGGCGATTCCGATCCCGCTGCGCGAAGAACGTGACTTTTCCGTAGATGTCAAAGAACTGGCATCGCTGATCACCGACCGCACGAAGTTGATCATCCTGAACTCGCCGCACAACCCGACCGGCGGAGTGCTCACCAAGACAGACATTTCTGAAATGGCGGAGGCCATCGGCGACCGCAACATTCTTATTTTGTCGGACGAAATCTACAGCCGCCTTATTTATGAGGGCGAGCACTTCTCCATCATGAGCGTACCCGGGTTCAAAGAGCGCACCATTCTGCTCGACGGATTCTCCAAAACCTACGCCATGACCGGATGGCGCCTGGGCTACGGTGTGATGCGGCCCGATCTTGCCGTTCATATTTCGCGCCTCGTAATCAACTCGAACTCCTGCACGGCGAGCTTCACGCAGGTTGCCGGAATTGAAGCGCTACGCGGCGACCAGTCCTCGGTCGAAAAAATGAGCGCCGAGTTCAAGCTCCGCCGGGATGCCTTCGTCGCCGGTCTGAACAAGATCAAAGGCTTCTCCTGCCGCATGCCGAAAGGCGCGTTCTACGCCTTCCCCAACATTACGAAGACCGGCTGGCCTTCAAGGAAACTGGCCGACGCGCTGCTCGAACAAGCGGGCGTTGCCTGCCTCACGGGGACGGCGTTTGGGGAATATGGCGAAGGCTATCTCCGCTTCAGCGTGGCGAATTCGCTGGAGAATCTGACTAAATCGCTGGCGAGAATTGAAGGCTGGACCGCAAAGAATCTTTGATCTCCGGTTGACAATCCACCGTCCGACTTGGTGTAAACTTCTGCGGCTATGGCAAACATCGATAAGCATTCCGCTGGCTCCTTCTGCTGGATCGAACTTCACACCACCGACCAGAATGCCGCCAAGAATTTCTATGGCGCGCTGTTCGGCTGGAATCCCCAAGACATGCCGATGGGTCCTGACGGCGTTTACACCATATTTAAACTTCAGGGCCGCGATGCTGCTGCCGGATGCAGCCTGCGTCCCGACGAGCGTTCGATGGGCGTTCCGCCGCACTGGTTGATTTACATCGCAGTGGACAACGTTGACGGAGCCGTCACCAAGGCGGAGCAATTGGGAGGCAAGATTCTTGCCCCAGCCTTTGATGTCATGGACGCAGGCCGGATGGCGGTCGTCGAAGACCCCACCGGGGCGGCTTTCTGTCTCTGGACGGCGCAGAAAAACAGCGGCATCGGAATCGCCCACGTCGCTGGCACGCTCTGTTGGGCCGATCTGAGTACCCCCGACCCGAAACGAGCCTCAGATTTCTACTCCGGCCTTTTCGGATGGCAGTTGATCTCGGACCCTAAAGATCCGTCCGGCTATCTGCATATTAAGAACGGCGAACACTTCATCGGAGGCATTCCACCCGGGGCCCATCGGAAGCCTGGAGCGCCTCCGCACTGGCTGGCCTACTTTCAGGTCGATGACGTTGATGCTTCGGCATCCCAGGCCAAACAGATGGGAGCCAATCTCTATCTCGCGCCCATGACGATGGAAGGAGTCGGCCGCATGTCGGTGATCGCCGACCCGCAAGGCGCGGTGTTCGCGATCTTCAAGTCAGCGCGCTAAGTAAGGAGTGCGAATCATGGCTGTGAAGCAAGGGGAACTCCAACTCTTGCAGCACCCCGCTTCGAGGGAACTATTGCAGTCAAAGATTCCCGCGCGTCTGGCTTATACTTGGACCGACGGCACTCCGCGGGTCGTACCGATCTGGTTCCACTGGAACGAGCGCGAGTTTGTGCTGGCGACTCCGCCAAAGGCACCCAAGCTGAAGGCGCTCGCGAACAATCCCAAGGTGGCCCTTACGATTGACGACAACACTTTCCCGCACAAGGTACTGCTGGTGCGCGGTACGGCGCGCCTCGAAACCTTAAAAGGAATAGTTCCCGAATACGCCGTAGCTGCCGAGCGCTATTTCGGAAGCGAGCAAGGGAAGGCATGGGTAAAGCAGCTCGGCTCGATGATTCAAGAGATGGTGCGAATCACGATTACGCCGGAATGGGTGGGCCTCCTCGACTTCCAAGTCCGTTTCCCGAGCGCCCTGCCGCTGTGAGCCTTCGCGCCAAAGCTCCCGCTCAGCTTCTTGACGCAGTTTCCTTTTAATGAGCCTTCCAGCTCTTCATCAACTCCGAATTTGCGAGTCGGCCAAACTCTGTCACGCCGCCCGGAAGCGTGTGGCACGGCTTCGGCGGAGGCGCCACCGGGCTGGGCAACGCCGGAAGCGCAAATTTCGGCTTAGTCAGGTTGAGAGCGGTCACCAGGTTCCCCACATCGCTCGATGCATCGCGCGCGGCAAGTGGTGGCAATCCCCATCTCCGCCCGTTTGCATCTCCCCGGTCCCGGATGGTAAAACCCTCCCTAGGTTTCGCTCGTGAAACGGTTCGTGAAAAAGATCGCCGTCGACTCCTTCCTCGCTCTTTCCACGCTGCTTGTCGTGTTCGTCATCGCTCGCGCCGCCGATCGCTCGCGCCGAATCAATCTTCCAACCAGCAAGGCTCTGACGCTCCCTGTCCCCGGATATCTCGCCCCCACCAACAGCTTTCCCGCGACCATCGCGCTCAGCCCTGATGGCCGTTACGCGGCGTTGCTCAATCAGGGATACGGCACGCAAGAGACGGGCGCGCGCCAGTCCATCGCCATTCTCGATCTCAGGAACAATCAACTACACGATTTTCCCGACGACCGCCTGAGCGACGATTATTCGGCGCGCCAGAGCTATTTCATCGGCCTCGCGTTTTCGAGCGACGGCAAGCATCTTTATGCTTCGATGGGCTCGATCACAGACCCGACCGGCGAAAAGCCAAAGAGCACCGGCAACGGCATCGCGGTTTACAAATTCGCGGCTGGACAAATCACTGCGGAGCGCTTCATCAAGATCCCGCCCCAGGCCATCGCCGAAGGGAAGGAAGTCGCGTTCGGAGTGCGCAAAACGCCCGCCGGGACCGCGCTCCCATATCCCGCAGGAATCGCCGTTCTTCGAGGACCAAAGGGCGACCGCCTGCTCATCGCCAATAATCTTTCCGACAATGCTATTGTCCTCGACACCAGCGACGGCAAAATCTTGCAGTCGTTCGATCTAAGCAGAAGCCGCTACATTCCGAGCGGGTATCCGTGTACGGTGATTGCCAACAAGGCCGGAACGAAAGCCTGGATCAGCCTGTGGAACTCATCCGAAGTCGCCGAACTGAATCTCGAGACCGGCAAGGTCGCGCGCTGGATTGACACGGCAGCGGCTCTGGCGAAGGCAGAAGTCGACGATCCTGCGGCCGTTCGCTCAGCACCTCGCGACCCTGTCGCTCCTAGCGTGCATCCGACAGCGATGGTGTTGAGCCCCCATGAACTGTTGCTATATGTCGCCTTTAGTAATGCCGATTCTGTGGTGTCCGTTGACCTGGACGACGGTACTGTAGATCGCGCCTACAGCACAAAAATGTTCGGCGGGGCTGTCCCCCAAGCGATTGCCCTCTCGAAAGATGAAACGCGCCTATTCGTCGCGAGTGGTGCCCTCGACGCCGTTGCTGTCTTTGGGGTTGGCGGACTCGCTCACGGATTTGAAGGTGGGTTAGAACTCCGTCCTGAAGGTCTCATTCCGACAGAGTGGTATCCGAGCGCACTCGCCATCGCAGGCAACGACCTGCTCATCGCCACCGCCAAAGGAGAAAGCAGCGGCCCCAACAACATGCAGGGACAGCTGAAAGGCGAGCGCAAGAGAAAGGAGCATCCCTACATTGCAACTCTGATCGGAGGTTCCATTGCCCGCCTCAGCCTTGCCGACATCGACAAAAATCTTGCCGCCTACACTCGCCAAGTGGAAGAAGATAATCTCATTCACTCGGATGGCGGAAAGTTCGAGTTCGCCGGTGGAACGAATCCCATCCGCCATGTGATCTATGTGCTAAAAGAGAATCGCACCTACGATCAGATCCTCGGCGACCTGCCTGTCGGCGACGGCGATGCATCGCTAACCATGTACGGCGCAGAGATCACGCCCAACCAGCACAAACTCGCCCTGCAATTCGGCGTACTCGACAACTTCTACGACAGCGGAGAAGTTTCCGGCGACGGTCACCTGTGGTCCACCGCCTCCACCACTTCCGACTACAACGAAAAAACGTGGCCCATCGGCTATCGCGGCCAGGAACGAACCTACGACTCTGGTGGTAGCGTGGCCGAAGAACTTCCACTCGAGCAGGGAATCCCCGACGTCGACGATCCCGCCACCGGCTTTCTCTGGGACAACCTCGCGCGCCGGGGCCTCACCTATCGCATCTACGGAGAATTCATCGCCGCCGTGTGGTGCAAGAACGAGAAAGCAAAGTCACCTAAGGAAGGAACGCCACCTCCCTCGTCCGCGACCTGTCCGGTCGCCGAAATTAGCAAAGGAGAGCCTCTGCCGCCGAATGTCGGCAACCCGCGCGGCGGCCCAAGCCCGTGGCCTTGGGCGATTCCTCAGTTCAAGCGCATGCGTCCCACGAAAGCCGCGTTGCGTGACCACTACGATCCGCAATTCCCCGACTTCAATACCGACTATCCTGACCAACTCCGCGCCGACGAATTCCTTCGCGAGTTTGACGAGTTTGTAAAAGGGAAGGGAACCGCCAAAGAACTTCCGCAGTTCACGTTACTCTACCTGCCTGACGACCACACCGGAGGCACGCGCGCCGGCAAGCCCACTCCGCAGGCGTCAGTTGCCGATAACGATCTCGCGCTCGGCCGCGTAGTCGAGGCTGTTTCTCATAGTGCGTATTGGGGCGACACCGCCATCTTCGTCCTCGAAGACGATGCGCAGGACGGCGCCGATCATATCGATGCCCATCGCTCGACTGCCCTGGTCATCAGCCAATATGCACCACACGCGCCGCAACCATTCGTCGATCATCACTTTTACACCACTGTCAGCATGGTCCACACCATGGAAGCTCTACTCGGCCTCCCTCCGATGAACCTGTTCGACGCGCACGCGCCGCTCATGGCGCCACTATTCTCCGGCCCGGGAACGCAACCGCCCTTCCATGTTGACGACAAAAATCTGCGCAGCGGTCTCATCTACAGAGTGAATGAGAAGAAAGCGGCGGGTGCGAAAGAATCGTTGCAGATGAATTTCTCCCGCCCTGACGCGGCAGACGCCAAAACACTAAACGCAATTCTCTGGCAGGATGTAAAAGGCAACATCCCGATGCCCACGATGGAGCGTCGACCCTGAAAGAATTACATAGGGGACAGCCGCCCTCCTTCGGCTTCGCTCAGGACCTGTCCAGCGGAGCGCAGCTCCGCCGAGTCGAGGGCTAGGCTACAATCTGCTCGTGGGATCTCCCATCGAGTGCACCAACTTGCGCAAGACCTACGACGGAAAAGTCGAAGCCGTCCGCGGAGTCAGCCTGCGCATCGAAGCCGGCCAGTGCTTCGGACTCCTCGGCCCAAACGGAGCAGGGAAGACCACCACCATCGAAATACTCGAGGGCCTGCTCGCACCCACTTCCGGAGAAGTCCGTATCTTCGGACACACTTGGAACGACAACCCGCGCCAGCTTCGCGAATGGATCGGTATCTCGCTGCAGGAAACGCGCCTGTCGGAAAAACTAAACGTCCGCGAAACCATCGAACTCTTCGCCAGCTTCTATAGCGAGCCGCGTAACGCCGACGAAGTTCTCGAAGAATTGGAACTCACTGAAAAAGCCGACGCCTGGGTCGGCAAGCTTTCCGGCGGCCAGAAGCAACGCCTCGCCGTCGCCACCGCTTTGGTCGGCAACCCGCGCATCTTATTTCTCGACGAGCCCACCACCGGACTCGATCCCCAAAGCCGCCGCCAGCTCTGGGACATCGTCCGCGTCTTCCAGAAAAAAGGTGGCACTGTCCTTCTCACCACTCACTACATGGACGAGGCCGAACGCCTCTGCGACTGCCTCGCCATCGTGGATCACGGCCAGATCATTGCCGAAGGCACTCCCTCCGACCTCATCGACCGCCTCGGCGGCCATCACGTGGTCGAGTTCCGAGTCGATGGCCGAATAGTTGGAGTTGTCAGCGGCAACTCGAACGGCCAAGAAACCGATGCTTGGCGCGCGCTCCCCAGCGTCGAATCCGTCCGCAGCGAGGACGGTACAATCTGCCTCAACGTGCGCGAACCTCATCTCACCATTCCCGCGCTGCTTGCTGCGGTCAATCAGCAGGGCCACCAACTCGAACACCTCAGCACGCGCCAGGCCAGTCTCGAAGACGTTTTCGTAAACTTGACCGGCCGCCATCTGCGGGAGAACTAAATGGCAACGGAAACGACTACACCGCAGACTCCAGAGATGACTCCGAAGATTCCGAAACTCGGCCAGCCCAACCGCCCCGCGCGCCACAGCGGCCGCTGGTCCGGATACCGGCATCTGCTTTGGGCGCGCATACTCGAACTCAAACGTGAGCCTGAAGTCGTGTTCTGGGTTTTCATTTTTCCGCTGCTGCTGGCGGCAGGTTTGGGTATCGCCTTTCGCAACAAGCCCGCGGACGTCACATCGGTCGTCGTGATCGCGGGCGATGGCGCGCAGAAAACGCTAGCCATGCTGCAAACCTCGCCCGCGCATTCCACCATCCGAGCTACCGTGCTCGATCGCGACGCCGCGCTCAATGCTTTCCACGTCGGCAAGTACGATCTCGTGATCGAGTCGAATCCCGACGCCAGCTACACTTATTATTACGATCCTGCTCGTCCGGAGAGCGTGCTCTCACGCGCCGAGGTTGACGCCGCGCTCCAATCCGCCGCTGGACGCAAAGACGCACTCACCACTTCCGCCCAATCCTCGAGCGAACCCGGCTCCCGCTACATCGATTTCCTCATCCCCGGATTGCTGGGGATGAACCTGATGAACTCCGGCATGTGGGGAGTAGGCTTCGCGCTGGTCGAAATGCGCCAGCGAAAATTACTGAAGCGCTTCGTCGCCACGCCCATGCGCCGCAGCGATTTCCTGCTTGCCTTAACCAGCAGCCGGCTGGTCCTGATGGTGATTGAAGTAGGGCTGCTCTTGGGCTTCGGCGTGCTGGCGTTTCACATGCGAGTGCAGGGATGGAGATCGATTCTCTCGGTCCTACTGCTGGCATCGCTCGGAGCGATAACCTTTGGCGGCGTTGGCCTGCTAACCGCATGTCGAGCGCAGAAAATCGAAAGCGTTTCCGGTCTCATCAACCTGGTCATGATGCCGATGTGGATTTTCTCCGGCGTCTTCTTTTCCTACGACAAATTTCCGGCGATGGCCCACCCTTTCATCAAGGCCCTTCCACTCACCGCGCTCAACGATGCGCTGCGAGCGACGATCATCGAAGGCGCGACTCTAAGCTCACAATCTGGGCGACTGCTGGTGCTCGCAGTTTGGGGCGGAGTGTCGTTCGTCCTGGCGCTGCGCTGGTTTCGCTGGGCGTAGGGCAGCTCTCAGCCATCGGCCGTCAGCAAAATAGTTCGTGGAGACAGGAGCTAACCCTTCGATTTCTTGTATTCGTCGAACGCGTCGAGGAAGCGGTCAATCTCTTGCTTCGACATGTAGTAAGGCGTGGACAGGCGCAGCTTGTGCGGTTCGGCTCCGCGGATTCGAATTTTCCTTTCTTTCCACAACCAGTGCTCCAGATCCATGCGGACGATTGGCGGCACATTTACCGTTGCGATTGCGCAGCGCATCGAGGCGTCCGGGGATGTCCACGACGTCGCGCCGCGTGTGATCATGGCTCCCAGGATGTAGTCGCAGAGCTGGCGGTGGCGGCGTTCGATGCGGTCCATTCCGATGTCGCGGGCCAGTTGAATCGAGGCACGCAGTCCCCAGAGTGCGGGCACGTTTGAACTGCCGATGCGCTGGAAACGTTCGGCGCGGAGCTTGACGTCGTCCCAGCCTTCGGTTGCGATCGTGTTCCACAGGCGGTCGATCATTTCGTCGCGGACGTAGAGAAAGCCCGACCCTTTGGGCGCTTGCAGCCATTTGTGCGGGCTCGATGAATACATGTCGCAACCCAACTCGTGCACGTTCAGGCGCATCATTCCCGGAACGTGCGCTCCGTCGACGGCCGAGATAATTCCTTTGCTCCGGGCCAGCGAACAGAGTTCTTTGGCCGGCAGCACCACTCCTGAAAATGTGGTGATGTGGCTGAAGAATAAAACCCGGGTGCGCGCAGTGATCGCGTCGCTGAACAGATTCAATACCTGCGCGGGATTTTCTACCGGCCTTGGCAGCGTGATCTTCTTGACCACGATTCCGTAGCGTTTTGCGCGCAAATCCCACGGGTGCTCGCCTCCGGGATGCTCCTGATCGGTCATGAGCACTTCGTCTCCGGGCTTCAGATCGACGCCGTTCGCGATGTAGCTGTTGGCCTCGGTGGCATTTCTTAGGAGCGCGATCTCATCGCGGTTGCAGCCTACAAAGGCGGCCAGCGGATCGCGAAACTGGTTCCACGACGCGTATCCCCAAATGGGATAGTCCTCGGGATCGGCCTCGTTGAGCTTCTCGCACGCTTCATAGCCTGCAAATACGGCGCGGAGGACGGGCGCCGGACTCGACCCTACGGTGCCGTTATTGAGGTAGATCTCGTCCGGTGGAATCAGGAATTGTTTACGCATCTCGCGCCAGTAGGCGTCTTCGTTTTGGTCGTAGACGGAGCGCTCGGGAAGCTTGGGCGGCAGGGATTCGAGCTGTGCCCATAGATTTCCGCGCCAGGCCAGGCCGGCGCCTGCGGCTAGGGACGACGCAAAAGACGACGACAGAAAGCTGCGACGGTTGAGCATGCGCGATTCCTCTTTCCAAAATCGCGCCATGGTACACCGGGTGGCGGGCAAACGGAAAGGGCGCTGGTGAGCGGCTGCGAAGGGGGATTCCGCTCGCTGTGGCCGCAGCGCCCGAAAACGCCCTCATGACGAGCCTTCTCGGCCTGCCTGAAGGCATGCCCTGATACGAACCATACGTGCACCACGGCTCCTAGCTCCGGGCGGCTCCGAAAAGAGCCTCAGCCGGCACGTTCCACGAAAATAGTGGGTAACTTTCCGGCTCGAGCCTGCGTCAAACTAGATGGGAGACTTCGTCCAGCACGACTTGCTATCGGGGTTATAATAAGTCCAGTCGACCGGGTTTCCACGGGGTATCCAAATGTCGTTCCGTAAATCGCTGATTTCCCTGAGTTTACTGGCGTTGATGTCTTTGCCGACGCTGGCGCAGGATCAAACTTCGCAGACTTCAAACGCAAAGCCTCAAGCATCGCAGCCGCAAGCATCGTCAAAAGATCAATCCAAGGATCCGAGTGCGGATCAGACCGCGCAGCCTCTTCCTCCCCAGGATCCCGCGCCGACCCCGGACTCTGCTTCGAGCGGTAGCGATTCGACGCCGAGTGGGCCTCCTCCCATCCAGGAGCCTGACGACAGCAAGGTCAAGCACAACGGCACTAAGAGCGATGTGGACGCCATCGGCAACCGCAAGGTCGGCGGGCGCGGCATGGGCAACTGGTATTCGCTCGAAACCGAAATCAGGATGGGCAAGCAGTACGCGATGCAGGTCGAGCAAGGCGTGAAGCTGGTTCAGGACCCGGTGGTTACCGAGTACGTCAACCGCATCGGACAGAATCTGGTGCGCAATTCCGACGCGCAGGTGCCGTTCACTATCAAGGTGATTGACTCGGACGAAGTGAACGCGTTCGCGCTTCCGGGCGGATTTTTCTACGTGAACTCCGGTTTGATTCTGGCGGCGGATGAAGAGGCCGAAATGGCCGGCGTGATGGCGCATGAGATCGCGCACGTTGCCGCCCGCCACGGGACTCGTCAGATGACGCGCGCGCAGTGGGCGAACATCGGTACCATTCCCCTGATCCTCATTGGGGGTGGCATCGGCTACGGCATCTACGAAGCAGCCGGCCTGGGCTTGCCGCTCACCTTCATGAAGTTCCAGCGTAATTTCGAAGCGGAGGCGGACTACCTCGGCCTGCAATACATGTATAAGACGGGATACGATCCGCAGGCGTTCATCAGCTTCTTTGAAAAAATTCAGGCGAAAGAAAAGAAGAAGCCGGGGACGCTCGCCAAGGCCTTCGCTTCGCACCCGCAGACGCCCGACCGCATTGAGAAGTCGCAACAGGAGATCGCCACCATTCTTCCGGCGAAGGCGCAATATATCGTTTCCACGTCAGAGTTTGACGACGTGAAATCGCGGCTGGCTACTATCGAAAACCGGCACAAGATCATCGAAGAGAAGGATGGGAGCCGTCCCAGCCTGCGCCGGACTTCGAGCAGTGATAAGACGTCCAGTGGCTCGGATAAGAGCGACGATGATCGTCCGACCCTGAAGCGCCGCGATGATAAGCCGGACCAGAATTAGCACTTACGATTGTCGGGGCGCGAAAACCGGCGGATAACCCGCCGGTTTTTTTTATTGAAGCAACTCCAGCGGTCGAGACCCAAGGCGTCCCGGCTCGGCTGGACCGGCGGGACGCCCGTCGCTCCACAGTCTGAGTTACGATCCCGCGGCCACCGTCTTCACCGCGACCGTGGTGCCGTCCACTTCTCCCGTTACTTTTGCCTTCGCGCCAGCCAGATCGTTCAGCTTATCGAGCGCCGCCTTATCCGAGGTCTCGAGGGTGTAGACCTTGTCGCCGACTACGAGCGCGTACTGCGATCCATGCTTCGTGCAGACGCGCGTGCACTCCGCAGGCTTGCCCTTCATTTCGTGTTTCGCCCCGCACATCGCGTCGCTCACTTCACCGGTCAAGGTCTGGCTCTTACCGGCAGCCAGCGCTCGAACCGCTGCCAAGCCGACCAACATCTGCATCCCAAGAACCGCAGCCGCAATTCGATTCAGGTTTCCTTTAACTTTCATTCCGCCTTGGTCTCCTGTGAAATTGTTTGCGATTGCAAAAGTGCACCCTCCGTGATCCGACTAGCACGATCTCACTATCATGATGCCAATATAAAGACTCTCGCGCAAGCGTCGGGTTGCGCGGAAATATTACTGTTGTTTGAAACGGACCTCCACGTCCACCGTCTTGTCCTTCGCTTCCAGCGTTTCATGGATGCTGATGACCCACCGCACGCCACGGGGAAGGAGCTGTCCGGTATCGTCCCGGAATTTTTCGGGATAGTCAGCGTTGTAGGGTTGACCTTCGCGCAGAGTCCAGGCTCCCTCGATCCGAGCCGTGGCCTGCGTGTCGAGTCCTAAGATCTGCAGCTCGCCCATCTTGTAGAGGTCGCCTTCGACGATGTTCAGATCGTAATGCACGGTGTTTTTCTCTTCGTCGAATCGGGTGTCGGATTTGATCTGAACCGTCATGTAGCCGCGGCTCCGGTAAAGTTTGCCCACGTTTTCGATGTCGCGGAGAAGGCGCACGGCGTCGGCGGGCTGGCCGGCGGACAGGTGTAGGAGAGGCGCGAGTTCGCCAATCTTGATGGCCGAATTCCCCTTCCAGTCGATGCTGGAGGTCGAATACATTTTGCCTGTCTGCACAGGTAGAATCACGTCCACCTGAAGTTCGGCGGGACCTTCGGCATCCATGGCGGGGGAAGGCTGAGGCACCACGCGCGCGTCTGAAGGACTAAACGTGGCCTTCAAATATCCGCGCTGCAGGTACACCGGGAGCAGGTCAAACTTTGCGACCGCGGCCAGAGCAGCGCGCCCGTACTCTGCTCCGGTGAGGCGGCGGGCGGCGGTTGCGAGCAGAGCCGTCTGCTCGGGCGAAGCTCCGGGAAATTCGATGCTGCGAATCCGGATGCTGACTTCCTCGATCCGGTAGGCGATCGCGCTCAGGGCACCACCCGATTCGTCCTGGCTCTCGCGCAGATAATTTACCCGTCCCGGAAATTGCTTCTCGGTGAGGATGGCTTGCAGCGCCTCGGAAATCTGGTCAGGAAGATTGCCGGCAATCGGCAGCAACTGCTTGAACAGCGGAACGCGGCTTCCGAGCGCGGTGCGGAGTTCGTCGTCGGTGAACCCGACGAAGTTTTCGAAGTGCGCGGGAACCAGCTTGCTCTGTTCGGCATCGGCGAGCTGCATTTCGAGCCTTACACCCGCACCCGAAGAGGAGTACGAATAGACCACGTCGCTGAACATGCCGGAATCGCCCAGGCGCTGGGCCGCTTCCCGGAAGTCGCCGTCCGCGGCGTTCTGGCCGATCTGCAGGCCGCTTGCGGCAAGAATTTCTTTGTCGGCATAGCGCGCCGTTCCCGTGACTTTCAGCGCGGTGAGCCTGTTGGCGGCGACAGCGGACACTTTGGCGCGCGCGGGCTGCTTCTGGGCTACGGCAGCTGAACCGAGTAAGAACAAGAAGAAGATGAAACCGGCAACCCTGGTCATTTCGATTGCTTCCCAGCCCCGGCCGCGGAAAAATTCTTTTGCTTAACTGCGATGTCCATGAAAGCCTTGGCGGCGCGGCTGAGCGATTTGTCTTTGCGGAAGACGATCGCGAGGTCGCGCCGGATTTGCGCGTCGGAAAACTTGATCGCGACCAGGACCTTGGCCCGGATATCCTCCTCGATATTCGAGCGTGCGATAAATCCGACGCCGACATCGGCTGCAACAAAACGCTTCAGCAGCTCGCTCGAATCGAGTTCCATGGCCAGGTTCGGCTTCAAGTGATGGTCATAGAACAATGCATCGAGTGCGTCGCGGGTATGGCCCAGTTTGGGCACGACCAGCGGATAGGTCGAGACCTCAGCCACGGTGACGCTCTTCTTCGCCGCCAGCGCATGATGCGGGGCGGTGATCACGACGAGTTCATCGCGATGAATCATCTGCGCCTCGAGCCGGTTGTCGGTCACGGGCAGCGAGACCACGCCAAAGTCCACCACGTTCTCGATGACGGACTCTAGAATCTTGGCGTAATCGGAGCGTTTGATGCTCACGGCGACGTGCGGATAGTCGCGTTTGAACTGTGCGAAGACCTCAGGAAGGATGTGCAGGCAGGTGCCTTCATTTGCTCCCACAACAATTTCGCCGCGGGGTACGCGCTCGGTCTCGGCAATCTCGGTGAGGATCGTCTTGCGCCGCTCCAGCGTCTCCTCGGCGTATTTGAAAAACAATTTGCCGGAGGCGGTGAGCGAGACGCGGCCTCCGGAGCGGTCGAGCAGACGAGCGCCGACTTCTTCTTCCAGTGCCCGAATCTGGGATGAGATGGCGGGCTGCGTGCGGAAACGCTTCTCCGCCGCGCGCGAGAAGCTTGAGAGGCGCGCCACTTCCAGAAAAATTTCGAGCTGATCAAAGTCCATGCCGTGTGCTGGCCCCAGACACTATAGCGAGAGTGAGGCATTCACGAAAGCGAAATCAGACAAAGGTGGTGTGGTCACGGGGCTGCCTCGGCTTAGCGGGGCGCAGCCCCGCCACCACGCCCCCGATCCGAGCCGCCTAGACGTTGATCACCGCTATGAGTTCCTTCACGGCTGCGACGCTCTTGTCGAGGTCTGCTTTCTCCTCCGGAGTGAGTTTGATCTCGATGATCTGCTCGATCCCCTTAGCTCCGAGTTTTACCGGCACGCCGACGAAGAGTCCATGGATGCCGTATTCTCCATTGAGGTAGGCGGCACAGGGGAGGATCTTTTTCTTGTCTTTGAGGATGGCCTCGACCATCTCGGTGACGGCAGCCGACGGGGCGTAGTACGCGGACCCCGTCTTGAGATGTTTTACGATCTCGGCGCCGCCGTCCCGGGTGCGCTGCACGATGCGCTCCAGAGTCGCTTGATCCATGAGTTCAGTGATCGGAATTCCGGCCACAGTGGAATAGCGCGGAAGCGGGACCATGGTGTCGCCGTGTCCACCAAGGACGAAGGCGGTAACGTTCTCGACGCTGACTTTGAGTTCCTGCGCGATAAAAGTGCGGAAGCGTGCGGAGTCGAGAACCCCGGCCATGCCGATGACGCGTTCGCGTGGGAAGCCGCTCATCTTGTAGGCGGCCTGGGCCATAGCGTCGAGGGGATTGGAGACGATGATGAGGATGCAGTTCGGCGAGTGGCGCACGATCTTGCCGACTACGTCATTCATGATTTTGTGGTTGGTATTCAGAAGATCATCACGGCTCATGCCGGGCTTGCGCGGAATTCCGGCGGTGATGACGACGATGTCGGAGTTGGCCGTGTCGGCGTAGTCGTTCGTGCCGATAATGTTGGAATCGCGCTTCTCGATCGGCATGGCCTCGAGAAGGTCGAGACCTTTTCCCTGGGGGATGCCCTCCACAATGTCAATGAGGACGATGTCGGCTAGTTCTTTGGAGGCAATCCAATGAGCGGCAGTGGCGCCTACGTTTCCGGATCCGACGATCGTTGCTTTATGGCGCATGAAGTTCCTTTCTCGATGCAACTAATCCCGCATGGTTAAGGGAGCGGCGCTCCATATACTCAGTCAGCGGCCACCGCTACGGTCATGTTCTCGATCATGCACGTGGCAAACTCGCTGGTTTTCACTTTTGTGGCCCCTTCCATCAAGCGCTCGAAGTCGTAGGTTACTTTTTTCTGTTCGATGGTACGCTCCAAGCTCTGCTCGATCAGATCGGCGGCTTCGGTCCATCCGAGATGGCGGAACATCATGACGCCAGAGAGGATCACAGAGCCGGGATTGATGACGTCTTTGTCGGCGTACTTGGGGGCAGTGCCGTGCGTCGCTTCGAAGATGGCGTAGCCGTCGCCGATGTTCGCTCCGGGAGCGATGCCGAGGCCGCCGACCTGCGCAGCGCAGGCATCGGAAATGTAGTCGCCGTTCAAGTTGGGCGTGGCGAGAACGCTGTATTCGTCGGCCCGGGTCACAACCTGCTGGAAGATCGAGTCGGCGATGCGGTCGTTGATCATCAGCTTTTTCTTCCACGCGCCCTTGCCATGCGTGGCATAGATAGCATCGAGACAGTCTTTTACATCTTTGTAGAGATCG
>Ga0210402_10000135_pt1 | contig 82701 bp, 79 predicted proteins | sample IncBWC7MmetaG_FD_161055 | JGI IMG/M metagenome (GOLD analysis project Ga0210402, IMG submission 161055) | Forest soil microbial communities from Barre Woods Harvard Forest LTER site, Petersham, Massachusetts, United States - Inc-BW-C-7-M | ecosystem: Environmental > Terrestrial > Soil >...
GGTCGCGCTGGGCGCGCTGGGCTTCGGCGGTGCCGGCACCGACGGTTTTTTCAGGCCGCGCACGCGCGAGGTGATCGCCGCCTGGCAGAAGGCGCACGACAAGCCGCCGACCGGCTATCTGACCGGTGAGCAGAACCAGGCGCTGCTGCGCGATGCCGCGCCGGCCGTTTCGCACTTCGACGAGGAGCAGAAGAAGGCTGCAGCTCCTCCGCCTCAGCCTCCACCGCCTCCGGCGGAGCCGCCGCAGATGACCGCTGTCGCGCCACCGCCGGCAGCGACCACGCCGCCAGTTCCCGCGCCATCGGGCTCCGCTGCCGCGGGAGACGGCATATGGCAAGGCACCTACGATTGCCAGGCCGGTCGCGACGCCGCCGCAGCACCGCCTTTTACCTCGCCGTTTCGCGCGATGGTCACCAACGGCCACGGCGTGTGGGTGCCGCAGGTGTCGCGTGGCACGCTGTCGATTGCCTTGCAGATCACCGGCGACAGTGTCCGATTTGCGCGCACCGTGGCGGTTCCGTTCCAGGGCAAGTCGGAGACCTATCTCACCGGCAAGCTGAGCGGTGCCTCGATCACGGCGTCGGGCCACGAGCAGCCGTTTGGGCGCTATTGCACGGTCGTTCTGGGCCGTGTCGAAATGCCCGCCGGCGCGCAACCGTCCGGCGCAGGCGGCGCAGGCAGCGGTGCGCACCGGCGGCCGCGCAACTGATATAGTCCGCGGACAACACGTCGGAGAATTCAGACATGACAGGCAATGCGAAGGCGCAGGTGCTGCGCGAGCGGCTGGCGAAGGGCGAGTTCATTCTGGCGCCCGGCATCTATGACGGTATTTCCGCGCGGGTCGCCGACCGCATGGGCTTTCCCGCGCTCTACATGACGGGCTACGGCGCCACCGCGTCGATGCTCGGCCTGCCGGATGCGGGCCTTGCGACCTACTCCGACATGGTGGGCCGCGCCGAGATGATCTGCTCGGTCGTCGGCACGCCGCTGATTGCCGACGCCGATACCGGCTATGGCGGGCTTTTGAACGTGCAGCGCACGGTGCGCGGCTACGAAGCCGCCGGCGTCGCCGCGATCCAGATCGAAGACCAGGAAATGCCCAAGAAATGCGGCCACACGCCGGGTCGCCGCGTCGTGCCGGCCGAGGACATGGCGCTCAAGATCAGGGTCGCCGCCGAGGCGCGGCGGCATCCCGAGACGATGATCGTGGCGCGCACCGACGCGCGTACCGCGCTCGGGCTCGACGAGGCGCTGCGCCGCGCCAGGCTCTACGAGGAGGCGGGCGCCGACGTGATCTTCGTCGAATCGCCCGAGAGCGAGGCCGAGCTGGAGCGCATCGGCCGCGAAGTGAGCAAGCCGCTGCTCGCCAACATGGTCGAGTTCGGCAAGACGCCGCGGGTCGAGGCGGACCGTCTCAAGAAATGGGGCTTCGACATCGCGATCTATCCAGGCCTGGGGTTCAGCGTGGCCGCTGAAGCGATGCGCCAGGGCTGGCAGCACCTCAAGGACAAGGGCACCAGCATCGGCATGAACGTGCCGCAATTCAGTGGCATGCACGAGCTCATGGGATTCCCCGAGGTGTGGGAGTTCGAGAAGAAGTGGGCGCAGTGAACGGCAAGCAATTCCTCGAGATGCTGGCACGACTGCCGGCGCGGGTCTGGCTGCAGGCCATCCTGGGCCTGCTGGGCTTCATCGTGCTGGCGGTGCTGGGCTTCGCCGTGATCGCGGGCGTCGCGGCTGTCATCATCATCGCCATCCTGGCCATCAAGGCCAGGCAGTGGCTGCGCGGCTTCTTTGTGTCGACGCCGCCCGCCGGGCCGCCGGCGCGTCAGGATCGCAAGGTGATCGACGTGCAATACGAGATCGTCGACAAGCGCGGCGACGACGTTCGGCGCTAAGTCAGGACGACAGAAAGCTCCATCATCAGCACGACCACTGGAAGCCGTCGATCACGAAGTGCTGGCCGGTGATGAAGCAGGGCTCCGAGGTGGCGAGGAACGCCACGAGCTGGGCGATGTCGGCCGGCTTGCCCAGCCGGTTGAGCATGATGCCTTTCATCATCTCCGCGCCGCGCGACCTGGTCAGGCTGTTGCCCAGTTCGGTCTCGATCACGCCGGGGCAGATCGCGTTGATCATGATATTGGGCCCGAGTTCCTTGGCCAGCGACCGGGTGAGGCCCAGGATGCCGGCCTTGGCGGCGGCGTAGGAGTGCTTGCTGACGGCGCTGGTCACGCCGCCGCTCAGCGCGTTCAGCGACGACATGCTGACGATGCGCCCGCCCGTCTCCTGGTTCAGCATGACCGGTGCCGCGGCATGGATGTAGTTGAAGCAGCTTTTCAGGTTGACCGCGATGGTGCGGTCGAATTCCTCCTCCTTGATCTCCAGGATGCCCTTGGCATTGGACGCGCCGGCATCGTTCAGCAGGAAATCGACGACGTCCCATTGCCTGGCGACATCCTCGACGACCTCGTGGGCACGCGCGAACGAGGCGACGTCGGCCTGGTAGGCGAGCGCCTTGCGGCCCAGCGCCTCGATCTCGCCCGCGGTGCGCTTCATCTCGGGCTCGAGCAGGTCGACCAGCGCGATGTCATAGCCGCGCGCCGCCAGCTCGAGGGCGCAGCCGCGGCCGATGCCGCGCGCGCCGCCGGTGACGATCGCAGTCTTGCTCACGCTGCGTGCTCCCTGGCGTAGGCGGCGACTTCGGCGTGGGTGGCGAACCACGCGGCGTCTTGCCCTTGGCCCTTCGACTTGGCGTGGCGGATCAGCTCGTCGACGATCCAGATGCGCGAGCGATAGCCGATGATGTGCGGATGCATGGTGAGCTGGAAGATGCCGCCATCCTCCCACGCCGCATCGAGTTCGCGGCGGAAAATGTCGAGGACATCGGTTGGCGGCGTGTAGGGGCGGAGCGAGGAGAAACGGTGCATGGCGAAATAGACCGCGTCGTCGCGCACCCATTCGACGGGCAACTCGATCACCCCGGTCTCCTCGCCGTGCAGCAGCAGCTCGTAGCAATCCTCGTCGGCCATCAGCGAGGAGTCGTAGAGCAGGCCCAGCTCCTTCTCGAGGGCGAGCGTATTGGGGCTGAAGTCCCAGGATGGGGTGCGCATGCCCACCGAGCGCTTGCCGGTGATCTTCTCCAGCGTATCGGCCGACCGCAGCATCAGGTCGCGTTCAGCCTCGCGCGGCAACACGGAGTTGAGCTCATGGATCCAGCCATGGATGCCGATCTCGTGGCCCTCGGCGACCAGCGCGCGCTGCTCCTCGGGATGCAGCAGGGCGGCCACGGCGGGCACGTAGAAGGTCGCTTTCACACCGTGCTTCTCCAGCAGCTTGCGGATGCGCGGCACGCCGACCCGGTTGCCGGACTGGCCCCAGGCCATGCGGCCGATCGACTCGCCGCCGTCGCGCAGCTCGTTGGTCTCGTGATCGGAATCGAAGGAGAGTGCCACGGCGCAGCGCGCGCCGTCCTTCCAGGCCTTGGGCCGGTAGCGCTTGCCGGCGCGCACCTGGGCCACCAGCTTGCGCCAGTGCTCCTCGCTCCACTGCCAGGGTTCCAATTGTTGCGGGGCGTGCGTATCGGGCATGACGACCTCCTAGGAATTCAAGCGAGCGGCGACAAAGGAAGCGCCGCTAAACCCGGATCACCTTGCCGGGATTCATGATGTTCTGCGGATCGAGTGCGCGCTTGATCGCGCGCATCGTGTCGAGCTCGATGCGGCTCCTGTAATGGGCGAGCTCGTCGACCTTGAGCTGGCCGATGCCATGCTCGGCCGAGATCGAGCCGCCATGGGCCACGACAATATCGTAGACGGCCGCGCTGATGGCCTCGCTGTGCGCCATGAAGCGCTTCTTGTCCCAGCCCGGCGGCGACTGACAGTTGAAGTGAATATTGCCGTCGCCGACATGGCCGAACGGCACCGGCCGGCACTCCGGCAGCGCCTTCTTCATCGCCAAAAGCCCCTCCTTCATGAAGGCGGGGATCTTGCTCACCGACACCGAGACGTCGTGCTTGATCGACGGCCCCTCGCGCTTCTGCGCCTCGGAATGGTTTTCGCGCAGGCCCCAGAAGGCGCGCGCCTGCGTCTCGTTCTGGGCGAGCGCCGCGTCGAGCACCAGGCCCTTCTCCAGGGCTTCGCCGAGATAGCCTTCCATCTTCTCGGACAGCCCCGTTTCGTTGGCGCCGGCCCGCCGCGCGCGGGTCGAGGACCATTCGAGCAGCACGTACCAGTCGTGGCGCTCGGCCAGGGGATCGGCGGCGCCGGGAATGTGCTTCAGCACCAGGTCGATGCCCTGGCGGCTCATCAGCTCGCAGGAGGTAACGTTGTCCTCGCTCGCCGCATGGGCACCGCTCAAGAGCGTCACGGCGGCTTCGGGCGATGGCACGGCGATCCACGAGGTGGCCACGTCCTTTGGCTTGGGCCAGAGCTTCAGCACCGCCTTGGTGACGATGCCCAAGGTGCCTTCGGCGCCGAGATAGAGGTCGCGCAGGTCGTAGCCCGTATTGTCCTTCTTGAGCGCGCGCAGGCCGTTCCAGATCTCGCCGTGCGGCGTCACCACCTCGAGCCCCAGCACGAGCTGGCGTGCGTTTCCGTAGTGAAGCACCTGCACGCCGCCGGCATTGGTCGAGAGATTGCCGCCGATGGTGCAGCTTCCTTCGGCGGCGAGAGAGAGCGGAAAGAGCCGGTCGTGCCGGGCGGCGGTTTCCTGGATGGTTTTCAGCACCACGCCTGCCTCGACGGTCATCGAGTAACCGATCTCGTCGACTTCGAGGATGCGGTTCATACGGTTGAGCGACAGGACGATCTCGTGGCCGTTCTCGTGCGGCGTGCCGCCGCCGACCATTCCCGTATTGCCGCCCTGCGGCACGATCGCGACCCTCAGGGCGGCGCAGAGCTTCACGACAGCGGCCACTTCCTCGGTCGTCGCCGGCCGCACGATGGCGAGCGCCGTGCCGAGATAGTTGTCGCGCCAGTCGGTGAGGTAGGGGTGCTGGCCCTGGGCGTCGGTGATGAGCCCGCGTTCGCCGACGATGGCGTGCAGCTTGTCGACGAAATCACTCATAATTCTTGTCGTCCTGAGTCGCGCGGATCTGATTCGCGCTTCAGCGAAGGACCTAATCGCCGCCTGCCACTGGCATGAGATCCTTCGCTACGCTCAGGATGACCGAGAAAGTTCATCATAGCCTGAGGATTTTCCCAGGATTCATGATGTTCTTCGGGTCGAGCGCGCGCTTCAGCGAGCGCATGGTGTCGAGCTCGATTTTCGACCGGTAGTGCGCCAGCTCGTCGATCTTGTCGATGCCGATGCCGTGCTCGGCCGAGATCGAGCCCGCCATGTCGCGCACCAGGTCGTTGACCGCGCGGGTGATGACCGGCGAATACTGCTGCAGCGTCTCGCGGTCCATGCCCTTGGGTCCCATGAAGGAGAAGTGGATGTTGCCGTCGCCGATATGGCCCAGCGGGTAGGGGCGGATGCTGGGCAGGATGTCGAGGGCGGCCTTGATGCCCTTGTCGATGAAGCCCGGGATCCTGGAGATCGAGACCGAGATGTCGTAGCTGAGGCCCGGCCCCTCGGCGCGCGAGGCTTCGGCGACGGCTTCGCGGATGCGCCACATGTTGCGCGCCTGCCCCTCGTTCTGGCCGATCACGGCGTCGAGCACGCGGCCCGCTTCCATCTGGTCGGCCAAGAATTGCTCCATTTTTTCCGACATACCCTCGACGCCGTCCGCCTTGGGCCGCGACGACGACCATTCGAGCAGCAGGAACCATGGCGTGTCGGCCTTGAGCGGATCCTGGGTGCCGGGGACGTGGCGCAGCACCATTTCGGTGGCCGCACGGCTCATCAGCTCGCACGAGCCGACATTGTCCTCCGACGCCGCATGGGCCTCCGACAGGATTTCGATGGCGGCCTGCGGATCGCGGATGGCGAGCCAGGCCGTGGCCACGTCCTTGGGCGCCGGCCACAGTTTCAGCACCGCCTTGGTGATGACGCCGAGCGTGCCCTCGGCGCCCATGAACAAGTGCTTCAGGTCGTACCCGGTATTGTCCTTCTTGAGCGAGCGCAGGCCGTTCCACACGTTGCCGTTGGGCAATACCACTTCGAGGCCGAGCACGAGATTGCGGGCATTGCCGTAGCGCAGCACCTGCACGCCGCCGGCATTGGTCGAGAGGTTGCCGCCGATCATGCACGAGCCTTGCGCGCCCAGGCTGAGCGGGAAGAAGCGGTCATGGCTCGCCGCCGTCTCCTGCAGGATTTGCAGGATGCAGCCCGCCTCGACGGTCATGGAATAGCCGACTGGATCGACCTCGATGACGTGATTCATGCGGCCGAGCGAGAGGAGGATGCCGCTATGGGTCGGCCACGGCGTGGCGCCGCCCATCAGGCCGGTATTGCCGCCCTGGGGCACGATGGCGATGCCGTTGTCGAAACACAGCTTTACCACCTTGGAGACTTCGTCGGTGTTGGCCGGACGGACGACGACGGCCGCGCTGCCGACCAGCGAACCCCGCCAGTCCGTCACGAACGGCTGCTTGCCGTGATCGTCCAGGATCAGGCCCCTCTCGCCCACGATGGCGCGCAGGCCATCGAGGACAGCGGGCGTCACCGGCACGGTTGGAATGACGGGAATGGCGGTATCGGGCATCGTTTCCTCTCTTTGCCGCCAGCCTACCGTTGCCGGCCTGTGCCGTCATCCGCGGCCGCGCGGCGCAGGCGGTCGTTGATCGCAAGGCCCAATCCCGTTGGCGGAATGGGCATGACCGCGATGCGGCCGATAGGAGGTTGGTCGAGCGCGCGCAGCATGGCGAACAGGTTGGCGGCCGCCTCGCCGAGGTCGCCGGCCGGGCTGAGATTGAGGGTGAGTCGAGCACCCGACGGCACATCGGGCCCGAACGCCAACAAGCCTTCGTCAGCGGCGACGGTGGAGGCATTGAGCCGCACCGGTCGCTGCGGCGCATAGTGGCTCGCGAGCTGGCCAGGGGATTTGCGCGCGGAATCGCCTGAGGGAATGGCGTCGCTGACGGCGATGGGACCGATCACCGCCTCGATCGCCTCGCGCGTGGCCCCGCCGGGACGCAGCAGCGTCGGGGGTGCGGTCGTGAGGTCGAGCACCGTCGATTCGAGTCCGACCTGGCACGGCCCGCCATCGAGGATCATCCTCACCCGATCGCCCAGCGACTGGACCACGTGCTCGGCGCGGGTCGGACTGACGGCGCCGCTGCGGTTGGCCGACGGCGCGGCGAGCGGCCGGCCGACGGCGCGGATCAGCGCTTGCGCCAGGGGATGCGCCGGCGCACGCACCGCGACGGTGTCGAGTCCGGCCGTCGCCAGCAGCGCGACCGGCGACTCTTTTGCGCGTGGCAACACCAGGGTGAGCGGTCCCGGCCAGAAGCGCGCGGCGAGCCTGTCGGCGGTGTCGTTCCAGCGGACGAGGCGTTTGGCCTCGTCCGGTCCGAGCACGTGACTGATCAAGGGGTTGAATTGCGGTCGTCCCTTGGCTTCGAAGATCGCGGCGACCGCGCGTTCGTTGGTGGCGTCGCCGCCCAGGCCGTAGACGGTCTCGGTCGGGAAGGCGACCAGCCCGCCCTCGAGAATGAGGCGCGCGGCCTCAGCGATGCTCATCACAGCACTTTGCCGCGGGCGATGAAGTGCGGGTTGGAGAAACGCGGCTTGCCGTAGAGCAACGGCTTGCCGTCGGTCGTCACCACCTCGCCGCCGGCCGCCTCCAGCACGCCCTGGCCGGCCGCGGTGTCCCATTCGTTGGTCGGGCCGAAACGCGGATAGATGTCGGCCTCGCCCTCGGCGATCAGGCAGAATTTCAGCGAGGAACCGACCTGTATGCGCTCGCCGACGACGAGGCCCTCGCGGCCGAACCAGATGTCGAGGTCGCTGTAGACGGCATGGCTGCGGCTGGCGCAGCAGGTGAGGCCGTCGGTCGGCGGCAGGCGCGTCGTGATGGCGGCGAAAGCGCCGCCCTTTTCGCTCTTGTCGGCGCCCAGTCCCGCCGCGCCGCGCCACAGCGTGTCGCCGGCCGGCGCCAGCACGATGCCGAGAGCGGGACGGCCGCCCTTGATCAGGGCGATGTTCACGGTGAACTCGCCGTTCCTCTTGATGAATTCCTTGGTGCCGTCGAGCGGATCGACCAGCCAGAACGGCGCGCCCGCCTGGATGGCCTCGAGCGCCGGGACGCGGCCCGCTGCCATCTCCTCCTCGGCCACGACCGGCGTGTCGGGCGTGAGCCTGCGCAGGCCGGCGACGATGATCGCCTCGGCGGCGTGGTCGGCGTCGGTGACCGGGCTCTTGTCGGCCTTGTCGCGCACGCCAAGATCGCCGGCATAGATGCGCATGATCTCGCGCGCCGCCTCGCGGGCGAGGTCGGTGCAGGCCTGGCGCAGGGTCTGATGGGAGGGCAGGTTGGACACGGAATCCATTGCGTTGAAGGCGGCGACCTTATAGCCCATTCATCCATGGCAAACAGGCTTTTGGGCGTCATATCGGCCTTGCCCGAGGAGTTCGCCCATCTCTTCGACCAATCGGGCCAGTCGAGCGACATCGGCGGCCTTGCCTTCTGGCGCGGCCGGATCGCCGGCCGCGAGGCCGTGTTCGTCGAATCGGGGGCCGGCAAGGTCAACGCCGGCGTCGCCGCGACCCTGCTGCTCGACCGCTTCGACTGTCGCGCGCTGATGCTGTGCGGCGTGGCGGGCGGTCTCGATCCGGCGCTGGGTGTTGGCGATATCGTGATCGGCATCAGCCACATCCAGCACGATTACGGCACGCAGAAGGAGGACAGTTTCCGCACCATCCAGCCCGGCAGCCGGCCGTCGTTGGGTGGCGATTGGACGCCCGGCTACCCTCTTGCCGACCCGCTGGTGGCTCGCCTGCGCGAGGCGTTGACAGGCCTCGCGCTGGAACCGTTGCCGGAGGCGGTTGGCGTCGGGCGACGGACGCCCTCGGTGTATTACGGTGCGATTCTGACCGGCGACAGTTTCGTCAATTCGGAGAGCACTAGGCGTCGCCTGTACGAAGAGTTCAGGGCGCACGCCGTCGAGATGGAGGGCGGCGCGGTGGCGCAAGTCGCGCGACGCTGGGGCGACGACATCCCCGTCGTCAATGTGCGTTGTCTCAGCGACCTTGCCGGCGCCGAGAGCCATCTCGATTTCCGCGCCTTCCTGCCGGTCGCCGCGCGCTACGCCTCGCAGGTCGCCCACCGGCTGGCGCCGGCGATCTGACTCAGGGCTTCAGCACGCGCCCGGCGACGGCATCGAGTTTGGCGATCATGTCGGCCGACCGAACGGCGGGCGCCGTGATCAGGGCATATTCGAGCGCCCGGTCGCAGCCGGCCGGACAGGGGCTGGGCCGCGTTTGCTTGAGACGCGGAGCGATCATGGCGACCAGGGTCTTGGCCTTCTCGGCGTTTTCCTGCAGCACGCGCACGATGTCGGCGACCTGCACATGGTCATGGTCGGGGTGCCAGCAGTCGAAGTCCGTGACCATGGCGACGGTGACGTAGCAAATCTCCGCCTCGCGGGCGAGCTTGGCCTCCGGCATGTTGGTCATGCCGATGACGTCGCAGCCCCAGCTCCGGTACAGGCGGGATTCGGCGAGGCTCGAGAACTGCGGTCCTTCCATCGCAAGATAGGTGCCGCCGAACTTGACGGGAAAGCCGGCCGTGCGCGCGCAGTCGTGGATGGCCTGCGCCAGTCGATTGCAGGTCGGATGCGCCATCGAGACGTGCGCGACCAACCCTTCGTCGAAGAAGCTCTTGTGGCGCGCGAAGGTGCGATCGATGAATTGGTCGATCACCACGAAATGCCCGGGCGGCAGATCCTCGCGCAACGAGCCGCAGGCCGAGAGCGACAGGATGTCGGTGACGCCTGCGCGCTTCAAGGCGTCGATGTTGGCGCGGTAGTTGATCGAGCTGGGCGAATGGCGGTGCCCGCGGCCATGTCGCGGAACGAAAACGACATCGAGTCCGTCCAGAACCCCGAACAGGAATTCATCGGATGTCTCGCCGAAGGGCGAGGCGATCCGCCGCCACGCCGCGTTCTTGAGACCGGCCATGTCGTAGACGCCGCTGCCGCCAAGAATGCCCAACACCGTCATCTGCTTCTCCCCGTTGGGGTTGGTGTATCATGGTCGAATTCAAATTCCTCCCCCGTCATACGGGGGAGGGTAGGTGGGGGCAGGCAAAAGGAGGGCTCTCGAATATTCCAGATCTGAAATCGGAAGCTGCTTTACTGCGGCTTTCCCCCTCCGGCCCTTCGGGCCACCTCCCCCGTAAGACGGGGGAGGCGACGACATGACAAAGCGGAGACATCCATGGGCAAGCTCGACGGCAAGATCACCATCGTCACCGGCGCCACCAGCGGCATCGGCCGGCGCACCGTCGAGATCTTCGTCCAGGAAGGCGCCAGGGTCCTGGCGACCGGCCGCCGCGAGGCGCTCGGCCGCACGCTCGAGGCGGCGCTGGGCAAGGACAAGTGCGTGTTCGTGAAGGCCGACGCCACGAAGGAGGCCGACGTCAAGGCGATGATCGACGCCTGCGTCTCGAAGTGGGGCCGGATCGACTGCCTGTTCAACAATGCCGGCGGGCCCGCGCCGGTGGGCGGCATCGAGACCGTGCCGGTCGAGGGCTTCGACGCGGCGATGGCGACCCTGGTGCGCTCGGTCATGCTGGGCATGAAGCACGCCGCGCCGATCATGATGAAGCAGGGCTCGGGCAGCATCATCAACAACGGCAGCGTGGCGGGGCGCCGCGCCGGCTACTCGACCTCGATGATCTACGGCGCTGCAAAGGCTGCGGTGAACCATCTCACGGTCTGCGCCGCCATGCAGCTCGGCGAGAAGAACGTGCGCTGCAACTCGATCTCGCCAGGCGGCATCGCCACCGGCATCTTCGCCAAGGCGCTGGGCCTGCCGCCCGACAAGGCCGACGCCTATGCCGAGGGGATGAAGGCCAGCATGGCCAAGAACCAGCCGATCCCGCGCGCCGGCATGACCGACGACATCGCCCATGCCGCGGTGTTCCTGGCCTCCGACGATTCGAGCTTCATCAACGGCCACGATCTGGTGGTCGATGGCGGCCTGGTCGGCGGCCGCCTGTGGACGCCGCACCAGGAGGGCGTCAAGGCGATGCGCCAGGCTTTCGGGGTCGATGAGGTCTGACGGCGGAAGCAAGTTCTTGTCTCGATGCCGGTGTATTCCAATCGTCATCATTTTATGCGAGCAATCCGGTGTTGCGTGGCTTACGGTCATACAACCTGAGATAGGCTGCCTGGACGCGTCCCGATAGACGACCCGTCGACGACCGATGGAATTGGAGCCGAAGCGATGGAAAGGTTCTGGAAGGGCGCCGTCGTCTGCGTCACCGCCATTCTGATGACGGCTGCGGTCAAAGCCGAGTCGAGCAACCAATGCACGGCTCTGGGCTTTTGCTACTGCGTGAACATCGACCTTCGGCCCGCGATCGAAAGCCATGTGTCCGACATCCGCAAAGCGATGCGCGCCGAGCGCGATCTCGGCAAGGCGATCGGCTACATCAGCATCCCCATTTCGACCAGCGCGGGAAGCTACGCCGGCGTGAACATCGATGCCTCTGTCGACGTCGCGGCAAGGGTGGAAGCACGTCTGGGCAAGGCCTCGGTGTGGCTGTTGAATCCCGCCGCGAAAGAATGGTCGCTGCAGGGGGCCACGGGAGCCGACTACATGTTCATGTGGGCGACGGTCCTGGAAGGGGCGGATGGCCTCGGCTGCGATTGCGATTTCGTTTACTTTGTCGGCCCTTCCGATTTTGCCGCGCTCCTCCAGCTCGACGGAACCGCCGACATGCAAAAGCTCGAGGCGTACTACGACAGGCGCGCGGCTACGGACCCCGGCATGGCCAAGGTCGAAAAGCGGGCGTTTCGCAACTACTACGCGCTGCGTGCGTCTGTTGCCTTCAGCCTGGGCTCGCATGACGAATGGAATATCGCCAAGGCCATCAATGACCGGCGTCGGTTCAGAGGCCAGGCAAACGGCATTCCCGGGCAGCTCGCCATTCTCTTCGACGGACATGCCGTGTCGCCGGCAAGCTACGAGGGTGCCGTGCAGGCCGGCAATGTCGGCGCCTGTGCCATAAAATAAGCGCCGCCGGCTGTGGACGCTGCACCAGGCGCCGGTGGAAGCGTCGGCCCTGTTCTTGCATGCTGCAAGGCAGCAGGCGCGGTCACGCGCGAACGAGACCCGACCTATGGCTGGACGTCAATTCCATCTCTCCTGGTTCCTATCGCAGGGCTACGGTCCGAAGACCTGGCGGGGGAATTGGCCCGGCAGCGATGTCACGCGCTGGATGATGCCCGATCTGTTCCTCGACCTCGCCCGCGGGCTGGAGCGGGCCTGCTTCGATTACGTCATCATCGAGGACTCGTCGATGGTGCCCTACACGTTCCGGGGCTCGCACGACACCTATCTGCGTTATGCCGCCAGCACGCCCAAGCTCGATCCAGCCGTGCTCGTCTCCTATCTCGCCCAGGGCACCACGCATCTCGGCCTCATCCCAACGCTCTCCGTGACCGAGTACCCGCCCTTTCTGCTCGCCCGGCTGGTCAACTCGCTCGACCACGTGACCGAGGGGCGCATCGGGTGGAACTGTGTCACCAGCAGCAACGATGGCGCAGCGCAGAACTATGGCCATGTGCAACAGCCGCCGCACGACGAACGCTATGACCTTGCGGACGAATTCGCCGATCTTGTCACCAAGCTGTGGGACGCCTGGGAGCCCGACGCCGTCGTGCTCGACCGTGAAGCGCCGATGTTCGCGGACGGCAGCAAAGTCCGCGCGGTGAACCATGAGGGTAAATACTTCCGATGCCGCGGGCCGTTGAATGCGCCGCGCTCGCCGCAGGGCCGCCCGCCGATCTGCCAGGCCGGCGGCTCCCCGCGCGGACAGGAGTTCGCCGCGCGCTGGGCCGATACGATCATCACCGATGCCGGCAGCGTCGAGGCCATGAAGGCATACCGCGCCGGCGTGCGCCGCCGGGCCGCCGCGGCCGGTCGCGACCCGGACACGATCAAGGTGCTGTTCCTGGCCTACCCGCTGGTCGACACGACGATGGAAGCGGCGCGTGAGCGGCGGCGCCTGCTGCGGGAGGACGCCAACCGTCATCTGGACATGCAGCTTTCGACCATGTCGCGCCTGACCAACATCGACTTCTCGCAATTCGATGCGGACGAACCGCTGCCGGAGCTGTTCACCAACGGCCATCAGTCGTCGCTCGCCAAGTGGATCGGCAAGACGCCGCGCGAAGTCGCGGCAAGCCAGTCCGCCAAGATGGGCATCGACTTCACCGGGACGGTCGACCATGTGGCGGGAATGATGCAGGAAGTCATGGAGGAAGTGGGCGGCGACGGTTTCCTGTTCTTCAACACCTACTTCGACCGGCGTTACATCATGGAGGTGTGCGACGGGCTGGTGCCGGAGCTGCAGCGCCGCGGATTGACACGGACGCGATACGCCCACAAGCGCCTCAAGGACAACCTCCTGGAGTTTTAGCCTGCAGGGGCCAATGGAACCCGCCATCAAGATCGTCTCTGATCGAAACGTCGTAAAGACCGAAGCCAACCTCATCCTGAGGAGCCGCGCGAAGCGCGGCGTCTCGAAGGATGGGCAACAACAAGACTGGTTCGCACCCTTCGAGACGCGGCCCTGCGGGCCGCTCCTCAGGGTGAGGCCGGCGGTGATTCAGGCTTTAAGAAAGCCTGCCCTAAGCGTCGGCAACTGCCCAGTTGCTCTCGGGCGACCAAGACGTCCATACCCTGTCGCCAACCGAGAAGGTGCGCGACCTGACCGCGATAGACGACTTGCTGTACGGTGGCAGGCGTACCACTTTTCAGCGCTGGCCGGCCGGCTGGCTTGCATTTCGACAATGGTGCACAGTGAAGAGGGAAAAGACAGTGGACCGGTGAGCGGAAACGATGGGCAAGGAATTTCGGAAGTCGGCCTGTCCGCACGATTGCCCCAGCGCCTGCTGCCTGGAAGTCGAGCGCCTGTCGTCGACGCGTATCGGCCGGATTCGCGGCGCCGCCGAGAACAGCTACACAGATGGCGTGGTCTGCGCCAAGGTCGCGCGCTATGCCGAGCGCGTGCATCATCCCGACCGGCTCAAGCAGCCGCTGCAGCGGACGGGCGAGAAGGGGCAGGTCGCGTTCCGTCCGATCTCGTGGGATGCCGCCCTGGACGAAGTCGCCGAGGCCTTCGGTCGCGCGTCGCAGACCCATGGGGCTGAATCGGTATGGCCCTATCATTCCGGCGGCACGATGGGGGTTGTGCAGCGTTGGGGCATCGACCGCCTGCGCCATGCCTTCGGTTATTCCCGCCAGAAGACCACGATCTGCGTGACACCTGCCGAATCGGGCTGGCGCGCCGGCGTCGGCAGACTGACCGGACCCGACCCGCGCGAGATGGCCGAGTCCGATCTCATCGTCGTGTGGGGCGGCAATCCCGTCTCGACGCAGGTCAACGCCATGACCCATATCGCCAAGGCCCGCAAGCAGCGTGGCGCCAAGCTGGTGGTCGTCGACGTCTATCGCACGCCCACCGTCGAGGCGGCCGATATCGGCCTGGTGCTGCGGCCTGGCACCGACGGCGCGCTGGCGCTGGCCATGATGCACCTGCTGCTGAAGGAGGGTTTCGCCGACCGCGACTACCTGGCGCGCTACACCGATTTTGGTCCCGAGATCGAGGCCCACCTTGCCGACAAGACGCCGCAATGGGCCTCGGCCATCACTGGGCTGCCTGTCGCCGAGATCGAGGGCTTCGCGCGGCTCTACGGCGCCACCCGGCGCAGCTTCCTGCGCGTGGGCTTCGGCTTCACGCGCTCGCGCAACGGCTCGGCTTCGATGCACGCCGTGACCTGCCTGCCGGCGCTCACCGGCGCCTGGCGGCATCGGGGCGGCGGCGCGTTCTTCCTCAATCTCGACAACTGGCAGCTCGACACCACCCTGGCGCACGGGCTCGACCTCATGAACCCGGCGACGCGGGTGCTCGATCAGTCCCGCATCGGGCCGGTGCTGTGCGGCGAGGCCGACGCGCTCGCCTCCGGCCCGCCGGTGACGGCGATGCTGATGCAGAACGCCAACTCGGCCAATGTCGCGCCCGACAGCGCCGCCGTGGCGCGCGGCCTCGGCCGCGACGATCTCTTCCTCTGCGTGCACGAGCAGTTCATGACGGCGACCGCGAAGTACGCCGATATTCTCCTGCCGGCCGCGATGTTCCTCGAATACGACGACATCTATTACGGCCTCGGCCATACCCATCTGACGGTCGGCCCCAGCGTGCTCGACCGCTACGAGGAATGCCGCACCAATCACGAGCTGATCTGCCAGCTCGCCCAACGGCTGGGCGCGCCGCAACCGAGCTTCCGCATGAGCGCCGTCGAGCTGCTCGACGCAACCCTGCGCGCGTCGGGCAAGGGAACCTGGCAAGAGGCGGCGGCGCGCGGCTGGGTCGATTGCGCCGACAGTTTCGAGGCGTCGCACTTCCTCGACGGCTTCCCCTCGTCCGACGGTCGCTTCCATTTCAAGCCGGACTGGGCGGCCGTCGGGCCGTACCATGCCGGAATGAAGGCGCTGCCCGATCATCTCGAGAACTACGAGCACGAAACCGAGGATCTGCCGTTCCGCCTGGTCGTGCCGCCGGCGCGTGGCTTCCTCAATACCACCTTCACCGAGACGCCGGGGTCGATCGCCCGCGAGGGCGAGCCGCGGGCGCTGATCCACGAGGACGATGCGGCCCGGCTGGGCCTTGCCGAAGGGGCCTTGGTGCGGCTCGGCAATGGGCGCGGCGAGGTGAAGCTGCGCGCCCGGCCGGCGCGCACGGCGCGGCCGGGCGTCGTCATCGTCGAGGGCAATTGGCCGAGCGATGCCTATCTCGAGCGGGTCGGCATCAATGTCCTGATCGGCGCCGATCCGGTTCCGCCGAACGGCGGTGCCGCCTTCCACGACACCGCCGTGTGGATGCGCGCGGCCTGAGGTTGGTCTTCTGGCAGGGGGAAAAGCCGGATATCGTCCAGCCAGGCATTCGATGGCTCACCAGGAGGCAGGACCATGCTGCGTCCCAAGGCGCTTGATCATGTCGGACTGAAGGTCACCGACATGGATCGGAGCTTGCGCTTCTACTGCGAGGCCTTGGGACTTGAGCTGCTGCGTCGGACGGCGCGGGAAGGCGGAGTCACCTCGGCCGTTCTCAGGGTCGGCAACCAGGAACTCAACGTCTTCAGCCGCGCCGATTTCGCCGCGAGCCATCGCGACGACGATCCGGCAGGCCTCGATCACTTCTGCCTGGAGATGGCGAGCGCCACGATCGAAGACCTCGTCGCGGCGCTGCGCCGGTCCGGCATCGAGGTCGCCAAGGGCCCGGTGAAGCGGCGGGACGGAACGTCCCTGTTCGTCGACGACCCCGATGGCTGTCGGGTCGAGCTCATCGTCAAGACGTGAGCTGACCGGAGCGGACGCCGAAAACCGCGGAAAGACTACTCTGCCGCCTGCTTGCCCGGCATCTTCGGCACCGAGGCCGAGGCCGCGGCAAAGCGAGGCGAATCCGTGACCTTGAGGGCCTCGGCGGCGTCCTTGTTTTCCATGATCTTCGCCATGATGGCCTGACCGGCGCGGTCGAAGACGGCGCGGTTTTCGATCAGGAACTTCTGCGACTCGCGCAGCTTGGCGATATAGCCGTTGATCTCCGGGATGACGTAGCGCGCCACCATGTCCCAGCTGCGCATCGTGTTCTCGGGGTTGGCCCAGTCGTGTACGAAGCCGACCACCGTGCCGAAGCCGCCGCTCTTGTCGTAGACCGACTTGATCATCTTTACGAGATCGTCGGGCGTGCCGATGGTCGACGCGGCGCCGTCCATGAACGCCGTCTTGTCGACCGCCTCGTCAGGCGAATTGAACGGCTCGGCGCCCGGGCGCTGCAGGGTGCCGGTGATGTATTCGTTGTGCCAGCGCAGCAGGCCGTGCTTGGCTTCCTCGCGCGCCTTCTCGCGCGTCTCGGCGACGTGCCAGCTCAAGAGCACGCGCCAGTTCTTGCGGTCGACTTTCGTGCCATGCTTCTTGGCGGCGGCCTCGGCGAAGCCCCACTGCGTCGGCAGCGACAGCAGCCCCTGGTCCGACATCGAGCCCAGCGAGATGATGCCGATGCCGTACTTGCCGGCCAAGGTCATGCCCGAGGGGCTGATCTGCGAGGCGACGGCGAACGGCATGTCCTCCTGCAGCGGCAGGAGCTGCAGGGCCGCGTCCTGCAGGGTGTACCAGTCGGTCTTCTTGGTGACCCTCTCGCCCTTGAACAGGCGGCGGATGACGTCGATCGCGTCGTCCTGGCGGTCGCGCTGGACCATGGGATCGATGCCGAGCGTATGGGCGTCCGACGGCAGGGCGCCGGGGCCGGAGCCGAAGATCGCCCGGCCGCCGGTCATGTGGTCGAGCTGCACCATGCGCTGGGCGACATTGTAGGGATGATGATAGGGCAGCGAGATCACGCCGGTGCCGAGCTTGATGCGCTTGGTGCGCTCGCCGGCGGCGGCGAGGAACATCTCCGGCGAGGCGATCATCTCCCATCCGCTGGAATGATGCTCGCCGCACCAGAACTCGTCGTAGCCGAGCTCGTCGAGATGTTCGACGAATTTCAGGTCCCGGCGGAACTGCAGGGTCGGGTTTTCGCCGATGGGATGGTGGGGGGCGAGAAAGGCGCCGAATCCGAGCCGCGGCATCATGGGAACACTCCTGTGATCTCAGGCCGACAGAATGGACTAACATGGCGGCAGGGTCGATTCGATACGGAGCCGGAGCAATGGCGTCCTTGAACAACCGGGTTGCGTTGGTGACGGGTGGATCGCGGGGCATCGGGCAGGCGATCGCCATTTCGCTGGCCGAAGCCGGAGCGGCGATTGCCGTGAATTATCGCGAGAAAGCAGCCGAGGCGCGGAATGTGGCCGAAACGATCCGTCGCGCCGGCGGCCGGGCGATGGCTCTGGGCGCCGACGTGTCCCGCGCGGCCGAGGTGGCCGCGATGGTGGCGGCCGTCGAGCGCGAGCTGGGACCGATCGACATACTGGTGAACAATGCCGGTATCGGCCTGGTGCGCACGGTCGACGAGCTGACGGAAGAAGATTTCGACCGCACCATCGCCGTGAACCTGAAATCGGTGTTCCTCTGCACCCAGGCCGTGGTGGCCGGCATGCGGGCGCGCCAGTGGGGAAGGATCGTCAACATCTCGTCCGGCGCCGCGCGCGGCGCCGGCGGCGTCGGGCCGCACTACAACGCCTCCAAGGCCGGCATGGAGGGCATGACCCGCGGCTACGCGGCGCGGCTGGTCAAGGACGGCATCACGGTGAATGCCGTGGCGCCGTCGCTGATCGCGACCGACATGGTCCGCTCCGGTCTTGCCGCCTCGCCGGCGCGGATTCCGCTGGGACGCTTCGGCACGCCCGAGGAATGCGCCCAGGCCGTGCTGATGGTGATCGGCAATGCGTATATGACGGGACAGACGATTGCCTTGAGCGGCGGCATGTCGTTCGTATGATGCCATGAAGTCTGATAAACATAACGGCGCAGCAGACGGAGAGAACGAATGACCTATACGCTTGAACAATTGAGTGCCGATATTCGCAAGACCTTGAAGGCGGATCCCGGGATCGCCGGCAAGCAGGCAGTCTGCGGCCTGGTCTCGAAGGTCCTGCTCGACAAGGACTTCGTCGCCAAGCATCTGACCGTCGACCAGTGTCGCCCGCGCAAGGTGCTGTTCGAGGATCCGGAACTGGGCTTCTGCGTCTGCGGCCATGTCTACGAGACGGCGGCGCACGGTGGGCCGCACGATCACGGGTCGAGCTGGGCGATCTATGGCGTGGCGGTCGGCGACACCGAGATGACCGACTGGCGCATCGTCAAGAAGGGCGACGGCGAGAACCCGACGCTGGTCGAGCCCGAGAAGATCTACGTCATGAAGCCGGGCGACGCGCACCTCTACGACGTCGGCGCGGTGCACTCGCCCAAGCGCGACGGCTTGACCAAGCTGGTGCGGATCGAGGGCGCCAATCTGGACCGCATCAAGCGCTCCAACATCAAGCAGGCAGCAGCGGCGAAGGTGGCGGCGGAATAACGCTGGGCGCGCCCCCAGCACTAGCGCGGCACGGTCATCGCCGCGAGGTTCGAGACATCGCCGCTCTTGTCGAGTTCCCATACCGCGTCGATCAGCGGCCTGATGTCGTGCGTTGGTCGCCAGGTCCTGGCTTCGTCCAAGAGCTTTTGTTCGATTTCCGAGTCCTTCAGCGGGTTCGCCGAGCTTCCGCGCGCGGCCTCGGTCGAGACGCTGTGCTTCTTGCCATCCTTGGTCCACAAATCCATTTCGACGGCGATCGTCGAGATCGCCGGATTGCTGGCGACGTCGACTTTGCGGCGCATTTCCTTGACGGCGGCGTCGTTGACGCAGGCGTCGGTGAACTGATCGAGCCCCGCTTTGCCCAGCACCAGCGCCGCGGCGACGGCGTGCTGCAGGCTCACCTGCGATTCGCGGCCTGTCGCGACCTCGGGCCGGTCGGTCCGTTGCAGCAGCAGCGGATTGCCGCGCACCGCGACCTTTTCGACCACGGCGCCGGGATGCCGGTGCCGCCAATCGAGCGCGCAATCGAGCAGGGGATGGATCACGAAGCCTGCGGGATAGGGTTTTAGCGAGTTGTCGTTCACTTCCCAGCTCTTGCCCAGGCCCTCGGTCAGCGCCGCCCAATTCGGTGGCTCGCCCATGGCGGCCAAAAAGCCCTGCGCGCCGGCGATCGGCTCCACTGGTCCGGAATAGCCTTTCTCCGCGAGCAGTGCCGAGAACAGGCCGTTGCGCGCGGCGTTGCCGACGCTGACGCTCTTGGCGGGCCAGCCCAGGCATTCGCACAGTCCCGCCGACTGCGTGGCGGCGTTGCCCAAGGTCCAGACCACCTGGTTCTCTTTCAGCCCCAGCAACTTGGCCGCACCCGCCGCCGAACCGAAGACGCCGCAGGTCGAGGTGATATGCCAGCCCCTGGGGTAATGGCCCGGCGACACCGCGCCGCCCACCCGGCATTCGATCTCGAAGCCGAGCACGAAGGCCAGCAGCAGTTCCGGCCCAGTCACGCGCCGGAGCTCGGCGAGCGCCAGGAGGGCCGGCGCGAGGGGCGCCGTCGGATGGACAACGGTCGGCAGGTGCGTGTCGCAATAGTCGAAGACGTTGGCGCCGGCGGCATTCAGGAAGGCCGCGCCCAGGGCGTCGATCCGCTCGGTCCGGCCGACGATCGTCGCCTGTTTGCCGCCGGAGAACTCGGCGAGCGTCTTGAGGGCGAGTTCGACCGGTTCGGTGCGGCAGCCGGCGATTGCCACGGCGAAGAAATTCAGCAGCGCACGCTTGGCTTCATGACGCGCCTGCTCCGGGATGTCCTCCCACCGGGTGTCGACGACGAAGCGGGCGAGGGTTTGCGTGACGCCTGGTCTGGGAAGCATAGATGTCCTTCGGCTTCTTCTCTTGTCATCCTTCGCTGCGCTCCAGGGCGGAGGTTACTGCGCCCGCGATGACAGTAGATCCTTCTCGTGGAACTCGACACCGCGCGCGACGTCGGCCGCCGCGCCTTCGTATTCGACCCGGCGAAGCTGTGCGCGCCTGATCTTGCCCGAGATCGTCTTGGGCAGTTCGGTGACGAATTCCAGCCGCCGGATGCGCTTGAACGGCGCCAGCCGCTGGTTGGTGTATTTCAGGATCGACTGCGCGGTCTCGCGGCTGGGCGGCACCGAGGCGATCAGCAGGATGTAGGCCTTGGGAACGCTCAAGCGGATCTCGTCGGGCGAGGGCACGATCGCGGCTTCGGCGACACATTCGTGCTCGATCAGAACGCTTTCGAGCTCGAACGGGCTGATGCGGTAGTCTGAGGATTTGAACACGTCATCGGCGCGTCCGACGAACGTTAGGTAGCCGTCCTCGTCGAGGCTGGCGACGTCGCCGGTGCGATAGACCTGGTCGTTCGCGCCTGACAGCCTGCCCGACGCATCGGCGTAGCCCTGCATCAGGCCGGCGGGACGCTCGCCATTCAGGTCGAGGCAGATCTCGCCCTCGCTGCGCGGCATGCCGTCGGCATCGAGGATCAGCACGCGATAGCCCGGCAGGGGGCGGCCCATGGCGCCCGGCTTGACTGTCTGGCCGGGCGAATTGGCGACGACGGCGGTGGTTTCGGTCTGGCCGTAGCCGTCGCGGATGGTGAGGCCCCACGCCTCGTGCACCTTGTTGATGACCTCGGGGTTGAGCGGCTCGCCCGCACCGCAGACCTCGCGCAGGGCGACCTTGCAGGCCGCCAGATCTTCCTGGATGAGCAGGCGCCACACCGTGGGCGGCGCGCAGAAGGTGGTGACGGCGCAGCGCTCGAGCACGCCCAACAGCGCCTTGGCGTTGAACGGCGCCTGATTGACCATCAGCACCGTGGCGCCGGCGTTCCACGGCGCGAAGAAGGTGCTCCAGGCATGCTTCGCCCAGCCGGGCGAGGAGATGTTGACGTGCACGTCGCCGGGCTTCAGCCCGAGCCAGTACATCGTCGAAAGGGCGCCCACGGGATAGCTGCGATGGCTGTGCCGCACGAGCTTGGGTTGGGCGGTCGTGCCCGAGGTGAAATAGAGCAGCAGAGGATCGTCGGCATGGGTCGGACCGTCCGGCGTGAAGTCGGCCGGACACTTGTAGGCATCGCCGAGCGGCTCCCACCCGTCGATTTTCGCGGTGCTGGTCGTCACGAATACGACATCGTCTCGCGACAGGCCGGCGCATTTGGCGACCTGCTCCTGGTCGGCCACGATCATGCGCGCGCGGCCGCGCTCGACGCGATCGGCCAGCTCCTCGCCGGTGAGCAGCGTCGTCGCGGGAATGACGACGACGCCCAGCTTCATGGCGGCCAGCATGATCTCCCACAGCGCCGCCACGTTGTTGAGGACCAGCAGCAGATGGTCGCCGCGCTTCAGCCCCTGCCGGCGCAGGTAGTTGGCGATCTGGTTCGAGCGCGTGGCCAACTCTGCGAAGGTGAGCTTGGTCTCCTGGCCCGTCGCCACATCGACGATCCACAGGGCGCAGTGGTCCTTGCTGTCGGCGGCGCTCGCCAGCTCGGCATCGAACCATTCGAGCGCCCAGTTGAACGGCACGGGCTCCGGCCACTGGAAGCCGGCCACGGCCTTGTCGTAGGCGGTCCTGTTGGCCAGCAGGAACTCGCGGGCCTGTCGGAAAGTCGGCATGGACTTCATCCCTGGTGGTTTTTCACTCGCGCACGGGCGAGCCTTCGAGGCTGAGCGGCGCATCTTGCGCGGGCTTGGCATTTTCGTCGAGGCGCAGGCAGCCGGCGTTGAGACCGTCGCCCGGCGCTTTTTCGACGGGCGCGACGAACAGCGCCGTCACCTTGAGGTCGCCGACGGTGAGCCGGGCCTCGCTCAGCCAGCGCGTGGCGCGGATTGAGGCGCCGCCCTGGCCAAGCCTCAGCCAGCCGCACATGACCGTTCGCTCGCCGGAACTGTCGATGCGGATATGGGCGGTGTCGTCGCCTTTGAAGGAGCCCGCGGCACTGTTGATGCGCCATTCGAAGGGCACGGCGCGATAGAGCTTGGCGTCGTCGGCCGAGACGTCGATCGAACCGACATAGTCGGTGCGTGCCAGCGCTGGATCGCGCAGCCAGCCCATGTACGACGCCACGCCGAACGCCAGCAGGCCGGCGCCCAGCAGCAGGATCGCCCACCGCGGAATCCCGGTCACGCTCACGCCAGGATGGTCGTCAGGCCGCCATCGACCACCAGCGTGTGGCCGGTCATGTAGGCGCCAGCGTCGGAGGCCAGCAGCAGCAACGGGCCGCGCAGATCCTCCGGCTTGCCCCAGCGATGGGCGGCGGTGCGCTGTTCCAGCATTGTATTGAATTCCTTGTTCTCCTGCAGTGCGACATTGAGCTTGGTGCGGATGTAGCCGGGCGCGATGGCATTGGCCGTGACGTGCGGACCGTACTCGGCGGCCAGGTTCTTGGTGAGGCCGACCAGCCCGTGCTTGGCGGCGACATAGCCCGCCACCGAGGCGCGGCCCAGGATGGCCATCACCGAGGAGATGTTGACGATGCGGCCGTACTTGCGGGCCAGCATGTGGCGGCCGACCTCGCGCGCCAGCACGAACTGGCCGATCAGGTCGGTCTCGACCGCTTTGCGGAAGAGCTCGGTCGGCGTGTTGACGATCGCCTCGCGGTAGATGATGCCGGCGTTGTTAACGAGCACGTCGATGCGGCGGTGCTGGTGGATGATGGTCGCGACCTGCTCGCGCACCGCGGCCTCATCGGTGATGTCGAGCGGCACGACATGGGCCTTGCCGCCCTTGCGGGTGATGGCCCGAACGGTGCCTTCGAGCTCCTTCACCGTCCGGCCGGCGCAGAGCACGGTGGCGCCCGCCGCGGCCAGGGTCAGCGCCATGTCGCGGCCCAGCCCGCGCGACGCACCCGTCAGCAGCACCACGCGGTTCTTCATCGAAAACAGATCGGCCATGCGTTGCCTATCTTCCTCCCCGTTTTGCCTTGGGGGGCGATCCTAGCCTATGAAAGGCACCGCGAGATATCGGGGAGAGGGACATGGCGACATCGGGCAAAGTGGCGATCGTGACGGGCTCGGCGACGGGGCTGGGTGCGGAGTGCGCGGTCGATCTGGCAGGACGCGGCTGGCACCTCGTCATCAACTACACCAAGAGCAAGAAGGAAGCCGACGAGACCTTCGCCGCCGTGAAGGCCAAGGGTGCCGAGGCGATCCTGGTGCAGGCCGATGTCGGCCAGGATGCCGACTGCAAGAAGCTCATAGACGAGGCGATGAAGAAATGGGGCCGCATCGACGGCCTCATAAACAACGCCGGCACCACCAAGTTCCAGAACCAGGGCGACCTCGACGGGGTGACGCCGGAGGATTTCGACAAGATCCTGCGGGTCAACGTCACCGGTCCCTACATGATGAGCCGCGCCGCCTATCCGGCCATGAAGAAGCAGTGGGAGGAGAAGCAGGAGCGCAGCTCGATCGTGAACATCTCCTCGATCGCCGGCGTCATGGGGGTCGGCAGCTCGATCCCCTATGCCTGCTCCAAGGGCGCGCTCAATACGCTGACGCTCACCCTGGCGCGCTGGTTCTCGCCGGCCGTGCGGGTCAACACGGTGTGCCCGGGCTTCATCCAGACGCGCTGGCTGCTGGGCGGCATGGGCGAGGCGAACTACAACAAGATGAAGGAGATGCAGGAGCAGACCACGCCGCTGCGCCAGGCTGGCACGACGGCGCAGATGGCCGAGGCCGTGCTGTTCTTCCTGACCAGCGCCTCCAACATCACCGGCGAGTTTTTAATCGTCGACGCCGGCATGCACCTCGCCAGCCTGCCGATGAAGGCACGTTAGTCTGCTGGGCGCACGTTACCGCGGCAGCGGGCCTTTCCCCTCCCAATTCGATCGCGCAAGCTTGCCTGTCAAGGTCGGCCCGCCAGCAGTTCTGTGCTCGAAGGTCATGCTTTGGCCATCGCCGGACAGAGTCAAAACGATTGTCCGGCCACTGCCCCGGTCGACCACGATCGTGTCGCCCTGAACACGCGCTCTGGAATAGCGATCGAATCCCATCTGCAAATCGCGCTTGGGCCCCGCACCCGGCATGTAAACAATCGTGGCGGTTTCGGTAGTTGCCGTCTCGACAGCGATCAGCACCTCGCGTTGATCGTCACCAAATCTGCCTTCCCATGGGCCAAGCCAACGTGCCGGGCTCGTCGTCCCCGGCGTCGCGCGCGCGATATCCGGTGGCATGATGTAGCGCGGAACCGGAGTTGGCGGGGGGCACATTGACTCGCCGGCGGCGACGGACCTGCTGAAATCAAGGAAGCGACCGACACAGGCGCCGAACCAGTCATTGAACTGGTTCGTCATCCCGGCACCGTGTCCATGAATCGGGCTGGTTTCATCGAATACGACATAGGGTCGGCCCATGGCGGCAAGCGCCGTGCGGAGCTGCGCGCCGAAGCCGCTGCCGGCGCCGCGGTCGGGATGCAGGAGGTCGCCGTCAGCGATCAGCACGACAACGCGGCCGCCTTTCTGGGCCGCCACCGCTTCCAGCAGGTAGCGGTTGAGATTGCGATAGTTGTCTCGCCCGGCGGCCTGTCCGGCATCGCTGCCGTGGCCTGGCGAGAAGGCCAGCACGCCGTCGATGTCCGCCGATTTTGCGTTGGCTTCGAGCGAGATGATGGCGCCGTAGGACTGCCCGGCCAGCACGACATGCTTGTAGCCCTGCGCCTTGGCGGCGCGGCTGCGTTCGATCGCATCGTCGCGATGGCGTGGGCCCGACGTCACCCATCCTCTTTCGAAGAGGTTGTTGCGGTTGATCCGGACGACGTCCCAGCCGGCTGTCGCCAGTCGTCGCACGACCGGTGGCGGCGGCGTGTGGAACTGCTCCTTGTCGCCGCTGACGCCGTGGCTCCACAGCACCAGGCCCTTGGCCTGCGCCGGCCCTTTTACCGCGAGATCGCAGAAGCCGTATTCGGTCCAATAGGCGCGACCGTTGGGAGTTTGCTGGCAGGCCATCGTCGGATCGCCGCCCGGCGGTACTTGCTGAGCCTGCGCTGCGACTGAAACAGCCAGGGTCCATACCAGAAGTCCCGTCGCGGCGTGGCCCAGTTGGCGACGGGCCGGCTTGAGAGTCATTTTTGATCTCCTGAGCTATTCCGATACGGCAATGGTCTCGCCGACCTTGGCGATCGGCGCGCCGGCAAAAATGTAAGCCATCATGGACCTGGGCGCGACGCCGCCATGCACCGCGCCAGCCTGCCGACGAAAACGCGTCGAGGCTCGCGGCCTCAGGCCGTCATCCCCGCCATCTGCGTCAGCCCCAGCGCGACGGACAGAAAGTCCGAGCCCGCCGCCAGGCGGGCAGATGGCGCCGCCCGCGCGATTGCTGCCCGCACGGCCGGCACGCGACTGGATCCGCCGGTGAGGAAGATCGTGTCGATCGCAGCCGCGCCGAGGCCTGCCGCGGCGATGCAACTGCGTGCCGTCAGGTACAGCCGATCGGTCTGCGCTGCGATGGCGCGCTCGAAGTCGACCCTTTCGGCCATCGCCGCCAGGCCATCGTCGACAAAGCCAAGGGGCAAGGCAGCACAGTCCGCGCCACTGAGCGCGATCTTGGCGTCCTCCACCGCGAAGGCCAGCCGATGGCCGAGGCGTTGGCGGATGACCTTCAGGAGACGTCCGACCTTTTCGGGCTCGCGCGCCCCTGAGACCATCTCGGCGACCTCGCGCTCGTTCTTGTGGGTGTAGGCGAAGTTGATCGTCGCCCAGGTCGCAAGCTCGTTATAGAGTGCGTTCGGCATCGGCAGGTTCTTCTCGACCAGGTGCGTGCCGAGGCCAAGCAGGGGCATGACCGTCGCGAGGTTGAGCGCGCTGTCGAAATCGGTGCCGCCCAGGCGCGCACCGGCGTTGGCCAGCACGTCGCGGCCGCGGTCAGCCCGCCCGCGCCGGCCAGGTCCGATGCGGACGATGGAGAAGTCGCTGGTGCCGCCGCCGATGTCGGCGATCAGCACCAGCTCTTCGCTCTGCACCGTCCGCTCATAGTGGTGGGCCGCGGCGATCGGCTCATAGACGAAGGCGATGTCGCGAAATCCCGCGCGCCTTGCAATCGCCCCGAGCACTTCCTGCGCGCTTGCATCGGCGCGGTCGTCGCCGTCCACGAAGCGCACCGGCCGGCCGTGCACGACGGTCGTGATCTCCTGTCCGGCGAAGGCTTCGGCCTTGTGCTTCAGGTGCCGCACGAAGATCTCGACGACTTCGGCCAGCGGCACCATGCGGCCGCCCAGGCTGGTCTTTTCGTTGATCAGGGAGGAGCCAAGGATCGACTTCAGGGCGCGCATCAACCGGCCTTCGGTCTGTCCGACATAAGCCGCGATGGCATCGCTGCCGAACAGCACCCGGCCCTTCGTTTCGTAATCGAAGAACACCGCGCTCGGCATCAGCGTGTTGCTGCCGTCGAGCGGGGCGAGCGCGACTGTACTGTTGCGAGCGACGCCGATGGCCGAATTCGACGTGCCGAAATCCAATCCGCAGGCGATCATTCGTTTCCCCTTCATGCGCAAAGGGGAACTCATCTATTGGGCTGCGCCGGACATTGCCAGTCTGTTTCTTTTCGCCTATAGTACGCCCGATAGCGGGATGTCCGAGGCTTCGGGCGTCCCGTTTTTTCGTTGTGCGCTAGTCGGCCGCCTGATCCGCCTCGCCCTGCGCCCGCGCGAATGCCGCCGCGGCGTTCTGCACGTGGCGGGAGGCGAGCAGCGCCGCCAGTTCCTCGTCGCCTTCGATCACGGCGGCCAGGATGCCGGCATGCTCCTTCCAGTCCTCGCGCGCGCGGCTGCGGCCGTTGACGGAAAAAGCGAGGCCGGTGCGCTCGCGCAGGCTGCGCATGATGTCCGACAACACCGAGTTCCGGCTGGCTTCGGCCAGGCGCTCGTGGAATTCGCCGTTGAGGCGCGCGAGCTGGTCCGGCGTCGCCGACTGCGCCGCTTCGTTGCCGCGTCGCAGCGTATCCTGCAGCAAGGCCACGATCTTGGGATCGTGACGGCGCGCGGCGAGGCGGGCGTTCAGCGCTTCGAGAAGCGTGCGCACCTCGACCAGTTCGGCCACCAGCGCGGCCGTGATCGACGTCACGGTGGCGCCGCGGCGCGGTTCGAGCCGTACCAGGCCTTCCATGGAAAGGCCGAGCAGCGCCTCGCGCACCGGCACCCGCGACACGCCGAGTTCGCTCGACAGCCTGTCCTCGACCAGCCGTTCGCCGGGCCTGAGCGTGCCGTCGAGGATTTGCCTGCGGATCTGGTCGCTCACGACCTTGCTCAGGGACGCGCGATCGATGGCCATGGCTCTATTTCTTCAGGGTGGCCATGAAAGCGGCGATCCCGGCCTCGCAGCAAGCGATGTCCTGCTCGCCGTTGCCGCCCGAGGCCGCGATCGAGCCGACGCACTGGCCGTCGACGAAGATCGGAAAGCCGCCGACGAACACCGTGAAGCGGCCCTCGTGCTGGGTGAAGATGCCGAAGGCTTCCTCGCCGGGCAGCGCGTTCTTGTAGTTGTGCGTGGGCTTGCGATGGCCAGCCGCGGTGAAGGCCTTGTTCATGGCGATCTGCACGCTGGTGACCTTGCCGCCATCGAGGCGTCGAAGCGCGATCGGATAGCCTGCGTTGTCGGCGACGCAGAGGACCTCGGGGATGCCGAGCGCCTCCGCCTTCTTTTGCGCCGCGTCGAGGATGGTGTGCGCCTCGCCGAGCGTCAGGGTCTTGTAGGTGTGCACGTGGCGGGGTCCGACTAGGCCGCGAGTTTCTTGCCCTCGACCTGCGCCACGAAGGTGCGATAGACGCCGTCGAGATAAAGCCGGCGCATCATCGTCGCTTCCTTGACCAGGCGGACGCAGGCGGTGCGCTGCTCGTCCGACGTGGCGTACTTCTCGACGATCTCGAAGCCCTTCTCGCCATGCTCGGCGTCGGCCACGATGTGCAGCGTGAAGAAAGTCACCTCGTCCTCGGCGAAGCCGTACTTCTCCAGCAGCGGCGGCGTGGTCTTGCTGTAGATGCGCGGCACCTGGCTTTCCAGCCCGATCAGCAGGCCCGACAGCGCTTCGACGAAAGGCTTGGTCGACTGCACGGCGCACCAGCTCTGCAGGCCAAGCGTCTCGGGCAAGAGCTCGCCGTTCACCTGGGCATTCAGGATCTCGGCGCGCTTCATGCCGCAGGTTTCGGCGAAGTCGAGCAGCAGTTCGGAATGGCGGACCGGCGCAAAATCGCCCGACCCGACGAAGCCTTCCTCCTCGGTGATGTTCTCCAGCAGGAATTGCTGCACGTCCCAGTGCGGGCAGGCGGCGTAGACCGCGCCCAGCCATTCCGAGAAGTGACTGACATAGTGGAAATGCTGCTTCACCCACTCGCCCAGCAGGCGGCGGTCGAGCTTGCCCGAGGTCCAGGCCTCGCTCCACGGATGCACGGCCGAATGACGCTGTTCGATCGCTTCTTCGAGAGCCAAGCGGAACGCACTTTTCGCCATGTCAGGCCTCCTTTGGTTGGAATGAGAAAATTGTATACAATCTGGCGCAAGTTTGTCAATTTTACCCCTGCCGCGGTGCTTAGTTATTACCTATTCGTATACAGAAGCGCATGAAACCCGAGGATTACGCCCAAGGCGACGGCTTCCAGGTCGAAAAACGCACGGTTTTCTCGGCCGAATGGCTGTCGCTGTGTGCCGAGGGACAGATCGCCACGCCCGGCGACTTCCTCTCGGCCACGGTAGGCGGCTGGGGCGTCTTCGGCGTGCGCGACCGCGAAGGCGTTGTGGGGGTCCTGCGCAACGCCTGCCGGCACCAGAACATGCAGGTGGTGGGCACGCCCTCGGGCCATTGCGAGACCTTCCGCTGCCGCTTCCATGGCTGGACCTACGACCTGCAGGGCAGGTTTCTCGGCGCGCCGCCGCCGGTCGCGCCCAAGGATCCGCAATCGCCCGAGCTTCACCTGGCATCGCTCGCCACCAGCATCGTGTCGGGAATCGTCTTCTTCAGTCTCGCCGCGCCCGCCCCGCCGCCCGACCTCGGCGGGTCGCTGCCGGCCTATGGCGGCACGCTCACGACGGAGATCGCCTGCAACTGGAAGGTCTGTGTCGAGCATCTGCTGGCGGAGCACACGCCGTCGGCTGATTTCCGCTGGCATTGGCCGCTGCTCGCGGTGCGGCGCGCCGGCTCGGTGACGATCATGGAGCAGGTCGTGCCTCACACCTTCCTGCGCACGCGGCTTCTGACCCACGTGTTCGGCAACTCGCCCGACGATCACAGGCAAGCCGCGGCTACGATCAAGCATGTCTGCGAGCGTCTCCAGGCTGACCGCAACGACGGCATGCCGGCAGCCGAAGGTGCCCTGGTGGCAACGTTCCATCGCCAGCTTGCCGAGGCCTACGCGCAGGACCGCGCAACGACCTGAACCTGCTGCCGTTCGCTCGAACGGCAGAAGATTGTTCGCTTCGCATTACGTCCACTCATGGATCGCCGCACTTCTTCTCCATGGCGCGCGGTATGACCGGCTCCCAGTTATCTTTGAAGCATTTCGGAGGTCCTGCCCATGAGCCTGCAAGCCAGCATCATCGCCAACCTGCCGTATGTCGAAGCCGACATGAACTACCTCGCGCTGATGCTCGACCGTCCGCGCAACTACACGTTCGAGCCGCCACCTGGCGTGCCGCGCAGCAACGCGAGCCATGAGGCGCACAAGGTGGCGATCCACGACGCCCGCCCGGTCGCCAGCGCTGTGTCGCTCGACGCCAACGGCTTTGCCCTGGTCAATCACAGGAGCGCGGTGCGCGACTTCTTCGACGACGAAGAGGTGCGCCGCGTCTACTACCCGGAAGTCGAGGGCATTCTGAAGCAGGCGACCGGCGCCTATCGCGTGCATATCTTCGACCACACGGTGCGCCGCCGCGTCGACGGCGCCCGGGATCGCAGCGATGCGCCGCGCCAGCCGGTGCAGCGCGTGCATATCGACCACACCGCGCGCTCTGGCCCGCAGCGCGTGCGCGACCTCCTGCCCGACGAGGCCGACGAGCTGCTGAAAGGCCGCGTGCAGGTGATCAACCTCTGGCGTCCGATCAAGGGGCCGCTGCAGGATTCGCCGCTCGCGGTCTGCGATGCCACGACCATTCGCGCCGACGACCTCGTGCCGTCGGATCTCGTCTATCCGCATCGCGTCGGCGAGACCTATTCGGTGCGCTACAATCCCGCGCACCAATGGTTCTACGTGCCGCGCATGCAGCCCGACGAGGCGCTGCTGCTGAAGTGCTCCGACTCAGCGACGAGCGTGCCGGCCCGCTTCACGCCGCACAGCGCCTTCATCGATCCGACCACGCCGGCCGATGCGCCGCCGCGCGAGAGCATCGAGGTGCGGACCCTGGTGTTCCACCGCTAGACCGGAAGTTCGTGCCCGCGGCCGATGTTGCGGATGATCTCGCTCAGGTGCGGCTTGGCCTCGAGCAGGGCGCGCCGGTAAGCGATCAGTCCCCGCAGCATCGCGCCGTCGCGTTTCAGCAGCGCGTCGGCGAACTCGACCATGCGCGTGTTGGGCCAGCCGTGCTTGCGCAGCTCGAGCAGTTTCAGGAACGCCGCTTCCTCCTGGCCCGGCGCGTGCTGGCACATCAGGATCGCGGCGGCCGCGGTCGAGCGCGAGACGCCGGCGTGGCAATGCACCAGGACGTGGTTGCCGGCCGTGGCGTGCACGCGCTCGCCGAAGTCCAGCACCTTGACGATGTGCGCCGGCGAGCAGGCCTCGAAGCCGGGATACTCGGCCACGACGTCGTCGAAGCGGATCAGCTCGTGGTCGATGCCCGGATAGTCGTCGAGGGCAGGCGGCCGCGGCTCGTGGGTGTCGATGATCGACAGCACGTGGCTGACGCCGCTCGAACAGTGTTGCGACAATTCGGGAATGCCGCAGATCGTGACTCTGTGTGTGGGAAGAGGCATCAGCGGCCCTTTTAAAGCAAGCCGTGGGCCATGTGCAGCCCGACGGCGAACATGCCGAACAGGAAAATGCGTCGGAACGTCTCGGGTGAGACCGCATTGCGGGTCTTCTGGCCGATCCAGACGCCCATGAAGGTCGGCACGATGGCGGCGATGGCGCCCACGAGGTTGGTCGAATCGAACGCCCCCTGGACCGCCAGGGCCATGGTGAGCGCGCCGATGATGAACAGGAACATGATGCCGAGCGCCTGCACCAGATCGTGGCGATCGATGTCGAGCGACTGCATGTAGGGCAGGAACGGCACGGCAGCGACGCCGGTGATGCCGGCCACCGCGCCGCTCGCCAGCCCGATCAGCGGGTTGGCCCAGCGCTCGGTGGCGCGCGACACCGCCGGCCGCCAGGCCGTGAGCGCCAACGCCGCGTAGAGCACCAGGATCACCCCGACCCAGGACATCGCCCTTTGCGAGCCGAGATGACCGAAGGCCACCGCGACGAAGATCAAGGCCGCCACCGAAGCCGCCGCCATCGTCCAGAAGCGGAGCAGCAGCCTCAGGAAGTCCCTGCCGTAGATCGCCTGCCAGATGTTGGTCGCCATGCTCGGGATGACCATGAGAGCGAGCGCATCTTCCGGCCGCACCGCGAACGTCATCAGTGCCAGCGCGATCGGCGGCAGGCCCATTCCGATCGCACCCTTGGCGATGCCGGCAACGATGAAGGCGCCGGCGATCACCAGCATTTGCGTGGCGGTCATCGGCCGGTCACGTCTTTCGCCAGCCGGTCGAAAGCCTCCCAGAACAGGGCGCGCAGGTCGTCGGTTTCCATCATCACCTCGTGCTTGGCGCCGGCGATGGTCGTGTGCTCGCCGCGCCTCAGCCGCGCCGCCACCGGCCCGTGCGTCCTGGAGTCGATCAGCCGGTCCTGGCCGGCGCTGATCAGAAGCAGCGGCAGCTCGATGCGCTCCAGGACTCCCGGAGCGAGCGCCGCTGTCATCGACCGTACCGCCTGGCGCGCCCAGCCGAGGGTCGGGCCGCCCAGGGTGAGCCGCGGGTCGGCGGCGTACCACTCCTCAGTGAAGCAGTAGCGCCGCTCGTCGTGGGTCACGAAGTTGGAATTGAATTCCCGGGCCAGCAGGAGGAACGGGCCGGTGCCGAACAGGTAGCGCTCCTCGACCGCCGGGACCTCCGGCATCAGCATGAGGACGGAGCGCAGCATGGCCTCGCGCCTGAGCCCGGTCATCGGCGACACCAGGAGGCCCGCGGCGAACGGACCCGATCCGTTCTCCGCCAGCGCGCGCAGCACGATATGGGCGCCCATAGAATGGCAGAGCGCCAGGATCGGCCGCGGCGCGGTAGGGGCCACGATCTTGTCCAGGAACAGCTGGAGGTCAGCCACATAAGTCGCGAAATTGTCGATATGGCCCTTGTTGCGGTCGGCCAGCGGCCGGTCGGACAGGCCTTGGCCGCGCCAATCCATGGCGATCACGGCGTAGCCCCGACCCAATAGCTCGCCCACGACCTCGGTCGCGTATTTGTCGATGAACTCCCCGCGCCCCGTCAGGACGACGACGGTGCCGCGCGCAGTTCCCGGGACGTTCCAGCAGGCATAGCGCAGGCGCGCACCGTCGCGCTCGAGGAAACCGTAGCGGTCGGCCGAAACGTAGGTGGCTGTCAGATTGGGCGGCACGCCGGCCGGCGCCGCAGTCGGTTCCTGATCAGTCATGCCGTGCGGCGTTTTGGCGAAGGTGGCGGGCGGACGCCAGCGAAGATTTGGGCATTTTGGCCATCATCGCCGGCGGTCCCTTTACCGTTTCAAGAGGCACGGCTATAGATCGCTCGGTCGCCGCATCGTCTGCGAAGGGTCGCAGACGAGGAAACCGGGCGCAAGGAAGCCTCCAAGAGGTCAGCCGCACTGCGTGGTTATCGGCTCGTCGGTTGAGTCGATCCGGCACGGTCCTTGCGTCGACGTTGATCGTCCGCAGGAGACATGCGACCGCGATCCCGACGTCAGCGTGTGCCACCGGCGGTTCGCCGGAGCGATCGCCCTTTTATGATCCGCCAGAGCTTGGTTCTTCTGATTGCCGTCGCGACCACGATCCTGGGTTGGCGTCTGCTCGACGGTCAGATCGACGCGGCGAACATCGAAGGTCCGCTGCACGGCGTCACCTATGCGCCGTGGGCCAAGGACCAGGACCCGATCGAGGCCAAAGCGAGCGGCGTGTGGAGCTTCCTGCGCACCGCCTTCACCGACGCCCCGCCGCCCGTGGTCAAGCCGCGCAAGGAGCAGATCGAGCGCGACTTCGCCATGCTCGCCGGCAAGGTGAACTACGTCCGTACCTACCGCGCCCTGGACGGCGGCGACGTCATGCCGGAGATCGCCGCAAGGTACGGCTTGAAGCTGGTGCCCGGCGCCTGGATCTACAGCCCGACCGAGGCCAAGCAGCAGTTCGGCCGCGAGTCGAGCGAAGTCAACGCCGAGGAGACCCGCGCGCTGATCCGCATGGCCAACCAGAACCCCAACATCGAGCGCGTGCTGGTCGGCAACGAGAACATCCTGCGCTGGGACGGCCAGAAGGATCAGCGCGACCCCAACGCCACCAGCCCGGCCCAGCTCATCCGCGAGATCCGCAACGTCAAGCGCAACGTCAAGGTGCCGGTCAGCACCGCCGAGCCGTGGCACGTGTGGCTGCACTATCCCGAGCTGGCGCGCGAGGTCGACTATCTCGCCGTCCACATCCTGCCCTACTGGGACGAGAAGTCGGACGAGGCGCCGCTCGACTATCTCAAGAGCCGGATCGCCATGCTGAAGCAGGCGTACCCGAACAAGAACATCATCGTCACCGAGATCGGCTGGCCCTCGAACGGCGCCGCGCGGCGCAGCCCCGGCAGCGGCGTGATCAAGTACGCAACGCCCGCCGAGCAGGCCAAGAACATCCGCGACGCCGTGGCGTGGCTGCGCACCCAGAACATCGACCACTTCGTGGTCGAAGCGATCGACCAGCCATGGAAGTCGTACGACCTCGAAGGCAAGGCGGGTGGCTACTGGGGCCTGTGGAACGCCGACCGTCAGCCGAAATTCGCCTGGACCGGTCCGATCGAGCGCTTCCCGCAATGGGCGGCCTGCGCGGCCTGGTCGCTGGCGGCGGCGCTGCCGCTGATGCTGCTGTTCCTGTGGCGCTGGCCCGGGATCGGCGCGGCGGGACAGGTGGGCTTCTGCGGCTTGGTGGCGCTGTCGACCAGCGCCGTGGTCTACGGCGCCTCGGTCGCTGCCGGCACCTACATGCTGATCTCCGAGTCGGTGGGCTGGGCGGTGCTCGCCTTCTTCCTGGTGCTGAGCCTCGGCATGGCGCTGGCGCAGGCGCTCGAGATGGCCGAGACGATCTGGCGACGGCGCTGGATGCGCGAGGCCCTGCCGGCGGCCGAGATGATCGCGCGTCAGCCGGCCGATCGCGTTTGGCCGAAAGTCTCGCTGCATCTCGCCATCTGCAACGAGCCGCCGGCGATGGTGATCCAGACCCTCGATTCGCTGGCCGCGCTCGACTATCCGAACTACGAAGTCATCGTCATCGACAACAACACCAAGGATCCCGCGGTGTGGCGTCCGGTGCAGGACTATTGCGCCCAGCTCGGCGGGCGCTTCCGCTTCTTCCACTTCGACGTCATGAAGGGCTTCAAGGCCGGCGCGCTCAACTACGTGCTGAGCCAGACCGCGCCCGACGCCAGGATCGTCGGCGTCATCGACAGCGACTACATGGTGCGGCCCGACTGGCTGAAGGCGCTGGTGCCGTACTTCGACGACGGCAAGATCAGCTACGTGCAGGGGCCGCAGGACCACCGCGACTGGCGCGGCGACCGCTTCAAGGAGATGCTGAACTGGGAGTATTCCGGCTTCTTCGACATCGGCATGTGCCTGCGCAACGAATACGACGCCATCATCCAGCACGGCACCATGACGCTGGTGCGCCGCGACCTGATGGAGGGGCTGGGCGGCTGGGCCACCTGGTGCATCACCGAGGATACCGAGCTTGGCCTGCGCCTGATGGAGCAGGGCTACGGCGCCATGTACAGCCGCGAGCGTTTCGGCCACGGCCTGACGCCCGACCATTTCGCCGGCTACAAGAAGCAGCGCTTCCGCTGGGCCTACGGCGCCATGCAGATCATGAAGGCGCATGCCGGCAAGATGCTGTCCAACACCACCAAGCTCACCTTCTGGCAGAAGTATCACTTCGTCGCCGGCTGGCTGCCGTGGTTCGCCGATGCGCTCAACCTGATCTTCACCTGGGCCGGGCTGGCCTGGCTGCTGGCGGTGATCCTGCCGCCGCAATTCGGCATCAAGCCGGTCGGCCTGCCGCCAGCCGAGTTCATTCTGCCGACCATCGGCATCTTCGTCTTCAAGCTGCTCTATTCCTTCGGCCTCTATTTCGACCGTGTGCGCTGCACCTTCCGCCAGAGCGTCGGCGCCTCGCTGGCGGGCCTCGCGCTCACCTACACGGTGGGCCGTGCGGTGATCTATGGCCTGGCGACCAGCCGGCTGCCCTTCATGCGCACGCCCAAGATGGACGAGCGCGCCACGCTCGGCATGGCGTTCGGCATGGCGCGCGGCGAGGCCGTGCTGGCGGCGCTGCTGTGGCTCGGCGCCGCCGTGTTGTGGCTGACCAACGGCCAGCTCGACCCCGAGGCGCGACTGTGGTCGCTGTTCATGATCGTGCAGTCGCTGCCCTACGCGGCCGCCGTCTATGTCTCCATGGTGAACGCCCTCGAGCAGATGCGGCATGCCCGCACGGTGTTCGAGGCGGCACCGGCGGCCCGCCTGACCGGGCCCGCGATGCAGCCGGCGCAGTAGGATACGGCGTTTTTCCCTGTCGACACGCGGCCATCCTCTGTTAGCGTTCCCCATGCCCTCGGTTGAGTCTGCCGGCACGGCCCTTTTTTTGAAGCGCTGGTTGCGCCGTCCTTTGGCCATGGGCGCGGTGATGCCGAGCGGACGGCTGCTTGCCGAAGCCATGGCCAGGACCACCAAATCCGTCCTCGAAGACCGGCCGGGCCATGTCGTCGAGCTGGGCGCCGGCACCGGCGAGGTTACCAAGGCGCTGCTGGCCGCCGGCATCGCGCCGGAGCGGCTCGCGCTGGTCGAGCGCGACCCCGAACTGGCGATCTTCCTGCGCCGCCATTTCCCCGGGCCGCGCATCATCGAGGGCGACGCCGCGCGCCTGCCGCGGCTGCTCGCCGACCATGGCGTCGGCTCGGTGGCCGCCGTCGTCTCGAGCCTGCCGCTGCTGTCGCTGCCGGCCGGCGTCGTGAACGGCATCGTTGGCGGCGTCTTCGAGGTGCTGCCGCGCGGGGCCGCCCTGGTGCAGTTCACCTATGGGCCGACGCCGCCCGTGCCGCGCGCCTTGCGCGAGCGCCTGCATCTCGACGGTGCGCACGGCAAACGCATCTGGCGCAATGTCCCGCCGGCCGTGGTCTGGACTTTCAGAAGGCCGCACGCGGCGTGACCCCCTTTCGCTTCGACGACGCTTTGCGCGGCGCCATCGCCCAGCGCCTCGGCCGTTTCGAGTTGCGCCGCCGCGCCGATACCGGCGGTCTCAAGCGCGCGGCGGTGGCGGTGGTCGTCGTCGAAGCCGATGTGCCGGGCGAGGCGGCCTTCCTGCTCACCAAGCGGACGCCGAAGCTCAGGGCGCATGGCGGGCAATGGGCGTTGCCGGGCGGCCGGGTCGACGCCGGCGAGACGATCGAGCAGACGGCGCTGCGCGAGCTGCACGAGGAGCTGGGCGTGCTGGCCTCGACCGACGATATCCTGGGCACGCTCGACGACTATCCGACGCGCTCGGGCTACCTGATCGCGCCCGTGGTGGTGTGGTCGCCCGGCGTGACAGTGACGCCCAATCCCGCCGAGGTCGCCGCCGCCTACCGCATCGCCTGCGGCGAGCTGTTCCGCGAGGGCTCGCCCGAGATCATCGCCATCGAGGAATCGGACCGCCCGATCATCCGCCTGCCGCTGCCGGTCGCCAACGTCAACGCGCCGACGGCGGCAGTGCTCTATCAATTCCGCGAAGTGGCGCTGGCCGGACGCGACACCCGCGTCGACCATTTCGAGCAACCGGTCTTCGCCTGGCGGTGATGCCCTTGCTGGGGGCGCGCGACTCCAGTCGCGCGTCTTTGTGCGTACTGCGCGAAGATCGCGCCACTGGAGTGGCGCGCCCCAAGCGCTAGGAGCGCGCCGTCCGGTTGGCGACCAGCACCGGGCGGCGCTTCAGGAACACCGTGGTCTCCTGCTCCATCACCTGCTCGCCGCGCTGGTTGATCGTCACCTGGCGGATGCGGGCGATGCCGCGGTCGGGCTTGGACGCGGAGAGCCTCAGTTCGACGATGTCCGTCACCACGCGTAGCGTGTCGCCCGGGCGCACCGGCCGCGGGAACTGGACCTCGCCGATGCCCGGCGAGCCGAGACTGGCAGCGCGGAACACGCCCTGCTCGAGCCACAGCTTCAGGGTGACCGCCATGGTGTGGAGGCCTGACGCGATCAGGCCGCCGAAGCTCCACTTGGTGGCGAACTCGACGTCGGTATGGAACGGCTGCGGATCCCATTGCCGCGCGAACTCGATGATGCCGGCCTCGGTCATGGTCATGCCGCCGCTGACGAAGCGGTCGCCGACTTTGAAATCCTCGTAATAGCGATCGGTCACAGGACCTGCTCCAGGTAGGCGGTGTCGGGCACGGGGCTTGGGTAGTAGGGCGGGATGTCCACACGAAGCCCAACGAGCTTTAGAGGCTCACCGCAACGTCTATGTTGCCGGTGATTGTGTCGAGTGTGAGACGTCGACAACCCTTGCGCGGGCCAGCCACTGAAGCGCCACAGTGTCGGCCGCGTTGCGCCTAGATCCCGAACACCCGCAGCCCGTAGATCAGGCCGACGACCAAAAGACCGATGAAGACCGTCTGGGTCACCAGCAGCATCACCGGAGCGATGCCGATGCGCGCCAGGGCCAGCAGCGAGGTCTTCATGCCGAGCGCGGCGATGGCGGCGATGATCAGGAACGAGGAGACCTGGCCGACGGCGCCCTTCACGTCGGGCGGCACGACGCCCAGCGAATTCAGCGCCGCCAACGCCAGGAAGCCGAACAGGAACACCGGCGGCGACGGCCGCGCATCACCCGCCGCCTCGCCGCCCTTGGCGACCCACCAGGCGATGCCGGCGACGGCCGGCAGCAGGAAGGCCACGCGCAGCAGCTTGGTGATGATGGCGTCGGCCAGCACCTGCGGCCCCAGCGTCTGGCCGGCGCCTGCCACCTGGGCCACGTCGTGGATGGCGCCGCCCAGGAACACGCCCATCTCGAACAGCGAGAAGCCCAGGACATCGTGCAGGGCGGGGTAGATCACCATCACCACCGTGCTGATGAAGTTCACGCCCATCACCGCGAAGGCGAGATCGCGGTCGGAATGTTCGTGCTTGGGCAGCACCGCGGAGGCGGCCATCGCGGCCGCAGCGCCGCATACGCCGGTGGCGCAGCCGGTCAAGAGTCCGAAGTCGCGCGACAGGCCGAACAGGCGCGCCGCCCAGGCGCCGAAGGTGATGGTGCAGGCGACGGCCGCGAGCGCGATCAGCACGGGCAGCGCGCCGCCGTCGACGAGCTGGCCCAGGGTCAGGCGTGCGCCATAGAGAGCAACGCCAATCCGCAGCAGCGTGCGGCCGGCGAATTCCAGCCCGGGCTTCAACGCGGTCTTGCCCGACAGCGGCTGCAGCGCCATGCCGATGACCAGTGTGAGAATGAGCGGCGGCACCCACACGGCGCCGAACTTCAGCATGTCGCGCATGTCGGCGACGAAGGCCACCGCCGCGATGACCGCGCACAGCGCGACCCCGGGCGCCACCCGACGCAGATTGTCGGGCGCCCACAGGCGGACCAGTTCGACGGCGATCGTGCTGCTACGCATCAAGAATGGCGACCAGCTGGCCTTCGCCGATGGCCTCGCCTTCGCTGACCTTGATCTCCTTGATGACGCCCGCCTTGGGCGAGAGCACGGGGATTTCCATCTTCATCGATTCGAGGATCATGATCTCGCCCTCGGCCTCGATCCTGTCGCCGGGCTTGGTCTGGATTTTCCAGACGTTGCCGGCGATTTCCGACTTCACGTTGACGACGGCCATACCCTGGTTTTCTCCCCGGCGTTGCTCAGGGGGCTTTTTCGGCCACGCGGCGCGCCAACGCAAGGGCCGAGCCGCCGACGCGACCGCCGAGCCGGTATGCGGCTTCGTTCACGGCGGAAAGCACGCCCCGGGTGAGGGTCGAACGGCCATCGCCGATCTTCGCCGACAGCGCCGCCACCGTTGCGCCGGCAACCCCCGCCTTGTCGAGAATGAGCAGGCCGGCGGCACCCGCACGATCGGCGCCGAAGCCTGCGTCATTGTAGAGCACCAGGGCAGGCTCCACAGGTGCCACGACCTGACCCGACACTTCGGCCCCATGACTGCCCGTGGCCACGACCTGGTCGCGATCCTCGGCGAGGATCAGCGTGGCTGAATCGATGCAAATGATCTTCCGTCGGCCGGCTTTGGCGTCGAATACCGAGCGCCCCTCGGCTCTGGCCGGCGGCGCGCGGTGCGGCCAGGGCGCCGCCTTGAGCCGCTCTGCGGCTTCCGCGCAGGTCTGGCCGGGCGCCACGCCGCAGGCGGCGGCGAGCGCATTGGCGCGCCTCACGATGCCCCGGCGCATCATGTCCTCGGCCTCGCCGATGCGGGCGCTTGCCGAATCGACCGCGGCCATCGCCATGCCGAGTTCCTGCGCCAGGGCGAGACCGGCGACGCCCGCTTCCTCGAAGCCGATGCCGGCATCGTGATGGATGGCGGCGCGGGCGCCGGCCTTGGCGACGACATGGGCGGCGTAGAGGGCCGCATGGGAGCCGCCGACGATGACGGCGCCGTCTGCTTCGGGCGGCAACCTGGTCACGCTCGGCACGACGATGATGGCGACGGTCATGGCGACATCATATCGCCAATGCGCCTATAAGTCCGCGCATGCCCGAACCGGCCAGCGCACCCACGGTCGACAACAAGGTCGCGGTCCTGATCCTGCAGCACCCGCAGGAGCAGGATCACATGCTGGGCACGGCAGGGTTGCTGCGCCAGACACTAGCCCACGCCAAGCTTTCGGTCGGCTTGTCGTGGCGCAATCTGGGCCATGCGTTGGGCGAGCCCGGCGAGGCGAAGGATTGGGGCGTGCTTTATCTCGGCTCGACGCATGCCGCCGGGAAGGGTCCGCTGGTCGCGCTCAACCGAAAGGGCGAACTGCTGGCCGATCAGGAAAGCGCGCGGCACGGCCTGAGGGGCATCGTCGTCCTGGACGGCAACTGGGCGCAGGCCAAGGCGCTGTGGTGGCGCAACGCCTGGCTGACCAGACTCCGACGCTTCGTCGTCATCCCCGATGGGCCCTCGCTTTACGGCACGCTGCGCAAGGAGGCGCGATCCGACGCGGTCTCGACCCTCGAGGCCGTGGCGCTCGCGCTGTCGGCGCTCGAGAACGACCCGACGCTGCGGGCAAAGCTCCTGGCGCCGTTTCGCGAGCTGATCGCCAGGGCGCGCCGCGAGGGCGTCCGGGACGTCAAACGGGATCGTCGGAAACGCCGCTAGCCCCTATAATCGCGCCATGCTGGATCAACCGCAGATTCCCGTCGCGCAACGGACCAACCCGGAGCGCTCCTTCGCCGAGGAGGTGCGCGCGCTCAGGCTGGGCGCGGGCGAGGTCTTCCGCGGCGTGGCCTATGTCGGCGGCTACCAGGGTGCGCCGGTCTCGCATCTGGTCGATGGGTCCGCATGTCGTTCGAGGACGTGATCCGCGTCGCCCAGGCCAAGACCGCGGCCGACCGCCTCCTGCGCGTGTGCCGCGAGGTCGCGCGCCTGATCAAGGGCTACGGCGACACCCACAAGCGCGGCCTCGGCAACTATCGCCGCATCACCGACGAGGTGATCGCGCCCGCTCTGGCCGGCAAGCTGGCGCCGCGGGCGGCGGCCGACGCCGTCGCCAATGCGCGGGTGACGGCGCTGGCCGATCCGGAAGGCGAGACGCTCTCCCGCACGCTGGCTTCGATCGCCGCGTCTTCCGCCATGTTGCGCCATGCCGCCGAGTAATCGTCACGAGGTCACCGTCGAGTGGGGCGATTGCGACCCCGCCGGCATCGTCTACTACCCGTCCTATTTCCGCTGGATCGACCAGGCGACCTACCGGCTGTTCCTCGCTGCGGGAGTCAGGCGCGACGACGTGAGCAGCGGGCAGTGGAAGGAGGGCACGCCGCTGGTCGCAGCCGAGTGCTCCTTTCGCCGCGCCTCGCAGCACGGCGAGAAGCTCACGATCGAAAGCCACGTCGAAAGGTTCGGCCGTAGCTCCTTCACCATCCGCCACGTCTTCCGTGACGCGTCGGGCGAGGTCGCGGCCGAGGGCAAGGAAACGCGCATCTGGGCGCGCAAGGACGGCAACGCGCGTTCGTTGAAAGCCGTGCCGATTCCGCAGGATGTGAGGAAGAAGCTGGGTGGCTGATTACTCATGTCAGGTCGACAGAAACTAAGCCGCCGTCAGGATATCCGCCGCCTTCTCCCCCACCATGATCGAGGGCGCATTGGTGTTGCCCGACGGCATGGTCGGGAAGATCGAGGCGTCGGCGATGCGCAGTCCCTCGAGCCCATGCACCTTGAGCCTGTCGTCGACCACGGTGTTCGGTCCCGGCCCCATGCGGCAGGTGCCGATCGGGTGATAGGCGGTCTGCGAGTTGTTGCGGATCCAGGTCAGGATCTCATCCTCGCCGTTGACCGAGGGGCCAGGCGAGAACTCCTCGCCGCGATAGCTGTCCATCGGCGCCGCGTTGACGATCTTCCGCATCATGCGGAAGCCGCCGATCATGGCTTGCTGGTCGATGACATCGCTCAGGAAATTGAAGCGGATCGCCGGCTGTGCCTTGGGATCGGCCGAACGGATGTGGATCGAGCCCAGGCTCTCGGGTCGCAGCTGATAGCAGGAGATCGTCATCGACGGGAAGTCCTGCAGCTTGCGCGTCTTGGGGTCCTTGATCGAATAGGGCACGAGATGCATCTGCACGTCGGGCGTCGCGAGCTCCGGCCGCGTCTTGAGGAAGGCCAGCAGCGGCGCCGACGGCAGGCTCATGAAGCCGCCGCCGGTGGCGAGGTACTTCATCATCTGCGTCACCGCGCCCAGGCCGCGCGCCATGTGGTTGTAGGACACCCGCGCATCCTTCACCTTCCAGATGATGCGGGCGTTGATGTGGTCGCGGAAATTCTCGCCCACCGCCCTGAGCTCGTGCCTCACCTCGATGCCGTGCTTCTTCAGCAGCTCGGGCTGGCCGATGCCGGAGAGTTCCAGGATCTGCGGGCTGGCGACGCCGCCCGCCGAGAGGATCGTCTCGCGCGCGTGCGCTTGCACGACCTTGCCGTCCTTTTCGTACTCGACGCCGACGCAGCGCTTGCCCTCGAGCAGCACGCGCAAGGTCATGGCGTTGGTGACGACATGCAAGTTGGGCGCGCGCTTCATCGCCGGCTCGATGTAGCAATGGGCGACGCTCATGCGCCGGCCCTTGTAGATCGAGGTCTGCGTCTTGACGACGCCTTCCTGGTCCTCGCTGTTGTAGTCGGGGTTGAGCTTGAAGCCGGCGGCCTTGGAGGCCGCGAACAGCGCGTCGTAGAGCGGATTCTGGTCGGGCACGGTCGAGACTTTCAGTGGGCCTGAAATGCCGCGGCCGTTGCTGCCGTCGCCGTCGACGAAGTTCTCGATCCGGGTGAAAACCGGCGCCACGTCGCGCCAGCTCCAGCCACGACAGCCCATCTGCGCCCAGGTGTCGAAATCGAGCGGCTGGCCGCGTACCCAAACGAGGCCGTTGATCGAGCTCGAGCCGCCCAGGAGTTTGCCTCGCGGCACGGGAATGGTCCGGTTGGCCGTCCCGGGCTCGGGTTCGGACTGGTAGCACCAGTTGGCGGCGGGATTGTCGATCAGCAGGCCGAATGAAAGCGGCATGCGCGAGTAGGGATGGCTGGCTGCGCCGGCTTCGAGCAGCAGAATCTTGCTGTTTGGATTCTCGCTCAGCCGAGCCGCCAGCGCGCCACCCGCCGAGCCTGCACCCACTATGACGTAGTCGTAGTCGGCCATGTTTCGTCCCTCCCGGTCACGGCCCCGTTACTTACCGCGCCACACTAGCGCACCACCAATCGGGGTGAAGAACCAATATCGCCTCGACAGAGACGGCACGTCATGGTCCCATGCTGCAGTGCGGTCTCTGGGGGACCGGCGCCTCATAAATTACGGATTTTCGGCAGAGAATGCTGAACCTAGTACGGATAGCGTTGACCCGGCCTTACACCTTCGTGGTGCTGGCCGTCTTGATCCTGATCGTCGGACCGTTGGCGGCGCTCCGGACGCCGACCGACATTTTCCCCGAAATCCGCATCCCCATCATCGCCGTCGTCTGGCAGTACACCGGATTGTCGCCCGACGAGATGTCGGGCCGCGTGATGCTGCAGTTCCAGCGCTCGCTGACCACCACCGTCAACGACATCGAGCACATCGAGGGCACGTCGTACACCGGCGTGGGCATCGTCAAGGTCTTCTTCCAGCCCGGCACCGACATCCGCACGGCCAACGCGCAGATCACGTCGATCTCGCAGACCGTGACCAGGTGGATGCCGCCCAACATCACGCCGCCGCTGATCCTGAACTACAACGCCGCGACGGTGCCGATCCTGCAGCTCGCGATGTCGTCCAAGGGTATGTCCGAGCAGGCGGTGTTCGACATCGCCATCAACACGGTGCGCACGCCGCTGGTCACCGTGCCCGGCGCGGCCATCCCGTTTCCGTTCGGCGGCAAATTCCGCCAAATCCAGATCGACCTCGATCCGGCCGCCATGCAGGCGCGCGGCTTGTCGGCCAATGATGTCGCCAACGCGCTTGCCGCGCAGAACCTTTTGACGCCCGCCGGCACGCAGAAGATCGGCAGCGTCGAGTACGCCATCCAGCTCAACAACGCGCCCCGGGATTTCGCAGCCCTCGCCGACCTGCCGGTATTCGCCGCCAACGGCGCCATCGTCTACCTGCGCGACGTGGCGCAGGTGAGGGACGGTAATCCGCCGCAGACCAACATCGTGAATGTCGACGGCGGCCGGTCGGTCCTGCTGCAGGTGCTGAAGAACGGTGCGGTCTCCACGCTCTCCATCATCGACGGCATCAAGCAGCGGGTGAATGAGCTGCGCCCGTCGCTGCCCGACAATCTCAGCATCGCCATCCTGGGTGATCAGTCGCTGTTCGTGGAAAACGCCATCGGCGGAGTCGTTACCGAGGCGGTGATCGCCGCCGTTCTGACAAGCCTGATGATCCTTCTGTTCCTCGGCAGCTGGCGGTCGACCATCATCATCGCCACCTCCATCCCGCTTGCCATCTTTGCAGCGATCGCGATGCTGGCCGCGGCCGGCGAGACGCTCAACATCATGACGCTGGGCGGCCTGGCGCTGGCGGTCGGCATCCTGGTCGACGACGCCACCGTCACCATCGAGAACATCAACTGGCACCTTGAGCAAGGAAAGGGCGTCGTGGCGGCGATCACCGACGGCGCGCAGCAGATCGCCACGCCGGCCTTCGTGTCGACGCTATGCATCTGCATCGTCTTCGTGCCGATGTTCTTCCTCGAGGGCGTGCCGCGCTTCCTGTTCGTGCCCATGGCCTTGGCGGTGATGTTCGCGATGGCCTGGTCGTACCTGCTGTCGCGCACCCTGGTGCCGACCATGTCCGCCTATCTTCTGAAGCCGCATGCCGAGCACGGCCATGACGGGCCGCCGCCGACGCGCAACCCGTTGGTGATGTTCCAGAGAGGCTTCGAGGCGCGGTTCGAGCGCTTTCGTGCCGGCTATCGCGACGTGCTGGGGCTGGCGTTGCGTCACCGCGCGGTCTTCATCGGCGGCTTTCTCGCCTTCGTGGTGGCATCGTTCCTGCTGACGCCGTTCCTCGGGCGCAACTTCTTTCCTTCGGTCGATGCCGGCCAGATCCTGATGCATGCCCGGGCGCCGATCGGCATGCGGGTCGAGGAAACCGCCAACCGGTTCGCCGACATCCAGAAGGAGATCCGCCGCATCATCCCGTCGCGCGAGATCGCCACCATGGTCGACAATGTCGGCATGCCGGTGAGCGGCATCAACATGACCTACAACAACACCGGCACGATCGGTTCGCAGGACGGCGAGATCCAGATCAAGCTGACGCCCGACCACCGGCCGACCGCCGACTATGTGGCCCAGCTCAGGCGCGAGCTTCCGGAGCGGTTCCCGGGCTTCACCTTTTCGTTCCTGCCGGCCGACATCATCAGCCAGATCCTGAACTTCGGCGCGCCGTCGCCGATCGACATTCAGGTGCGCGGCTCCGACCCCGATGCCACCTTCGACCATGCCAACCGGTTGCTCGCCCGTCTGCGCCAGGTGCCGGGCATCGTCGACGCGCGCCTCCAGCAGTCGCGCGGCGCGCCGGTGTTCGACGTCGATGTCGACCGCACTCGGGCGCAGTATGTCGGCCTGACCACGCGCGACGTCACCAACTCGCTGGTCGTCAACCTGGCGGGCAGCGGACAGGTCGCGCCGACCTATTGGCTGAACCGCGAGAACGGCGTTTCCTACGGCATCGTCCTGCAGACGCCGCAGTATCGGCTTGATTCGCTGTCCTCGCTGTCCAACCTGCCGATCATGGCGCCGGCGGCGACCTCGCTGCAGGTGCTGGGCGGCTTTGCCGACATCAAGCGCGACGTCGCCAATGCTGTGGTGACGCAGTACGACCTGCAAAACACCGTGCAGGTCTACGCCGCGGTGCAGGGTCGCGACCTCGGCTCCGTGGCGACCGACGTTCGCCGCATCATCGACGAGCTGTCCAGCCAAGCCTCGCCGAAGGTCCGTGCAGTCAAACTGCAAGGCCAGGTGAAGACGATGGACAGCGCCTTCTCCGGCCTGCTGTTTGGTCTCTTGGGCGCAATCGTCCTGATCTATCTGTTGATCGTGGTGAATTTCCAGTCCTGGAGCGATCCTTTCATCATCATCACCGCCCTGCCGGCCGCGCTCGCCGGCATCGTGTGGATGCTGTTCGCCACCAACACGACCCTGTCGGTCCCGGCGCTGACCGGCGCCATCATGTGCATGGGCGTGGCGACCGCCAATTCCGTGCTGGTCATCAGCTTCGCGCGCGAGCGGCTGGCCGTGCTGGGCGACGCCACGGCGGCCGCCCTCGAGGCCGGCTTCGTGCGCTGCCGCCCGGTGGTGATGACGGCGCTTGCCATGATCATCGGCATGCTGCCGATGTCGCTTGGCCTGGGCGAGGGCGGCGAGCAGAATGCGCCGCTCGGCCGCGCCGTGATCGGTGGCCTGATTTTTGCGACAATTGCCACGCTTATGTTCGTTCCCGTCGTGTTCAGCCTCGTCCACCGGCACCATGGCAAGAAGGCCGCGGTACCGCCGGACGCAGCGGGAGTTGCCCATGTCGCCTGACGCCAGGTCCAGCCCCCCGAAAGCCCCGCGGCGCGGGCTTGCCATCGCAGGCGTCATCGGCTGCGTGACGCTCGCCCTGGTCGTGGTGAACGGGATCTGGAGTCGCAGTTCAAGTGAAGCGCAGCTCAAGGAGCTGGCCAGTGCCACGGCGATCCCGACGGTCGCCGTGGTGGCGCCCGACCGCGCCGCCAACAAGTCCTCGCTCGACTTGCCGGGCCGCCTCGAAGCCTATTCCCGGGCGCCGATCTACGCCCGCGTCAGCGGCTTCCTCAAGGCGTGGCACGTCGATATCGGCGCGCCGGTGAAGGCGGGCCAGTTGCTGGCGGAAATCGAGGCGCCCGATCTCGACCAGCAGCTCCTGCAGGCCAGGGCGGCTCTCGCCAGCGCCCAGGCGGCGGAGGCCCTGGCGCTGGTCACGGCCCAGCGCTGGCAGACGCTCGGCGGCACCAACACCGTGGCCAAGCAGACGGTCGACGAGAAGACCGGCGACCTCACCGTCAAGCAGGCGCTCAGCAAGGCCGCGCAAGCCAACGTCGACCGGCTGACGGTGCTGGCCGACTTCAAGCGCGTGGTGGCGCCGTTCGACGGGACCGTGACGACGCGCAACACCGATCTCGGCGCCCTGATCAACGCCGACTCGAGCGCAGGCCTCGCCCTGTTCGTCATCTCCGATACGCGCAAGCTCAGGCTGACGGTGAGCGTGCCGCAGAACTACGTGCCGGCGGTGAAGCTCAACACCAAGGTCGATATCACGGTGCCGGAATATCCCGGAAAGACCTACAGTGGCGTGGTCGAGGCCTCGGCGCGCTCGGTCGATGCGGCGTCGGGCACCACCCGCATGCAGGTCGTGGTCGACAACAGCGCCGGCGAGTTGATGCCGGGCGCCTTCGCGAACACCCGCATCGAGCTGCCGCAGGACATGGTGGCGCTCAGCATCCCGGCTGGCGCGTTGATCTTCGGCCAGAAGGGGCTGCGCGTGGCGACGGTGGACGCCAACAACAAGGTGGTGCTGAAGCCCATCACCATCAGTCGCGATCTCGGCCAGGTCGTCGAGATCGCCACCGGCATCGCCCCGACCGACCGCATCATCGACAGCCCGCCCGACGGTCTTGCAGACGGCGATCCCGTGCGGGTGGTGAATACCGAGAAGGCGAAGGCGCGCTAGATCCCTGAACGGAACCCCGCCCGCTGGCGGCGGGCGGGGTTCGTTTGGGACATGGTCCCCTCCCTGTTTTCAGGAGGTCGGCAAGCCGCGGTTGCGGTTGCCGGGGACGAATGGGTCGCGGATTTTCCGGTGCCGCGTCACCCTCTGTGGTCCGGTGGAGTCATAGGCGCTACCTACCCTCCTGTTGCGGTACCTCCAAAACGTAGGAGCCATGCCGGTGGACAATCAAGACAGCGACGCTGACCCGTCTGTATCCGCCTACTTCTTCTTCGGCCGGATCGCTGCCCACTGCTCGTCGGTCCAGTCAATCATCGCCTGCGTACTGGCGCCGCCGCCGCCGGATTGCAGCATCTTGCCGCCATCGATCACGATCGCATCGCCGTTTATGTAAGCCGCGCCGTCGCTCACGAGAAAGGCCGCGAGGTTGGCCAGTTCCTCGTGCTTGCCGACACGCCGCAGCGGCACGGTCTTGATCAGCTCGTCATTGCCGCCGCGCTCCTTGGGCATCAGCCGGCTCCAGGCGCCCTCGGTGGGGAAGGGCCCGGGCACGATGGCGCAGGTGCGGATGCCCTTGGGACCCCATTCGACGGCGAGGCTCTTGGTCATGGCCAGGACGCCGGCTTTTGCCATGGCCGAGGGCACGGTGAAGGGCGCGCCCATCAGCGAGGAGACGGTCAGGATCGACATCACGACGCGGTCGCGCAGGCCGGCGTCGATCCAGCGCCGGCCGGCGGCGACGGTGCAGTAGGCCGAGCCGTGCAGCACGATGCCCAGTACGGAATCGATGGCGCGCATCGACATCTTGTTGGTCTGCGCCAGGATCTGGCCGGCCGCGTTGTTGACCAGGATGTCGAGCGGCCGCTTGGCCCAGATATGATCCATCATGGCCTCGACCGCGTCGGGCACGCGAACGTCGCAGCCCACCGTCTCGATCTCGCCCCGGGTCGCCGCGGCGAGTTCCTCGGCGGTCTGTTTCAGGACATCCTCGCGCCGCCCGCAGATCACCACGTTGGCGCCGAGCTCGAGATAGCGCTGGGCCATCGACCGGCCGAGCCCGGTGCCGCCGCCGGTCACCAGGATGCGCTTGCCCTCGAGCAGGTCGGGCTGAAACATCTCTCCCTCCCTATTTCCTGGGCCCGGTCAGCGCGATGCCGGAAGCCACCAGCTTGTCGATCTCGGCCGCCGAGTAGCCGTGCTCGCCCAGCACCGTCCTGGTGTCGGCGCCGAACGTCTTGGGCTTGCTGCGCACGGCGGGCGGCGTGCGCGAGAGCTTCACCGGGTTGCCGACGTTGCGATAGCCGTCCTTCTCCCACACCATGCCGCGGTGCCTGGTGTGCGGATGCTCCATGACGTCGGGTACTTCCATCACGGCGCCCGAGGGCACACCGTTTTGCATCAGTTCGTTGGCGAAGCTCTCGCCGTCGCGGTCCTTGGTGAGGGCGCGCAGCTCGGCCTCGAGTTCGGGCTTGTGGGCGAGCCGGTCCTTGTTGGTGAGAAAGCGCGGATCGTCGGCCAGGGCGGGCTTGCCCAGCATCTGCGCGAGCTTGCGGAACTGGGCGTCGTTGCCCGCGCCAATCACGATGTTGCGGCCCTTGGTCGGAAAGTTGGCGTAAGGCGCCAGATTGCCGTGGCTGTTGCCATAGAGCTTGGGTTTCAGGCCCGCCATGAAGTAGTTGGGCGCGTGCGGCTGGTGCAGCGCCACGGCGCTGTCGTAGAGCGTGGCGTCGACGAATTGGCCCTTGCCCGATCGGTTGCGCTCGTAGAGCGCCATCAGGATGCCCATGCAGGCGTTCATGCCGGTCGAGAGGTCGACCAGCGGCACGCCGATGCGCACGGGTCCGGCTTCCGGCGCGCCGTTGACCGAGACCAGCCCCGCCGACGCCTGCACCATGGCATCGTAGCCCGGGAAGCCGCCCAGCGGGCCGTCGGCGCCGAAGCCCGAGACGCGGGCATGGACCAGGCGCGGGAATTTCTTGGCGAGGGTGTCGTAGCCGATGCCCCATTTCTCCATCGTGCCGGTCTTGAAGTTGTCGATCAGCACGTCGGCATTGTCGAGCAGCTTCAGCAGCACGTCGCGCCCTTCCGGCTTGGAGAGATCGAGCGCGATGTTGCGCTTGTTGCGGTTGATGCCGGCGAAGTAGGCGGAGATGCCCTCGTTGTCGAACGGCGGCCCCCACAGGCGGGTCTCGTCGCCCTGCGGCGGCTCGATCTTGATCACCTGGGCGCCATGGTCGGCCAGCATCTGGGCGCAATAGGGCCCGCCCAGCACGCGCGATAGGTCGATGACTTTCAGGCCGTCCAGCGCTCCCGGATTCGCCTCGGGCATCTCGTTCCACTCCTCGGACTGCGTTGCGAGCGGCGGTTATAGACCATGGCCCGCAGGGCCGGTACCGTCCGGCGATGATCGAACGCGAGCTGGATATCGCCACGCAAGATGGCGCAATGAACACCTACAGCGTGCGGCCCGACGACGGCGGGCCGCTGCCGGTGGTGCTGATGCTGATGGACGCGCCAGGCGTGCGCGAGGGCCTGCGCGAGATCTGCCGGCGCATCGCACAGTCGGGCTACTACGTGCTGCTGCCAAACCTCTACTACCGCAGGACGCGCGAATTCGTGCTGGGCGCGACGCGCGACCATCCCGACGCCGCGGCCAACATGAAGAAGATGTTCGGCATGGTCTCGTCGATCTCCAACGACAAGGTGGCGGCCGATGTCGGCGTCATTCTCGACGGGCTGTCGTCGCTGGCCGACGCCAAGCCGGGCAAGATCGGGCTGGTCGGCTACTGCATGAGCGGCGCGTTCGTCACCGTGGCGGCGGCCAGGCACCCCGACCGCATCGGCTGCTTCGCGTCCTACTACGGAACGTGGCTGATCACCGACAAGCCCGACTCGCCGCATCTCATGCTGTCGGACATCAAGGCCGAGGGATACTACGCCTTCGCCGAGCACGACGCCTACGTTCCGCCCGACCAGGTCGCGGCCTTCGAGAAGCTGTTGGCCGCAGCGCCGTTCCCGTCGCGCTCCGAGACGGAGCCGGGCACGCATCACGGCTACGCCTTCACCGATCGCGGCAACTACAACCAGGCGGCCTGCGAGAAACACTACGAGCGCATGCTGGCGCTTTATCGACGGCATTTGTCATCCTGATAAGGAGACCTCCATGCTGAACGGCATCCACGGCCACCAGGACATCGAGCGTGTCGTCTACGGCAAGCCGGCCGGGCCGGCCCTCAGGGCCGAGGCCGAGCGGCTGGGCGCGCGGCGCGTCTTCGTCACGACCACCAAGTCGGTGGCGCAGAGCGCGCTGCTGGCCGACATCGTGCGCGATCTCGGCGATCGCTACGCTGGCGTCTATTCGGGCATCACCGCCCATTCGCCGCGGCCTTGCGTGATCGAGGGCGCCAAGCTCGCCCGCGAGGCCGGCGCCGATCTGCTCGTCGCGGTGGGCGGCGGCTCGGCGATCGATGCCGCCAAGGTGATGCTGATCGCGCTGTGGCAGGACGCGACCACGATCGAGGCGCTCGACCTCTACCGTGCCGGCCGTCCCAGGGACGGCGCGGCGCCGCCGGCCGAGGCGATCAAGCCGCCGGCCGATGCGATCCGCATGATCGCCGTGCCGACCACCCTGTCGGCCGCCGAATTCAACGCCTTCGCCGGCATCAGCGATCCGCGCCACGGCATCAAGGAGAGTTTCGGCCACCGCCTGATCGTGCCGCGGGTGATCGTGCTCGATCCCGCCGCGACCTTGGCCACGCCGATGGATCTCATGCTGTCGACCGGCCTCAAGGCGGTCGACCATGCGGTCGAGCGGCTGTGCTCGCAGCAGGCGCATCCTTTCGTGCTGGGCACGGCAACCGAGGCGCTGAAGCTGCTGGCCCACGCGCTGCCCGCGCACAAGGCGCGGCCGGAGGACATGGCAACCCGGCTCGACCTGCAATTCGGCATGTGGCTGTCGATCGGCGCCGGCACCTCGGGCGTGGGCGTCGGCGCCAGCCACGGCATCGGCCATGTGCTGGGCGCCGCCTGCCACGTGCCGCACGGCCATACGTCGTGCGTGATGCTGCCCTCGGTGCTGCGCTGGAACCTGCCGGCCAACGCCGAGCGCCAGAAGCGGGTGAGCGAGGCGTTCGGCAAGCCCGACACGCCGGCGGCCGATCTCGTGGCCGGCCTGGTCAAGGCGCTCGGCCTTCCTGGGCGGCTGGGCGAGGTCGGGGTGGGCAAGGACCGCTTCCGCGAGATCGCCGAGAAGTCGATGCACGACCGCGCCGTGCTCAACAACCCGCGGCCCATCAAGGGTCCGGCCGAGGTCATGGAGATCCTCGAGCTGGCGGCCTGAATGAGCCCATGAGAACTTCTCGTGAGGCAGAGGGCTTACAAGAGAGTAAAGGGCACACGAACTGCAGGGACGAAACGCTGACCTGAACGGGTGCGATCATGCCGGATATCCGAACCGTCGAGACGACCACCGCCGGGCCTGTCCTGACCCCCTGGGTCGAGGCCGCCGTTCCCTACCTGGCCGATCTCAGCGTCAAGCCGGTGACCTACAATCCGCCGGCGGGCACAGGCGCGCCGCGGCGCGACGGCAACTACCGCGACTTCAAGGTGCGCATCCACAATGCACGGCTGGTCGCGCGGGACCTTTCGCTCGACCGGCAGGCGTTCGTCCTGGCGCGGCATGAGACCGCCGTTCGTGATTTCTACGACCGCGATGAGATCGCCCGCACCTACGAGCCGGAGGTCGAAGCCCTCATCAAGCGCGAGACGGGCGCATCGAAGGTCGTGGTGTTCGACCACACCATCCGTGCCGCCGATCGTGGCGTCGAGCGCGGCCATCGCGCGCCGGTCCGCAGCGTGCACAACGACTACACGGAGAAGTCCGGCCCGCAGCGGGTCCGCGACCTCCTGCCGCCCGACGAGGCGGAAGCGCGACTGAAGAAGCGTTTCGTCGAAATAAACGTCTGGCGCAACATCGCGCGCGATCCGGTGGAGATGGCGCCGCTGGGCTTCGTCGATGCCGAGAGCATCGCGCCGCGCGACCTCGCCGTCTGCGACCTGATCTATGCCGATCGCACCGGCGAAATCTATATCGGCGTCTACAACGCCGACCACCGCTGGTACTACTTCCCGCGGATGACCCGCGACGAGGCGGTGCTCATCAAGTGCTACGACTCGATGAAGGACGGCCGTGCCCGCTTCTCGCTGCATTCGGCGTTCGACGATCCGACGTCGCCCAAGAATCCCAAGCCGCGCGAGAGCATCGAGACGCGGACTTTTGCCTTCTTCGACTAGGCGCTCGCAATCGCCTCGAGGTGCTCCACCAGCTCCTCGGTGTTGCTGTAGAAGGGCGAGTGGCCGCATTCCATGGTGATGACCTTGCATGGGGTCATCTTCACCATCAGGCGCTGCAGCTTGATGCGCACGGCATTGTCGTGCGTGCATTCGATATACCAACGCGGCACCGAGCCGAAGCGGTCTTCGGTCAGGGTGACCGGCGTGGTCGAGATCGAAATCGGCTGCGGCCGCAGCCGCTCCATGGCGCGATAGCGGTCCTCGGGCGAGACGTCGGCATAGAACAGCGCCGGCAGCTTGTCGCGCGCGAAGGTATAAGTGAGGCCATCGGGGCTGACCTGGCGCGACAGCCGGAACATCGTATCGGGCTCGAGCGACGTCATGTCCTTGCCGCACTTGCCGGAGGTCGGCAGCAGGGCACAGAGATAGACCAGCGCCTTGATCTTGCGTCGCCGCGCCTCGGCGAGCTGGCTGATGGTGACGCCGGCCAGCGAATGGCCGACCAGCACCACCGGCTCTTCCATCTTGTCCAACAGCCGCGACAGCTTCTCGACATTGTCCGCGAGCGTCACGTTGGCGGGCGGTGTGTGGTCCTTGCCCAGGCCCGGCAGGTCGGGAGCGCAGACGCGATGGCCGTTGGCCTCCAGAAGCGGCGCCACCTTCTCCCATATCCAGCCGCCGGTGCAGGCGCCGTGGACCAGCATGAACGTCGCCATCGCGGCGGCTAGCCCCGGCCGACCACGGTGCGCGCGCCGGGCGCGGGCACGAAGAAGTCGGGCATCAGCGGCGTGCCGGGCGACACGGCGTATTGGTCGAAGTCCGTCACGCCTTCGGCCGCCAGCACCTCGTCGTCGATGAAGAAGTTGCCGGTGCAGTCGCGGGCCGGCCGATTGAAGATCGCATGGGCCGCATCGGCCATGATCTCCGGCTTGCGGCAGCGCTTCATGCCGTCCTCGCCGCCCAGGATGTTCTGGATGGCCGCGGTGGCGATGCCGGTGCGCGGCCACAGGCAGTTGAAGGCGATGCCCTTCTCCTTGAACTCCGCCGCCATCGCCCAGGCATAGATCGACATGCTGAACTTGGCGAGCGTGTAGGCGGGGTGGCCGGCGAACCATTTGACGTCGAAGTCGAGCGGTGGCGAGAGGCTGAGCACGTGCGGGTTCCTGGCCTTCACCAGGTGCGGGATGCATTTCTGCGAGACCAGGAAGGTGCCGCGCGCGTTGATCTGGTGCATCAGGTCGTAGCGCTTCATCGGCGTGGCCAGCGTGCCGGTGAGGCTGATGGCGCTGGCATTGTTCACCAGGATGTCGATGCCGCCGAACTTCGCCACCGTCTCGGCCACCGCCTTCTCGACGCTCTGCTCGTCGCGGATATCGCAGGGCAGCGGCAGCGCCTTGCCGCCGGCTTTCTCGATTTCCTCGGCGGCGGTGAAGATCGTGCCGGGCAGCCGCGGATCGGGCTTCACGGTCTTGGCTGCGATGGCGACGTTGGCGCCGTCGCGCGCGGCGCGCAGCGCGATGGCAAGTCCGATGCCGCGGCTGGCGCCTGTGACGAACAGGGTTTTGCTACCCAGGCTCATGGCGTCCCCAAGAATACCTCGGGCTCTATAGCCGGCCGTTTAACGGGCGGCTAGTCTGGAGAGCGTGCAGGGGAGACATGCATGGATCCGTGTTTTGAGACCGCGACGCGCCTTGCACGCGCCATACGAAACGGCCGCCTGAGCTCGGTCGAGGCGACCAAAGGACACCTGGAGCGGATTGCGCGGCTCAACGGGCCGATCAACGCCCTGGTGGTTGTCGATGGCGACGGCGCGATGAAGGCGGCACGCGCCGCCGACCGCGCCCGCGCGAAGGGCAAGGGGAGCCGGAAGAATGCCGGACTCGGGCCGCTCCACGGCGTGCCCATCACCATCAAGGAGGCGTTCGACGTCAACGGCCTGCGCACCACCTCGAGCCACCCGCCGCTCAAAGACAATGTTGCCCGCGAGGATGCGACCCTGGTCGCCCGGCTGCGCGCCGCCGGCGCCGTCATCTTGGGCAAGACCAATGTGCCCGAACTGTGCGCCGACTTTCAGACCGACAGCCCGTTGTTCGGCACGACCAAGAACGCCTGGGATGCCGGGCGGACGGCCGGCGGCTCGACCGGCGGCGGCGCGGTCGCGGTGGCGGCGCGCCTGTCGCCGCTCGAGATCGGCAGCGACATCGGCGGCTCGGTGCGCAATCCCGCGCACTACAACGGCATCTTTGCCCTGAAACCCACCGAATGGCGCGTGCCGGGCCACGGTCACGTGCCCGACCTGCCCGGCCGGACGCGGACCACGCGCTACATGGGCGTGTTCGGCCCGCTCGCACGTTCGGTGGAAGATCTGGAGACCGCGCTCCGCATCGTCGCCGGGCCCGACGGGAACGACGCCGAGGTCGCACCGGTGCCGCTCGGACCATCAACCGCGCTGAAACCACGGGACCTCCGTATCGCCGTGGTCGAAAGCAATCCGCTGGTGAAGGTATCGGCCGACACGGCTGCCGTGGTGCAGGCGACCGCGCAGTTGCTCGCCAAGGCCGGCGCCAAGGTCAAGCGCGCCGAGCCTGCGGGACTCGACTGGCGGCAGGGCTGGGACGACTGGTCCGATCTCTTCCTCTATCAGAATCGCGCCCTGCAGCCGCTCAGCGAGCGAGAACCGACTTTCTCCGTCGGCGACTCGCCCGACCCGTCGGCGCGCTCGACGGCGCGCACGGCGCGGCTCGACCTGGCGGAATTCTTCGCCGTCCTCGATCGCCGCGACCGCATCATGCGCCAGTGCGAGTCCTTCCTCGACGACTACGACGCCTGGCTGATGCCGGTGATGCCCGACGCCGCCTTCATCCGCCAGAAGCAGACCGAGCCGCTTCGCATCGGCGGCGTCGACCATCCCTATTTCTTTGCCGGCACGGCCTACAACTTCCTCGCCAACCTGACCGGGCAGCCCTCGATCGTGCTGCCCTGCGGCTTCTCGCGCGAGGGCCTGCCGATCGGCCTGCAGCTCACCGGCAAGCGCTGGGGCGACGCCAGGCTGCTGGGCGCAGCCAAGGTGCTGGAGAAGCTGCTGCCGCCTTGTCCGGTGCCGCCGGCCTACGCCTAGGCGATCGCGGTCATTCGACCTTGACGTTTGCCTTCTCGATGATCGGCTTCCATTTGGCGAACTCGGCGCGCTGGAAGGCGCCGAAGGCAGCGGGCTGCATCTGCTCGGGCGTCGGAATGTCCTGGCCGAGATCTTCCAGCTTGCGGCGGATCTCGGGGTCCTGCAGCGCCGCGACGGCGGCGGCGTTCAGCCTGGCGATGATCTCCGGCGGCGTGCCCTTGGGCGCCCATAGCCCGTGCCAGATCACGACTTCGATGCCGGGGAAGCCTGCCTCGGCCGCGGTCGGGATGTCGGGCGCTGCCGTCGAGCGCTCCTTGGACGTCACGGCATAGGCCCTGATCTTGCCGGCGCGCACATGCGGCAGGGAGTTCGACGACTGGTCGATCATGATCTGGATCTGGTTGGCGATCAGGTCCTGCACGGCGGGGCCGGTGCCGCGATAGGGCACGAGCTGATAGTTGGTGCCGGTGACGGCATTGAACGCCAGCGCCCCGATATGCGAGGCCGAACCCAGCCCGGCGGTGCCGCCCGAGACCTTGTCGGCGTTGGCCTTGAGGTAGGCCACCAGCTCCTTCAGGTCCTTGGCCGGCACCTGGTTCGAGGTCACGACCAGCAGCGGATTGGACGGCAGGCGCGCGATCGGTACCAGGTCATTGAGCAGGTCGTAGTTCAGGTTCTTGTAGATGATGCCGTTCACCACGTTGGTGCCGAGGTGGCCGATGCCGATGGTGTAGCCGTCGGGCGCGGCATGGGCGAGCTTGCCCATGGCGATGGAGCCGGCCGCCCCCGTGACGTTGTCGATGATGAATTGCTGGCCGAGCTCCTTGCTCATGCGTTCGCCCACGATGCGCGCCATGAGGTCGGTCGGACCGCCTGCGGCAAACGGCACGATCAGAGTGATCGGCTTGGTGGGATAGGCCTGGGCGAAGGCCGGGCCGGACAAGGCGACAGCAAGCAGAGCAAGGGCAGATCTACGCAGCATTCTTGACGTTCCCCATGACGCGATTGGAGCCTAGCGGGGGCGGGCGGTCAGCGCCATCGCAGGACCGAGCGCTCGAGCGTGCCCAGGCCCCAGGAAATCAGCAGGCCCAGGATCGACAGCACGACCACGCCGGCCAGCAGCTGGTCGGTCTGCATCAGGTTGCCGGCGGTGAGCACGAAGGCGCCGATGCCGTACTGCGCGCCGATCATCTCGGCGGCGACCAGCAGGAGGAGCGCCACCGAGGCCGAGATGCGGAAACCCGCCAGGATGCCGGGCATGGCGCCCGGCAGCACGATCTTGGCGACGATGTCGGTGGCCGGCAGGCCGAAGCTCTGGCCCATGCGGATGAGGTTGCGCGGCACCGAGTCGCAGGCGCTGTAGGCGGAGATCACCGTCGGGAAGAAGACGCCCAAGGCGATGGTCGCGACCTTGGAGGGCTCGCCGATGCCGAACCACAGGATGAGGAGCGGCAGCAGCGCGATCTTGGGGATCGGGAACAGCGCCGACACGATCGGCAGGCCGGCAGCGCGCGCGGCCGAAAAGATTCCCATGGCGAGGCCGGCGGCGAGTCCCGCCGCCGTGCCGATGATCCAGCCCGGGATGATGCGGCCGAGCGATGCGCCGAGATTCTGGGCGAGGGTGCCGTCACGCCACAGCCCGTAGAGGGCGTCGATGACGGCGGCCGGGCTCGGCATGAAAAGCGGCGGCAGCAGGCCCGCGCTCGAGGCCGCCTGCCAGGCCGCGATCAGGACGAAGAACACGATCCAGGGCAGCAGCCGGCGCGGCACGGGCGCGAAGCCGCCGCCGCGGAACGGCACGGGACGGCGGTCGCCGCGCTCAGACATGCTGGATCTCGCGGTCGGCGGTGGCGGCCTCGTCGCGGATCAGCGACCACAGCCTGCGATGCACGTCGCGCAACAGCCCGGCGTGTTCGGTTCGCCCGCGCTCGGCCACCGGCACGTCGATGCCGATCACGTCGCGGATGCGGCCGGGCCGGCGCGACAGCACGACGACCCTGTCGGCGAGCCGCGCCGCCTCCTCGAGATTGTGCGTCACGTAGACCCGCGTGCTCTTCTCGCGCGCCCAGATGGCCAACAGGTCTTCCATCAGCAGCTCGCGCGTCTGCGCGTCGAGCGCCGACAGCGGCTCGTCGAGCAGCAGCACGGCCGGCCGCACGACGAGAGCGCGGGCGATGCCGACCCGCTGGCGCATGCCGCCGGAGAGCTGCTTGGGATAGGCGGTGGCGAACTCGCCGAGGCCGGTGAGGGCCAGCGCCGAGGCGACGCGCTCGGTGCGCTCGGCGGCGCCCAGCGCGCGATGCTCCAGCGCCAGCGCCACGTTGCCGGCGACGCTGCGCCACGGCAGCAGGGCGAAGTCCTGGAAGATGTAGGTGAACGGGTTGAGCGACTCCGCGGTTGGCGCGCCCGACAGGGTGACCCGGCCGGACGTGGGCTGCAGCAGGCCGCCCAGGATGCCGAGCAATGTCGACTTGCCGCAGCCCGACGGGCCGATCAGGACGACGGTCTCGCCGTCGGCGATGTCGAGCTCGATCCCGTCGAGCGCCTCGACGGCGCCGTAGCGGTGAGAGACCCTTTCAACGTGAAGTGGCATCGGCCGCCATTGTTACAAGAACCGTGCGATTGGATACCTGCTGGCCTTCCTGGACGGCGACCGATTCGATCTTTGCGTCGAGGGCGGCCTTGAGCTGGTGCTGGATCTTCATCGCCTCGAGCACGATCAGGGTCTGGCCGCGCGTGACGCTGTCGCCTGCCGCCACCTTGATGGCGACGATGCGGCCGTCCATCGGCGCGCGCAGCTTGCCGTCGCTGCCGGCCGCCGCCGTCGCAGGTGGCGCATAGGTCCTGTCGCTGAATCGCACCGTGAGCGCATCGAGGTCGACGATGACTTCGTCGCCGTCGATATGGAACGGCGTCTCGACGATCCCGCCGCCATCGACGTGCAGCAGGCGCTCGGCGTTGCCGACGGCAAGCCTGATCGGCGTCGGCTCGGGATTGGAGTTGCGCCAGCCGCGCAGCGCGGCGGGATAGCGTGACGCCGACTGCCGCCACAGCAGCCCGGCGGCGAGCTGCCAATGGGCGTCGCTCACCGTAGGGGCCGGGAATTCATGCTTGCCGAGGAAAGCCGTCGTCGCCTTGCCGGCGGCGAACTCGGGATGCTCCAGCAGCCGGATCAGGAAATGCCGGTTGGTGACGGGGCCCAGCACGACGGTGTCACGCAACGCCTGGACCAACCGCGTGCGCGCTTCCTCGCGGTTGGCACCGTGCGCGATCACCTTGGCGATCATGGGATCGTAGAAGGGCGAGATGGCGAGCCCGTCCTTCATGCCGTGATCGACGCGGATGCCGGGGCCGGTCGCCGGCCGCCACACGTCGATGCGGCCGGTCTGCGGCAGGAAGCCTGCATAGGCATCCTCGGCATAGAGCCGGACCTCGATGGCGTGGCCCGAGACCTTCACCTGCTCCTGCGTGAGCGGCAGCTTCTCGCCGGCCGCGACCTTGAGCTGCCAGGCCACGAGATCCTGGCCGGTGATGGCCTCGGTCACGGGATGCTCGACCTGCAGGCGCGTGTTCATCTCGAGGAAGTAGAAAGCGCCGTCGGTGCCCAGCAGGAACTCGACCGTGCCGGCGCCGCGGTAGCCGATGGTGCGTGCGGCGGCGACGGCAGCGGCCCCCATGCGGTGGCGCAAATCGGCGTTCACGGCGGGCGAGGGCGCTTCCTCGACGACCTTCTGGTGGCGGCGCTGCACCGAGCAGTCGCGCTCGCCGAGATGGATGACGTTGCCGTGCGCATCGGCGAAGACCTGGATCTCGACGTGGCGGGCATCGACCACGGCTTTCTCCAGGATCAGCTCGCCCGAGCCGAAGGCGCTCTCGGCCTCGGCGCGCGCCGTGCGGATGGCGTCGGGCAGATCGGCGTCGCGCTCGACCAGGCGCATGCCGCGCCCGCCGCCGCCTGCCGCCGCCTTGACCATGACGGGCAGGCCGATCTTGCGGGCTTCCTTCTCGAGGCCGGCGTCGCTCTGGTCGGCCCCCTGATAGCCCGGCACGCAGGGCACGCCGGCGTCGATCATGCGCCGCTTGCCGGCGGCCTTGTTGCCCATGGCGGCGATGGCGGCGGGCGGCGGTCCGATGAACACCAGGCCGGCCTTCTCGCAGGCTGTGGCAAAGGCCTCGTTCTCGGAGAGGAAGCCATAGCCCGGATGGATGGCATCGGCGCCCGATCTGTGCGCGGCCTCCAGGATGCGATCGATGCTGAGATAGCTCTCGCCCACCGGCGGCGGGCCGATGCGCACTGCCTCGTCAGCGAAGGAAACGTGGGGCGCGTCCTTGTCGGCGTCGGAATAGACCGCGACGGTGCGATAGCCCATCGCTTTCGCCGTGCGCATGACCCGCCAGGCGATCTCGCCGCGGTTGGCGACCAGGATCTTGCTGAAGTTCATTTCAGCGGCCGCCCGTCGGCGGTGAAATAATCCGACCCTCCGGCATCGTCGCGAACCATCATCCCGATGTCAGGATAGTGGGCAACCTCTTCGACAGTACGCGTGCCGACTTCGATGACTCGCGCGGTCCGGTCGGAACGATTGATGAGATGATGGCCGTTTCCGGTGCCGGCGCGAAAGCCGGCTGTCATGCCCGGCGTAAGAGTCGTTTCCCCCTCGTCGGTCACCAGCACCACCTCGCCTTCGAGCACGTAGACGAGCTCTTCCTGCCGTTCGTGCCAGTGACGTTGCGACGACCATGTTCCCGGCGGCAGCTCGAGGAGATTGGCTCCAAACTGGGACAGTCCGAAGGCATCGCCCAAGGCACGACGGATCCGCTCGCGGCAGGGCGCATCGTGCGGCGAGGGGTAGTCCGATCCGCGACGTGCGGGTAGATCGTCTGCGCGCACGGCGATCATTCGGTCACCCATTTCGGCGGACGCTTTTCGGCGAAGGCGCGCAGGCCCTCGGCGGCCTCGGGGCTGCGGCGTGCCTCGGCGAATTTGTCGGCGGCGAAGTCGAGCACGGCGGAAAGCGGCTCGCTGCCGACCTTCATCACGACGGCCTTGGTGAGGGCATTGGCCAGGGGCGCGCAGCGGTCGATCTGCTTCAGGATTTCTTCCAGCCTGGCGTCGAGCGCGGCCGAGTCCTTCACGAGATGATGCACGATGCCCAGCCGCAGCGCCTCGGGGCCCTTGAAGCGCGCCGCCGTCAGCGCGAGATGCCGCGTCTGCGGCACGCCGATGCGGGCCGCCACGAAGGGCGCGATCTGCGCCGGCACGATGCCGATCGCGGTCTCGCTCATGGCGAAGCCCGCATCCTCGGTGCAGATCGCCACGTCGGAGACACAGAGCAGGCCGAAGCCGCCGGCGATGGCGTAACCCTCGACGGCGGCGACCACGACCTGTGGCGTCGTGTTCACCATCTCGAGGAAGCTGCCGTATTCTCGGTTGCTGAGGGCGATCGGGTCCTTCTCGCCGGCGCGAGGATTCCCGCTGAAACTCTGCTCCATGTTCTTGAGGTCGGCGCCGGCGCAGAAGGTGCCGCCGGCGCCGCGCAGGATCACGACCTTGATGTCGCGGCGATCGCGCAGGTTCTCGAACACGGTGCGCAGCTCGCCGATCAGCACCGGGTTCAGCGCGTTCTTCACCTGCGGCCGGTTGAGCGTCACGTACAGCCGCGAGCGGTCGCGCCGAAGCAGCAGGGTTTCGTACTTGGAGGAGAATTCCGCCATCGTGTCCTCCATCAACGGTTTTCCAGGCGCGGCAAGGTGCCCATCAGCTTGGCGATGATCTGCAGCATGACCTCGTCGGCGCCGCCGCCGATCGAGGCGAGGCGCGAATCGCGGAAGGCGCGCGCCGTGGGCGATTCCCACAGATAGCCCGCACCGCCCCAATATTGCAGGCAGCCGTCGGTCACGACGCGCAGCATGCGGCCGGCCTTGAGCTTGGCCATCGAGGCCAGCATGGTGACGTCGGTGCCGTCGAGATATTCCTCGCAGGCGCGATAGCACAGCGAGCGGACCAGCTCGACCTCGGTGCGAAGCTCGGCGAGCTTGAAATGGATCACCTGGTTGTCGAGCAGCGGCCGGCCGAAGACCTTGCGCTCGCGGGTGTATTCGACGGTCTGGTCGATCAGCCGCTCCATGCCGACCACGGCCGAGATGGCGCCCCACAGCCGCTCCTCCTGGAACTGCTGCATCTGGTAGATGAAGCCCATGCCTTCCTGGCCGATCAGGTTTTTGACCGGCACCTTGACGTCGTCGAAGAAGATCTGCGCGGTGTCGGAGCTGCGCATGCCGAGCTTGTCGAGCTTCTTCACCACCTGCACGCCCTTGGTCTTCATGGGCAGGCAGATCAGCGACTTGTTCTTGTGCACCGCGCCTTCGCCGGTATTGGCCAGCAGGCACATCCAGTCGGCTTGCGTGCCGTTGGTGGTCCACATCTTGCCGCCGTTGATCAGCCAGTCGCCGCCGACCCGCCGGGCTGTCGTCTTGAGCGAGGCGACGTCGGAGCCGGCGCCCACCTCGGAGACGCCGAGACAGGCCACGTAGTCGCCGGCGATCGAGGGCGCCAGGAACTGGCGGCGCAGCTCGTCGCTGCCGTAGCGGGCGAGCGCCGGCGTCGCCATGTCGGTCTGCACGCCGATCGCCATGGGCACCGAGCCGCAATTGATGTGGCCCAGCTCCTCCGCCATCACCATGGCGTAGGAATAGTCGAGACCCATGCCGCCGTACTCGACGGGCTTGTTGATACCTAGAAGGCCGGCGTCGCCCAGCTTCTTGAAGACCTCGTGAGCGGGGAAGATTTCGTCCTCTTCCCATTGCTCGACATGCGGGTTGATGTCCTTGTCGATGATGGCCCGCAAGGTGCGGCGGATCTCGGCATGTTCAGGGGTGAATTGCACGGTGACCTCCTATCTTGCCGGACCGCGGGCCTCCAGGCCCGCTCATGATCATGATGCGGGCCTGGAGGCCCGCGGTCCGGCAAGAGTCCTCATCGGTTGCCCAATCGGGGCAGGGTGCCCATCAGCTTGGAGATGATCTGCAGCATGACCTCGTCGGCGCCGCCGCCGATCGAGCCCAAGCGGCCGTCGCGGTAGCTGCGCGCCACCGGACTGTCCCACAGATAGCCGGCGCCGCCCCAGTATTGCAGGCAGGCGTCGGAGACCTCGCGGCGCAGGCGGCCGGCCTTGAGCTTGGCCATCGAGGCCAGCATGGTGACGTCCGTGCCGGCGAGATAGTCCTCGCAGGCGCGATAGACCAGCGAGCGCAGCGCCTCGACCTCGCTTTTGAGCTCGGCCAGGCGGAAATGGATCACCTGGTTGTCGAGCAGCGGTTTGCCGAACACCTTGCGCTCACGTGTGTAGTCGATGGTGGCGTTGATGATGCGGTCGCAGCCCATTAAGGTGCCGGCGCCGGCCCACAGCCGCTCTTCCTGGAATTGCTGCATCTGGTAGATGAAGCCCGAGCCGGGCTGGCCGATCGTGTAGCGCACCGGCACCTTCACCTCGTCGAAGAAGGTCTGCACGGTGTCCGAGGCGCGCATGCCGAGCTTGTCGAGCTTCTTCGCGATCTGGACGCCCGGCGTTTTCATGGGCACCACGATCAAGGACTTGTTCTTGTGAACGGCGCCGTCGCCTGTGTTGGCGAGCAGGCACATCCAGTCGGCCTGCGCGCCGTTGGTCGTCCACATCTTGCCGCCGTTGATCACCCAGTCGCCGCCGACCCGGCGCGCGTTGGTCTTGATCGAGGCGACGTCCGAGCCGGCGCCGGTCTCCGACACGCCGAGGCAGGCCACGTAGTCGCCGCTGATCGAGGGCGCCAGAAACTCCTGGCGCAGTTCGTCGCTGCCGTAGCGCGCCAGCGCCGGCGTCGCCATCGAGATCTGCACGCCGGTCGCCATCGGGATCGAGCCGCCATTCACCAGGCCGAGCGATTCGGAGCAGACCATGGCGTAGGAGAAATCGAGGCCCGAGCCGCCGAACTGCACGGGCTTGTCGACGCCCAGAAGGCCCGCGTCGCCCATCTTTTTGAACAGCTCATGGGCCGGGAACATGCCGGCCTTCTCCCACGCGTCGACGTTGGGATTGATCTCGCGGTCGATCAGCGTCTTCCAGGTCTGGCGCAGCGCCTCGTGCTCGGGCGTGAATTTCATCTCTACATCCTCGCGACGCCGAAGGTGATGGGATTGAGCGGCCGCACGAGCGATTCGCGGGCGATCGAGAGGGTAAAGGCCAGGATGCGCCGCGTGTCGCGCGGATCGATGATGCCGTCGTCCCACAGATGCGCGGTGCCGTAGAGTGCCGTGGACTCGCGGTCGAACTGCTCGACGATGCCCTTGAACATCTTGTCGATCTGCTCCTTGGGCGGCTCCTTGCCGTCGCGCAGGAACTTCTGCTCGGTCACGGTCTTCATCACGCCCGCAGCCTGCTCGCCGCCCATGACGGCGGTGCGGCTGTTGGGCCACGCGAAGATGAAGCGCGGATCGTAGGCGCGGCCGCACATGCCGTAGTTGCCGGCGCCGAACGAACCGCCGATCACGACCGTGATCTGCGGCACCGTGGCATTGGCCACCGCCTGGATCATCTTGGAGCCGTGCTTGACGATGCCGCCGCGCTCGGCCTCGGTGCCGACCATGTAGCCCGTGGTGTTCTGCAGGTAGACGATGGGCGTGCCCTGCTGGCAGCACAGCTGGATGAACTGCGCGGCCTTGACCGAGCCCTTGGTGGTGATCGGCCCGTTATTGCCGATGAAGGCCACCGGCTCGCCCTCGATCTCGGCCCAGCCGCAGATCGTCTGCTGGTCATAGAGGCCCTTGAATTCGAGGAAGTCCGAGCCGTCGACCAGGCGGGCGATCACCTCGCGCACGTCGTAGGGATCCTTGTAGGACGGCGGGACGACGCCGCAAAGCTCGTCGATGTCGTAGAGCGGTTGCTTGAACGACCTGGCCCTGGCGGGCGGCAGCTTGTCGTTCCAGTGCCACCGGCCGATCACCTCGCGCGCCATGCGGATGCCGTCGGCGTCGTCCTCGGCCATCCATTCGGCGACGCCCGACACGGTGGCGTGCATCTCGGCGCCGCCCAGCTCCTCGTCGGTGGCGATCTCGCCGGTCGCGGCCTTCAGCAGCGGCGGGCCGGCCAGGAATACCTTGGCCTGGTTGCGCACCATGATCACGTAGTCGGAGAGGCCCGGCAGATAGGCGCCGCCCGCCGTGGAGGAGCCATGGACCACGGTGACCTGCGGGATGCCGCGCGCCGACATGCGCGCCTGGTTGGCGAAGCCGCGGCCGCCCGGCACGAAGATCTCGGCCTGGTACAAGAGGTTGGCGCCGCCCGATTCGACCAGGTGCACCAGCGGCAGCTTGTTCTCCAGCACGATCTGCTGCACCCGCTGGCCCTTGCGCTGGCCCGACGGCGCCACGGTGCCGCCCTTGATGGCGCTGTTCGACGCCGACACGACGCAACGCACGCCCTCGACATAGCCGATGCCGGCCACCGAGCCGCCGCCCGCGCTCGAGCCGTCCTTGTCGTCGTGCATGCGGTAGCCGGCCAGCGGCATCAGCTCGAGGAAGGGCGCGCCGCGGTCGAGCAGCAGGGCGATGCGCTCGCGCGGCATGAGTTGCTTGCGCTTGGCGAAGCGCGCGCGCGACTTCTCCGACGTCGCCTGCACGCTGGCCTCGGCCGCGCGGAACTCGGCGATGGCAGCGAGCATCTTCTCGCGATTGCGCTTGTAGTCGCAGCTGTTGCGGTCGACCTGGCTTTCGAGGATCGGCATGGTCTTTCAGCCGCGCAGCACTTTGGGGGTCTTGGCGAGGTGGAAGCCGTGATAGGGCTGCGAACGGTCGGTTGCCGGCAGCTCCATCGAGCGATTGCCGAGCGGCACGCCGCCGTCGATGCGGATCTCGGTGCCGGTGATGTAGGCCGCGGCATCGCTCAGCAGGAAGCAGACCACGGCCGAGACCTCGCTCTCGGTGCCGAGCCGTCCCAGCGGGCAGTAGCCCTTGAGCTTGGGGATCTGTTCCTTGAACTCGCCCTGGTAGGTGTCCATGCCCGAGGAGGCGATCCAGCCCGGCGATACCGCATTCACCCGCACGCCGGCCTGGGCCCATTCGTAGGCCAGCGTCATCGTGAGGTTGACCATGCCGGCGCGCGCGGCGCCGGTGTGCGCCATGTTGGGAAAGCCGTTCCTCATGTCGGCGGCCATGTTCACGATCGAGCCGCCGTGTCTTTCCATCGATTGCGTGAAGACTTCGCGGCTGACGATGAAGCCGCCGGTGAGGTTGTTGCGCACCACCACGTCGAAGCCTTTGGCGCTCAGGGCGGCGGCGGGCGACGGGAACTGGCCGCCGGCATTGTTGAACAGGCCGTGGATGCGGCCACGCCCGGCCACCACCTTGGCGACGGCGTCCTTGACCTGCGTCTCCTCGCGGATGTCGAAGGCGTGGCTCTCGCAGGAGCCGCCGGACGCCTCGATCTCGGCCTTCACCGTGGCGAGCTTGTCGGGCTTGCGGCCGGTGATCACGACATGCGCGCCCAAAGCCGCGATCTCGTGCGCCGTGCAGCGGCCGATGCCGCTGCCGCCGCCGGTAACGATGACGGTCTGGCCCTCAAACAGCCCCGGTTTGAAGACCGAGCGATACGACATGTTTCCTCCGGCGACCTGAACGGCCGTTTATCGGCCTGTATTTGACGTTTACGTAAAGGTCAAGTAATCCCCCGGGACCATCGGCCGACTGGAGAAACCCGCCATGACCTTGCAGGAACTCACCTCGAAAATGAAGGAAGGCGCCTCGAAGAAGTCGGCCTTCGGCAACACCGTGAAATTCGCCACCGACCAGGGCGTGGTCTACATCGACGGCAACCAGAACCCGCCGGCCGTGACCAACGACGACAAGGATGCCGACTGCACGATCAAGATGGATTTCGCCGATTTCACCGACATGATCGGCGGCAAGCTCGACGGCATGACCGCCTTCATGACCGGCAAGCTCAAGATCGAGGGCGACATGGGCGTCGCCATGAAGCTGCAGAGCATCCTGCGCTAGCCTCCTTCCCGCGCACGTCGCGAAAAGCGCAGGCTCGGCGACCTCGCCAAGCCTTGCGCCGCGCTGGCGCGCGGCCAGGGGTTTCCGCAATTTCAGCAAGCGTTATCGATATTCTTCGTTGTGGGTTCTCGCATTGCCTCCTCTAGATCTTGAGTCGCCGGCAGGTCAGGGGCGACGCGGCCGGCATGATCGGATACTATAGTGATACTTAGTAAAAGTCAAGTAAATCTTTTATAGGCTGGCGAGGCGAACCGAGTTTTTGCGCACCATATCGCGCAAAAACCCGTCCAGGGCGCTCCCCGACTATTGGCGCTCTGACGACGACAAAATGTAACGATCTTTCGCCCGTTCCAGGCTACGGCTCCAACCTCACCCTGAGGAGGCCCGCAGGGCCGCCTCGAAGGGTGGGATACACTATCGTTGTTTCCCATCCTTCGAGACGCCGCGCTGCGCGCGGCTCCTCAGGATGAGGTCGCTTGTGAATCAGCATTTTATGAAATGCTGGTACTAGAAGTGAGCAGGTTCAAGAAACCATTCGGGATAGCCGTCAGGCTTGGCCAAGTGATGCCGAAAGCAAAGAGCGTGGCAATGCCATACCTGCCATTTGCCGTTGGCGGTCTCGACTGTAAGGCGGCATGGATCACCTTTGCGGCAAAAACATTGAAGAGCGCGCTCCTGCAACAGGGACCAAATCCAACTGTCATTTGAGGTCTGCTCCACCAATTCCTGCAACGGCCAAGGAGTCGTCCTTTGGTCGTCGCGCTCAATCCAATTTCAAATTAGGACACTAGCAAGTCAACCGGCGCAATCGGCCGGTCGTTTCGGGAGCGACCATCAATGGCCAAGGACAGGCTGAATTTCTGCATCTTCGGCGCAGGCCGCATCGGCAAGCTGCATGCGCGCAACCTCGCGGCCCATCCGCGCGCTCGCGTCAAGACCATCGTCGATCCGATCGCTCGGTTGGCGGCGGATCTGGCACGGGAGGTCGGCGCCGCGACGGCGCCCGACGCGGCCGCCGCGCTCGCCGATCGCGATATCGATGCCGTGGTGATTGCCTCGTCGACGAACACGCATGTCGATCTCATCATGGCGGCGGCCCGCACGGGCAAGGCCGTGCTGTGCGAGAAGCCGATCGACCTCGACATCAGGCGGGTCGACCGCTGCCTGGCGGAGCTGAAGAAGCACCGCACGGCCGTGGCGATCGGCTTCAACCGCCGCTTCGATCCCACCAACCGCGCCATCGCCGCGGCGATCCGCCGGGGCGAGGTGGGCGATGTCGAGCAGATCGTCATCACCAGCCGCGATCCGGCGCCGCCGCCCTTGGCCTACATCAAGGTCTCCGGCGGCCTGTTTCGCGACATGATGATCCATGATCTCGACCTCGCGCGCTGGCTGCTGGGGGCGGAGCCCGTCGAGGTGGTGGCCAAGGCGAGCTGCCGGGTCGATCCGAAGATCGCCCGGGCGGGCGACGTCGACAGCGCCATGGTCATCCTCAAGACCCGCGGCGGCGCGCTGTGCCACATCAACAACAGCCGCCGCGCCGCCTACGGCTACGACCAGCGCGTCGAGGTGTTCGGCGCCAAGGGCATGGTGCGCTCGGACAACCTGCGGCCGACCGCGATCCTGAAGTCGAACGAAGCGGCCACCGATGCGCACGATCCCCTGCTGCCTTTCTTCGTCGAGCGCTATGCCCAGTCCTATGTCCACGAGATCGACGACTTCATCGCTGCGGTGCTGTCGCGCCGCAAGCCGTCGGTTGGTGCCGAGGACGGACGGCGGGCGCTGCTGCTGGCCGATGCCGCGCTGCGGTCGCATCGCACGGGCCGGACGGTGACGGTCGGCTAGGCCGTGTACTGATAGGCCACAGCAGACCTACCGACGACCGGCGTCGCTCAACTCATCCAGAAGCTGTTTGGCCGCGATCAGATCGGCAGTCCCGAAACCCTCCATGAAGCGGTCGTAAACCGGCTGGAGGCAGGCGATGGCATCGGCGGATTGACCCTGACGGCACAGCAGGCGGGCGAGGCTCGTCGCAGCCCGTAACTCCCAGGACAAAGCTCCTTGCTGGCGCGCCTCATCGAGCGCGCGCCGGAAAAGACCCTGCGCCATCTCCGCGCCTGCGGCGCTCTTCTGTAATAGGAGAAGGTCACCCTTGAGGCGCAGCAACTCGGGCGCGGCCCAGCCTGATTCGACCTGCTCGATCCCCGCTTCGACAAGCGCGAGCGCCTCGGCGATTCGCCCGGCGTGGGTCAAGGCTCCCGCCAGCTCACTCAGGCCGGACGAGAACCGAAAGCTGACGTCGGGGTCGGCGATCTCGTCAAGGCCCGTCCGCAGCAGCCGCGATCCGGTGGCGAGATCGCCGCTCCTGAGGACGACAACTCTTTGAAACCGGGAACCAAACGCGCTCCACAACGGCATGCCATGCTTTCTGGAATCGTCGAGCAGCATTCCTGTATAGTGGGCTGCGGCGGTCAGGTTTCCCACCCACAGCGCGATCGGGCATGCCGCCGTGGCGAGGGCGTAACACAGCGACGCTGCGTGACCGGTCGCCTGCGCCTCTCCAATGCTTATTTCGGCAGTGCGCACCGCCTGATCCACAAAACCCTGCAACCACAGCACCCGCGCAAGGAGCGCATGCACCGCGACTCGCAAGTCAGTCCCGAAGCGAATGACCTCCCATCCATGGTCGGTGCCGGCATAATGAGTCAGCACTTGCTCCAGATGGCGCCGTGCGCCGATCTGGTCGCCAAGAAAATGTTTGGACGAGCCCATCATGCGCTCGCCGAACAGCCGACCGCTCGAGTCCGACCCACGCATTGCCAGATCATGGAATTTTTGCGCAAATGGCAGCGCCGCACGGTAGCGACCGGTCTCGCTATGAAGGCCCCACAGACCCCAGATGGACCGCAACTGGTACTCGGCGTCGTCAAGGCTTTCGGCAATCTCGAGCGCGCGCGTCAAGGCCGGGCCGATCTCGGGACCGATAACACGGCTGGCGTATATCAGGGACGTGCCCAGCGCGGCGTGCAGCTTCATTTCCGCACGTGGCCCTCGGGTTGCGAGGGAGCCAAGCGCCTGCTTGGCGCAACTATGGCACTCAGTAAACAGCGACAGACGCATCCAGAGCGGGACCGCGGCAGCGGTCAACGCCACCCCGATCGATCCATCGCCGTCTGGTGAAAAGGCCCAGTCAAGCGCCGCTCGCAAATTGTCGATTTCGCAGGCGTAATCGGCCAGCCATTCGCCCGCGGACCGCACCCGCTCTTCACCTTCAGCCCGCTCGAAAAGATCGTGGTAGTACTCGGCGTGGCGGCGCGCGATCCGCTCGCGCTCGCCGCTCTCGTCGAGCTTCTCGAGGACGTAAGCGCGGGTCGTGTCGAGCAGCCGGAACTGCGGTTTGGTGCTGCTGACATCCGCAACGACCAACGATTTCGCCACCAGACCGGCCAGGCGCTCTATCGCATCGCTGGTGTCTGCTGCATCCATAGCCACGGATGCGGCAGCCTCGACCGAAATGACGCCCTTGAAAATCCCAAGAGCCCGGAAGAACAGCTGCTCATCGCCGCTCAGCAGACCATAGCTCCAATCGACCACAGAACGCATGGTCCGTTGCCGCGGAATGGTCGTGCGGCGTCGTGCCCCCAACAGCTGGAGGCTGTCGTCCAGGCGGGCGGCAAGACCTTCGACCCCCAGCACCTCGACGCGCGGCGCGGCGAACTCGATGGCGAGCGGCAAGCCATCGAGCCTGCGGCAGATCTCGACGACCGCCGGGACATTCGCATCGGTCAGTGCGAAGTCTTCGACGATCGCGCTTACACGTTCGACGAACAGCTGAACGGCGGGGAAAGCCGCCGCCTCCGCGGCCGTTGATCTGGACGACGCTTGTGGGATGCCGAGCGACGCGAGGCGGTACTCGCGTTCGCCCGCTGTCCCGAGCGGTTCTCGGCTGGTCGCCAGGATGTTCACACCCGGCGCTCCGCTTAGAATAGCCGCCGCCAATCCGGCCGCCGCATCAATGACGTGCTCGCAATTGTCGAGCAGCAACATCATCCGCTTGTCCCTGACGGCGGCGACCAGGCCGTGAAGCGGATTTTCGCTGTGGATTTCCAGACCAAGAACGGTCGCAACCGCACTCGGCACCAGGCGCGGGTCGCCGAGTGGCGCCAGATCGACCAGCCAGACGCCGTGTTCATAGCTGGCCATCATGCGCTCGGCGACGGCGAGGGCGACCGTGGTCTTGCCGATCCCGCCGGCTCCCACGATCGTCACCAGGCGCTCGCGCGAAAGCCGCGTGACGAGCGCCGCCACCGCGTCGTCGCGACCGATCATGCGCGTCACTGCGAACGGCAGATTGTGTGGCGTCGTAGAAGGAGCTGGTGGCGCCGAAGCGGCGCGCAACGCCTGCTCGCGTCGTACCGGGGCAACGAAATTGTAGCCGCGCCCCGGAACGGTGATGACGTAGCGATTGCCGCCATGGCCGTCGCCGAGGGCGCGGCGCAATGCGCTCACTTGAATCTTGAGATTTGCTTCTTCAACGAACGTCTGCGGCCAGGCTCGGGCGATCAGTTGCTCCTTGCCGACCACCTCACCGGCGCGTTCCACCAGAGCAGCCAGGATGTCGAAGGCGCGGCTGCCGAGCCGCACCGGCCTGTCGCCCTCGAGCAGCAGCCGCTGCGCTCCAAGGAGCCGGTACGGGCCAAATGAGATCGAGTGTCCGTCCATGGGGCATGGTCGCCTAATTCGCGCTTTCTATCCAATTTTTCTTGGCCGGCTTGCGCCGCCACTGCCGTAACAGCCTGGCAAGCTCGACGATGTCGGGTTTGGGTCATTCGCGTCGCATTGTGATGTCCGTGTAGAGTCCGGTTATCAGGTAATTCCGGACATACAGGTTCGCGCGCCGCGGGTGGATGACCGGCGCGTTTTCAATGGCATCTTCGATGCCGACTGGATCAGGCGGTCTGAAAGATGTGCGGGATTGGCGCTGGACAGGAACGAAGACGCGCGCCTAGGGTTTTCACAATCAAAAGATAGCCGCGCGATACAAATTGCCGCGAGTGCAGAGGCGGTGCGAAGGGAGGATCGGTGGCCGTTCTCGAGCTCCAGGGAATCTCCAAGCATTTCGGCGCCATCGAGGCGTTGTCGCAGGTGGATTTCACGCTCGACGGCGGCGAGATCGTCGGGCTCATGGGCGACAACGGCGCCGGCAAGTCGACGCTGGTCAAGATCATGGCCGGCAACTTCCCGCCGTCGGCCGGCCGGATGATGCTGGAAGGCCGGCCGGTCCATTTCCACAAACCCGTCGATGCGCGCGCGGCCGGCATCGAGGTCGTCTATCAGGACCTCGCCCTGTGCAACAACCTGACGGCGTCGGCCAACGTCTTCCTGGCGCGCGAGAAGATGCGGGGCTTCGGTCCTTTCCGCATCCTCGACGACCGCGCCATGAACGAGCGCGCGCGCGAGCTGTTTGCCGAGCTGAAATCCGAGACGCTCCCGGCCGAGAAGGTGCGCCTGATGTCCGGCGGCCAGCGCCAGGCCGTCGCCATCGCACGCACGCATCTGTCGCAGGCCAAGATCGTCCTGATGGACGAGCCGACCGCGGCGATCAGCGTGCGGCAGGTCGCGGAAGTGCTCGACCTTCTGCGCCGGTTGCGCGAGCAGGGCATGGCGGTGGTGCTGATCAGCCACCGCATGCCCGATGTCTTCGACGTCGCCGACCGCATCGTCGTGCTGCGCCGCGGCCACAAGGTTGCCGACAAGCCGATTCGGGACAGTTCGCCGGAGGAGGTCACCGGCCTCATCACCGGCGCCATCCGGGACGCCTGAGCCGTGGCGCGGCAAGAAACGAGCGACACCGTCGCCGGCGGCCTCGGACGCCACATCAAGGCCGCGACAGAAATCCCGTTCGTGCGGAGATGGCTCGCCGCGCAGCCATTCTGGGTCGCCGTCGCCGTCGTCCTGATCTGCGCGGTGATGAGCTGGCTGGAGCCCGATTCGTTTCCGACCCGGGACAACTTCTTCAACATCACGCGCAACTTCGCCTACATCGGCATCATGGCGCTCGGCATGATGGCGGTGATCATCACCGGCGGGATCGACTTGTCGGTCGGCTCGGTCATGGGCCTCACCGGCATCGTCTGCGGCCTGGTCCTGCAGGCCGGCCATTCGTGGTGGCTGGCGGTGCTGGCCGGGCTCGGCGCGGGCGCGCTGTGCGGTCTCGTCAATGGCGTGTTCGTCGCCTATGTCGGGCTGCCGTCGTTCGTCGTCACGCTGGGCATGCTGGCGGCCGCGCGATCCTTCGCGGTGGTGCTGTCGGAAAACAAGATGATCTACGAGTTCGGACCGGATGGCGACGTCTTCACGGCGATCGGCGGCGGCGAGATCGCCGGCGTCTCCAACATGGTCTGGCTGCTGCTGGCCATGACCGTGGTCTTCGGATTCGTCTTCCGCTTCACGCGCTGGGGGCGCCATGTCTATGCCGTCGGCGGCAATGAAGCGGCCGCCCGGCTGGCCGGCGTCGCGGTCAACCGCATCAAGCTGCAGACCTACACGCTCTGCGCGCTCACGTCGGCGATCGCGGCGATCATGGTGGTCGGCTGGCAGGGCTCCGCCATCAACGCGCTGGGCACCGGCTATGAGCTCAGGGTCATCGCCTCCACGGTGATCGGCGGCGCCAACCTGATGGGCGGCGAAGGCGGCGCTTTCGGCGCCTTCATCGGCGCCACGCTGATCGAGGTCATCCGCAACAGCCTGCTGATGGCCGGCATCGATTCCAATTGGCAAGGCGCCTTCGTCGGCGCTTTCATCGTTCTCGCGGTTCTGCTCCAGCGGATCCGCGGAAGCCGCGCCGACTGAGCGGAGGCCCTCTATGCCGAGCCCAGGCGGCGGTCACCTGCGAACGGAGGTAACGCCATGATTGCAAAACTGTTGAGCGCGACGGTAGCGGCGGCGGCCATCCTCGGCATGACCCAAGGCGCCGAGGCCCAGCCCAAGAAGTATGTGTTCGCCCTGGTGCCGAAGAACACCAACAACCCGTTCTTCGACCAGGCGCGCGACGGCTGCAAGAAAGCCGAGAAGGAGCTGGGAGGCGCCATCGAATGCCTGTACATCGGACCCGGCGAGCATGGCGGCGGCGAGGAGCAGGTGCAGGTCGTCAACGACCTCATCGCCAAGAAGGTCGACGGCATCGCCGTATCGCCCTCGAACGCGGCGGCGATGGGCAAGGCGCTGGAAGGCGCCAAGGCGGCCGGCATCCCGGTCCTCACCTGGGACAGCGACCTGCTGGAGAAGGACAAGGCCCTGCGCCTCGCCTATGTCGGCACGCACAATTACGAGATCGGCGTGAACCTCGCCAAGCTGGCGCAGAAGATCAAGCCCAAGGGCGGCACCATCTGCATCCAGTCCGGCGGTGCGGCCGCGGCCAATCACAATGAGCGCATGCAGGGCATCCGCGACACGCTCGCCGGGGCCAAGAGCGCGCAGTCGCCCGGCACCAAGCTCACCGGCCAGAACGGCTGGACCGAGGTGGCCGGCTGTCCGCTCTACACCAACGACGACTTCCCGCTGTCGGTCCAGCAGATGGAGGACATCCTCGGCAAGTATCCCAAGCTCGACGCGTTCATCCCGACCGGCGGCTTCCCGCAGTTCATCCCGCAGGCCTACAAGAAGGTCGCCGAGAAGTACAAGTCGCGCATTGCCGACGGATCGCTGGCCCTGGTCGTCGCCGACACGCTGCCGGTGCAGATCGAGCTCTTGAAGGCCGGCCTGTCGAAGGGCCAGGTCGGCCAGCGGCCGGCCGAGATGGGCTACAAGACCATGTTCTTTCTGAAGGACATCAAGGACGGCAAGCCGGCGCCGAAAGACCCGACCTACACCGGCCTCGACGTCTGCACGCCCGAGACCGCCGCCACCTGCGTCGGCAAGTGAGGGCCGTCGACGACGGAGAATCGGCCTGCGCCCAGGGGCTCCTAACGGGCCACCTGGGCGGTTGACACGACGACCTCGTGGATGGCGCCCGCGTTGCTCAACGGAAGCAGACGCTTTTCGACATCCCGCAGCATTTCTTCCACCTTCTCGCCGAGCGCTGCGGGGGATGACGTGGAGAAGGTCAGGATGCGCCGCGCCAGGTCCTTGACGCGGACCTCATGGGCGCTTTCGACGGCAATCGTCTCGCCGACACGCAAGCGTGTTCCGCGCAGGAGGGTGTCGAGCGCATGGCCGTAGCGCTCGCCTTCGGCGGATCCCGCCCAGAAGCGGCGGGCTCTGTTGTATTCCTCGAGCCACGGATTGCGGCCGTCGGGCGCACTGTTGGACGTGCAGACGAGGACGACGCCGCCGGGCGCCACCAACCGGTCGAACAGAGCGGCGGTCGGCTCGGTCGCCATCCAATGCAAGGCCCGGCCTATGGTGACGACGTCGAATCGCCCGACGTCCGGGGGAAGGGCCTCGGCTCTGCTCTCGATCAGCGTGAAATCTTGCGCAACGCCGGCGGCGGCTTTCCTTGCGGCCGCGAGCATTCCCGGCTCCGGATCGACTCCGACGATACGGCCGACGTAGGGGGCGAAGCCCAGCGCCAGCAGCCCGGGCCCCGTCCCAAGGTCGATCAGGCGATGCTCCTTGCGAAGTCCCAATCTCCGAGAAACGGCACGGAAGAATTCGGCCGGATAGGGAGGCCGGAACTTCTCGTAAAGCGGAACCGTGGTTGCGAAACGTCCCATCGATTATCGACTGCGACTGCGGTGATAGTGGCGCCGCGCCTTGGCGCGGTTGCCGCAGCTCTGCATCGAGCACCAGCGCCGCTTGCCGGCGCGGCTGTCGTCGAGGAACAGCCAGCCGCATTCCGGGTTAGCGCAGCGCCGGACACGATCGAGGCGCGGGCCGGCCAACAGATCGCCGGCTGACCACAGCACGGGGGCCAGCAACGCCAGCGCCGTTGCCGACTTCGCATCGACCTCCCAGCCATAGGCGCCGCGCTCGCGCCTAAGCGCCCTGCGCGCGGGCGCCGCCGCCAGCGCCTCGTTCAGCGCCGCCAGATCGCGCGCGGCCGGCGTCTTGTCCTGCGCCTCGGCGTCGAACAGGCGGTGCAGGGTCTCGCGCAGTTCGATCGCCCGCTCGAACTCGCGCCGCGCCGGCGGCTTGCCGGGCCGCGGCCCGCCATTGGCGGCCGTCCAGCCCGCGAGTTCCTCCGGCGCCCTGAGCGTCTCGGTGGGCTCGGCCTGGCCGCGCCAGAAGCGCGTATTGACGAACTCCAGGCAGAGATCGGGGCGATTCATCGTCAGGACTTAATAACCGGTTGACCGGTTGACAAGCGCGATCCTTCGTCTTAACCCTATAACCAGTTATCTAGTTAGAGGAGGAAGCCATGTTCGACCATGTCTCGATCGGCGTCGCCGACATCGCCCGCTCGAAGACGTTCTATGACGCCGCGTTGAAGCCGCTGGGCTACAGTCGCCTCAGCGACGGCGAGACCTCGCTGGGCTACGGCGACAAGGCGGTCGCGCTGTGGCTCGGCGCCACCAGCAAGCCGGTAAAGCCCGATACCGAATCGGGCCTGCATTTCTGCTTCGTCGCCAAGGACCGCGCCGCGGTCGACGCCTTCCACGCCGCCGCGCTCAAGGCCGGCGGCAGGGACAACGGCAAGCCCGGCGTGCGCGCCGACTACGGCCCGAAATACTACGCGGCCTTCGCCATCGACCCCGACGGCTATCGCATCGAAGCCTACTGCGGCAAGTGACCGGTCGCGAAAGCGACTTGCGCGCGTCGTCGCCGACCCCAATCTTGAAACGATGACGACGCACACCGTGGAAACGGCGACGGCGGCCGATGAGGCCGCCGTCTTCGCAATCCTGACCCTGGCCTTCAGCAGCGATCCGGCGACCCGCTGGACCTGGCCCGAACCCAGGGCCTATCTCGAGGCCTTCCCGCCTTTCGCCAAGGCCTTCGGCGGCGCGGCCTTCGCGGCCAGCGGCGCCCATCGTATCGGCTCGGCCGGGGCGGCGCTGTGGCTGCCGCCGGGCGTCGGATCGGACGAGGCGGCGATCGGCGCCCTGATGCAGCGCACCGCTGATCCGAAAACCGCGGTCGACGGGCCGCAGATCATGCAGCAGATGGCGCGCTATCATCCCAAGGAGCCGCACTGGTATCTGCCGCTGATCGGCATCGATCCGGCGCACCAGGGCAGGGGACTGGGCAGTGCCCTGATGAGGCATGCGACGGAGATCTGCGATCGCCAGGGCGTGCCGGCCTATCTCGAATCGTCCAATCCGCGGAACGTCCCGCTCTACCAGCGGCATGGCTTCGAGATCCTGGGGATCATCCAGGCCGGCCAATCGCCCACGATCACGCCCATGCTGCGCAAGCCGAGATGATCCGACCGATCCGCGAGGCCAGCGCCGCCGACGCCGATGCCATCGCCCGCCTCCATGCCGCGAGCTGGCGCTCGGCCTATCGCGGCATCCTGAAGGAGACCACGCTCGGTCCCGGCCTGGAGGCCGAGCGCCGCGCGCATTGGCGGGGCAAGCTCGCGGCGCTGGGTCCGGAGGACACGGTGCTGATCGCCGACGGGTTGGGCTTCATCGCTGCGTGGGCCAAGGGCGATCCCGGCTTCGGCGCCTACATCGACAACCTGCACGTCCATCCCGATCGACGGGGCGCGGGCCTGGGCCGCCGTCTGCTGGGCGCCGCGATGCGCCAGGTCGCGCGCCGTGGCGAGAGCCGGGTCTATCTCTGGGTATTCGACGCCAACATCCGTACGATCGACTTCTACCGGCGGCTGGGCGGTGAGATCGTCGAAGCGGGCTTTGACGAGATCGACGGCCTGAAAGTGCCGCAAAGTCGCATCGTCTGGCATGACGCGCTGCGCTTGGCCGAGGCGTGTGCCTGATCAGGCGCCGGTGATTTCCCTCAGCGGCCCGAAGAGGCCGCGTTTGCGGACCGGAGGAGATCGTCCGGTCACCGGCAGGGGCCGGAAGCCGCCATTCGGAAACGGATGCGAAGCCGCACCACATCCGGCGCCACGACGCGCCAGCGATTTGATCGCGTGCGCGTTTCCGCGTAGCGTCGCCGCCGCGCGGGAGTCGCTGGGGGTGGGGGGAATGCGTTCTGTTCGGTTGTCGCCGCGCCTCGCGCGCGCCGGGTGTCGGCGCGTGCCCGGCGTTGCGCTGCTCGGCGGTCTGTTGCTCGGCGGCATCGTAGTCGCGGGCCGCGCTGCGCATGCAGTCGACGGCGTCTGGAATGGTCCAGGAGCCGAGTGGACCACGGGCACCAACTGGAGTTCCACTCCGACGGTTCCCGACAACACCGCAACCTTCACCAACAACGGTGCGCCGACATCGGTCACCATCTCGAACAACGCGTCGATCAATACCCTGCAGTTCACCGCGGCGGCGCCGGCTTATACGTTCTCCCTCAGCAACGCTAACCTCGTCATCAATAGTGGCATCGTCAACGGTTCCTCGTTCGCGCCGACCATCACCAACACTCAAAACGCTGCCACGTCGTTTACCAATAGCAGCAGCGCGGCCAACGCCAGCATCGTCAACAATCAGCTCGGCTTCACGCAGTTCTTCAATAGCAGCAGCGCCGGCACCGCGACCATCGTCAACGACGGCGTCCTGGTTTCGACCACCAATTTCGGCGGAACGCTCAATTTCAATGATTCAAGTACCGCCGCCAACGCCACCATCTTCAACAGGAACAACGGTCAGACGGCCTTCTTCCAGGCCAGCACGGGCGGCAGCGCGACCATCGTCAACAGCACCAATGGTCCGCTGGATCGGTCGATGTTCCTGGCCGGCGGCACCTATTTCTTCGCAACGAGCAGCGCCGGCAACGCCACCATCGTCAACAACAGCGGTGGCATCGCCTACTTCGGCGAGACGAGCAGTGCTGCGAATGCCACCATCATCAGCAACAACGGCGGCACCACGTATTTCTTCGAGGCGAGCAGCGCGGGCAACGCCACCATCGTCGCCAACGCGGGCGGTACGGTCGATATCTCGGGCCTGACGACGGGCGGTACGACCGCCGGCTCAATCGCCGGCGCCGGCACCTACACTCTCGGCAGCAAGCAGCTCACGGTCGGCTCCAACAACCTTTCGACCACGGTGAGCGGCGTCATCGCCGACGGCGGTTCGGCCGGCGGCATCGGCGGCTCGCTGGTCAAGGTCGGCAGCGGCACGCTGACCTTGGCGGGCGCCAACACCTACACCGGCGGCACGACGCTCAATGCCGGCGGGCTGGTCGTGAACGGCAGCCTGGCGAGCGGCGTCACGATGAATGGCGGCACCCTGGGCGGCAGCGGCACGATCGGCGGCCTCGTCGCCAACGCCGGCACGCTGGCGCCGGGCAACTCGATCGGCACGCTGACGGTGAACGGCAGCTTCGTGCAGGGCGCGGGGACCACCTATCAGGTCGAGGTCAATGCGGCCGGCCAGGGCGACAGGATCAATGTCGGCGGCAGGGCCACCATCAACGGCGGCACCGTGCAAGTGCTGGCTCAGTCGGGCACCTACGGCCGCAACACCACCTACACCATCCTCAACGCGACCGGCGGTGTGAGCGGCGCCTACTCGAGCGTCACCAGCAACTTCGCTTTCCTGACGCCCAGCCTGAGCTACGACGCCAACAACGTCTACCTGTCGTTGTTCCAGCCGGCCGGCGCCTTCGCTGCCGGCGCGCGGACGGCCAATCAGCGCGCCGTCGGCCGCGTGCTCGACATCGCCAACCCCACCGCCACCGGTGACTTCGGCGCCGTGCTGAACGCGCTCAGCGTCCTCAGCACCGCCCAGGGACCGGCGGCGCTGACCGCGATCAGCGGCCAGAACTACGCCGGGTTCAGCAACGCCATGGTGCAGGGCGCCCAGCTCTTCATGACCAACTTCGCCAACCGCGCCGGCAGCGCCAGCGGCGGCGGCGCCAAGGTGGCGCTGGCCGAAGCCTGCGACGTCGCCTGCGATACCACGACTCCCGCACTGTGGGGCGCCTGGGGCGGCGCGGTCGGCGGCACCGGCACCATCGCCGGCAACAGCAACGTCGGCACCTTTACCTATAGCGTCGGCGGCTTCTCGGGCGGGCTCGACCGCAAGCTCGGCGACAACTTCCTGGCCGGCGTCACCGTGGGCTACCAGACGGGCGGGCAATGGACCGGCGGCTTCGAGGGCCGCAGCGTCACCGACACGGTCTAGGCCGGCCTCTATGGCAGCTTCATCCAAGGCCCGGTCTATGTCGATGCGCTCGCGGCCTACGCCTACAACGCCAACCAGCTGTGGCGACCGATCAACATCGCCGGCCTGCAGCCGCGCACCGCCTTCGGCCAGACCGCCGGCAACCAGTTTTTGGGCCAAGTCGAGGGCGGATACCGCGTCGATCTGGGCGGCACGCCCGGCTACTTCGTGACCCCCTTCGCGCTGCTGCAGGGTTCTGTGGTGACGCAGAACGGCTTCACCGAGACCGGCGCGCAGTCGCTCGACCTCAGTGTGGCGCAGCAGACCACCAACTCGCTGCGCACCATCTTTGGCGCGCAGGTCGGTGCGGCGATGGACGTCGGCCTGCGCGACAAGATCGCGGGGCAGTTGCGTCTCGGCTGGAGCCATGAATACTCCGACACCGCGCGTCCGGTGACGGCGTCGTTCGTCAGCGCACCCGCCGTGCCGTTCACCGTGTTCGGCGCGGCGCCGACTCGCGATGGCGCGGTCATCGGCTTCTCCGTCAGCACCGCCATCGCCGAGGCGATGGGCGTCTACCTCCGCTACGAGGGCACCATCTCAGGCCAGGACTCCGGCCACGCCCTCACCGCCGGACTGCGCGTGACCTGGTAGGATCTCGCTCGCTGCGGGAAGCCGATCAGGTGCCCGTGATTTCCTTGAGCAGCCCGAAGAACCCGCGCTTGCGCACTGACGAGATCGTCCAGTCGACCGGCAGCGACTGGAAGCCATCCTCGAAGCGCTCGCGGCTCATGCGGTAGTCGAAGTAGCCCCAGCTCGCGCCCGATTCGACGGCGGCGACGAAGTGGTTGTCGGGCTTGTCGAATTCGAAATGGTCATCCTCGTTGTAGACGATCGGCTGGCCGCGATAGGCCTTGCTGGCGCGCCAGTTGGCGACCTGCAGGCGGATGCCGTGCGGGCTGGGCTGGGTCGGGCCGTGGGGACCGTGGATGCGGTTGCCGTGCGGCAGCAGGAAGTCGACGGCGGCGACGATGGCGGCTGGCGGTGCGTCGCGCATGATCAGGCTGGTACTGACCAGCAGCCTGCCCTGGCTGCGCTTCTGCGCCAGCTCGATCAGCTCATGGCAACGCGCCGTGGTGATGATCGGATGGGCGAACGCGTTCTCGAGGTCGACCTCGTTGCCGATCTCGATCAGCACGTTGGTGGCGCCGCGCTCGATGAGCCAGTCGACGGTGTTGGCGACGGCGGCCTTCACCGCCGCTTCGTCCTTCAGGGTGCCGCTCTGCTTGCCGTAGAACAGGCCGAGGATCACGACCATGCCCAGCCGGTCGCAGGCGGCGATCACGTTGGCGAGCCGGGCCGCCCACGCGGGCTTGATCGCGCCTTCGGGCGTGAAGCCGCAGATCTTCCACGGCTGGTGCCACGAATAGCCCTGCGGGCTGCCGCCCTGCAGGTTGAGGCAAACGCCGAGCAGGCCGTGGGCGCGGTAGGCGGGCAGGGCGGCGATGAACTCGCGCGTGCTGCGCTCGGCATCCCAGTCGCCGTCGGCATACGACCAGGCGCCGCGCGTAAAAGGGTTCTCGTCGTCGGCGATGGCGTTGGCCATGCGGCTGTTGAACAGCAGGCCTTCGATGCGATGGCCTTTCCAGCTGCGGCCGGGGTAGGTCGGCTGGCCGTTGACGGCGAAGCCGCCGTTGGCGATCGAGATCACAGTGGGCATGGCTCTTGCCGGAGTGCGGACCTCCAGGTCGGCATCATGATCATGAGCGGACCTGGAGGTCCGCGCTCCAAAGAGCACGAGCGGGCCTGGAGGCCCGCGGTCCGGCAAGACATCACTAGAAGCCGACCGCCGCGCCGTCGCGGCGGCTCTCGGAGGCGCCGAGATAGGGGCCGCCGTCG
>Ga0210402_10000136_pt1 | contig 82346 bp, 67 predicted proteins | sample IncBWC7MmetaG_FD_161055 | JGI IMG/M metagenome (GOLD analysis project Ga0210402, IMG submission 161055) | Forest soil microbial communities from Barre Woods Harvard Forest LTER site, Petersham, Massachusetts, United States - Inc-BW-C-7-M | ecosystem: Environmental > Terrestrial > Soil >...
GGGGTCAGGATGGATTCGCTCCTCCTTTCCTGTCGGACTCTTTCATTCCTTATTGCATGCCGGTTTATCCCGGCGCACAAGCTGCCCCACATAGCGCCACGGAGGACTTTCATCCTTCCCCCTGTGCGCCCGGCGCACATCGCGAACAGGTTAGCAACCGGCCCACGCTACCATAAGAAATTGCTCACTCTGGTATCCATTTTCTTCGGCGCGGCGTTCACTCTGGCCACCGCCTACGCTCTGGGCGCCGTTCTGCTGCGCCAGACGCCCGCGCCGCCGGAGATCGCCCTTGGCCTGGGCGCGGTGGCGGAAAGCTTTCTGGTTTTTCTCTGCCTGCTGCTGAACGTGGGGCACTGGGCGGTGTACCTTGGGATTGGTCTGGCGGCGCTGGCCGCGCTGGTTCGCTTCCGCCCGGTGGCGCTCGGCGACCCCGTGAAAGCGCCTCTCGGCAAGGCGTGGATCGCGGCCGGCATCGTTTTCGGCGCGTACGGTGTCTGGTATTTCGTCAATGCGCTGGCGCCCGAAACCACGCCGGACGGCGTCACGTACCACCTCGGTCTGCCTTACGAATACGTTCGGCTCGGCGGGTTCCCGGACCACATCGCTTTCTATGGCATGGTGCCCGAAGGCATGGAAATGCTATATACCGTGGCGTTCGCCTTCGGACGCCATTCCGCCGCCAAGCTGGTGGAGTGGAGTTTCTTCGTGGCCACGCTGCCGCTGATCTTTCGCATCAGCCGGCGCCTGGGCATGCCGGACCGTGGGGGGCTGGTGGCGGCCATCTTCTATTTTTGCGCGCCGGTTGTGGGGCTCACCGGTTCGTCCTCTTATAATGATGCGGCCGGCGTCTTCTTCATGCTGGCGGCTTTCTACCTGCTGCTGGTCTGGCGCGACACTGAGCCCGACAACCGGCGCCGCAAGCAGAACACCCGCTACCTGGTGCCGGCGGGTCTGCTGGCGGGCTTCTGTTACGCCATCAAGATGCCCGGCCTGATGGCCGCCGCCGCCGCAGTGCTGTTCGTGCTGGCGCACAGGAATTGCAAAGCTGGCGCGGTGGTTGCCAGTGCGGTGGTTGCCGCCGCAGCGGGCCTGGCGATTGTGCCCTGGCTGGTTCGCAACGCCGTGCTTACGGGCAATCCACTGGCTCCGCTGATGAACGGACTGTTTCCGAACCCGTACTTTCACGTGTCCATGGAAAGGGAACTCGCCAGCGGCCTGGGCTCCTTAGGCGCCGTGAAACCGTGGCAAATCCCCTGGGAACTGGCTTTGGGCGATGGCCTGTTCGGAACCTACGGCCCCCTTCTGCTGGCCATACCGCTCGGCCTGCTCGCGCTGCGAAGGTCCGCGGGACGGCTCTGCTGGGCAGGCGCGGCGATCATGGCGCTGCCGTGGTTGGCTAATACCGGAGCCCGCTTCCTGATGCCCTCGGTAGCCTTCGGCGCCCTGGCGCTGGGAATGGCGTTGCCCGCGCCCACGGCCTGGGCGGCCATCCTGCTGCAGGCCATCTTCTGCTGGCCACAGCTTGCCGTAACCTGGGAAACCAGCTACGGGTTTCGTCTGTACGATTTTCCGTTAGAGGCCGCGCTGCGCATCGAATCCGAAGAGCAATACTGCCGCCGGCGTTTCGACGAGTACAACGTGGCCAAGATGATGGAGCGGGTGACTCCGCCCGATTCCCGCACGCTGGCGCTGCTTTCGGTGGCCAACGCTTATCTGGACCGCGAGGTCAGCGTGACCTGGCAATCGGCCGAAGGCGAACGCCTGTTGGATTCGCTGCGGCTGGCATCCGTCTACTCGGGCTCTCCCGCCTTTGACTGGAAAGCTTCGTGGCCCATGGAATCCCTGCGCGCGCTGCGATTCCGCTTGCCGGTGGGCTACCAGGGCGAGTGCGACATCAGCGAAGTGCAATTGTACTCCGCCGATTACCGCATCTACCCCAGCCCCGCATGGACGGCGAGCGCATGGCCGAATCAATGGGAAGGCCCGCTGGCATTCGATAGCAACATCGCCACGCGGTGGCGCACCTGGGAACCGGTGCGGGCCGGCATGTACTTCGAAATCGACCTGGACCATCCGCAGCGGCTGAGCGGGGCGTTGCTGATCTCCCACACCCCCGCGTACCGGCCGCCACTGGAATTCTATGGGCAAGGCGCCAACGGCCGGTGGCATCTGCTTTCGAACCGCCCAACCGCCGAACCGCGGCCGCCACAGGACCTTCGCCTGGAGGCTTCGCGCGCCCTGCGCCGGGCTGGCTTCCGGTACCTGTTGGCGGCCACGGGAGCCGGCGGCAACGCCCCCATCGGCAATGTCCTGCTGGGTCATGAACCCGAGTGGGGAATGGAGCGCGTGGGGGAAGCCGGACGCTACTATTTGTTCCACGTGAAGTAGGGAAGAGCGCGGCGTCACCGTCGTTTCTGCTAAGCACTTACTAAGTCTAATTGGAAGTTAAACAATAAGTTGGACATAATGAGTCAAGCTTACAAGAAAAAGACAGGATTTCACGCCAAGCCGCGAAGCCGCCAAGAAGCCGCAAAGGAAGAGGGGTAATCGACAAAGTGACCGGGAATCCACTGGCGAAACAGATTGTGGATGCAGCCTATCGAGTCAATAGCAACTCTGGCCGGGCCTGCTGGAGTCGGGCTATGAATTGGTCCTGGCATACGAACTGGAACACCGGCAGGCTGCTCGCGATGCGTCAGTCAGCAGCCAGGGCGGCGAAGGAGGCGCTCTGGTCATGCCAATCGTGAAAATCGGGCGCGGAGACGTTCCCCTGATTGCCGCTCTTCTTCCACAGGGAGGCGACGGTAACGATGCGGCCGGCGTCGCGGTAGGCCAATGGGCGCAGCAGCACGGCGTTCACGACAGTGAATACGGCGGTGTTGGCGGCGATACCGAGGGCCATGACGAGCACGGCCAGTAGGGTGAATCCGGGGTCTTTCCGCAGCGAGCGCAGGGCGTACTTGAGATCAATGGACCGGGGCGAGGCAGGTGAATTGCCACTTCTAAGCGATGCAGGATCAGCGTGCGGCGACGGCGCGGCGTCCGGTAGCGGACAACTCGTGCTGAAAGCGAACAGTGCCGGGCAAGAGCCGGCTGATTCGGGAGGTTGCGGGCTGCTTAGAACCCCTGACCTGCGCCTGTGACAGGCATGCCGGAGTAGTGCACGTGCACCAAACGCCACCCGCCTTGCTCCTTACGATAGATCTGCGTTTCGCGGCCCTTGGTAGCCAGGTGAGAGCCGTCTTTTCTAAACGTCGCCGCAAAATCCCAATAGAATTCAGCCCAAGCGGTGTCTCCGTACGGGTGGATCGAAACATCTTTGATACTGAGCTTTCGTTGGGAGAACGTGTCTCCCATGAGATGAGCAAAGACATTCTGTGCCACTTGATCCAAACCGTGCTCATGCCCCAGCGGGTGAATGAATGAGACCTCGGGCGAATTCGACCATATCTGTTTAACCAGCATCACGTCGGCCGTGTCAACGGCCTTCGCGTACTGCGCGATCAGGCTTTGGATACTGTCAGCGTCTGCTTGCGTACCACGAGTCTGGCAGGCAACCTGGCAGGCAACCAGTAACGAAACTGCCGCCAGTACAAGACAGCCCATTAGAACCGACTTGCCGGGCTGCGGCCTGCGTATCGTGATCCTTTGAACACCGCGCGCGTTCGTTATCTTGGATGTCATCTCGCTCGCCCCCTATGCACCACAATCGTAAACCTGAGTGATGCCGCCGAAGACGCGAGTTCACAGCGCCTGGTCCAGATCCGCAATCACATCGTCGGCGTGCTCCAGGCCCACTGAAAGCCGCAGCAGGTTCTGCGGGGTGCGGGTCTGCGGCCCTTCCACCGAAGCCCTGTGTTCGATCAGGCTGTGCGTCCCGCCCAGACTGGTGGCCCGTATGACCAGCCGGCACCGGGCGGCTACGGCGAGCGCGGTTTCACGGTTTCCATGCACCTGGAACGACAACATGCCGCCGAATGCCGACATCTGCCGCGCCGCCGTCTTGTGGCCGGGATGGCTGGGCAATCCCGGATAATGGACGGCTTCCACCGCCTTGTGAGCCGCCAGGAATTGGGCCACGCGCAGGGCATTTTCCGAATGCGCGCGCAAGCGATACGGCAGCGTATCCACCCCCCGCATGGTTAGCCAGCAATCGAAGGGCGAGGGCACGGCGCCGCCGTATCGCTGCGATTTGCGGGCGCGCTCAAACAGGTAGTTGTCGTGTTTGGTGATGAGCGCGCCGCCCACCACATCGCTGTGCCCGCCGATGTACTTGGTGGTGGAATGGACCACCATGTCGATGCCCGATTCGAGCGGACGCTGCAGGATGGGCGTGGCGAACGTGCCGTCGCAAACCGTGAGGATGTTCGGCCCGGCCTGCCTGGAGAGCGCCGCAATGGCGGTGAGGTCGGTGATTTTCATCAGCGGATTGGAGGGCGTTTCCAACCAGACCAGCCGCGTGGTGGGCCGCAGGGCCGCGTGGAAATCGTCGATGCTGGTCATATCGACGTAGCTGGTCTCCAGGCCCCACTTGCCGAAGACCTCGCCGATGACTTTGCGCAGCCCCCAATAGACGTCATCGGGCGCGATGATGTGATCGCCGGGTTCCAGGCCCTGGATCAATGCCGTAGCCACGGCCAGCCCGGAGGCGTAACAGAGCGCTTCCTTACCGCCTTCGAGCGACGCCAGGCAGGTTTCGAGCGCGCTGCGATTCGGATTGTTCTCGCGGGAGTAGCTGAAGCCCAGCGGATACTCCCCGGCCGGGCTGCGCTCAAACGTGGTGGACAAGTGAATCGGCGCGGTCACCGCCCCGGTTGCCGGGTCAATGTGGCGCCCGGCGTGAACGGCACGGGTCTCGATCTTCATTACTTGTCAGTGTAGCCCGTAGCAGGGAATCCAAAGTAACATCTGGGGCGGATGCTTTGGCGTTTACGGCCCAAGGTGCGGTGCTACCAGATCGATCAACTCGCGAGACGTGATAATCTTCGTCTTCTTCCAAAACTTCGGAAAGTGCCGCTGGTTGCCGGTCACGAGATAATCGGCGCGCCCACGTCGGCGCACTCAATGAACCGTGCAGGTTTAGTGAGGGCCATCAGGAGAACGGTGCGCTGCAAACCGTCCGGCTTCAGCGCGGCGGAAACAACCACATTGGTGTCGAGCACCAGCCGCAGGGGCAGCATCAGCGCTTCGATCTCTGCTCTTCACGCTTTCGACGGACCTCGGAGTGATCGACCTGCTGGCGGAAGTCAGCGGCGTTGGGCGGCTTCGACGAGGTCAAAGCGCATTCCGAACGTGCCAGTTGCCGCGCAGGGAAGCCGCGCCGTATGGCAAGGGCCTGCAGGTGATGGCGACGGCCCGGGTCTCTTCGAAAATGCCATCCTCTTTGAGGAGGTCATCCAGCGACGAGCCAACATGCAGGCTACGTTTCTTTTAGCCGCGACCCTGAGTCTGAGGGTCGCGGCCACTAACACTAATCGAAGACCACCGTCTTGTTCCCATAGCACAAGATTCGGTGCTCCAGATGCCACCCGACCGCACGCGACAACACGACCCGCTCCAGATCCCGGCCCTTCTTGATCAGATCCTCGACTTGATCGCGGTGGGAAATGCGCGCCACATCCTGTTCGATGATCGGGCCATCGTCGAGCGCGCTGGTAACGTAGTGGCTGGTGGCGCCGATCAGTTTCACGCCGCGTTGAAAAGCCGCATGGTACGGCCGCGCGCCCATAAAGGCCGGCAAGAAGGAGTGGTGAACGTTGATGATCTGCATCGGATACTGCCCGACAAATTCCGGTGAAAGGATCTGCATGTATCGAGCCAGCACCACCAGTTCGATGCCGAAGTCCCGCAACAACCGAAGCTGCTCCGCTTCGGCGCTCTTCTTCGACTCGGGCTTCACCGGCACGCACCGGAATTCCGCCCCGTGAAATCGCACCTGCGATTCGCCGTCCGGGTGGTTGCCGATGACCAGGGGAATGGTGCAGCGGAGTTCGCCCATCTGTTGCCGCTGGAGAATGTCCACGAGGCAGTGGAGGTACTGCGACACCAGAATCGCCACGCGCGGACGGTCCGTCATCAGTTGGAGACGCCACCGCATCCGGAGCTCTGCGGCAAGGCTGTGGAATGCCTCACGGAACGCTGCCACATCGAATCCATCCAGCAGCCATTCGACGCGCATGAAGAACAGGCCAGCATCGTGGTCCTGGTGTTGGTCGGCATGCGTGATGTTGGCGCCGTGCCGGTACAGGAGACCCGCTACCTCGGCGATCAGGCCTTTGCGATCCGGGCAATCGATCAGCAAAACAGCGGAATGGTCCATGGCGCACCCTCAGCTTAGTACACTCTTTCGCAAATACGGTCTCGTATTTCGAGGCAACCGCTCCGTGACCGTAGCGGCTCTGATCGGCTCCGTCGCGGCTCTGTTCGGAGCCGCGCGCGCCGGCTGCAACGACACCCCTGCCGCCCACGTCATAATAGAAAGCGTGGCTCCGCTAACCTTCCCCGAAGCGCGTCAGATGGTATTGACGAAAGTGCGTGAGGCGCGCACCACGCCGGCGCGCGAAGAAGTCGGCGTGGAAGCCGCGGCCGGCCGGGTTCTCGCCGAAAACGTGGCGGCCGATCGCGACAGCCCCGCGGTGGCGCGCTCCGTACGCGATGGCTACGCCGTCCGTGCCATCGATCTTCCCGGCGAACTGCAGGTGATTGGCGAAGTGCGCGCCGGCCAGCAGTTCCAAGGCGCCGTCGGGCCGGGCCAGGCCGTCGAGATCATGACCGGCGCGCCCATTCCCGAAGGCGCCGACGCCGTGGTGATGGTGGAGCACACGCACCGCAGAAACGGCCGCGTGCTCACGGACCACACGGCCGAGCCGCATCAGTTCATCAACCCGAAAGGCTGCGAGGCGGCGGCGCACGAGGTGGTGCTGCATACCGGGACGCGGCTCGACTACACCCACATTGCCATGCTGGCGGCGTTCGGCCGCCCCCGCATCCAGGTTTACCGCCAGCCCGTGGTGGCGATTATCGCGACCGGCGACGAGATTGTGGAAGTACACGAAACGCCGGCCGAATTCCAGATTCGCAACTCCAACGCGTATTCGCTGGCGGTCCAGGTAGCCCGCGCGGGCGGTGTGCCGAGCCTCCTTCCCGTGGCGCGCGACACGGTGGAGCACACGCGGGAAATGATCGAACAAGGGCTCGCCGCCGATCTGCTGCTGCTCTCCGGCGGCGTTTCCGCGGGCAAGTACGACGTGGTGGAGGAAGTCCTGGCGGGCTTCGGCGCCGAATTCTACTTCGACCGCGTGCTGATCCAACCGGGCCAACCCCTGGTCTTCGGAAGAGCCGGCGGCAAGTTCTTCTTCGGGCTGCCGGGCAACCCTTCCTCCACCATGGTGACCTTCGAGATTTTCGCGCGCGCCGCCCTGGAACTGCTGGCGGGGCAAGAAGACATGGCGCTTCCCATGCCGCTGGCCCGCCTGACGAGCGAGTTCCGCCACCGCATCGGGATTACGCGGTTTCTTCCGGCCCGCCTGAGTGCGGACGGCGTCGAAGTCACGCCAGTGAACTGGCACGGTTCCGGCGACGTGCCCGCGCTCACCCGGGCCAACGCCTTTCTGGTGGTAGACCCGGACCGCGCCGAGTACGCGCGCGGGGAATTGATTCGGGTGTTGCTTAAGTGAAAAAACTCTCGCATTACGACCAGGCCGGCAGTCCCCGCATGGTGGACGTCTCGGCCAAGCAGGAAACGCGGCGCACCGCGCGGGCGCACGCCTTCGTGAAGATCTCGCGCGCGGTCCTCAAGAAGCTTCCGGCGAACCCCAAGGGCAACCCGCTGGAGATTGCCCGCATCGCCGGCATCGGCGCCGCCAAGCGAACCTCCGAACTAATTCCTCTATGCCATCCGCTGATGCTGAGCCACGCCGATGTGGAGGTAACGCTGGAAGCCGGCGGAGTGCGGATTATTGCCAGCGCCACCACCACGGCGCAGACCGGTGTCGAAATGGAGGCACTGACGGCCGCCGCGGTGGCGGCGCTGACGGTTTATGACATGACCAAGGCGCTCGACAAATCGATTGAAATTCAGGACCTGTATCTGCTGGAGAAAACCGGCGGCAAGAGCGGCGATTTTCACCGCGGCGATTTGGGCGCGGCGATTGTACGGCGGGGCGACGTTCCAACGCGGCGATTTTCCGGTGCCACATGACTAAGGCCGCGGTACTCACCATCAGCGATTCCGCCAGCGCAGGGACGCGCGCCGACCGCTCCGGCCCGGCCGTGCGTGAACGGCTGGAACAACTGGGCTGGAGCGTCCCGGTGGTGGAAGTGATTGCCGACGAGGCGGCCGAAATCAGCGCCCGTCTGGCCGCGCTGGCAGATGGTGGCCAGGTCGCCGCCATCTTCACCACCGGCGGCACCGGCGTGGCACCGCGCGATGTGACACCCGAAGCCACCCGCGCCATTCTGGACCGGGAAATACCGGGGCTGGGCGAACTCATGCGCGCCCGCGGCCGCGAATCCACACCGCTGGCGGTACTTTCCCGGTCGCTGGCCGGAACCCGCGGCCTTGTGTTGATCGTCAACCTTCCGGGCTCTCCGAAGGGTGCGCTACAGTCCCTGGATGCTATCATTGAATTGGTGCCACACGTGCTAGATCTGCTGAGAGGCCGGACTGAACACGCGCCTGCCTGACAGGATAGGTATGCATCGAATTCTCATCGCGAGCCTTCTCACCGGACTGCTGGCTGGGCAGCAGCAACCGCCTGCCCAGCGACCGCCTGCCCAAATACCGGCAGCGCAGCCAGAATCGGCGCAGGAACCATCCGCGGTCTTCAGGTCGGGGGTCAGCGAAGTGCAGGCTCCCGTCATGGTTTTCGACCGTGACGGACAGTACGTCAGCGGCTTGCAGCCCGAACAGTTCCACCTGTTCGACAACGGCAAGGAACAGAACATTCACGTGGACGTTTCTTACCTGCCGATCTCGCTGGTGATCTGCATTCAGGCCAATCAGCACGTGGAATCGCTGATGCCGGAAGTGCGGCGGATCGGGGTCATGATCGCGCCGGTAATCATCGGCGACCAGGGCGAAGCGGCGGTCATCGCGTACGATTCGCGGGTGCGCGTGCTGCAGCCCTTCACTAATGAGGCCGACAAGATCACGGAGTCGGTAAAGAAGCTGAACACCTACGGCGGCAGCACGTCCAACCGTATGGTGGACGCCATCGACGAAGGTACCCGCATGCTGAAAACGCGGCCCAAGGACCGCCGCCGCATCATTATGATGATCGGCGAGACGCGTGACCTGGGAAGCGAAACCCGCCTGCGCGAGGCCCTGCTCGACCTGCAGTTTGCCAATGTGATGTTTTACGGCGTGGACATGCCGCGCTTCGTGACCACGTTAGCGGCGCCGCAGCCGGTGGGCCGGACGGATAACCTGCCGCCGGCGATGCACCCGTTGCCCGGCGGCGTGGCATCCACTCCCACCTCGGTGCAGCAAACCTACGGAACCAACGGCGGACGCGCCGAGTTCATCCCCATGATGGTGGAGATTTTCAAGGACGTGAAGGCCATCTTCAAGGACAACCCGGTGGAAGCCTTCACCAAGGGAACCGGTGGCAGCGAGTTCAGTTTCTACAAGCAGCGGGGCTTGCAGGAAGCCGTCCAGAAGATCGGCGCCGAACTGCACAGCCAATACCTGGTGAGCTATACCCCCAATAACATGGACGAAGGCGGTTTCCACGAAATTCAGGTCGCGGTTTCCGGCGCCCCCGAAGTAAAGAAGACGCAAACCCGGCCTGGCTACTGGCTGTCTAACGTCCGGTAAGGCCGGCCTGTAGACCAGTCCGCGAATCACAGACCCAGCCGCTGCTTCAATTGTTCGTGAGTAATGCTCTCTCCGGGTTCGGCTTCGGCGGCCACTATGCGTGCGGCGGTTTCATCGTCCACATCTTCTTCGGAAGCATCCGCGAGAAGGGTCGGGAACTGGTCTGCGCTGAGTGGCGCAGGCGTTTCCAAAAGAGTGAGTAGAGCTTGGACTTGCCGCGGAGGCAAGCTGTCGATGATCTCATGCAGCCGATCCAACTCACTCATGATTGCTCTCTTTCGATTGTTAACGACTCTAGTATACCGGCTCGCAGAGTGACCGCCGGGTTCACCTGCACGGCCTGGCACGCACGAGGGATAATCGAGCCATGGAAGAACGCGAACGCGAACTAATGCGGCGTTGGGTCGCTACCTGGAGGGAGGCAGGCCCGGTGCTCGAAGCCATTCGGGGCCGGGAGATCCAGCAGGCCGACAATGTGGAGGTGTTGGCAATGCTGGAATGCGCCTTTAACCATGCGGTGCGGGAAATGCCGCCTCGGCCCTCCTCGGGATTGGTCGAGATGCAGGGGTGGTTCGCCAAACTCGACCGATGATCGATCTCTTTGAGACCGCCCGTCAGTTGCAAACGTTTTGCGATCAGCAAGGGTGGCGTTCCTGCTTCATCGGCGGTATCGCCGTCCAAAGGTGGGGCGAGCCGCGCGTCACTCTGGATGTTGACCTCACCCTGATGGCGGGTTTTGGTGTGGAAGACAGCTTCATTGACCCTCTTCTCGATTCCTATGCAGCCCGAATCGAGAATGCCAGGGAGTTTGCGATCCGCCATCGCGTGCTTCTGCTCAAGTCGCAGGGCGGTGTGGGGATTGACATTTCGCTCGGCGCGCTCCGGTTCGAAGAGAGCGTGGTCAGCCGCGCAACGTCGTTTTTCCTCGGGCCAGGCCTCGAGATCCGGACATGCTCGGCCGAGGACCTGGTTGTCCTGAAGCTGTTTGCGTCACGCCCTTTGGATGTCCACGATGCCGAAACTGTGGTGAGCCGGCATAAGAGCCAACTCGACTGGCGGTACATCGAGGAACAACTGCGTCCCCTCGCCGAAGTCAAGGAACAGCCGGAGATCATGCAGACACTGGTTCGCTTGCGCGGGCTATAAGTAGATATCGGACCGATGTGTGGACGATTTGACGGGTGTGCCGTCACTTATCAAACTATGAAAAAGACCTCAGGAACAATGCTATTCTGGTAAATTCTGGCAGCCAACGATATGAAGTCTCTCATCCGGCTGGTATTCCGAAATCCCACATATGCGCTTTCAGTCATCGCGGTCCTGGCCTTTGGCATCGGATCCAGCACAGTCATGTTCAGCGTGATGTACTCCGTGCTGTTCCAGCCACTTGGTTACCCCGAGCCGGACCGGCTCTACGAAGTATCCGGCGTGACGGCGGAGCATGGACCGACCCAGGTAGTGCCGGCTGTATTTCAGGCGATCCGCGAGCAAAATCGGACGTTGGAGTCTGCGGTATTACTGCGAACTCGCACCTTCAATACTACCGGGCCACAAGGTTCAGAGAGCGTCTTTGGTCTTGCCCTCGCCGGCGATGGATTGAGAGTGTTCGGGAGTTCCCCCATCGTGGGCCGTCTCTTTACACCGGGTGCGCCGGATCAAGTGGTCATTAGCTATAGCCTTTGGAAGCGGCGGTACAAAGGAGACCCGGGTGTAGTCGGCAGTGTGATCACGCTGAACGGAGAGAGCTATTCGATCGTCGGAATCACGCCTGCCGGATTTGAGACAAGGAATCGCATTTTCGAACTGTGGGTGCCTTGGCGATTCAATACGGAGGAGCTTGCCGATCACAGCGCTGGCGGTTTTGACATGCTCGTGCGCCGCCGGCCGGCGGTGGTGGAATCGGCTATGGTCGCGGACCTGGACAGATTGGGCAAACTCGCTGGCGGCCGCCTTTCCGATGATCTACGGGGCTGGAGCCCCACTGTGACGCGGCTCAAAGATGCTGTCGTAGGGCAATATCGACGGATTCTCTGGGTTCTCCTCGGAGCCGTATGCTCGGTCCTGGCGATTGCATGTTTTAACGTCGGCGGGCTCATGATCGCTCGTGGTACTGAGCGAGCCAGAGATACGGCGCTCAGAATCGCACTAGGGGCCTCCCGCTGGGAAATCGTTCGGTACCTGCTGGCGGAGAGTGTTCTGCTGGCCATGTCTGGAGCGGCTGTAGGTTTGCTGCTCGCGTGGCTTGGCGTGCGTGCAATCGCTGCATTTCCTCAAACCATCACGGTCTTGCCGCGGCTTTCCCAGTCCAGCATTAATGGCTGGGTTTTCTGTTTCAATGTGACGGCGGGTTTGGTTGCCGGAATTGCGTTTGGTCTCGTGCCGGCCTGGCGGTTGTCCCGGGTAGAATTGGCTGACACGCTCAAGCGGGCGTCGCGTGGGCTAGCCGGAGATCGGAGGATCTTGGCTATAAGACGGATGGCCGTCATCGTTCAGGTTGCCCTTTGTGTGATATTGGTCGCCGGCTCCGGTCTGCTGATACGTAGCTTTGTGAACCTGTTGCGCACTGACCCCGGCTTTGTGGCGGAGGGTGTAATTACCATCTGGATACCCAGCGTGCGCGAACAGGCGGGAGAGTCTCTATCTGCCCACTATCATGCCGTTCTGAATGAAGTACGGGAGGTACCGTTTGTCCGGGCTGCCGCCTTAACAACAGTGCTTCCATTGGGGCCGGTCGAGGCTACCACGACCGTGGCGCCCGAGAGCGATCATATTGAGAGGAACTCGGCTCAACCGGTCCAGTATCGGGCCGTGAGTCCAAGTTACTTCAGTGTCATGGGAATATCGCTCTTGCGCGGGCGAGACTTCAATGACGGAGACACGGCAAGCGCGCCGGGAGTGGCAATCCTGAACGATGTTGCCGCCAGGAGATATTGGCCCGGAGAAGACCCTATCGGAAAGCGCCTGGCGACGGGATTTACGGATGGCAGGCCCGAATGGACGGTGGTAATCGGTGTAGTTGGTGGAGTCCGCCAGTCGAACCTGGCGACTGAACCAAGGGAAGAGTTATACCGGCCCTACACGCAGGACTTCTTCGCTGAGCACGGCACAATGCTGGCTGTTAAGACGCAAGGCGACCCGCGCCTGGCGGTTCCCTCGCTTCGAGCGGTGTTGCGGGCTGAAGCGATCAACCACTCTGTGGCCGATATGCAATTGATGACCGAAAAACTTGCTCAATCAGTCGCACGGCCGCGCTTCTATATGATCTTGTTCAGCTCCTTTGCCCTGATCGCTCTCGTCGTGGCGACTGTGGGCGTTTATGGGGTGATCGCGTATGGAGTACAGCGCCGGCTGCGTGAGTTCGGATTGCGGATGGCGCTGGGCGCGCAGCGCCGGGACGTGCTTCTCATGGTGCTGAGGCAGGGCGTTACAGATGTACTGATCGGCGTGCTCGCAGGTATGGCCGGCGCGCTGGAATTGACGCAGCTTTTGGCGTCTCAGCTTTACGGAGTTCGGCACAACGATCCGGTAGCGCTCGTGATGGCATGTGTATTACTGCTCATTGCGGGCTTGGGCGCCTCCATCGGCCCTGCGTTCCGTGCTACACGCCTGCACCCCACAGAGGCGTTGCGGCAGGACTGACCATCACTAAAGCCGCGCACATTATTTGGCACAGCGCCCTGCCCCTCAGAAACACGTAGAGCGTACCACTTCCGCAGCACGCTCACCCTCTGAACTCCACCGACCTGGCGAACTTCACGGCCGGGTTCTCGCGCAATTGCGCCAGCACAGTCTCCGGCACCAGTTCGTCGGTGGAGACCAGAGCCACGGCCTCCAGCGGTTCGCCGGGTGCGGTGGCGGAGTCGCGGCGGCCTAGCGAGAAGTTGGCGATGTTGATCCGGTTGGCTCCCAGCACCGTGCCGACGTGGCCGATCACGCCCGGCACGTCGTGGTTGCGCATGTAAATCACAAAACCCGAAAGCGCGGCTTCGCAGAGGATGCCATCCACCTGGATCAGCCGCGGTTTGCCCAACAGCACCGCGCCTTCCACCGCGGTGACGCCCTTGTCCGTTTCCACTTCCAGCCGGACGGAATCGGTGAGGCCGGCGCGCTGGTCGTGCTGCTCGCCGACGCTCCAGCCGCGCTGTTCGGCGATCTGGTGGGCGTTGATCAGGTTCGCCTTGCCCGATGTGGAGCGGTTCAGCACGCCGGCCAGACCGGCGTTGCGCAGCAGGCTGGTGTTGCCATCGGCGATTCTTCCGAAGTAGTGCAGCCGCACCGTGCGCGGATTGCCGGAGAGAATGTGCGCCGCGAAATTGCCCAGGCGCCCGGCCAGCGTGGCGTACGGGCTGAGCGCGCGGTATTGGTCCGGGGACAAGGCGGGCATATTCACCGCGTTGATGGCCAGCCCGTTTTTCAGATACTCGACCACCTGTTCGGCGATGCGGACGCCGACGATCTCCTGCGCCTCCTCGGTAGAGCCGCCGATGTGCGGGGTCAGAAAGACATTCTCGAGGCCGGCCAGCGGCCAACCTGCCGGTAGTGGTTCCACCTGGAAAACATCGAGCGCGGCGCCCGCCACTTTGCCGCTCTGGACGGCTTCACGCAGGGCGTCTTCCTCCACTAATTCGCCGCGGGCGCAGTTGACGATGCGCACGCCGGTCTTCATCTGGCGGAAGGCGGCGCCGGACAGCATGCCCTGCGTTTCGGGGGTGGCCGCGACGTGCAGCGTGATGATGTCACTCTCGGCGTAGAGCTTGGGCAGGCTGACCAATTCCGCGCCCGCGTCGGCGGCGATTTTCGCGGTGACGTACGGGTCGTACGCCAGAATTCGCATTTCGAAGGCGCGCGCCCGCCGTACCACTTCGCGGCCGATACTGCCCAGCCCAACCACGCCGAGCGTTTTGCCGCGCAGCTCGCTGCCCATGAACTTCTTCTTTTCCCACTTGCCGGCGCGCGTGGAAGCGTTGGCCTGCGGAATATGGCGGGCCATCGCCAGCATCAGGGCCAGGGTGTGCTCGGCCACCGAAATGGCATTGCCGCCCGGCGTGTTCATCACCAGCACGCCGGCCGCGGTGGCGGCGTCGAGATCGACGTTGTCCACGCCCACGCCGGCGCGGCCGATCACGCGCAATTTGGGGGCTTTTTCCAGCACGGACTGGTCCACCTGGACGGCGGACCGCACCAGCAGCGCATCGGCCGCGGCCAGGTGCTGCAAGTACTCCTTTGGATTGGAAACGATGGTATTCCAGCCCGGCTGCGACTGCAACAGCTCAATACCGGCCGGTGCGAGAGGTTCGGCTATGAGGATATTCATAGGACTCGTTCAGACGTTCCGCTCGCGGCAGGCGGATTAGCAATCCGCCGCAGGTTCACAACCTGCCCCACAATACACTTCCTGCGCCGCGGCCACGCCGCTGCCGTACTCCACGGCGTGCCCGTTGGCGTTCAGAATGATCTCCAGGCACGCGATCATGGCGAATAGATCCGCGAAATCGAAATAGCCCAGATGAGCAATACGGAAAATCTGCCCCTTCATGGAACCCTGGCCATTGGCGATGATAGAGCCGAAGCGGCTGCGGAATTCCTTGACGATGACGCCGGAATCCAGGCCGGGCGGCGCTTTGATCGAAGTCACCGAAGCGCCGGGCGAGGATGCCGCGAACAATTCCAGACGCAGAGTTTTGGCTGCGGCCCGCGTTGCCTGCGCCAGCATCTGCGCGTTGGCTATCAGGTTAGCCATGCCGATCTGTTTGACGTACTTCAGCGCTTCGGCCAGCGCCAGAATCAGCGCGGTGGCCGGCGTCCAACTGGATTCGCCGGCATCGCCGCTCTTCTTTTCCTTCTTCAGGTTGAAGTAGTAGTGCGGCAGCGTCCCGGTTTCGCCAAGCTTCCAGGCCTTCTGGCTGATCGACAGAAAGGCCAGCCCCGGCGGGATCATGAAGGCCTTCTGCGAACCGCCGATCACCACGTCCAGGCCCCAGCCATCGATATCGAGCGGCATGGTGCCCAGACCGGTGATGGCGTCCACGATGAGAATGGCGCCGGTTTTGGCGACCGTACGGCCCATGGCTTCCACGTTGTGGGCGGCGCCGGTGGAGGTTTCCGAGGCCTGCACGAACACGCCCCTGGTGGCCGGTTCGGCGGCGAGCGCGGACGCAACCTGCTCCGGAGTCACCACGCAGCCGTAGGGCACGGTGATCACGTTGGCATCCAATCCATAGGCCTTGGCGATGTCGGCCCAGCGCTCGCCGAATTTTCCGGCGCAGCAGACGATTACCTTGTCGCCCTTGGAAAACAGGTTGGAGACGGCGGCATCCATGGCCCCGGTTCCGGAGGCCGCAAACATCAGGACGTCGCCCGATGTTGCCATGACTTCTTTCAGGTCGGCCAGGCACGAACGGTAGGCCTTGCGGAAGTCCTCGGTGCGGTGGTGCATGTCCGACGCCATCATGGCGTGGAGGGCCGGAGGATAGAGAGGGGTCGGGCCGGGCGTTAATAAACGTTGTTTTTTGATGTACATCGTGAGGGCTAGTCCTCTAGAATAGCAGACATCATGCCCCTTATCGATCAGGTGCAACTGGAGATGGTTGCGGCCATGAAAAGCAAGAGCGAAGCCCGCCTGAGCGCGCTTCGAATGCTCAAGGCCGCTCTCATGAAGCAGAAAGTGGATTCGCCCAAGCCGATGGACGAAGCCGCGGAAGTTCAGGTGTTGAAGGTGCTGATCAAACAGCGCATCGACGCGGCGGAGATGTTTCGTAAGGCCGGCCGCACCGAACAGGCGGAGAAGGAAGAAGCCGAGCGAACGCTGCTGGAAGGTTACCTGCCGGCGGGGGCGAGCGAGGAAGAAGTGGACGCCGCCATCGCCGAAGCATTGGCTGAAACCGGCGCTACTTCCATCAAGCAAATGGGTGCGGTGATGAAAGCGGCGCAGGCCAGGCTGAAAGGAAAAACCGTGGACGGAAAAATGATCAGCGATAAGGTGAGGGCGCGCCTCTCATGAGCGCCCCCATCAATCCGGCAAGAACGGATCCGGGAAGACCGGGGGTCCGCCGCAACCAGCCGTTCGTGCCGGAAAACATGAAGATGCAGGAGTTCACCTGGCGCGCCATTGTGCTGGGCCTGGTGATGTGCGTGGTGCTGGGGGCGGCGAATGCGTACCTGGGGCTGCGCGCGGGCCAGACGATTGCCGCGACCTATCCGGCGGCGGTGATCGGCATGGCCGTGCTGCGCGTGTTCAAGGGCTCGATTCTGGAAGAGAACATCGCGCGCACCGCGGGTTCGATCGGTGAATCGGTGGCGGCGGGCGCCGTGTTTACGCTGCCGGCGTTCTTCATTGCGCACGTGTGGACGGCGCCGGTGATTCCCAAGGGCCTGGGCTTCTGGGCGAGCATGTGGGCGCTGGCCGTGGACCCGGCGTACTTTAAATCCACCTCACTGATGATGGTGGGCGCGGTGCTGGGGGTGTTGTTCGTATCGTTGATTCGCCGCGTGATGGTGGAAGACCCGGAGCTGCCGTTCCCCGAATCGGTGGCGGCCTCCGAAATCCACAAGGCCGGACAGGCCGGGTCGCGGGCGGCCAAGTATCTGTTCTACAACATCGGCTTCGGCGCAGCCGTGTATCTGGCTGGGGTTTTCAACCTTTTCGCGCCGGACCGCGACTTCTTTTTCCGGGTGGGGCAGTTGGGGACGAGCACGCTGCGGCTGGGGCCGATCGGCAGCACGCAGGTGCTGACCGCGGGTGGTGTTTCGTCGTGCGCCGCGCCCACGGTGAGCCCGGCGTTTATCGGCGTGGGGTACATCATCGGGCCGGAACTGGCGGTGCTCAACTTTTCGGGCTCGGTGGTGGCATGGGGGCTGCTGATTCCGCTGCTGATTTGCTTCATGGGCCCGCAGTTGCAGACGTATCTGCCCGCGGGCGCCAGGGACGAAGACTGGCTGGCGCTGGCCAATGCGGTGTGGCGCTACATCATCCGGCCAGTGGCGGTGGGCAGCATGATGGTGGGCACGTGTTACACGCTTTTCCGCATGCGCAAGAACCTGATCGCCGGGCTGGGCAAGGCTTTCGCCGAGTTGAGGGGCGGCGCGCCGGCCGCGGAATCGGTGAGCCGCACGGAACGCTACATGAGCTCCAAGACCGTGTTCGCATTGATCGGCTGCACGTTCCTGGTGATGTGCGTGCTGTACATTTATCTTTCGGGCCTGGTCAGCGGCGGCATTGCGGCGGCGCTGGTGATGCTGATTGTGGGCTTCTTCTTCGCCACGGTTTCCGGGTATCTGGTGGGGGTGATCGGGTCGTCGAACAACCCGATTTCGGGACTGACGCTTTCCACGCTGGTGATCGCCGCGCTGCTGATGGTCTCGATGGGCGTTTCGGGCGCGTCGGGCGTGGTGGCGGTGCTGGGGGTGGCGGCGGTGGTTTGTGTGTCGTCGGCGGTGGCGGGCGAACTGCTGCAGGACTTCAAGGTGGGGTACATTCTGGGCGGCACGCCGCGCAGCATTCAGATCGCGGAGTTGATCGCGGTGGTGTTGGCCAGCCTGGTGATGTATTTCCCGTTGATGATTCTTTATCAGGGCAACATCAACCGGGGCGGCACCGGTTTCGGCGATAAGGCGCTTTCGGCGCCGCAGGCCGGGCTGATGGCCTCGCTGGCGCAGGGCATCGTGGGCGGCGACATGGCGTGGCCGCTGGTGGTGACGGGCATCCTGCTGGGCGTTGCGATGATCATGTTCAAGGTGAAGAGCCCGATGCTGGTGGCGATCGGGATGTATCTTCCGATTTCGATCACGTCGGCAATTTTCATCGGGGGCGTGGTTCGCTGGATCACCGATTCGGCCGCGCGCCGCGCCCGGTTCAACGAACCGCAGCGGGCGCGAACGGAGAATGTGGGGGTGCTGGTGGCTTCCGGCCTGATTGCGGGCGAGGCGCTGGCGGGCCTGGTGAAGGCGGTCTACGATTTCCAGGACAAGGCGCTGCCTTCGGCGTTCAAGGAGCCGTCGTACCTGGTGGGCGTGGGGGTGATGGCGCTGATCGCGCTGGCGCTGATCCGCATTCCGCTGGCCAACGCGGGCGACCCGAACGAACCGGCGCCACCGGCGGCCATCATGTAGCCAACCCGCCACTAAATCTTCATAACCCGCGCCGCATTCAGCGACAGCATCTTGCGCACCGCCGCATCATCTGGCGCCAGCCGGCGGATGGCCGCCAACTGCTGCGAACCGGAGCACGTTTGCCCCGCGCCATCGTGATCGCTGCAGTCGCTTCCGTAGATCAACCGATCCTGGTGCCGTTTGAGAAACTCGCGCGCGTGATCCTCGTCGCGCAGCAGCGCGTTGAGACCCGACCCGGCCGAAAGGTCTCCGTAAACGTTGGGATAATCCGTCAGCAGCCGGTCCGTAATGCCGCCGCCCGTCACTGGCCCTTTCGGGTACATCACCGCCTGCTGGTGGTTCTTATCGATATTGCCCCACCACGTCTGGGCGTGGCCGATGAAATTGACCTTGGGAAACTTCTCGAGCATCTTATGAAACCGCTCGAAGCCGAGATTGTAGGTCTCGTGCTGGAAGTGCATCAGCACCGGCACCCCATGGTGCGCCGCGATACTGGCTACCAGTTGCATGCTCTTGGAGTCGCACTCCACGTGGAATTTCTGCTCGCCAATCCCGATGGCGCCGGCCTTGAGAAACTTCTCCAGCACCTTCCTGGTTTCCGGGATGTCGGGGAGTTCGTTGGCGAAGAACTTGTACTCCCCGGGAAGACGCCGGCTGATCGCCACCACGGTGTCATTGCCACCCGCGCCGGCCGCGAGGCCCCCTGTCGACCCCGCCGGCAGCAGCACCGATTTCGCAATCCCCATGGTGCGCTGATGCGCAATCAATTGTTCGTCCGTCCGGCCGCTATAATTCGTGTGCTGGTGGATGTCGATAACGGGCTCGGCTGCCCGCGCCAGCCCAGCGCCGGCCAACGCCACAAACGTGCGCCGTGAAAGTGTCTGCTCCCCTTGCATTCCCGCAAGAATATCATGCGATAGATTCCGTGGGGGCGCCGCTCCACTTCTTCCCGGCCTGCCCTGCCGCCTGTCTGTTGGTCTTGATCTCTCACGCGGATTAGCAAAGAAGAAGCCAAAGCGGTGGGAATCTCCATCGCGGAATTGGTTCGCCGCGCCGTCCGGCAATCGCTGCCGGTACGGGCCACGCGCCGTGGATGCGCTACGCCGGCTTCAGTGTAGCGCCGGAAACCCGACGCTCTGTGCCCCTTTGCCGGACAGAGCCGAGAGGGCGTAGGCTTGACCGACGGCCGGCTGAAACTCCGGTTCGACTCCTTCATTTAACGGCACACTGGCGTACTACTTTCCCGATATTCCGCCGGCGTAAGGGTTACCAGGGCCATATGCGGGAGAATCATCTCCTCAATGATTTTCCATGCCTCGCTGGGGTAGAGTGGCGGTTTGAAGGGGGTTCGAGTCAGAACCGAGTAAACCTCGGTCAGGCTACGGGCGCTGATATATATCCGCGATGCTTGCGGCTGACCAATTCTTCGAGAACGGCTAAAGCCGGGGCGTCGTGCGGATGCTGCGCCACCGCCGCCGGCACTAACACCGAGGTGTCAAAATGCCAGTTCAAAGGCCCCATGCCTTGCGCATCCGTTCTTCCCGATCTTCATCGATGGCCTTGAGGATGTCATAGCCCGGGGGACGCTCGCCGGTGTGCACCCAAAAGCTCCCTTTCTTGACCAGGGAAGGTCGCCGGCCGGCGGGCCGGAGCACAACCCCATCCGCGGTTTCTTGGATTTCGAGGTGGCTCCCGGCGTGTAGACCAAGCCGGTCCCGCACGGGCTTGGGGAGAATCACCCGCCCCGCTTTGTCTATCTTGAGCGTTATACCACTACACAATGGCACATGGCATTAGTTCTGGCGAGAAGGATTGATTCGGGCGCAATTGAGCCGATTCGAGCGGGTTCGGGTATCCACACGCGCGCACGCCGGGCCTGCGGCTTGCGTGCTAACATGACGGCTGCGGACCCGATGGCCCGGTCTCTCTGTGCTGCTGATCGCCCCTGTGCCGTTCATAGCCTCTCTGTCGTTCATAACCCCTGTGCCATTCATAACCTGGATAGTTCTCACGACGTGTTGGTGCGCCTGGGCCTACCCGTTCATCTTCCGGGCTCCGCACAATCAGAAACGCCCTTCCATCACACTGACCGCGCCCACCCGCGCTGGTCTGCTTCTGGAATCGCTCGCCATCTTCATCGCCTTCGCCTGCCGCCCGGCTTCAGCCGAGCCGCCCGGCGCCCTACGTCTGGTGGCGTGCGTGCTCCTAGGCGCCACCGCCGGAATCCTCTCGTGGACCTCGGTCACACACCTCGGCCGCCAGTTCCGCGTCAACGCCGGCCTCTACGAAGACCACCAGTTGGTTCGCACCGGCCCCTACGCCATCGTGCGCCATCCCATCTATTCTTCGCTCTTCGCCATTCTGTTGAGCACGATTTGCGTGCTGACACGGTGGAATTGGGCGATAGGCTCGATTGCCCTGTTCGTGGCCGGTACGGAAATCCGGGTCCACGCCGAAGACCGCCTGCTGGCCTCGCGCTTCGGCGAAGCATTCGCCAGCTACCAAAGCCAGGTTCCGGCTTACGTGCCGTTCCTGAGATAGTGTTGCCCTCTCCGCCGCGGACAGCCGGACTGATTGCTCTCTTCTGGATCGCTACGAGTGCGGCGCGCTCCTTGGCCCGATCGCCTGCGTCGCGTACAAGCAATCTGGGAACTCTATGGAATAATATGACATGCTCAAATCCTGGCCCCTGCTGTGCTTAGCGGCGGGCGGCCTCGTTGGTCAGACCCTACCGCCGGACAGCGAAAAACAGCTCGCCCGCGACATTTACAAACAATTGATTGAAATCCGGTCGGGCTACACAACGGGCGCCACCACTCCGGCCGCGGAGGCGATGGCCGCCCGGTTGAGGGCCGGGGGCTTCCCGGAGTCCGAGATTTTTGTGGGCGGCCCTATCCCGACGAAAGCCAACCTGGTGGTGCGATACCGCGGCACCGGAGTGCGAAAGCCAATCCTGTTGCTGGCGCACACCGACGTGGTGGAAGCCAAACGGGAAGACTGGAGCATGGATCCATATCAGTTGATTGAACGGGACGGCTATTTCTATGGCCGCGGCACCGGTGACGACAAGGCTCAGGCTGCGGTATGGATCGCCATCCTGATTCGCTACCAACGGGAAGGATTCAAGCCCGACCGCGACATCATCGTGGCGCTCACCGCCGATGAAGAAGGCGGCGGCCCTTACAACGGCGTCCAGTGGCTCCTCAAAAACCACCGGGAGCTCATCGAGGCGGAGTTCTGTCTGAATGAGGGCGGCTGGGGCGAAATAGCCGGCGGCCGGAAGGTCTCCAACGACGTGCAAGTGAGCGAGAAGTACGTCATCAATTTCCGTTTGGAAGTCCACAATAAGGGCGGTCACAGTTCGGTGCCTGTACCCGACAATGCCGTCTATCACCTGGCAGCGGCTCTTGACAAACTGTCGAAGGCCGCCTTCCCGCTGAAGACCAACGAGGTGACACGCGCCTATTTTCAGGCCATCGCCAAAATTGAAACAGGCCAACTCAAGAGCGATCTGGCCAAAGTGGCGGAAGGCTCGCCCGATGCCATGGAGCGCGTCGCGCACGCCTCTCCGGTGTGGAACGCCACTTTGCGCACCACCTGCGTGGCCACGCAGATTGAAGGCGGGCACGCCAAGAATGCGCTGCCGCAATTAGCCGCTGCCAATGTGAACTGCCGTGTGTTGTCCGAGGACTCCACGGAATATGTGCAGAGCACTCTGCAAAAGATCATAGCGGATGAGCAGGTCCACGTCACGATCGATGGCGAGGTGATGAAGGGGCCGCCCTCGCCGATGCGTGAGGACTTGTTCAAAGCCGCCAGCCGTCTTACGGACACCATGTGGCCCGGTGTGCCCGCCGTTCCCATCATGGTTATGGGCGCGACGGATGGTTTGTATCTTCGGGCCAATGGAATTCCCACTTACGGCATCCAGGGCTTCTTCATGGACAGGGACGACATCCGTTTCCACGGACGCGATGAGCGGATGCTGGTGAGCTCTTTCTACGAAGGCCAGGCTTTCCTATATGAGCTGGTCAAGGCTCTGGCCAGGTAATCGTGCAGAGGTGCCACGGCCGAATACTCTAGGCCCCCGTGAGCCCGCGCAGCAGCCGCACGCCTTCGCCGATGTCCCGCAAACGCGCCGCCTGATCCTCCGTCTCCCGTTCCACGTTCAGCGTCCCCTGGTACCCAACCTCTTCGAGCGCCCGCACAAACTGCGCCATCCCCACCGACCCCTGTCCTAAAGGCCGCTCCTTCCCCAGCGCCCCCGCCACGTCCTTCGGCGGCCAGTCACCGTCCTTGGCGTGTACCGAAATCACCAGCGGCGCCAACTCGCGCAAGGCCCCGATGGGCTCACCCGACCCGTACAGAATCAGGTTCGCCGGGTCGAAATTGATCCGCAGGTTCGGCCGGTCCACATCGCGGATGAACGCCAGCAACACCTGGGCGCGCTCCTGGCCGGTCTCCAGCGCAAACGTCTGCTCGTGCGCCGCGGCATGGTCGCACACCCTCCTCACCAGGCCGCGCACCGCCACGTAATCGGCATCGGCATGGTCCTCCGGCACGAAGCCTACGTGGCAGGCGATGCTGCCCACGCCCAACCGCGCCGCGAAATCGCTTACCTGGCAGGTTCGCTGCTCGCGCGCCGCGCGCGTGGCCGCGGGAATGAATCCCACGGTTCGCTGGACGGTTGGGATGTCCGCATAATCCTCGCCTTCATAGGTCGCAAAGACCGTCACGATCGTAAACTCTTCGCGTTCCAGTTCCGCTTTCCAGCCTGCTGCCGCGGCCTCGGTCAACACCATGGTGCCCGGTATCGCCAATTGCCCGCTGCGCACTCCCAGGGAACGGATCTCGCTCACACTGTCGCGTTCCGCCCAAAACATCACGCCTGCTTCCAAACGATTCAAATTTGGCCGATTTAGAATTGGCATTTCATCTTCTCCCCATTCCTGGTCCTCGCCTCCAGCATCAGTAGCATGAGTCTCACCGCGTTCGCGGATTCCCGCGGCGGGCAGCGCTCCGGCTGCCGTCCGGCCGAACAGCACGCCACAAAATAGGCGATCTCGCCCGCGTAGCCATCGCCCGCGTACTCAGCGCCTCCGCTCAGCGCCAGAGCCTGCTCGCTGCCATCGCCGCCGAACAATGTGGGCGCGCGCCCGGCCGAACTGTACTCCGCCGTTCCGCCGTCCAGGGTTACGCTGTATTCCATGGAAAACGGAAACGCGCCCGCATGGTGCCAGCCGCCGGTCACCGTCACCACCGCGCCGCTGCCGTAAAACAGTTGCGCCTGCAGCGTGTCGATCCCGCGACCCGCGTCCGTGTACCCCGTCGCCGCCACCCATTCCGGTCCGCCGAAAAGATGCAGGCACATGTCCACGTCGTGAATCAGCAGGTCGAAGACGCCGCCCCCGCTCCTCGCCGCGTCCTTCAGCCATCCGCCCCACCCCGGGGCCGCGCATCGCCGGCGGAAGGCCGCGCTCCGCAGCGCGCCCAAATCCGGCCGCTTAACGGCTTCCTCCAACCCCAGGTATTCCGGAAAAAATCGCAGCACCTGGGCCGTCATCAGCACGCGGCCCTGCTTTTCCGCCTCCACAATCATGCGGTCGGCAGAGGCCCCATTGAGCGCCATCGGTTTCTCCACCAGCACGTGCTTGCCCGCGCGCAGCGCCGCCGCCGTAACCGCCTCGTGCAAGTCCGTAGGCAGGCACAAGTCCACCGCCTCAATCTCCGGGTCCGCCAGCAGCGCGTCCATTTCGCGGTATTTCCGCACCTCCCGAAAGTCCAACTGCTCGCCCGCGCCGCCCAGGTTCCCCTTCACGGCGCTCAGGTCGCCCGCCAACTTGCGCTCGTCGTGGCTGCACACCGCCGCCAGTTCGGCGCCCGGCACCTTACCCAACGCCTTCAGGTGGGTGCTCCCCATGAACCCAAGCCCAACCACCGCCAGTTTCATCGCTTGATCTTAACAGGATCGAGCCTTGACAGAGATAGGCCAAATCCCGCGTCTGTCGCCATTTCGTTTTTGCCGCCGGTGGCAGTTCGGCGCTCTTGGTGAACGGGCGGCTCGTCACTCGTTCCTAAAGCCTACCTGATTAAAAGAACTGTCCATTTCCGCCTAACCAAACCAGAAACTTCATCGTCCTATAATCAGAGCGCCTATGGGAACCGAGAAACCGAAGGCCGACCTTTTGCCTGGCACGCTAGACATGCTCGTTCTCAAGATATTGATGATGGGCCATTTGCATGGGTATGCGATCGCGCAACTGATTCAGCAATTGTCCGACGATCTGCTGCGCGTCGAAGAAGGCTCTCTTTACCCGGCTCTCCAGCGGCTTGAGCTGAATGGCTGGATCGAGGGCGAGTGGGGCCTCTCGGCCAACAACCGGCGCGCTCGCTTCTATAAGCTGACTCCCGACGGCCGCAAACACCTCGCCGGGGAGTCGGCCCGTTACCGCCAGGTCACCGGCGCGGTGGCCCGCATCATGGGGTTTACTTAGTCAAACGGAGAAATGCATGCGAGCGGGTTCACGCTGGAAGCGTCTTCGACGCCGTTTACGGTATTGGCTGGATCACAGTGAAAGGCAGCGCCTGCTGTGGGAAGAGATGGAATTCCATATCGAGTCCATGACTCAGGAGTTGGCCGCGCAAGGCATGTCCGGGCCGGACGCTCGTGCCGCGGCTCACAGAAAGTTTGGCAATATGACACAAAAATCGGAAGAGGCTCGCTCCACCTGGATCGCGCGCTGGATGGGCGACCTGACGCAGGATTTACGCCACTCGTTGCGCGGCATGCGGCGCGATGCTGGATTTACGGCGTTTACGATTCTCATCGCCGGCCTTGGCATCGGAGCCAGTTCCACGGTCTTCAGCGTGGTCAATGCGCTGCTGCTGCGCCCGCTCCCGTTTCACGATCCAGGACGGCTGGTATTTATTACTAACGGCAACGAATTCACGTCCACCCAAACCGAACACTATTCGGACCTCCAGGATTTGAACCGATCGTTTTCCGATCTGGCGGGTTGGGGCGACTACGGGGTAGGCGACAGGGAATTGACGGGAACTGGTGAGCCGGAGCGTCTCACGAGCGTTCCCGTGACCGAGAACTTCTTCGCGGTGCTCGGTGTGCAGCCTGCGATCGGAAGATCGTTCACCACCGAGGAGTGCCAGGGGAAGTATTCCGCTCCGCCGGCCATGCTCCTGAGTTACCGCTTTTGGCGATCGCGCTTTGCTTCAGACCCCAATGTGGTGGGCCGGACGCTGACTTTGAACAATCGGCCGGTGACCGTGGCGGGCGTGCTGCCCGCATCCTTTGATTTCGGGAGCGTCTTTGCTCCGGGCACGGCGATCGATATCTTTGTTCCCTGGCCGCTGGATGACAAAACAAAACCCAGTGGAAACACGACGAGGATCGTCGGAAGGCTGAAACCCGGCGCGACCGTGCAGGGCGCGCAGGCTGAGTTCACGTTACTGGGGAAACAACTGGAGAGCCAGCATCCGGAACGGAATGATATCGGTCCGCTGCTGGTCCCGTTGGCACAACGCGTCAGCGGAGGAGTGAGACCGGCTCTGTTCGTGCTGGCCTGCGCGGTGGGTGTAGTGATGTTGATTGTGTGCGCGAATCTTTCGAGTCTGCAATTGGCGAGGTTAGGCACGCGGCAAAAGGAAATGGCGCTGCGGGCCGCGCTAGGAGCCGGACGTTTCCGGCTGCTACGGCAGATGCTTACGGAGAGCGTGGCGCTCTCGTGTTGCGGTGCGATGTTGGGACTGGTCCTGGCAGTGGCCGGAACGCGTGAGATGGCGCATCTCCAGGCATTCAACCTTCCCTTGCTCGCAAGCATTCGGATCGATGGCAGCGTGCTCCTTTTCACCTTGCTGGCGGCGGTCGGTTCCGGCGTGCTCTTTGGCCTGCTGCCGGCGTTTCGGGGCACGGCGCTGTCTCTGCGGGAAGGGCTGCAAGATGGCGGGCGCGGATCGAGCGGCGGAAAGCGGCACGCCTGGGTCCGCGATGGGCTGGTGGTTTGCGAAGTCGCCTTCGCCTGTACATTGCTGGTCGGCGCGGGGCTGCTGATTCGAAGCTTTCTCCGCGTCCTCGACGTGAATCCGGGATTTCAACCGGAGCGAGCCGCCGCGCTGCGGATTGACCCGAGTTTCCGGATCTCCAGTTTCGCGCGGCAAAACTCTTTTATCGACGATGTGCTGTACGGCGCCCGCTCTGTCCCTGGCATTGCAGCGGCCGGGATTACCGACGTCCTGCCACTGCGCGACGACCGGGGCTGGGCCGTCTCCGCTGTAGGACAGGTCTACGACAAGGGCCACCAACTAGAGGCATTCATTCGCGTTGTGAGCGACGGGTATTTCGAGGCGGCAGGAATTCCGCTGCGGTCGGGTCGATAATTCACGGAGAGGGATCGCGCGTCCAGCGACCGCGTCGTGGTGATCAATCAGAAGCTGGCCCGGACGTTGTGGCCGGGCCAGAACCCACTAGGTCAAGCGATTGCCACGAACGGGGGGCGGCGGGTCGAGGGCGTAGTCGTCGGCGTGGTCGCCGACGTCCGTCACGAAGCTCTGGAAAAGGCGGGCGGGCCGGAAATGTATCTGCCGATGCGGCAAACCGCGGACTACGCGGCCATGCAACTGGTGGTGCGAACCGCGCTTCCACCGGACAGTCTGGCAGCAGGGATTCGAACGGCTCTCCGGCCGATCGACCCCAATCTGCCGGTCCGCGAGTTTGTGACGTTCCAGGATCTGGTCGACAGAGCGGTTTCACCGCGGCGGTTCCTGGTGCTGTTGCTTGGCGGATTCGCGGCTTTCGCCTTAATACTCGCTTCCCTGGGGATCTACGCTGTGATTTCGTATTCGATCAATCAACGGGTGCAGGAAATCGGAATTCGGATGGCACTGGGAGCGTCCGCCACCGACCTGCAACGCCGCATTGTGCTCCGGACGCTTGGATTGGCCGCTTTAGGTCTCGCGTTGGGAATGGCAGGGTCGCGAGTCTTGTCGGGCGCCGTGGGCAGCCTGTTGTTTGGGATAACGACCGGCGACCCGGTGACATTTATCGAGGTGGGAGCGCTTCTTATCGCGGTTGCGGCCATCGCCGGGTATATTCCCGCGTGGAAAGCATCCAGGATCGATCCGATGGTTGCACTGCGGTCGAATTAAGGGAAACAAATGAGCGCGCACTGCCAGCATGAGCCGTTCCGGCGCTGCCGGTATACTGGATAGATGTGTGGAATCGTTGGCTATATTGGAAATCATAAAGCCGTTCCAATCATTCTGGAAGGTTTGAAGCGGCTGGAATATCGGGGATACGATTCGGCCGGTCTGGCGGTTCAATCCGCCGACGGTCAGCTCGAAGTGCGGCGCGCCCAGGGCAAACTGCGCAATCTGGAGGAGGCCATCCGCATGAACCCGGTGGATGGCACGTTCGGAATCGGCCACACGCGTTGGGCGACGCACGGACGCCCCACCGAGGAAAACGCTCACCCGCACCGCGATTGTCAGGGCGATGTGGTGGTGGTGCACAACGGGATTGTTGAAAACTACCTGGTGCTTAAGGCGCTGCTGCTCACCGAGGGTCATATCTTCAAGACCGAGACCGACACCGAGGTCATTGCACACCTGGTGGAGAAATACTTCACCGGCAATCTTGAGGAAGCCGTCCGCGCGGCGGTCAAAGAGTTGACCGGCGTGTTCGCCATGGCTGTGATTTCGCGGTCCGATCCCTACAAAATCGTCGCCGCCCGTTCCGGCCCGCCGGTGGTGGTGGGCATCGGCGACGGCGAGTATTTCATCGCGTCCGACGTGCCCGCCATCCTCACCCATACGCAAGATATGTTTTTCCTGGCCGACGGCGACATGGCTATCCTGACGCCTGGCGGCGTGCGGATCACCGACTTCGACGGCCGGTCGGTAACCCGCCAGGTGCAGCGCATTCTCTGGAACCCAATCGAGGCGGAAAAGGGCGGCTATCAGCATTTCATGCTCAAGGAGATCTATGAGCAGCCGCGCGCCGTCCGCGATACCACGCTCGGGCGCGTGGGGCAGGAGAGCGGCCGCATCTTCCTGGACGAGATGGAGATTGCGCCGGCGGAATTCGCCCGCTTCCGCCAGGTGAAGATCATCGCCTGCGGCACCAGTTGGCACGCGGCGCTGGCGGGCAAATTCATGATCGAAAAGCTGGCCCGGATCCCCGTGGAAGTGGATTACGGCAGCGAGTTCCGGTACCGGGATCCGATTTTGGGCGAGGATACTCTCACCGTGGTGATTTCGCAGTCGGGCGAAACCGCCGACACGCTGGCGGCGCAGCGCGAGGCCAAACAGAAAGGGTCGCGGACGCTGGCCATCTGCAACGTAGTGGGCTCCATGATCACGCGCGAAGCGGCCGGCACCATCTACACCCACGCCGGGCCCGAGATCGGCGTAGCTTCCACCAAAGCCTTCACCTGCCAGTTGACGGCACTGTTTATTCTCGCCATGTATCTGGGCCAGGCTAATGAGCGCCTGGACGCGGAGTCATCGAAATGCCTGGTGCAGGAGTTGGTGCGGCTACCCGGAAAGCTTGAAACCGTACTGTCCCACGACCCGCACTACGAATCCCTGGCCCGGGAACTGCATCGCTCCACCGATTTCTTGTTTCTCGGCCGCGGCGTGCATTTTCCCATCGCGCTTGAAGGGGCGCTCAAGCTGAAAGAGATCTCCTATATCCACGCCGAAGGCTACCCCGCGGGCGAGATGAAGCACGGACCCAATGCGCTGATCGACGAAAAACTGCCGGTGGTGGTGCTGGCCACGCACGACCCGGCCAATAGGGAGAGCCGCCTTCTGTATGACAAGACGCTGTCGAATATCCAGGAGGTGAAGGCGCGCGACGGCATCGTGCTGGCGATTGCCACCCAGGGCGACGACAAGGTTCGCAAGTCGGCCGACTACGTGATCGAGATCCCACCCTCTTCGGAACTGCTCAGCCCGATTTTGGAGATCGTGCCCCTGCAGTTGCTGGCGTATCATATCGCCGTGCGGCGCGGATGCGACGTCGATCAGCCGCGCAACCTGGCCAAGAGCGTCACCGTGGAGTAGGCCGGGCCGGAAACAGCAGTGCAGCAGTCCACGCACCGTCTCCAGATCCCGACGCGCGGCAAGGGTCTGTACGAAATCACCGGGCAGATTGCGGCGTGGCTGCGCGAGTCCGCCGTCCGCACCGGTCTGCTGACCGTCTTCGTGCAGCACACCTCGGCCTCATTGACCATTCAGGAAAACGCCGACCCCGACGTGGTCCACGACCTGAACGCCTTCTTCAACCGGCTGGTGCCGGAAGACAATCGCCTCTACCGCCACACCTGCGAAGGGCCGGACGATATGCCCGCGCACATCCGCGCCGCGCTCACGCTGACGCAGCTTTCCATCCCGGTGGAACAGGGCCGCATGGCGCTGGGAACGTGGCAGGGCGTTTACGTTTTCGAACATCGCACCGTGCCGCACCGCAGGAACGTAGTGCTCCATTTGATCGGCGAAGCGTGACAGCCTCCCCGAAAAACCGATTCGGTATTCGATGTTGCTGCCGGTGGACGCTACTGTCATCGGCATGCCGAAGGCCGAGTATCCGGAAGTACACGATTTCAGAAATACAGTCGCGTATTTGGAAGGAACCGCTTCCTAACGGTCGCGGCTCTGATCGGAGCCGCGCGCGTAAGCAAGCGGTTTCCCGGAAACGTTTGGGACCTCCTGAAACGGTGTACCACCGCCGGTCAAGCGGCTCCTTCCCGTTCGAATTCCGCCAGCGCCGCCAGGAACGTCGCGGCGGCATTCAGACTGTTCCCCGCGAGGTCCGCCATCAACCTCTGCATGAACCGGGAACGCCCCGCCCGCCTGGCGAACTTCTTCGACAACCAGACCGTCAGCGGTATGGCCGCCAGCCCGAACAGCAGATTGGCCCATACCCAGGCGGGGCCGAATAAGCGGTAAAGGTCCACCCCGAAAAGTGCCCGCGTCACGACTATCGCAAACGGCGTCCAGGCCACGAGGCCAGCCAGCACGCCCCATTGCACGGTGCGAATCCGCATCACCCTCAGCCCCTCAAGCTGCTTCTGGATGCGGGCAACCGGTTGGCCGTAGTCGATCTGACTCATGGCCGCGATCTGCCGGATCAAGGCGATCAGGAAGGCAACCGCGTACAGGTCCAGAGCCGCGGCGGACAGCGCCAACCGGGGCGAGGACGCATGTTCGTAAATAAAATTGCCAAGGCTGCCGATGCAGGCAACCCACAGGGCCGCGTGCAAAGCCGTGAACACAGTCAGCCGGTTCAGTGCGGACCGCGTCCGCCCAAGTTGCATTGTGCTGAGAATCCGCCGGTTCAGCCGGATACTTGCCTCCAGCTTTCGGTCATGTTCGGTCCACTTCGTCTTCAATTCATCCAAGTCCGTCATGGTTTCCTCTCCGGTTCCGCTCCGCGAAATTCCTGTCTCATGGTCTGCTTCAACCTGCCGATTTTGGTGGCGACATTGGTCTGGCTGATCCCCAGGACGCCGGCGATCTCCAGATAGCTGTTGCCATCCAGATACAGCAGCACCAGCGCCTTGTTCAGGGGTTCCAGCGCGTCGATGAACTGGTAAAGCAGCGCGATTTCTTCCGGCTGGTTTGCCGATTCGTCGATGGCTTCCAGAAAACGCTCATCGGCCGGGAGCACGTGCCGCGTGCGGGCGCTCTCGCGGCGGTAAAACGAAATCGCGACATTCAACGCGATCCGGTACATCCAGGTGGAAAACCGGCAGCGGCCGTCGAACGCCTCAAAGGATCGCCAGAGTTGAATGGCGATTTCCTGCGCCAGGTCGTCCCGGTCCGCGCGGTTGCGGCAGTAGGAGTTGCAAACCTTGTAGAGGATTCGCTTGTGCTCCTCAACCAGGGTTTGAAACCGTTCCTGTGCAGTAACTGTCATCGTCGATGCCCCAGTTCGCCTTCCACACTATTATTCGCGTGAGGGCCGCCAAAAATCACACGGTCCAACCAGAATTGGCACGAAATGGCATACTAATCCGGAGGCACTTTTCGCCATGAAACCAACGCTTTCCATTTTCGTTGCCATGCTCGCGAGTTACATCCCGGCGGCTGCCCAGACGCCGGACTCGCGGCTGTTCCCGGTGGCACAAATCCAGGAGGTGTACCGCGTGCTGCTGGACCGCGACGCTTTTCTGCTGGAATCCATCACCAACGTCATCAAGCAGAAAAATATTCGCGACGGCGAGGTCCTGGTCACCGCGGGCTCGGTTCAGGAGTGTACGTTCCACTTCGTTGGGTCCACCGAGACGCACCCGAAGAATGTCTTCAAAACCGTCAAGGGACCCTATGAGATTCTGAACGCCGGCGGGATCATCGCCGATGGAGAGCCGCACCTGCACATCACGCTCTCCACTGGAGGCAAGACGGTGGTCGGCGGCCATCTGGAAAAGGGATGCAGCGTGCTCTATCTGGCCGAAGTGACCATCCTGAAATACTCCGGGCCAGCTTTGACCCGCAAGGACAACGCCAACGGCGTTTCACTGCTGGAACTCAAGTAGCTGAACCAGGCGCCGCTTGAGAAACGCCTGTTCGACACGGTTCGTCGACAGCGCCAGCGCCTCCTGGTACGCCGTGGCGGATTCGGCGCGGCGGCCCATGCGCAGCAGGATGTCCGCGCGCGCCGCGTGAAACAGGTAATAGCGGTCCAACTGGCCGGAGGTCCCTAACGCCTCAATCCGGGCCAGCCCCTCTGCCAACCCGGCGCTCATGGCAACCGCCACCGCGTGGTTGAGCGCGATCACCGCGGAAGCGTTAAACTCCAACAGCTTTTCGTACAGCGCCGCGATCTGCGGCCAGTCGGTGGCGGCGGGCGTCCTGGCCTGGGCATGCAACGCGGCAATGGCGGCCTGCACCTGGTAGGGACCCAGCGGCCCCGCGGTCAGCGCCTGGTCCACCAGCGCCAGACCTTCGGAGATTTCGGCGGCGTCCCAGAGGGCGCGGTCCTGTTCTTCGAGCGTCACCAACTCCCGGTCCCGCACGCGCGCATCGCGGCGCGAATCGTGCAGCAGCATCAGCGACAGCAGGCCCAGGTTCTCGGCATCTTCCGGGAGCAGTTCGCACAGCACGCGGCCCAGCCGGATGGCCTCGCGGCACAAGTCGCGGCGCACAAGCTGTTCGCCCGCCATGGCCGCGTAGCCCTCGTTGAAGATCAGATAGATCACCGCCCGAACCGGCCCGAGGCGCTCCGGCAGTCTCTGGGGCGGCGGCACTTCGTACGGGATGCGGGCTTCCTGAATCTTGCGTTTGGCTCGCACCAGCCGCTGCGCCAGCGTGGCCTCGGGCAGCAGAAAGGCCTTGGCGATCTCAGGCGTGCTCAAGCCGCCCAAGGTGCGCAGGGTCAGCGCGACCTGTCCCTCCTGATTCAGCGCCGGATGACAGCAGGTGAAAATCAGCCGGAGGCGATCGTCGGGGAAACGCATGGACGCGTCCTCAAGTTCCGGCTCGTCACCTTTCGCAAAGACCCCGGTCTTGGCGAAGGCCCCGGTTTTGGCGAAGGCTTCGGTTTCGTAACGCAGGGAATCCTGTTTCTCGCGCTTCGTCCGTTCCCGCCGGCTCTGATCGATCAGCTTGCGATGCGCCGCCGCAGTGATCCAGGCTGCCGGGTTTTGCGGGATGCCTTTTTCGGGCCAGGAGGCGAGCGCCGCAGCGAAAGCCTCCTGCATCGCCTCCTCGGCCCGATCGAAAGATCCGGAGATGCGGATCAATGTCGCGACGATCCGTCCGGACTCCTGGCGGAAGACCGATTCCGCCGCCGCCATCGGATCCATCAAATCCGCCATGACAGCTCAAAAATCGGACGGACCTCGATACATCCTTCGTAGCCTTTGCAATTGGACGGGATTTTCCTGGCCCACTCGATGGCCTCGTCCAGGTCCTTACACTCGATGATGTAATACCCGGCCAATTGCTCCTTGGTTTCGGCGAATGGTCCATCGGTGATGATCGGGGCGGCACCCTTCATGCGGACAGTGGTGGCGCTGGCGGTGGGCTTGAGCGCGTCATAGCCTACCAGCACGCCTTTTTGACGGGACTCCTTCATCACAGCGGTGTGCGCCCGCTTCAGGTTTTCGATTTCCTCGGGCGGAGGTCCGCCGGGCACCTCCTGCGAATAGATGAGCATGATGTAGCGCATTGCAGAGTCTCCAGTGTGACGGTGCCACCGCTCCCTGACGGTCGCGGCTCTGATTAGCTCCCTTACGGTCGCGGCTCAGGTTAGTTCTTAGGATACCCGGGGTCGGCCTTTACTTCCAGAATCTGTTTGGTGTGCCGGTCCGTATGGGCCGCCACCGCCAGAATCCATTCGTAACCGTCCATCGCGCCGAAAACCGGGTGGCTGACGACGTGGCCGCGCAGGTCTGGCGCAGACTTGAAGAACGCCACCGTCTGCGCCCGTCCAGCCAGAAAGTGTTCGAGCGTTTCGGCGGGCGTCCAACGGCCCGTGGGCACGGCGAGTTCGGGCGCCTGGAATTTGGTGGAGCGGTCCGGCACCTTGGCCAGCACCATGGCGTCCACCTTCCTGGCATCCCAGCCGGCCGTGGGCGCAGGGGCGCCTGGCAACCTGGTGAGCACGCCCTGATGAAGGAAATCTTCGATCAACGCCAGATGTTCCACCACTTCGGCGACGGACCAGCGGTCCGCAGCCGGCTTAAACTTCAACTGGGCCTCCGACAGGCCCTTCACGGCGGCAACCACACCGTCGCGGGTCTGGGTGAGATAGGCGAGAGCGTGCTCCCGCTCCGCGGGGGTAACGGGCTGGGTAACGGGTTGGGTGACGGGCTGGGCAATAGGCTGCGCCGCGGCCCCGGCCGCCAGACTCAGCGCTCCCAGGATCACTGCCGATCGGTACGAAACTTTACGGTTCATCGTTTTTCTCCTTAGTAGCCGCGACCCAGAGGGTCACGGCTACTGGAACGACGAACCAGGTTTCTGAAATCGACAGGCCTTTTGAAAAAATCAACGGACCGAGGCCGGAATCTCAATCGGCTGGCCCGGCATTACGGCGCCGGCGTTGTTCTTCTTCAGCAAGTCGTTAATCTCCGGGATCTGCCTTTCCACGAAGTTGTTCACGTCGCTCATGTCTTTCAAAAACTCGGCCTTCAGCTCGTTGAAGTGCTCCACCTGGTACTGTGTGGGCGCGGCCATCACCCGGTCAATCGCGTTCAGCAACTGGCCCAGCCGGTCCACCAGGCGCGGTCCCATGCTGTAGCCTGGGATGTCCGCGGGCCGCGCCAACTTGAGTTCCATGCTGGAAAGCTGCTGCATCCGCTCATCCAACAGCGACACCAGAACCCGCGCCGCCTGCGGATCCAACGACCGCACGGTTTTCTGCGATGTCTCGATCTCACCCTTGAATGCGTCGATGGATTTCAGCGCATCGTTGACCGACGACTGCATGTCGCGCAGCTTCAGATTGACATTCCACTGCGTGCGCAGTTCCGGCTCGGCCACGGTGATGGTGGGGTCGAGCCTCACCTCCAATTCCCGCGAGAGCGTCTTGCCGCCCGCCGTCAGCCGCACGGTGTACTTCCCTGGCAACACCTGGGGCCCGCGCGCCGGGAAACGGAATCCGCTCTCATCGGCCGCCGCATCGGCCACGCTGCGCAGGTGCGGACCCTGGGAGCGCAGGTCCCACACGGTGCGGTTGATCCCGGCGTTGATTCCCGCGTTGATCCCGGCGTTGATTCCCGCGTTGATCCCGGCGTTGATCCCCGGATCGGCCGGCGCCGGACTCAGCTCGCGAATCACCTTGCCGGCCGCATCCAGAATCTCGATCTTCACCGCGCCCGACTCCTTCAAGTAGTACGTGATGGCCGCGCCGTAGGGCGGGTTGGGGCCGGCAAACGGCTTGTTCCCGCCCATGCCGATGCCGCCGCCTCCGCGGCCCCCGCCGCCATCGAAGCGGAGCGCCGGGCGCATGCCAAAAAGGTACGCGCTCTGGTCCAGCACCTGGTCGTTGACCTGCTGCAGCGCAGTCACGTCGTCCAGAATCCAGAGGCTGCGGCCGTGTGTGGCCAGGATCAGATCGTTCTCGCGCGGGTGAATCACAATCTCTCGCACCGCTACCGGAGGCAGGTTCTTCAGGTGCATCCGCACCCATTGGCTGCCGCCGGTGAAAGAAACGTTCAGCCCCAGTTCACTGCCTACGTACAGCAGTTTGGAGTTCTTCGGGTCTTCCTTCACGGTCCACAGATAACCGGGGTTCGGCAGGTTGCCGGTAATGTTGGTGAAGGTCTTGCCGAAATCGGTGGTCTTGTACAGGTACGGACGGAAGTCGTCAAACCAATGGTGCTCAAACGCCACGTACGCGGTGCCCGCCGCGGTGTGCGAGGGCTCAATCCACGCGATCTCGGCGAACTTCGGCACGCCCGGCGCGTTGCCCGTCAGGTTGGTCCAGCGCTTGCCGCCATCCTGCGTGATCTGCAGGTTGCCATCGTCCGTGCCGGCCCAAATCACCCCGGCCTGCACCGGCGATTCGGCAATGCGGATCACCGTGCAGTGGTATTCCGCCGTGGTGTTTTCGGTCCACACCGTACCCACGCTCTTTTGTTTTTCTGGATCGTTGGTGGTCAGGTCGGGGCTTATGGCGTTCCACGTCTTGCCGAAGTCCGTGGATTTGAAAACCACGTTGCTGCCGAAGTAAACCGTGTTCCGGTCGTGCGGTGAGAGCACGATGGGCGCGTTCCAGTTGAACCGGTACTTCAACTCGCCCACCGGCCCGCCGTCGTTACGCCGGGGCTGCGGGCTTACGTCCTGCTGCTCCCGCGTGCGCCAATCGGTGCGGACAACGCCGCCGCCCTGGCTTTCGGAAAGATACAGTTCCGGGTGGTCCAGATGGTTGACCACGTGGAAGCCGTCGCCGCCGCTGATGTTGCTCCAATCCCCGTTCAGGATGGCGCCGGTATTGGTGCGGCTGGGGCCGCTCCAACTGCCGTTATCCTGCAAACCGCCGGAGAGGTAATAGAAAGGATACCGGTTGTCGGCGAAGATCTGGTAGAACTGGCCCAGCGGGATGTTGGAAATCTGTTCCCAGGTTTCGGCGCGGTCGTAGGAGACCGCGATGCCGCCATCCTGCCCTTGCCAGATGCGATTGGGATTCTTCGGGTCCACCCACACGGTGTGATAGTCGCCATGCGTGCCGGCGGAAATTCCGCGCCACGTCCGGCCGCCATCGATCGACATCGACAGCCGCATGGCAATCGAATAGATGCGGTTTTCGTCCGTCGGGTCTATGGTGAGGTGGCTGTAGTAAAGGCCGCGCCCCACCACGGCCGGGTTCTTCGTCATCATGCGGAAATGGTCGCCGCGGTCGTCGGAGCGGAACAGCGTGCCCTCGTTGGACTCGCCGATCACATACACCACGTTCGAATTGCCCGGCGCCACGCGCACGCCGATGCGGCCCCAGTCTTTCGGCATACCATTGCTGAGCCGCTTCCAGGTGCGGCCTGCATCCATCGACCGGAAGACTCCCGTCTGGGGGCTGCCCGAAATGAAGCGCCACGGCTTGCGGTCGAAGCGCCACATGGTGGCAAACAGGATGTTCGGATTGTTGACGTCGATATCCATGTCGGCGCAACCATGCTCGGCGTCGATGTAGAGAGTTTTCTTCCAGGTCTCGCCGCCATCGGTGGTCATGAAGACACCGCGCTCTTCGTTGGGCCCGGTGTTGTGCCCCAGCGCGCAGACATACGCGATGCTGGTGTTGAGCGGATTCAGCGCCACGCGTGAAATGTGGTGGGTATCCTTGAGACCCAGGTTGCGCCAGGTCTTGCCGCCATCCAGTGTCTTGTAAACGCCATCGCCGAAGGAGACGCTGTTGCGCGCGTTGGCCTCACCGGCCCCCAGCCACACGACATCGGGGTTGTGCGGGTCCACCGCGATGCTGCCGATGGAGATGGTGGATTCGCCATCGAAGATGGGTGTCCAGGTAGTGCCGCCGTTGGTGGTCTTGAAAAGCCCGCCCGACGCGGTGGCGACGTAAACCAGCGCCGGATTCCCCGCGACGCCCTCGACATCCGTGATGCGCCCGCCCATGGAGGCCGGCCCGATGCTGCGGAATTCCAAGTGGTCAAAGAGGGCGGAATTCAACTCGGCGGAAAAGAGGGGCAGGGAAAGGGCAAGCAAAGCGAGCACTGTACGTGGCATTCCTGAAAACCTCAGCACTCGGGAAAATCTCAACATTCCGGAAATCTCCTATTGGGGAAGTAGGGTAGCACAGGCGGCGGGGGCGGCGGCGAGGGGGTTCCTTTCGGGGCGGAAACCGGTTTGTTTTGGGAAGAGTAAGTGGGTGTATTTTGTCGGGGTTGGGAGGGAAAATGGGTTCGTTTGGTATTTTTGGTTGGAGACGCGCCAAAGGGCGGCGGTTCGAGTTTAAATCGCGACATGCGGCATAGCCTTCCGGTTTGAGATATACCATGGGGAGGGGGTGGAGTCTGAAATAGGTCTGAGGTAAATGGTGGGAAAGAAGGGAGATGTTTTTAGAAAAAGATAGGACTCCTGGCTTTGGTCAAAAGGAACGGAGCGCGAAGGAACACGGGCGAAAATTTCGGTCACGCTGGCCGGTCCCGTAGCCTCGGCGGGCTGGGGGGTGCGTCAGTTTCCGAGTAGCGCGACTCGCCCGGAGGTGGCCTGGGTGTGGAGAGCACAGGCCGAACCCGTCGATTCCCGGCAGTTTGGCGGTTTGGCGACTGCCAAATGGGCGTGTGGTTGGGGGGGCGAAGGGAGTTCGTCCTAATGCGACCGTGGCCTAGAGGTATGGTTGATCGCCAAGCGTATACTGTTGTCCGGCATCCACGGGACGTAGACGGCCGCTCTGACGGCCTCACCGTCGCAGCCCGATACCCGCAAGCAGGCGCTGGGCTGGGGGGCTGGGAACGGCAATGATTGTACTAGAAATCGTGTGTTAGAATGTAAATGACCTTACAATTCAAAGGGTTGCGACCGCGCAGAGCCGAATTCGAGCCAGGCCTTGCGACGCACTTCTACGTCGAGTTAACACTATGGTTCGAACGGAGATCATCGTCACGGTGGGCTGCGATGGGGGCTCCCTCACTATCGAAGGCAAGCACTACGGCGACATAGGATGGCAGTTCCGAATGGCGAGAAACGAGATGGCGCTCTATGACGATTGCGTCGATGACGGAGGGCCCGGCGACATCGCGGGGTTCCTCGAACACACCGATTACCTCGACTCGCTTGGCGAAGCGCTCAAGCTGTTCGATAGATACCCGTACTGGCACGACTTGTATATTGTCGAAGTACATCCCGAGTTTGTCGATGAAGTCTTAGCCGAGGTCAGATCACGGGGTGGAACATCGGCGGTGGCACGTTGGTGTGAAGCGCTGGGCCGAAAGCGAAGTGAGTCAGGCCTCATGAAGGAGCAGGCACCCGCTAACGAAGAATGGGAGCGGTTCAAAGGCAATCTGGCGATGTGCATTGCGGATCTCTCGGAAGACGAATTTCTAATCGTGTCTTCCAAACGCGCAAACTATTTCGTTCAGTTTGCATCGCAGGGGCAGTTCGGAATGCGGATCGAGGCAACGAGCAACATCTACATAAATCTTCCGGAGGCCGTGTTATCTGCTGAAACGTATTCGACGATGGCTGTGATCGGGTGGAGGGTCCCGACGGCTCCCCCCGTCTCGGAACCCGATCCGGACGGCTCGCCGAATTTCTTCGTTGACCTGGCGAGTCCAGTTGATTTCAGATCCGTCGCCGATCTGTCAGTTCGCACCTTGCGTTCCGCATACGGCATTCAGCATCCGGGAGAGCTTCAGTACAAGGCATTTACCGGCACCGCAGAGATCAGGTTCCCTACCCTTCGAATCAACCGGGAACCGGCGCGAGCATAGGCGTTTAGGATCGATTGCGCTTCTGTCCATAGAAGCACTCGGCCGCGCCTAATAGGCCGAAGCATCTATGGTTGAGAAGAAGCCCACGCATAAGGACGAAGTACCGGACCTACGAAAAGGGTGTTATGGGGCGGCCAATCTGCGGATCGAATTCTCAAGCTAGCCCGATAAGTCACGTTATCTTGTCCAGTTACGCGCTTATGGCCAGCATCGTCCGGTGCAAAGCGGAAAACGGCGGTCGGGAAGTATCCGGATTGCGGAACCAGCGGCGCACGTGGAGGGATCAGCCACGCGATCCGGGACTTCACGGTGGGTGCCACAGTTTCCAGTTTGCCTTCCAGGAAGTAGCGCTGTAGCGCCTGGCTGCGAGCGATGAAGCCGGGATCGTTGCCGCTTTGACGTCTAACGCCTGACGGTTCCTTCTGGCCGCCTGGCCCAAGCCCCGCGCTGCCAATCCGCAGATCGGCGACAAACCGTCAAGTGGGACCCGCAACAACCTGGCTTCGCGGTCGCACAAGTCGCCTACGGTAACGCTTTCTTGCCAAACACCCGCTGAATTCTCAAGTCGGACTTCAAATCGCTACTGAATAGGAATGCGGGCCGTTAGTTTGGGTCCGCACCGTCTGTCGGTTAAATCGTCAGTTCGGCCTCGACCTGATGCGCGCCGGCCTCACCTTGCTCGCCCTCTTTCTGAACACTACCTACATCGGCTACCTTCTCCGCGCTTAGATCACCAGGCAGCATGCGGCTGAACCTGGTGGCTATCAACTCTTTCCGCGCCTCGACAAACTTGTCGAAATTCTCCAACTTCCACAACTCGGGGTCCTTCGGAATCAGGTGTAGGTCCAGGTAGGCTTCTTGGGCCTTGACGGCCCCTAGAGGAGTTAGGTTCTTGGACTCGAATCGGCTAGGCGAGAACCACTGCTCGGGTTTCGCATCACATTTGCCAGAAAAGCCGTTCTCTTCGGCAGTAATGAGCATGAGGTTCGCGATCTGGTCGCGCTGTTCCCAGTGGTAACGGAGGATGTTTCGGTGACCGTTTTCATTCACGTCTCTCACCGACTTAAGTAGGCTCTGTGGGAAAATGTGATCGACCTGTGGACCGTTCTGATCCAGTGCCGGGATGTAGTCGAAGTCCTTGTACCATAGGTTGAAGAACAGGTGGATCTCTCGGGACCCATAATGCTGACGGAAGATCACATCCCTCGTGATCTCCAGGGGGCGCTCGGCCCGAATGAGAGCGAACACTTGGTTCAGAACGAAGCCTTTCGACTTCTCAATGTTCGTTACAATTTTGTCGATCAGGTTGTCCGGGCTGCCGCTGAACACCCCGTTTATCAACGACCGCAGGAGGTATTCCTGAAGGCCGATGGTAGCGTTGAACTGGCATGGGAAATGGTACCGGTAGTAGACTAGCGGGATCAGCGCCTGGTAGGAAGGCATCGCCTTATCTGAGCGGATATAGGTCTTCGAAACCACGAAATCCCGAACCGCTTTGATGGCCGCGGAAATTTCTTCCCACTTGGCTTTGATTTGCTCTTTAGTTGTGCCGTCCCTGAATTTGCGGATTTCGTAACTGGCACCCTTGCCAAGCACACAGAGGCTCGCTTTGAGCACGAAGTCGCGATCGAAAGCAAGCCCCCCTCTATTTAGGTCTGCGAGAAGATCTTCCATTTCGCCCTCAGCATCTCCCCAATCTGCCGCCAGTAGGGAGAACAGGAGGTCGGATTTGCCAAGTTTAGTGCCGCCGGAATTGGCTCGGATGAAGATCTCAACGATATCATCGACATTATAAGCATCGGGATTGTCGATCCCGTCCAACTCCTGAAACGTGATATTGTTAGCGTACACGAATTCCTGCCGGCCACGCGCCACATTATTTTCCAGCCTGTCTATCTGCTCGGGAGTTAGCGGCGACGGAGCCAGCTTCTGGACGTCCTGAGCGATCTGCCTGTCCAGCCTGCCATTCACGAACACGATGTCCTTGAAGCGCACCCATGGCCATGCTGCCGTAACCTTCTCCTTGAAGGCGAAGCGGAAACGGATGTCCTCCGGCGCCGCGGGGTCGCCGCTCGATACGTCGAAATAAAGCTCCTTACCGCAGTAGCTACCCTTGAGACCTATAAAAAGGGTCTGTAGGCGCTGCTGGCCATCGAGGACCAGCAGTTTGGAATGCCGGTTCTCTGGAACGTAGAAGTCAGTGAGCTTGAGGTCCTGGCGGTAGTTGTCGATAAACTTGCGGTGTTTAATGACTTCCTTGGTCTTCCAAATCAACAGCGTGCTGATCGGGTACTCTCGCATAATGGAGTCGAAGAGTTTGGCCATCTGTACTTCGCTCCAGACAAACGGACGCTGGATATTCGGCAGCCAAAAACCACCGCCTTCTGACTCTACATCGTTGAGGTAGTTGACGATTTGTCGAATCGACAGTCTCTTGTTCTGCACTTTGGTCCTCCCAATTAAGGGCCTCTTCCTAAAGGCACGGCGGCTGTTCAGGCTTTCGCGTGTGACGGCCGTCGCACTGAAAGAGGATCCCCCTTCCCAGGAATTACCAAAATGCTCCGGGACTGGCGTTCTGGTTCTTGCCTGAAGACACTATAGCACTTTAACATTACTCAGATCCGAATATCTACGATACGACCAATCATCCATGGCAAATAGCAGCGGACTGCCCATAGTCAACGGGCTCTCGGCGAAGCTGACGGTAAGGGTGTCAGCCGCACGGGCACCGGAGTGTTCGAAGCCAAGTCGACGTAACACGCCCTATGGTTCGATGTGGCGGTTTCGAGCGTATCGTCGGCTTAACCGGCCAATCGTGATGCCCGCGAGGATCTAACTTCCTGAGAAGGCGTATGGCACGATGCGAGCAGAACAGATTCGGCATTATGCCCAAGGACTGTGCATTCATTCCGGCAGCGAGTGCAGGATAGAATCTAGCGAGGCGCCAAGCGGGCCGGCTTGCTGGGTAGCGATTGCCCAGACGAGATCGAGGTCGATGCCAAAGTATTGGTGGACCACCACATTGCGAAAAGCAATGATGGGTTCCATGGGATTTCGGTGTGAGCTTGCCGAAGTTGCGGGGATAGGCCGCGGCAAGCCTCGCCAAGCAGGGCCAACCGGTGCAAAATCGCGCTCTGGGTAAGAATGTCGCCGAAGAAGGTCTCGCGGCCGGCATCAGAGAACGTGCGGATCAGTTCGATCTGCTCCAGTGCGTCCAGCAGGCGGAGGCGATCCGCCCTCATAGCGAGATCGCGTCGCGCATCACCTCGGCAGCTACGTGCGGCCGCAGACCACGGCTCGAAACGACGTCAACCTTGCAGCCCAACGCACCCTCAAGATCAAGCCAGAGGCCGGTGAGATCGAGCAATGATCGGCCAGGCTCGAAATCGACCAGGAGATCGACGTCGGAGCCGGGGACTGATTGCCGCGGGCGACGGATCCGAACACACGAACGTTCTGCGCGCCCCGCTTCTCTGCAAGCAGGACGATTTGGTCCCGATAGCGGGATCGGAGTTCCTCCAACGTCATTTGGCTCTGGTATGAGCATGTCATAAGAAGGCCAGGGGTTCGGCGAATCGGAAGGTTTGCAGCCCTGACGCCGGGGCGGAATGAAACGGACGGGCCGCGACACCAGCGCTTGGGCTTCGGCGACCCAAATGATCACCGGACAATGTGTGGCGGATGGAATAGATGCGGTTTTCGTCCGTCGGGTCGATGGTGAGGTGGCTGTAGTAAAGGCCGCGCCCCACCACGGCCGGGTTCTTCGTCATCATGCGGAAATGGTCGCCGCGGTCGTCGGAGCGGAACAGGAGCATTCCTGAAAATCTCCTATTGGGGTAGTAATGTAGCACACCCAGCCGCCGGGCTACCTCGGCGCCAGCGCCGGCGGTGCGTCCACAATATCCTCAACCGCCTTTGGATCGCCCGCCGCCGGGCCGTGCCACACGCTTCCGCCGAAAGTGGTGATGTAGATCCTGGACGGGTCCGCCGGGTCGGGGATTACCCGGTGGCCCCACTTGAAGTTGAATCCGCGAATGCGTTTCCAGGAGACGCCGCGATCCACGGACCGCCACGCCGACGACTCAAAGCCGGTCGCATACAGCACCCGAGGTTGGCGCGCGTCCATGCTTATATTTTCCATGGTGATGTCGTAGATGTGCTGGTCCTGGCTAAGCACAAGGCGCCATGTCGCGCCGCCATCCCTGGAAAGAAAAATGCCGCCGCCCACGGCGCCCTCGCGCGTGCTGCGCGCCCACGCTGCCAGGTAGAGACGCCGCGGATCGGCTGGGTCCACTGCCAGCCCGTTGGGCCCGTTGACGCCGTTGGGAAGTTCGATCCGCGTCCAGTGCTCCGCGGCATCGGTGGAGCGGTACAGCGCGCCATCGCCCGCGTTTGAGGAACTGCCGGGGGAACTGCCGCCCATGCTGCCATCGTCGCTGCGCCGGGCCACCACCAGGTAGAGTGCGCCCTTTCCGTCGGGCGTCAACCGCCACGCGAAAGGCTGCGCGCCTTCGATACCTGCATTCCGCAGCATCCAGTGCAGGCCGCCATCGGTGGATTTGAAAACGCCGCGCCCGAAGCCCGCGGCATACAATACGCGCGCACCCTCCTGGCTTGCCGGGTCGAGCAGGATGTGGGTGGCTGCCGTGGGCGGCATTCCCTGGCCGGCCACACGCCAGGTGGCGCCGCCATCGTCACTCTGCACCACGCCGCCATCGTAGGTATCGGGCGAGCGCGAACGCCACATCTTGGGGCGCGGCAGGTCATGCACGGCAGACATCGCGGCCCAGACGCGGCCGCGGACCTTGGGGTCGAATTCCATCCAGTAGGTCGTGTTGACCCAACGTCCGGGAACTCCGCGGCGGGTGGCGCTGCGCCAACTGACGCCGCCGTTTTCACTGGCGAACAGGCCGATGTCGGTGTAGGAGATGAACACGCGCTTCCGGTCGAAGGGGTCGAAGTGAACGCCGTAGGAAGTGGTGACGTCCAGACCGTTAGTGGTGAAGCCGCCATCGGCCGCCGCATCGGAGTAGGCGCCGTCCCAGGTTGTGCCGCCGTCGGTGGTGCGGATGGTGCGGCCGTCGTCGGTACCGTAACAGAAGTTGGGGTCGGTTGCCGCCGCCGCCAGCGCCCGCGGATTGCCGGGCCAGCCCGCGCCGAAGCGGTTGACGATCCAGGGGTCATGCACGTTCTCGCCGCCGCCGCGGTTGGTCTGCCACACCAGGTCCCAATGGCGGCCGCGGTCGCTGGTTTTGGCCACCCCGAGCGACCCGCTGAGGGGCGCCCGCAGGCCCGAGTAAGAAACGTAAGCGACGTCGGGATGAGAGAGGCTGGTGGCGATGGCGCGGGCCTTACCTTGAAAGCCGGGCAGCGCGGATTCCCGCCACGTGACGCCGCCCTCTGAGACGAAGACTTTTTCGCCGCTCACGGCATAAAAGACAGGAGGGCCGGCTTCGGGCCAGCCGGCCGAAATGTCTTCGAACGCGCCCACGCCGGAGGTGTCTGGCTGCGGCGATTCGCCCGTGCGCCAGCGCCCGCCCTGCCGGATGGCCACCGCATGGGAGCCGGCGACGTAGAGGGTTCGGTCGGCTTCGGGCGAGTGGCGATCGATCCAGATCTGGCGCGCGCCGCCCGGCAAATCGGCGGTCTTGTGCCAGGTGACGCCCCAGTCGGACGAGAGCCAGAGGGCCGTCTGCCGGTTGCCGTTGACAGTCCGGTTGGCCGTAACAGCGATGTAGAGCGATTTGGAGTCGTCCAGGTCAACGGCCAGCGCAACGATTTCGCCCGACGGCTCGGCTGAGACCTCAAGCGACGCTTCGGCATGGTCGTCACCCAGACGCACACTACGGATGTTCTCGGGCCGCGGCAGCACCAGCCGCCAGCTTCTGCCATCGTCGCTGCTGCGAAACAGGCCGCCGGCCTTGGCGTAAATGACGTGGCGGTCGGTGGGATCGAACGCAAAAAAATGGACCTTCTCCCGCAGGTTGAACATGCGCCAGGACGCGCCGGCATCGTGTGTGATGTACGCGCCGGTCATATCGCAGGCTACCAGCACCGTGCGCGGATCGTGCGGGCTCACGGTAGGCACGAACAGCGCGCCGCCGCCGCCGGGCCCGATGATGCGCCAGGCGTCGAAGCGCGGGGCGGGAGCGGCCAAAGCGAAGCAGGCGGCGAAGAAGAGGGCGGAGCGCTTCATCTAAAGGCTATGGTCGCATGATGGAAGCCGATCGAAGGTCTAACTCCCAGCCAGGCCCAACCAGGTTTGCACGCCTGCCAGAACAGCGGCCATTTGTTCCCGATTCAGCACACCGATCTTCCGTATCGCCCAGGCTTTCGGGTAGGTCGATATACCTTGAACCAGAAAGGCTCCCTTCTGAAGAAACGGCGTTCGAACAGCGATCTCAAAGGGGGAGCCGCGCAGTTCGGTTGTGTGCGGAACTACGGTGACAATGGCGCGATCGACATCGCCATATGCAACGCTGACGACCAGCACCGGCCGAGTCTTCGCCGTCATTCCGAGGTCGAACAGCCAAACTTCACCTCGTACGGGCGGCATTCTCTTCCTGGTCTAGGAAACCGAAGAGCGCCCTACCCGCTTCGCCGATCTCCTCGTCTGTAAGCGGGCCCGAATCAAACGGCAGGTCGCGCGTCCTGCGTAGGATTTCCACTGCGAAGGCCTGTTTGTCGTCGACAGGCAAAGCGTCGAAAGCCTCCAGCAGGTTGACCGTTTCCTTGCTCATATCCTCAAGCTAACCTCTTTCTGGTCCCACGGCAAGCCTGTGAGCGGGTGGCCCATTCGAGTTGGGGTTTTTGGCCGCCCCTCAGTTCAATCAAGGCCACCTCTGCACGCCGTGCAGAATCCTGGCAATATGGATGACGTCGCCCGTGATTTGGTAGACGACAAGGTACGGAAGCGGAGAAAGCACAAAGCTCGCGTGTTTCCTCTTTCCTACCCGGACGCCCACGGTGGGGGAACGTCAGCAGCGCGAACGGTGCGTCGTAGATTTCACGCACGAGCTCCGTTGCACGCCCTGGCGCGTTCTCAAATAAGTAATCGGCGATTGTTCCAGGTCGTCGGCCGCTTCTGTCCAGCGGAGCTCCATTTACGCGCGGGGCTGCTTTTCAGATAGCAGCCTTTCAATCCGCGCTCCGACCTCCTCATGCGTCAGCACTCTGCCCTGTTCTATCTGGGCCAGGCCTTTCCCCACTTCGCGGATAAACCACTCGTCGCAGTTCACCAGGCGCTCGATTGCCTCACGCGCAAGCGCCTCGGTGTCTCGCCCCTGTTGCGGCAAGGTGAGTGAGTCTGGCTTGCAGGTCGGGATTGAGATTTACTTCCATCGCCTTCAGGGTAAGGGCGCGGGGGGCATGTGTCAAGCGCGGCGGTGCCGGCGCTACCAAGGTCTTGTGCCGCGAGACGCACCAATCGAACAGGAGCCAGATGGCCGTCTGCCGGTGGCGTTCACCGGATGTAGAGCGATTTGGAATCGTCCGGGTCAACGGCGAGCGCGGCGATCTCGCCCCGAGGCTCGGCTGAGATTTCGAGCTGCGCTTCGGCATGGTCGTCGCGCGGGGGGCGGCTAATGCGAAGCCCGCGGCGAAGAAGAGGTAAGCGCTTCATCTTAACGCTATGGTCGGATGATGATACACGCGATTCGGGATTTGCTACCCTTGGGCTATGAAGCTCACCATCGAACTCGACCGCGAAACCGACGGTCGGTGGATCGCAGAGGTGCCGGAATTGAATGTTCTGTTGTATGGGAATTCAAGGCAGGATGCGATTCAGCGAGCTGAGTCCGCTGCACGTGAGATCGTTTTAGATCGGATCGCGCACGGAGAGTTGCCTCCCGATTCCGCGAATGCCGTTTTCGATGTCGCGCGGCATGAGCGTCTGGCCTTCGGCCAAGGCGCGGCGTGTGCTCGCGGCGCTGCAACGCATCGGCTGGACACACAGTAGGACGGTTGGCTCTCACCGAATCATGAAGAAACGGGGTTGGGCCGACTATCCGTTTTCATTCCACGACTCTGAGGAGATTGGCTCCGCGATTCTCGCGAAGATATCGAAGGAAGACGGGGCTTAGACCTGAGGATCTATAGCCGGTATTGCTTACGATCCGCAACTCGGCCGCATTTGTCACAAGCGCTGCCTCCGGACTTGTGCCACGAGACGTACAAATCGAACAAGAACCAGAGGGGCGTCTGCTGGTTCGCGTTCACTCCGATGTAGAGCGACTTGGATCTCCGGGTCAACGGCGAGCGTGGTGATCTCGCCTCGGGGCTCGGTTGAGATATCGCTCGCCGGGCCCGATGATGCGCCTAGAACGGTTTTACGCGGATTCTGAAGTGTTCAGATTCGGATGTTGTGGGTTCCCAATGCGTTCCGCTGAGAATAATGGGAAGTGTTCACTAAGGCCACGACTGCCGGTGTCTACCGTCCGAACAGCCTTGAGAACATGCTTGTCTTCTTGGGCCGCCGGTACGCAAATATCGGCTTTGAGCCGAATCGCTTGACCTCGGTTTTGGGTCCATATCGTCCCCACGAAAACCCCATGCCGGTTTGGGCGCCGCGCAGATCAATCAGATCGAAACGCGCGTCCAAACCCGCAGCAAAGGCTTGGATGTCAGGATCCTGTGAAGCCAGCGCATTTGCTTGGGAGATTGCACCGGGGTTTTTCCGCCATACGTCGAAGAAACGATCTTCGTGAACGTCGTCGATGAGGCTCTTGTGCGGCGGGATGTACATTCTGAAGACCTCGCTCACGAACTGCTGAATGGTCGCAGCCTGCAAGAGCATCACCGGAGCATCATGGCAACAAAAGTAGATCGGTCCCCAGTTTGGGCTCCCCGGTTGCAGGTCCACGACCCAATAATTGCCGAATCCGTCATGTGCGATCGGTAGGCCGTGCGGTACCAGGAAATCCAATCCAATGCCATCACTTAAAGTCCTGCCGGTGAAATCGACTTGTTCGAGCATGCCTTCAATTCCAGAGCAGAACTCAAGAAGGTCGGCGCACATCGTCCGACGGCGGCACAGCTAGTGAGCGAGCAAAAGCATCGATCTCCTGTTTGCTCAGACCCGGTAGCAGTCGAACATGAACGGGATTGCGATCTTCATCGATTAGATTTTGCTCAAGCGCAGACTGAATGATTTCGCGCGTGGTTGCCACGTCTTCAATAATCGGCCCAACGTCGTCGGAACGCAATCTCGCTGGAGCCCAGGAGTTCTATGGATTTCCAACGCGGTTGACGTTACTCAAGCGAGCTGTGGAAGGGTGCTTCCGGACTTCCGGATTCGCACAACCCATCGCAAGAGCAGCAATGAGCAGAAGAGCGGAACACCGAACATTGCGGCGGCGGCCGCAACATCAAACCAAGTGTACCTAAATCTACTATAGACGACGTCAATTCGGTCCAAATGAACCGAAACGTTCTCCTGATCTGCCGCACTACGGAGAGCTTCGTATGTAGGAAAATCGGTGTACGTTCCGGTTTGCGTGTCGAGCAGGAAATATGAGAGGACCGCGTGGTCCTCGGGGCTATGGGGTACGTCCGTTCGGCAGTTGGTGCCGCCAAAGATGTAGCGTCCCGCGAGTTGCAACTCGCAAACGTCGGAGAGAGCCTCTCTCGACTCATGGAGCCCTTGATTGATGTCCTGTGTCTTCGGGTTGTACAAGAAACCCCGGTCAGTTACATCGGTCATAGCGATGGCGTACCCGTTTGGTAGTGGGCATGTCCATCCGTCTCCTATACCTGGATCGCGGTGAAAGACGATCTCGTTCACGAATGCGTAGAGGATAAAGACGCCGGCGGCCCATCCCAGGCACGCGAACGGGAACAGCCTTATAGCTAAGAGTAGCCGTTTTGGGTCCTTGCCTCTTCCCTGGGTGAAGTTGGATGCGATGCGAGGCAGGATCACCGAACCGATCGTAGCCCCGATCAAGCCCACTACACCCCAGAAGATGAGGACAATACCGATTCCCATCGCGTTCGCAAAGCTTAACACGTGGCTGCTCTGATGACGGCTGCGAGAGGGTCCCGCGATATATCCGTGTCGATACGCAGCTCACTCGTATCTCAGCGCCACCACCGGGTCCAGCCGCGCCGCCTTGTTCGCGGGCCAGATGCCGAAGAACAGACCGATCCCCACCGAAACCACAATCCCCGTCACCGCTGCCCAAGCCGGCACGCTGGCGGGCAGCGAGTTGAAGACCGTCCGCGCGATCAGCGAAATCACCCATCCGAAGATGATCCCGATGACGCCGCCGATTCCCGTGAGCGCGGCCGCCTCCAGCAAGAACTGAATCAGGATGTCGGCCTTCCGGGCGCCGATGGCTTTGCGGATGCCGATCTCGAAAGTCCTCTCGGTCACCGATACCAGCATGATGTTCATCACGCCGATGCCGCCCACCAGCAGCCCGATCGAGCTCAGCACCGCCATCACCAGGAACGTCATCGCCGTGATCTGGCGGAAATCGGACACCATCTGTTCCGCCGTCGAAAGCGCGAAGTTGTCGGGATTCGCATAGGGCACGCGGCGGTCGATGCGCAGCACCGTGCGCACTTCGTCCAGAGCCGCCGGCAGTTTGCCTTCCATGGCCGTCACCACGATGGCGTTTTCACGGGCGTTGGGGTACATCTTTTGCATGGCTCCGTACGGCAGCAGCACGCGGTTGTCGGTATCGCCGAAGAAAGACGCCGCCGGCCGCAGCATGGTGCCGATCACCGTGAACTCGTGGCCATCCACGTTGACGATCTTGCCGATCGGGTCCATGTTGGCGTACAGCCCCTTTTCAATATCGGAGCCGATCACCGCCACCGGCATCCGGCGGTGGCTCTCCTCGTCGGTGAAGAACCGGCCCAGGTGCATGTCCACCTGGCCGCTGCCGCGCGCATATCCCTCTTCCACGCCGAACAGGTTGATGTCGTACATGTCGTTGCCCATGTAGTGGGCGTTGATCGTGTTGCGGTTCGGGAACAGCATGGCGGAGACATCCTCCACCGATTTGCACCGCTCCCGCAGATGGATGGCGTTTTCGTACGTCAGGTTCTTGCGTGTGCGTTCCTCGGGGCTCAGGTTGCCCACTCGGAAGCCCACGGGAAACTTGAACACGATGATGGAGTTGGGACCGAAACTGCGCAGCACCGCCGTCATGGACGCGTCGAAGCCGGTCAGGATGGCGCTCACCCCGATGATGGTGCCGGTGCCGATGATCACGCCCAGCACCGTCAGGAACGCGCGCAGTTTGTGCGAGCGGATGGTCTGCAGCGCCAGGGTAATGCCGTTTATGAAGGCCAGCTTCGTCATGGATTGTCTCTTGATTCAGATCTCGCGGCGCTTATCTCTCCACCCGCAACGCCTCAATCGGGTCCAATTTGGAAGCGCGGCGCGCCGGGTAGATGCCGAAGAAGAGACCGACCACCGACGAAAGGCCCACGCCGGTGATGACCGACGACCATGGCAGCGACATGGGCACCGACGAGAACGTGCGCACCCCCACGGCCAATACCCAGGCGATGCACACCCCGGCCAGGCCGCCGGCGCCCGCCAGAACCGCCGACTCCACCAGGTACTGATTCAGAATGTCTCCGCGCCGCGCGCCCAAAGACTTGCGAATGCCGATCTCGTGCGTGCGCTCCGTCACCACCGCCAGCATGATGTTCATGATCACAATCCCGCCCACCACCATGAACACCGACACGATGCCCACCGCCATGGCGGCAATGGTCGCCGTCAAACGCTCCCAAAGGCTGACGATGGTTTCCGATGCGAAAATGCTGAAGTTGTCCTCGGCCCCCGGCGCCAGATGGCGATATGACCGCAGCAGGACCCGCACTTCGTCCTGAGCTTCCGCCAGGTGCGACTGGTCGACGGCTTTGGCGATGATGCGGAGCCCGTTGCGGTTGCCGTAGGTCTTGAAGTAGCTCTCGATCGGGATCATCACGAAGTTGTCCTGCGACTGCCCGAAGACGCTGCCCAGCGTCTTGGCGACGCCTACCACTTCGTAGGGAGCGCCCTCCACATTGATGAATTTTCCGAGGGGGTCGACGCCCTCGAAAAAGCGCGTGCGGATATCGTTTCCGATGAAGACCACCGGGGCGTGGCGCCGCACTTCTTCATATGTGATGGCGCGGCCCATGTCCACCTGCACGTTGTTGATGGACGGAATATTGTCGGAGACGCCTTCCAGATCGACGCCCTCCACGGAACCGCCTTTGTAGGAGATGCGTGCGTTGCGCGAGGCCATCATCCCTACTTCCTTCACCAGGCTGGCCCGCTCCTTGACGAAATCGAACTCGTCCGGCCGGATCTGCGGGTTCCGCTTCTGCATCTCGAAGAACTTCTTGGGGTCCCAGGGGCCGAACCAGGCCATGCGGACCACGCGGAATCCGTCGGAGCCCATGTTCGACACTTTCTCGGCAATGTAGACGTTCATGCCGTGAATCAGGGCGGTCACGGCGATCAGCGTGGTGGTGGCCAGGATGATGCCGAGCAAGGTAAGGAAACTGCGGAGCTTATTCTTGCGGAGCGAATCGAGCGCAATCCGGGTGGATTCCCAGAAGGATGCGCTCAGGCGGAATTTACGCGTTTCGGGCAAGTGTGTTCAATAGGAAGACGCACGAGCCCCGGCAGTTGTTCCCTGAAAAGGCCGCTATTTCAACGCTTCGACGAGGGCCTTCTCCGCCAGCGGACCCATCACCTCATATCCGGCATCGTTGGGATGCAGCCCGTCGAAAGTCAGCTCCTTCTTGAACACGCCGGCGTCGTCAAGCATCGCGGAGTAGTAATCCAGGTAGATGGCGTGGTGCCTGGCCGCATAGTCCTTCATCCAGGCGTTCAGCGCGTTGATCTTTTCGGGAGGGCGCTGGGTGGTCTGGTTGCGGATGTAGTCGCACACCGGCATCACCGAGGACATCACCACGCGGATGCCGTGCGCCGCCGCCAGTTCCGCCATGGACATGAGGTTGTCTTCGATGGCCTCCAGCGTCATCGGCCCGGTGTTGCCTGCGATATCGTTGGTGCCGGCCAGGATCACCACGGCTTTCGGTTTCAGCGCGATCACATCGGGGCGGAAGCGGATCAGCATTTGTGGCGTGGTTTGCCCGCTGATGCCGCGGTTGACATAGGGCTTGCCGGGGAAGAACTTGCCGTAGCGCTTGCCCCAACCGTCGGTGATGGAGTCGCCCATGAAGACCACGCGGTCTTCGCCGGCACGGTTTTCCGCACTGCCTTGGGCGTTTCCCGGTGTCGACGCGAGTTGACTGTTAGCGTCGCGGTAGCGCCCCAGGGCCGGCCAGTCTTGCAGCGTTCGGTTGGACCTGTCCAGGGCGGCCTGGACTTTGGCGATGTCGGGCGGCGCGTCTGGCGCCGGTGCGGGCGTCTGGGCCCAGGCCATCGCCGTCATCGCGGAAGCGGCAAAGAAAAGTCTCATGCACTAATTATAGGCGCGAGCCGGCACGTGCACCGTCAGCGGGTCATGTTCAGGCCCGTACTTCTTCGACCGGCTTTACAGGCACGATCCGCGCTACGCGTGCCATGACCTTCTTGTTTTGCTCAGTCTTCTTCAGGTCGTAGCCGGCCTGTAGGCGCATCCATACTTCCGGCGAGCTGCCAAACAGGCGGGACACCTTCAGGCACATGACGACGGACAGAGGTTTGCGCTCCGCCAGAATGTCGTGCAGCATCTGGCGGGAAACGCCAAGAGCTTTGGCCGCGGCTGTCACGGACAGGCCGACAGACGGCAGGATGTCTTTCTTGATAATCTCGCCCGGATGGACCGGCGGCAGTCCGTTCTTTCTCTTCATAACTTCCTCCCTAATGGTAGTCTTCGAAATCGACATCCAAGGCGTTTTCGCCCGACCAGCCGAAAGTGATCCGGTAATTCCCGGTCACGCGAACCGACCAGCGCTTCGGGTTGCCTTGCAGGCTGTGGAAGCGAAAGCCGGCGATGTTCAGGTCCTCCGGCTGCCCCGCCACCTCCAGCAATTGCAGGATGCGCACGCACTTCCTGAGATGATCGGCGCCGATCCGGCGTGTTTTGCCGGTGAGGTGAATCTCTTCAAGCCCTTTATGTATGAAACCACCGATCATTCCTCTCAGTGTAAATTATTTAGTTTACAGTGTCAACTAGATAGTTGTCTCCATACAATCCGTTGAAGTTCTCGCGACGAAAGTTTGGAGGCCTTCCTGCTCAAAAGCAATGTTGTTCCGGGTGGAAGCGCAACGGCTGGTCGATCCGGCGAACGTTTTCCTGTCCGATCAGTCGTTGGATTATAGGCGCAACATCGGCACGTGCACCGTCAGTGAGTCATGGCGTACACCACATAATTTATGCCGATGCGGATTCCCAGCGCCGAAAAGCGTTCCGGGTAGGCCGGGTAGTCGGCCCATTCCCAGGAATCGCCCAGGTCGGACTGGAATGTCATCGCCGCCATCACGCGGCCCTTGTCGTCATAGATACCGCGCCATCGAGCCGGACAGCCCTGGCATTTTTCGGTGGTGCCGGAATAAACAAACCGTTGGCCGGGGACCTGGTAGCGCTCGTCCAAATCGTAGACCACGTGGAAAATCGCGTCGCTGTCCGGCAGGTCCACCACTTGCCGCTCCGGGAACACGCGCTTCATGGTGGCGAGAAACCGGTCCCATTCGTACTGGCCCCAGAAATCGTCGCACATGAAGAAACCGCCGCGCAGCAGGTATTCGCGGAACACCTTGACCTGCGCGTCGGTGAGTTGCCACTGGCCCACCTGAACGGCGTACAGCCAGGGCCAGTTGTTGACGTCGCCATCGTCATCCAGGTTGACCGGTTGCTCCGCCGAGCGCACGTGAATGCGGGTCAGGCGGCGGATGGCCCGCGAGAAGTGGCGGTCGGCGCGCGGGTAGTCCTGTGTCCAGGCGGTATTGCCTTCGCGCCAGTCCGCGCCCCAGCGGGTGTAACGCGAGCCGGGCGCGGACGGGTACATGAGCCGCGCAAAGGCCCACTCGGTTTTCTCCTGGTAATCGGCCGGCAGCGGGAAGGTGTTGTATTCGATGCCCGGGTATTCGCGAAACGGCCGCTGGGCGAGCAGCCCGCCGAACCGCTGCGCCAGCAGCGTGCCGAAGAGGACCAAGGCGAACACGGCCAGCCTTCTCATGGCTGTTATTGTAATCCACGTGGATAGTGAGAGAAGTCGGACAGACGATCGGTTTGTGTCGTCTGCTTTTGCGGTTAGTATGCTCGGCCGCGGTTGTCGATGCCAATGACTGTTCCGGTCCTTATTAGCACAACTTTCTGGCGAAGGGCCGCAGCCATCACGGTTGTGGCCGCCTGGCCCCGTTAGAATAGTCGGAAGCCCTTCCGCTCATGATGCATCGCCTCCAGCTCGCCGGCTTGCTCCTGCTCATCCTGTTACTTCTCGGCTTGGGTATGAATTGGGCCGGCCTCGCCGGAGTCTTCAGCGACAGTGTCAGCGGAATTCGTGCGCAGGATGAGACCACTTACGCCAGCAGTGCCGCTAACCTTGCCCGGCACGGCGGCTGGTTGACTCCGAAGGTCCTCGGCCGCTTCTATCTCGTCAAACCGCCGCTGCTGATCTGGCTCTCCGGACTTTCGATGAAGATTCTGGGGATCTCGCGCTTTGCCCTGCGCCTTCCCATCCTGCTGGCAGCTACGCTGGCCACCCTCTTACTGTGGGTTTGGTCGGAGGCCACGTATGGGCGCTGGACCGCCGTACTCGCCATTCTCCTGATTGTGGCAAATCCGTTGTGGCATACCTTTTCCAGAGTCTGCTATACCGATATGCTGCTGGCGCTGGCGATGATCGGCGCTCTCTGGGCTGTGGATCGCGACCCCGGCCTGTCCGAACGCCGCAATATCCTTTGGTTCGGAGCCTTCCTGGCCCTCGGCCTCATGGCGAAAAACGTCGCCGGCCTGTTACCATTGGCCGTCCTGTCCGTCACCTGTCTTCTGACGCGCCGCCGCCTGCCCGTGGTCCCGATGCTGAAGAGTTGTGCCGTGACCGCCGCCATCGTGGCGCCCTGGCACCTCTACCAACTCATCGCCCACCCGCGCTGGTTTTGGGCCGACTACGTGCAGATTCAGCTCCTGGAGTTCGGCCTCCGCCCGCCGGTCCAACCTTCCCCCGATGGCCCGGTCTGGTTCTACTTGAAGCGCTTGCTCCTCACCGACCCGTTGCTGTGCCTGCTGGCGTTGATCGCCCTGCCGTTTCTGGTGCGCGCCGTCCGCGCCGGCAAGCACGACGCCGGGCTGCTGCTCTCCTGGCTTCTGGTCACCGGCCTGGCGCTGTTGAGCTTCCGTTATCGCAACCTGCCGTATCTCCTGTACTCCGTACCGCCGCTCTGCCTGGCCGCCGCCGCTTACGCACCCCCGGCGTTTGGAAACCGGCACAAACTCGCTGCCGTTGTGTTGGCCGCGGCCTTCTGCATCAAAGTGACTTTCGCGTCCCAGGTCTGGGGACTGTCGTACGGCGCTGCCGCTCCCGTTTCCTCCGCGCAGTGGCTGCGATGGTACGCCGATCAGCGGCGCGCCAACGAACTCATCGCGGTCGACTCGGACGACGAGTTCTACGCCGCCGCGTTACCCATTCCCAAAATCCACTATTGCTACCTTGACCCCAACGAACTGGTGCGCCGGTACGCCCCCCACTACGCCTACCTGGGAATTACCGTGAGCGCCGCGCAATTCCAGGAGATCGATCGCTGGGAACCCCAATTCCTGGAGCGCCTGCGCCAGTGGGGTCTGCCGTCCGCCGCGCCCATCGCCACCAACATTATGGCGCCCTCCGCGGCCGATATCGTGCGCCTGGTGGGAACCCATCCGCATATCGATTTCTACCTGCGGCGCGACATTGTCAACCAGATCCCTCCAGATGTCAGATCCACCCGGCGCATGGTGCCCCTGTCCGCCGATCGATCGTTCCTGCTGGCTATGGATGGGTCGGAAGACGGGCACGAAACCCGGGTCTCCGAGGTCTGGAGTGCGCCGAAAGACTGGTGAGCTCGTGGGCAGGTTGGTAACCAGGTTGGTAACCAGGTGGGTAACCTGCGGCGGGTTGGCAACCCGCGTGCCGGGGCAACCGTGAACCGTGGCGGCGGGCGGAATAACAATCCGCGGGACCCGCAACCTTCCCAATAGTTGAAGTAGACTGAACGAAGCATGGGGGAGTCGCGAGTTGTGAGCATCTTCCGGGGGTTAATATTGCTCCCGAGTGAAACCGAGTGGGTAGAGTTTAAGCTAAACGACTATCGGCCTGAGGGCATTGGAGAGTACATTTCTGCCCTATCCAATGCGGCTGCCCTGCACAGCAAAAAGTTTGCGTTTATCGTTTGGGGCGTCCAGGACCAGACGCATAAGATCATGGGCACGTCCTTCAAGCCGAGGAAAGAAAAGGTCGGCAACGAGGAACTGGAGAATTGGCTAGCCCACAATTTGAATCCTCGCATAAATTTCACTATCCACGAATTCGAATGCGAAATGCGCCGCATAGTCTTGTTCGAAATTCCAGCCTGCAATTACGCCCCTGTGAGGTGGAAGGATACTGAATACATTCGTGTTGGCACGTACACGAAAAAGCTGAAGGATCACGTCGAGAAAGAACGCGCCCTCTGGAGTCGGCTCTCTGGTACAAGTTTTGAGACCGGGGTTGCGCGAGCTGATCTAGTTGCCGAAGAGGTACTCGCCGTACTCGACTATCCCACCTATTTCGAAATGACGGGACAAAGGGTCCCCACGACTAAGAGCGCAATTCTTGATCGGCTTGATCGAGACCATATTATCGAACACACAGGGCGGGGGCGATGGGATATTACAAACCTCGGCGCACTCTTGTTCGCACGTAAATTGTCCGACTTTGGGGCGCTCAATCGAAAAGCTGTGCGGGTCATCGTGTATAAAGGCGGTGACAGGACGACCACTGTTAAAGAGCGGGTCAATTCCAAGGGATATGCGGCTGGTTTCGAGGACTTGCTGGACTATATAAACGATCAGCTACCGCGAAGCGAGGAGATTCAAGCAGCATTGCGGCGTGATGTTCGTATTTACCCGGAGATTGCAATCCGTGAACTCGTCGCGAACGCGACTATACATCAGGATCTCTGGTTGCGCGGATCGAGCGCGACCGTCGAGATTTTCAGTGATCGCATCGAAATCACAAATCCTGGCCGTCCTCTTATTGATACACTCCGGTTTATTGATGAGCCGCCGCAATCGAGGAACGAAGCGCTAGCGGCCTTTATGCGGCGGCTGAACATCTGCGAGGAGCGGGGGAGCGGGATCGATAAAGTTATCTCCGAAATTGAGCTTTATCAACTACCGCCGCCGATGTTTCAGGCGACCGAACATCATACGACCGCGATTCTATTTGCGCCTCGCAAATTGGCCGCTATGGAATGGGAAGACAAGGTCAGAGCGTGTTATCAGCACGCTTGCTTACGCTTTGTCTGTCGCGAGGTGATGACAAATGCCTCGTTGAGAGCAAGATTCGGCATTGATGAAACAAACGCCGCGATCGCATCGCGAATCATTGCGCGCACGATCAAGGCGGGGTTTGTCAGAGCAAAAGACCCGACGAGCAGTTCGCGAAAGCACACCGCATACGTCCCATTTTGGGCTTGAATCTTATTTGCTGCTTATTTGATCGCGAGCACGTGCCTGCCTGTCTAGCGCTCGTAACCGATTGATTATACAGGGGCCGAATGCCGCCTCAGGCTGGTTCTTGTTTGACAGAAGGCTCGAAATGGAGCGTCGAATCTGTGCGCGTCGCTTCCCTCTGTCCCGGCGTTTAGGACGAGCACATCCCTTCCTCCGTTTTGCCGGTGAGTTGATCCCACGTCAGCCGCTGCCGGCGATCTGGCGTACCACGATATCGAACCGGTCGCCGTCGTTCATCTTGCGATTGTTGTAACGGAATACCTGTTCATCGAGGTAGCGGAACAGGTGGAACTGCTCTACCGAAATGTAGGTTCCATTCAGGCCGCACTTGACCAAAGACCAGAAGTTCGCCAGCCCGTTGGTGCGGACTTCGCGGCGAACGTACTTTACGGCGTGGTCAACCACCTCGTGCTGAAATTCGTTCAGTCCGTCGTAGGGTTTTCAAGTTCGTCGGTGTACAGTGCGGAACCGGCGGCAACATGGTTGCGAATTTCGGATTGTAGAGTCTTTTTCTTGGTGTTGTCCACAACCTTGACGCGAACCTTGCTGCCCGTTGCCTTGCGGCCGCGCTCCAAGATTCCCATCACTTTGGTTTTGTCGTTGCCGCCAGTGCCAGTGATGACGCGCTCTCGTTTGTCCTTTGCGACGCCACCGGCGTTTCACGCGCCGATGCACTGTGCCGCGGGTCAACCGTCAGCGAAAGCGCCATCGTGGCCCAACTGGTCCCGGCAGCGGAGATCCACTGGTCTTGGCCATATGGGAATCCGCTTTCGAAGTACGGCTGCACCCAGATGGAACGTGATTTCACGTGCCAGGAGCCGTCGGCGGCCTGGGTGCTCAGGAGATACTTCACCCCCTTTTCGTAGACCGGATCGGTTGCCGGCATCCGGCCGGCGGCGCTGAGCGCGTAGAGCGCCTCACCGCTGGCGTAAGCATCCGAGCCCATAGTCGGCAACTGGCTCCAGCCTCCATCGGGGCGCTGCGCCGCGGCAAGCGCCTTCGCAGCGGCGGCGATCGAGGCGGGCTTTACGTTCGACTTGACATTCGACTTTATAGTCGACCACGCCAAACCCATCAGGTGGAAAGCCTGGTCCTGGGTGGTAGCCGGCCTGGCGGCTTCGAGCCATGCCGCCGCCCGAGCCAGTACTTGATCCGTGTCAGCCTGCTCGGCCGGCGGTCCGTAGGTCTTGAGCGCATAGACGGCCAGGGCGGTGGTCTGATAAACGCCGGTATTCATTGGCGGCCGGCGGCTTTCGAAAGCATCCCAATTGCCCGCGGAAGTCTGCATCGACTTGATGTAGCGCACGGTGGCATCGGTGTATTCGTCCCTGGGGATGCCGTTGTTTCCGAAATCGAACATTTCCCAGCCGACCGTCATTACGCTGGGCACCGCCAGATCCATGATGCGTTCCGGATTCAGCGTGTGCATGCTTTGCGGAAGCTGCGGGATCTCTTTGGGGGCAGGGAGCCCATGATCATGGGCGATGGCAGCGGCGGCCGAGGGCAGATCCTGGGCGTGGCAGGAGTTGCAGCCGCCGATGCGGATGAAGTTATGGCTCTGCTTTTCGAGGAGCGCCAGGGCGGGCCCGACCGCGGCGGCGATCGACCTGCCGCTTTCGCTTCCACTGCCGCGGGGAGCCGGAGCCACGCCGAGCTGTTTCCGTTCTTCCTCCGGGACTCCGAGCACGCGCGCCACTTCGCTGTCACCACGCTTGGCGGCGAGCATGCTGGCGGTCTCGCCGTCGCCTTTGACAGCGGTGCTGGCGCCCTTGGCGAGAAGCATCTTCACCACACCGGCAGGCATGGCGTCCGCCCCGGCCGCGTAGAGCAACGGCGAGTAGCCGCGGATGTCCTGGACGTTCACTTCGGCGCCGCGATCGAGCAGGAGTTTCACGGTCTCTTCATTACCGGCAGTGGCGGCGTCGGCGAGCGCGGATTCGTTGCGCTTGGTTCTGACATTCGGGTCGGCGCCCTTTTCGAGGAGGAGGCGAAGGGCTTGGGGCCTGCCGGTCTGCGCAGCGGCCATGAGCGCGGTGCCGCCCGCCCCATTCCTGGCGTTCACGTCGGCTTTCCTGTCGATCAGCAGGCGCATGGCTTCGATGTTGGCCCGGGCGGCAACCATGAGGGGCGTGGTTCCGACGAGCGTTTGGGCGTTCGGATCGGCGCCCTTATCGAGCAGGAGGCGGAGGACGCCCACCGCATTGGCCATGGAGGCGGCCTGGTAGACCGGAGTGCGCCCATCGATGGTTCTGGCGTTGATATTGGCGCCGTGGTCCAGCAGCAAGCGGACCTTGGCCTCGTCGTGCAGGCTCCAGAACAGCGGCGTGGATTTTCGCTTGTTGCCGGCGTTGGCGTCGGCCCCACCTTCGAGGAGCAGTTTCATGGTCGCGAGATTGCCAAAGCCGGCGGCGTGCTGGAGCGGCGTGTTACCGGCCCGATCGTGCGCATTGACGAGTTCGGGGCTGGCGGCGATCAACCCTCCGGCGGCTTTGGTGTCGCCCGAGCGGACGGCCGCAATGATCGCGGCGACTTTCGGATCGACGGGCTTGGCGGGAGCGTCTTCCTGGACTTGAATGCGGAAATCGGCGCCCTGGTCGATCCAGGCGCGGAGGATTCCGATCTCCTCATCCGAGAGAGGACCGGTCGGAGGCATCTGCAAGCCGCCGTCGCCATCGACCAGCCGGCGGATGAGTTTGCTTTCGGCGCTGTTGCCCGGGTTGATGACCGGGCCATAATCGCCGCCGCGGAGCGCGTTCTGGCGCTTGTCGAGGCGGAGGCCGGACTGCTGGGCATCATCGCCATGGCAGGAGTAGCATTTCTGCGAGAGGATCGGCTCGATATCCTTTTCGAAGTCGATTTTCCGATTCGCGGAGGGCGGCAGCCTGGTCTCGGCGAACACACTGGTTTCGGCGAACACCAGGGACACCGCAACGAGGAGAAGTGTTGCGCGCAATTAGAGCCTCCAGAGAGTGACTAGTCAGCACCCAATTCTTGTGGGGAGCATAACACAGATACCGGTGAAAGTACATCACCGGCCGGGACTTACGGCACTTATCGCCCCGCAAACCTACTCCACCGGCAGACTGCTCTTGTTCGAATACACCGTCTTTCCGCCCACCACCACGCCCACCGATAGAGGAATGTCCGTGCCCGGCGGCACGTTCGGGGGTATCTGAAAGCTAATCTCTTCCACGCCCACCATTCGGGCCGCATAGCGCGCGGAAACCAGCGGCGCACCATGGTCATTCACGCCGATAATCAGCCGCCACGCCGGCTCGGAAACTGGCGGCGCGATCCCTGGCTCATTCGTCCGAACCGCCGGCGCCAGCGGCCCCAAGCCGGTCGCAAACAGGCGCAGCACATCGCCAGGATGCGCCGGATGCGCCAGATCCACCACCGATCCGTCGGTGCGCAGCACGATCCCGCGCACTTTGGAGTCGCTCATTTTCACCTGAAAGATCCCCGGTGTCGCCGGCAGAACCTGGACTCGCCTGGTAGCGGGCGGACCGCCCGCGCGCAACGTCACGGGCGTCCAGCCAAACGGGATCTCGAAAGGTACCTGGACCGTAATCGATTCCTGCCCGTCGAAATTCGACATCGCCAGTATCGGCGCCGGCGTGGTGCCGAACTGCACCGAGACTTTCCCGGCTTCGAGCTTGCCCATTTCGAGATTGCCCACTGCGACCTTCCCTGCTTCGAGCTTTCCCATTTCGAAGGGGAACGGGCCGCCATGGGGGGAAGCCGAATCGCCGGCCGCGGGCTCGAAGAGGTTGCCGAATTCGGCCGAGGCGCCCGTCAATCGAAACGGCAGCCTGGGAAGCAGGCGCGGATTCGTCGTCCCACGCACTGCGGTGGCGAAGTTGCCTCCGAACAGGACAGCGATTCCCCCGGGACTGACGCCGTCGCGGGAATCGTCCCGCCGACCGGCGCCATCGGCCAGCACGCTAAGGTACGGCCTGTCCGTCGCCGGGACCAGCGTGACCGGCGTCTCGTCGGGATTGAATATCCATGCTTCGCGGTCGGGATAATGGCTGATGAGCGCCCGGTTGCTCGCCTGGTCCAGTTGATGGGCCCACACCACCGGCGACCGGTCGATATCGGCGTCGTTGAAAACCACGCCGTAATGGAACTCATGATTGGGGCTATAGCGAACCAGGACGAGGTGTTTCCCGCCGCGTGCCTTCAATTGCTCCAGCACCTGGCCCCGCGGTGTGACGGTGGCCGCGACGTGCCAAGGCAGCAGCAAGCCGCCCGCCACGGTACATAGCGTGCTGACGCCGATCAGCACAAACAGCAGCCGGAACACCAGCGCCCCACCGGCCCGCGCGCGGAAGGTGAGCGCCCGCAAATAGCGCATCCCATACACCACCAACAGAATGATCAGCCCGCACAAAGGCGCCGCATAGTGCGGAAAGAAGAACGGGTACATGGCGTTCCCCGCCAGCAGCGCCACCGCCGAGGCCAGAAGCACCCACAGGTAGCGCCGGCGCAAAACCAACGGCAGCAAAAGCAACGGCAAGCTCAGCAGCGGTTGCAGGTAGAAATGCCAAAAACTCTTGAGACGCTCGGCTTCCAGGCCCCAGGAAAACCCTTTGCGGTGCGCCGCGAGCTGCCACTGAAACACATCGGCGATGTCGCGGTATCCATGGACGCCGGGCGCATCCAGAATCGGCGGCTGCCAGAACAGCGTTTGCGGGGTGCCGTAGATCCGCTGGTGCAGAAGGTACGGCATCAGTAGAGGATGGCCCGTCACCCGCCAGTCGTAGTACGCGGTCGCCGCCACCAGCGCCACCATCGCGGCGCCTAGCGGCACGGCCACATGGCTCCACCGGACCCGCGCCGGAACGGTACGCTCCCGCAGCAGCCAGACAGCCAGCAGCAGCGCCGGGGGCAGCGCAAACAGCACACCTTCATAAGGGCGGCTCTGCGCCAGAATCGCCAGCCCGAGCCCGAACCAAAGGCTGTCGAGGCGCCGCTGCCGCTTCACGATGCGCGGCAGCGCGCCCAACACGAGGATGCCACCGATAGCCGCGGTGGCGCCGCCCCAGTAAGTGTTCATCCAAGAGCTCACCAGAGCGAACCGGAAGACCGCCAGCAGGCCGCCCGCCAGCGCCCACTTCGGCGGCAGCCAGCCCTGCAGCATCCAGCAGACCAGTGCGCACATCAGCCCCGACCCAAACCAGACCCCAAGCCACGGATGAACGCCAATCACTTTGGGAACCGTCAGCAGAAGGGCCGGCGCAACGGGATAGATGGATGAGTAGGCCGGTTGATGAAAAACATATACCGTCTCAAAGTGTTTCCAGAATGGATGAGTGGGATTCGTCAGCCTGCCGGAAGCGAACGTGTCCGCCAGCAGCAGATACCCGAATTCGTCGGCCACCAGCGGTTGCGGCACGCCGAGCAAGGGCAGCAGAGCCATCCGGACAACCAGCGGCAGCGCGCCCACGAACAGGATGGCCTGGGTCCGGTGACTGGCGAACCGCGTGAAAGCCCGCGAGGCCCACCGCAACCACTTCCACTGGAACCACCTCCACCGGCGCGGCGCCGCCAGGCCCGCCGTTACGCACAACGCCGCCGCGATGGCCTCCCAGATATCCTTCCATCTGGTGTCCAGAAGCTTCGAACCGAGGGCCGTCAGGCTGCTCTGGGAGCCAGCGCCCAAGCGGTAGGCGCTGAGCGCGAGCGCCAGCAAGTATACCGCGGCGAACAACCCGCCGGCCCAGGCCAGCCAGAGAGCGCACAGAGTGCGCAGCCGGGGGGCACGCCGGCAAGGCGGGGAAGTCTCGGTTGCAATTCCAAGCGTGGGTGAAGCCATCGTATTGGGATTTGCTCTACAATCAGACTGACATACCTTCCGCTATGCCGCAATTCGACCCTCCCAAGCCGGGCAGACACCTGCCGCATTGGATTTACCTCGCCTGTCTGACCGCATTTTCCTTCGCGCTGTATTGGGAGATGTTCACGTACAACACTTTCGGGCCTGAAACCCCGCTATTCTATGTTGCCAACGACCTGCAGCCCTTCCGCCAGATCTTGCGCTCCTACACCTACATGAATCTTATGTGGTACCGGCCAACCGCCTTCGGCGTGCCTTATTGGGTAATTGAGCAGTTCGTCGGCTGGCACAATCTGGTGGCTTGGAAGTTCCTCCACTTCTGGACCGCCATTGCCGCCGGCTGCGCCATCTACTGGCTGGTGGTGCGCTGCCTGGGAGGCAGCCAACTGGCCGGCCTGCTGAGCGCCGTCTATTTCATGGCGCAACCAAGCCTCTATGCCGCCGCCATGGAAGCAGCCGGGTTCGATTTCCTGCACATCCTGCTCACCGTTCTTTGCGCCGGCGCCTACCTGCTGGGCACACGCGCTACTGGCCGCCGGTCTGTCATGCTGACGGCGCTTGCCTGGCTGCTCTTCCTGGTTAGCATCACGACCAAGGAAATAGCCCTTGCCACGCCTGGTTATCTTCTGATCGTATCCATTCTGGTCACTGTGTTCGAACGCCGGGACGCACCAACCGACGCACCACTTGGACCCCGGATTCGACGCGAACTGCTGCGCCTTCTGCCCTTCTTCGCGCTGCTCCCCGTCTACTATTTCATCCACGTCACCAAGATCCCCGGGGACACGTTCGCCGGCTCCGGACGGTACCGCTCCGCCGCCAACTGGGGCATTATTCTGGCCAACCTCCGCAAGTTCCCGTTGTGGATTGTACGCATCTACGCCTGGTCGGATCAAACCCTGAGCATCCGCATGTATCAATCCACGGCGCTCAACAATACCGTCGGAATCTGCGGACTGCTGCTAGTGGCGGTGCAATGGCGGCGGCGCGTGCGGATGGCGCCGTCCTCCCGCCTGGTGCTGCTTCTGATGCTTGCCTGGATCGCGGTTTATCTGGTTTTGCCGGTGTTTTCCGGGGGCTTCGTCTGGCACATCAACCTGATTGTGGTCGGCTATAGCGTCCTGTTCGGTCTGGCTCTCGCCTGGTGCTTCGAAGCCATGGCATCGGCTCCGCTGCGCCGCGCCGCCATCGCGCTGTTCCTGGGCGGCGGTCTGTGGCTGGGCCGCGCCGACCTGAAGATCGAGCTCTATGCCGGCTCGCACGCCACCGGATTCCACATCAACCATTCGGTGATTCCGCATCCGCCGGTGGCTGCCGGCAAGCTTGGCAAGGAGCCTCTCATTTACATTGAGGACCGGCTGGGCATGGGCCCCTGGTGGTACGGATGCTACGGCAGCCTCTTCAAGTTCGCCTACCTGCGGCACGATCTCGAAGAAGTAATCGTGCCCCAGATGGCCTCCGTCCCACGCGATCTGCGCCGCAAATGGCTGGCCCACAAGAATGCCTTCTTCTTCCGCTATGATGCGGACTACAACTGGCACGACGCCACCCGCGAATTCCGTGACGCCAGCCTGGCGCCGGGCGCCATACAGCCCGGCCAGGCCTGCGGCGCTCCAGGCCGTCAGGTGCAGTTCGCGCTGGAGGCCGGGGCAGACTCCGAAGTCCGCCGCGTCGCCTGGTCCATCGATCCACCCGGCTCCGGCGCCATCAGCCAATCGGGTCTGTACACCGCCCCCCACGAGGCCCGGCCAGGGACGGTGCAGATAATGGCCGGCGACCCGGCGGACCGCAACTCAGCGGACCGCACCCCAGCGGACCGCACTGATCACCCCTGGTCCGCCCGCGCCCTCCTCACATTCGGAAGCAGCGCGCCCATCCGCATCGCCGCGGGCCGGGAAAAGCCGATCGAGATCTTGGGCCGCGTCTGGGGTGCCGATGCCAACTATGAGGGCGGGCACCCCTATGCCTCCACCAGCACCGTCCTGGGCACGCCGAATCCGGAACTGTACCAGAACGAGCGCTTCGCCGAGGGCCCGCTGGTATACCGCTTCTGCGTGCTCAACGGCGCCTACACCGTGAAACTCAAGTTCGCCGAAACCTGGTTTGCCGGACCGGGAAAGCGGATCTTCGACGTGTTCATCAATGGCGCCCCGGTGCTGGCCCGCTTCGATATCGCCGCCGCCGCGGGCGGCCCCAACCGCGCCATCGACCGCGGGTTTCGCACGCGCGTGACCGACGGCCAGATCGCCATTCAATTCCGGCCCGTGGTGAGCAACCCCAAAGTCAGCGCCATTGAGATTGTGCCGTGAAGAGCGGGCCGTGAAGAGCGGCCGGCCGCGGGTGTGGATGCCGTAACAGTGCGTCCTGCCTATTGCACGGGGAGTACGGTCACGGTCTGCAAGGCGCACTCACCGGCGCTGGCGGTGCAGGCCTGCGGCGCCAGGTTCGTGCTGAAGCAGATGCGCGCTTCCTGCAGTCTGCTGTTGGTGCAAGCGGTGCGAAAGGCAGTCTTGGGGAAGCTCGGATTGGCGGCGCTGAACCTGGCTTCGATATCCGTCGGGCTCAGCTTCACCGAGTGGTCCGGCGCCTGGAAATCGGTGGGAATCGTCACCGAATCCCGGGCCTTGCGGACCGCCGCAAAGTAATCGGCCGCGCTCAGCCCGCTGCAGGTGCCGTGGGTTGTCCACTCGTGTTGGATCAGACCGGCCGTGGGGATGTACTTCAGCATCAGGTTGACGATATCCTGCGAAACCCGGCTGGCGCCGCAGTTTTCCGGCCCTGTGCCCTGATCGGTTTGCGGCCATAGGCCGTGGACCACGAACCCGACCTTACGGCCCTTGCCGCACTCGGCCGGGTCCTGGGGATTGCCGGGCACCGCGCAGAAATCCGGCGCCCAGGAGAGGGCTAGCAGGTAGTACGAGAAGGCGCCTGCCGATTTCCTGGGGCGCTTTTTCGGCCTGGCGGGAGCAGCCATTGCGGCGGCGGCCAAGGCGGCTGAGATCACCCAGGTAAGTACGCTGTGTTTTCCGGTGCGCATGGGCAATCCATGGTAGCAGGAGTGATTAGTGGTGGTAACAGATCCCGATGTGGTAACAGATAGAGATGCGTCTGCTGCTTTGTCTTGTGCTCATGTGCGGCCCCGCAGCCCTGGCCCAGAAAAGGACCGTCTTCGTCATTACGGACGCCGAAGGAGTGGGTGGGGTTTGCCGGCAGGACCAGGCTGACCCCAAAGATCAGGAGATGCGCCAACTACTCACCGGCGAGGCCAATGCCGCGGTCGAGGGATTTCTGGCCGGCGGCGCCGAGGAGATCGTCGTCTGGGACGGACACGACGGCAGCCAAACCCTATCCACTCTCACCATTCATCCTAAAGCCAAGCTGCTGATGGGGGCGCTAGGACCGTCAATGCTCATGGATCGCCATTTTTCTGCCGTAGCCTACGTGGGCCAGCACAGCAAGGCGAACGTCCGCGGCGGCATTATGGCGCACAGCTATAGCTCGTTGGGGATTCAGAACATGCTGCTGAATGGCAAGCCGGTCGGTGAGATTGACGTCATCGCCGCCATGGCCGGCCACTTCGGCACACCGGTCATCATGCTCAGTGGGGACCAGGCCGCGGCCAGCGAACTGCACGAAATCGTCCCCGACGCCGAACTGGCGGTGGTGAAGGAAGGCATCGGCCGGTACACGTGCATCAGCTTGTCAGCCCCCGCCGCACGGGACGCGATCCGGGAGGCAGCGCGCCGCAGTATGTCGAAGATCGGTGCGATCAAGCCATACACCGTTTCCGATCCGGTCACGCTACAGGTGGAGTACACCACCCGCAACTCGCTCCCGATCGACTCGCAAATGCGTTTGGGCGCGGAGGTTTTGGACGATCGCACCATACGCTTTCGCGGCAAGAACATTTTGGAGGCCTGGACTCTTTACCGGTCGCGGTGACCGGGCGCGGATCACGATCATCACGTCCACAGACATCGAGCTTTCTGCGTGGTTCAAGTTTCGGACCAGGAAGTTGATTTGCTTGATGAACGTTTTCTGAACAGGCGAGGGAGCATCGGCCAACTGCTCGATCGCCCGCTGCGAGAGGTGAACGGTCATCGGGATTTCTTGGATTTGGAGGGTCTGGCCCTGGGCGGTCACTTCTTCATAAAGGCGGCGACTTCAGCGCCACTCTTGAAGGGGCCGGAATACGGGCCCTTTTCGGACTCGGCAAGGCTGGCATCTAGGGCGCGGCGCTGCGCGGGTGTGTATTCGTCATCCGCGGTGGGGAGTTTGGAGCGGTCGATTACCAACTGGGGCGTGATGACGATCTTCCTGCCAATTGCCCGAACATCCACCAAGTCACCCTCAGTCAGTCCCACGGCGGCCCGGACCGTACTGGGGATGGTCATTTGGCCTTTGTGCTGGACTCTAACAAGCGTACCCATATAGATTTTGATCGCCGGAAATCCGGAAAGTCCAGCCTCCTGCGATGTAGCATAGCAGAGCGGGCCGCGCCCACTCGGCCCTACACCTTCACCTGCATTGTCGCTGGAGGCATAGGGCCGCAGCGGCGGCGTGGAACAAACCACCCCACAGCGGCGTCTACCTCCCGATGAAGGAGTGGCCGATGAAGGAGTGGCTGAGCCGGACCCACGGACCCTTTTTCGAACTGCTGCGCCACTTCCTGGTGCGTTTCTTCGACAGCGACCTCATCACCACACCCGGCCAAATGGCCGGACCGCTGATCGGCGTCTTTTCGCTGCTGCTGCCCTGGTTCAACATGTTCATCGGGATGCTGCGGGAAAAGTACGCCCACTTTGGCGGACTAGCCAGCCCCGGTCCGTTCCGCCACGTGGTCCGGGCCGACGAACTGTGGCTGGTTACCCTGATGATGTCGGCCATCGGGCTGGCGACGGCAGTCCAGTGGGAATCGGTTTTCCCGAGCCTCCGCGATTACCGGTCGCTCGGCACCCTGCCGCTGCGCACATGGCAGATCTTCGCGGCCAAACTGGCGGCGCTGCTGATCGTTACCACCGCCGCCATCGTGACGCTGAATTTCCTGCCGGCCATGGGGTTTCCTGCCGTGTCCGCCACCCGCTGGCAGTTCGGCCACGGAATGGGGGTGCGGGTGCTGGCGCACATCGCGGCCTGCGTGGGCGGCTGCTACTTCTTTTTCTTTGGGCTGGTGGCGTTGCAGGGCGCCTTCCTGAATCTGCTGCGCCCGCGGGCGTTCGGGCAGGTGGCGGGCTATCTGCAGGGCCTTCTGGTGGCCGTGATGCTGGTGTTGATCGTGCTTAGCTTCTCCATCGATGCGCGGATAACCGACACTTTGCTCCAGCCGCAATGGGCGCGCTGGCTGCCGCCGGTCTGGTTCCTCGGTCTCTACCAAGACATGCTGGGCGACCCCGACCCGGTCATGCGGATGCTGGCTCATCGCGCCTGGATGGCGGGTGCGATTGCCATCGCGATGGCCCTCTCCACCTACCTGATCAGCTACCAACGCCACCGCCAACTGCTGGTGGAAGGCTTGACCGGCGCGTCCCGGGACCGCCGATGGACCGGCGCCCTGCTCCGCCTCCTGGTTCCCGACCCGCGCCAGCAAGGCATCACCGTTTTCATGGTCAAGACGCTGGCGCGCAGCAGCCACCACCGCATGATCCTGATGGGCTACTGCGGCTTCGGATTCGCCATCCTGATGAGCGGCATCCTGGGCGTGCGCTCTGCCGTGGCGCCCGACCGGGTGGCCACCGCCACCTTCATCTACGCCCACGTGGTCTTCCTGGCATTCCTGTTGATCGGGCTGCGCCATCTGTTCGGCATCCCGACCTCACTCCGCGCCAACTGGATGTTCCAGCTTACGGAGCGCGAAGGGCGCGGCGACTGGCTGCGGGCCGTGGACCGGTTCGTCCTGATGAACGGCGTGGCCGTGATGCTGCTGGCGCCGTTCCCGCTGGAACTCAAACTGGTGGGGTGGCACGCCGTGGTGGAAGTGGCGCTGTTTGGCGGCTTCGCGCTGCTCTGCTACGAATGGGCTTTCTCTTCGTGGGAAAAGCTTCCCTTCACCTGCTCCCACCTGCCCGGTAAAACGCCCATGTGGATCCGCTTCCTGCAGTTCCTCGGCCTGCTGGGTGCTCTGCCCGTGGTCAATTACATCCTGCTCTCCGGCGTGTATTACCCAACCGTCTTCCTGGTAGTGATGACCGTGCAGCTTGCGGTTTGGAAACGGATTCACGCCTCGCGCGAAGATGGCTGGGGCGAGCAGCGGCTGCAGTACGAGGAGACGCCCGACCAGGCCATTCACGGACTGAACCTGCACTCGTGAATTGTGGGGCAGCTTGTTAAGCTGCGGCGGATTGGCAATCCGCCTGCCGCGTCGTGCGGGCAAACCCCCAAACCCGGGCTGGCTCGCTGCCGCATCGCCCAGGCGGATTAGCAATCCGCCGCAGGTTAACAACCTGCTCCACAAATAACGTAAAATAGCGCCGATGAACTCGCCCATCCAGAGACGCTCTTTTCTGACGGCCGCCGCGGCGGCTATCGTCCCGGCGGCGCTCGGCCAGACGCAGCGCGATTGGACCGGCCGCCAGCCGGTGCGCTACACCGATCCCGATTTGATCTCGCTCGACAAGCGCTTCGACAAGTACCTGATCACCAACACCACCGTCCAGCGGCTGTGGACCGGCGCGCTGTGGGCCGAAGGCACGGCCTGGAGCGGCGTGGGCCGGTACCTGGTGTGGAGCGACATCCCGAACAACCGCCAGATGCGCTTCATGGAGGAGGATGGCCACATCAGCCTCTACCATTCGCCTTCGGAATACAGCAACGGCAACACCTTCGATTTCGAGGGCCGCCAGATCTCCTGCCAGCACGGCATGCGGCGCGTGGTGCGCTATGAGAACGATGGCACCGTCACCGTGATCGCCGACAAGTGGCAGGGCAAGCCGCTGAATTCGCCCAATGACGTAGTGGTGCACCCGGATGGCGCCATCTGGTTTACCGACCCGCCTTACGGCATCATGGGCAACTACGAAGGCTACCAGGCCAAGCAGGAAATCAAAGAAGCCGTCTACCGCGTGGACAAGGGCGGAAAGATGGACAAGCTCACCGACGAGTTGGATAAGCCCAACGGCATCTGCTTCTCGCCCGACTACAAGAAGCTGTACGTCTGCGACACCGGCGGCCCGCACGACATCCAGGTTTTCGATGTGGTGGATGGCAAGAGCGTCCGCAACAAGAAGCAACTCACCGACATGACGATGCAGGGCCACCCGCCCGGTCTGGCCGACGGAATCCGCGCCGATGTGGATGGCAACATCTGGGCCGGCGCCGGCCGCGGCGGTCCCGGCTACGATGGCGTCCACGTTTTCACTCCGGCCGGAGAGCGCATCGGCCAGATCGTGCTGCCGGAGGTTTGCGCCAACATCTGCTTCGGCGGGGCGCGGAGGAATCGCTTGTTCATGGCTGCGAGCCAGTCTCTGTACGCCGTGTACGTGGGCACCCGAGGGGCGCACCTCAGCTAGCCGCGGCCGGGCTGTAACGCTAAGTACACCGTTTCACAAACACAGTCGTGTATTTCGACGAAACCGCTCCCTAACGGTCGCGGCTCTGATCGGAGCCGCGCGCGTTAGCAAGCGGTTTTCCTGATACGTCGGCGTACTTCTGAAGTGACCGACTAACCTACGTATCTTCGTGGTTACATCCTCTTAAGCCAGATATTGCGAGTGAAGTATGCCCCAGTCGCTTCGACCTCGAGACCAATCTTGCCGCTAGGTCGAAAGTAGATCGGATCGTTGTCGATAAACACAGAGATCAGGTGGCCGTTCATGAACATGGTGCTTACGCTGCCTTTGGCTATGAGCAGAAACTGGTTGTAGTCGTCCTTCTTAAACCAGGAATCCAGCGTTGCTTTGTCGGCAATTGTCGATAGCACGCGCCGTTGCCCCGGTTCGGCCAGGACAATCGTGCCCGGGCTGGCAGCGATAAAGCGGCTCGACAATTGCTCGTAATATTGCCCGCTATAGCGGTTGTTGGCGTCGAAGTCGAACTGCGGGCCGGCCATGTCGAATTTGGCGCGTTCCGCGGCACTCGGAGGAGTGCCGGGATTTTCACACCCCGGACCGCGGCCGCCGCCGCGGCCACCCGCCGCTCCTCCCCTGCCTGCTTGTGCTCCTGGACCCCCACGGCCACCCGCCCCCGGGGGACCTCCGGGACCTCCAGGCCCACGACCGGCGCCTGCACCCGCCAACGTGCCGCCACCTCCACGGCCCGGGTACTTCAGAGCCACGTTGTTATCCGCGGTCATGTAGCTCCGGTATTGAACGCCGCCGTTGACGTTGCCCGTGCCCTTGGATTCAAACTTCAGCATGAAATCCGAAGGTTCACCGCCCTGCCAAATCAGGTAAATCGTGCCAGTCGGTTTCTCACACGTTGGCTCCACATAGATCGAGCCATCCTTGACGCTCCAGTATCGGGTGTCGCCGTCCCAGCCGTTTAAGGTCTGGCCGTCGAACAGCGACATCCACCCGTCATTGTCGGAATAATCGAACGGCTGTCCGCCGCGCCCGAAGCCACCAGCGCGGCCCGCACCTTGCGCACCCGGAACGCCTGCGGCAACCGGAACTCCTGATGCCGGTGTTGCGGGCTGTTGACCGGTCTGCGGAGGCGTCTGCTGCGATGGCGCGAACGGCGGCAGCAGAAACAATGCGGCCAGGCCAATTGCGATCATCCCAGAGTTCGTCTGCTTCATGGATTTTCCCTCGGTTCAGTTTCTGAGCCGGATATTGCGTACAAAGACCTTCATGGTGGCATCACTCTCAATCCCGAAAGCCCCGAATGACTATGGCTGGAGTCCGGATCGTCATCGGCCATCACGACCATCAACTGACCGTTCACGATTCTGAATGAAGGTTCCGCCTCGTGCCATCACAGTATACTCGTTCCAGTCATTCATCTCATGCGGATTGCGCCGGCTCCGCTACCAGCACGAACGAGCAATTTACTTGGTGAACTCCTTTCAGTTCACAAGATCGAGCCAGGCTTAGCCTGGTGTGTTCCGAAGGCTGCAAAAGGAAAAACTAAATTAGCTGAAAGCTGACGTCTGACCCCTGAAAGCTCATTTGCCGGGAAATCACTCGCCTACCAGAGCCGCAGCGCCACATCCCCCGGCGCAAATGCAAGGCCGAGCTGAACGGTGTATGTCCATCGGTTGTAATTGTGAAAATTCGAGCTGTCGTATTTGTTGAAACTCGCACTCAGGAATCCGTGAGTACTCCTGACGAGTTGCCTGCTGATGCTGGCAGAGCCCGAATAACCCCCGTAGGCCCCAACCACGTTACCGCGAGAGTGCGCTTTGGAATATCCGACTCCCATATTGATGCTCCAGTGCTTCAGTCCGGTATACGCATATCCCGCCCCCACGTTGGTCGAAGTCGAGGTCAGAAATACGCCGTTGCCGGGAAGCACGGAGTGGCCCCCGGAAATGAAAAACACACCGTGCTGAACCGTATGGGAAAGCCTTAACGACAGGTTCGGGATATAACTGGTCTGGTATGCGACTTCTCTGACCGCGGTCAGCCCCAGCAAGGCGGCAATGGCCGGGTCTAAAGGCACCGCCTGCACAAACTTGGTTTCGACCCTCATAACCCCGCCATATCCGGAGAATTCGAGGTTGCGCGACAGCCTGATGGCGTAGGTGCCTACCAGGCCGTGAAGGTCGGTGCTGCTAAAGATACCCGTGAACGAGTAATGCGTGTATGTGTAGCCCACGCCAATGGTTGAGCGCCTGGAGAGCCGGTACTGCATATCCCCGCGCGCGCCGGCGCCCGTTACCCCATACAAGGCCGAGGAACGGCGTCGTTGGAGGAAGCCGTCTCCGCCAAAGTCGAAGGAAAGCCGGGCGCTCTTCTGAATCACCAGATCGGCCTGGGTGCTGACGTAAATCGTGCGGTTATCGTAAAAATCGCTGGTCGGAATGTACGCTGAGGACGGATCGAAGGGCACGGCCGGATTCAGCGAAAGTTGCGAGAAATTATTGGACATCAGTCCGGCGCTTTGGCGCAAGGTGAGGGTGGCGTGGCGGGTTATGCGGTCCGTAATGCCGAGTTTCAGAGACTGATCGGTGCCATCGTAGAACGAAAATTTCGGGCTGTGCCGCAAGCTGCCGTGGTAGTCGAGGCCAAGCTTCAGATGTTTCCACGCATGATTACCGCTCACTCCGCCGCTTACCTCCAGTTCCAAACTGGCGTCGTTGATTGTATTCCCCGCGGGATTCACGGACACTCCGCTGAGCCCCGCGACGTATCCAACACTGAAGGCGAAAAACGGGCGGAAGTCGATCGCCGCTCCCTGCATCGGCGCCGGCGCTTCACCGCGCAGCAGGATGGCGGGCCCGGCATACTGCGCCCAAGCCGGCACCGCCGCTCCCAGTAGTGCAATCGCTCGTACCAAATTCAAAATAATTTCCTCCGCTCCGCGTCTGGCGGCCACCGCGTGGGGCCAAATCCGGCCACCGCGGGACCCAAATCAAAGTCTGACGCGAGTCTTTGAAGCCTGTCAATGTCAACGTCAATGACTGTGTTACTTCCGGTACGGCTCAGGCTTGGTCCATCCCCCTCGTCCTTCAGCCGGCCCGGCGCTCGCCGGCCTGGCGCTTAACCGGCCTGGCGCTTAACCGGCCCCACGCTCAGCCGGCCTGGCGCTCCGGGCCCACCTGCGTTTCTTTCCACAGGATCCGGCTGGGAACGAACAGGATCGAAACCGCACATAAGGAGGCCGCCATCAAGACCGTAAACGTCCGCACCGGAGAAGTGATCCGCTTCAAAGGATTGCGGCCGGGCAGCCAATAATCGGCCAACGCCGCCGCGTAGAACAATGCCTGCACCGCCAGCGCCAGGCCGTCCCAGGGGCCGGGCAGGGCGAAACTGGCGGCCGCCGCTGCGATCAACGCATAGGGCATCGCCAAACGCGCCAGCTTGTGCGACAAAAAGTGAATCCACATGCGATTGGATGGGCCCAGCAGGGCCGGATATTGGCCGACGATCTGGTAGACCCCGGCCAAGGTACGGACTTTGCGCCGGAATTCCGAGGAAAGCTGGGTTGGAAAGTCATACGCCAGGGCGGAGTTCTCAAGAATGATCCGGTATCCCTGGAAAAAGGCGGCCAACGGGAGATACATGTCGTCCGCCAGCGTGGCTGCGGGTACGTGCCTGGCCAGATTGCGGCGCATGGCGTAAATGCATCCGGTTGCACCCAATACCGAATCTATGCTGCTCAACTGCTTGCGAATCCACTTTTCGTACTTCCAATACAGCCCTACCGAAGCTTCCTCGATGCCTTCGCCCTCGCGAATCACCAATTCGCCGCTGGCCACCCCCACCGCGGGGTCGGCAAAGCACGCCACCAGGTTGCGCAGGCTCTCGCGGTCCAGTTGCTGGCGCACGTCGGTAAAGAAAAGAATCTCGCCCTGGGCCCGTTCCAGGGCGGCATTGATGGCCGCGGCTTTGCCCTGCCGCGGAATCGCCAGCAGATGAATGTTGGCTTTTCGGGCATACTTCCCGGCGATGGATTCGGTGGCGTCGGTGGAACCATCCGACACGACCAGGATTTCCACCAGCTCCGGCGGATAGTTCAGGGCAAGGATGGAATCCAGCTTGGCGCCGATCCAACGCTCTCCGTTGTGAACCGGCAGAATCACCGACACGCGCGCCTGCCAGGCCGCCCGGACAATCGGACGCGGCCGCCACCAGGCCCGCAGACCGAGCAGCAGAGGATATCCGGCCAGCGTGTACAGGCAGAACGCCGCGCTCAGCAGAAATACCGTCACCGGGAACATGGCCTACTGGTACGGTGGCTTCGCATCGAACCAGGCCGCCACTTGCTGGGAAGTCGTCACCTGCTTGGTCAGAATCGCCAGCAGCAGGTCTTTGGTGACCACTTCGTGAGCATCCCTGTCGTAAGTCAAACCTTGCGTCTGGCCGGGCATTTTCAGCAGGTAAGGCACTTCGGCGTGCTGTTTCAACCCTTTCCTGACTGCCGGGTCTCGCGGCCAGCGGTCCACGCGCAGCGGGTGATCCGACGTCAGCAGAATTGTGCTGGCGTCCCACAGCCCGGCGCTTTCCAGAGTCTCGCGGATATCGCGGACGGTGCGGTCCACCAGGCGCAGGTTGTCGAGATAAGAAATGTTGTGGCCGGTAGAGATCCGATCCGTGGAACTGTCGTAGAGCGCGGGCGGGTGCGGCACGTTCATGTGAACATATACCAGGTTCAGCCTCGGATCCGCGATCGCCCGCAGCATGTCGTTACGAACCTGGGTGTACGAAAGTGCGTGCAGCCGTTGGTTTGCCGGGGTATCCAGATCGAGACCCATCCGGCCGAGCAGCGGGATTTTCTTGACCAGTCCGAGCAGAATCTCTTTCATCAGGTGCGGGACCGAGTACGGGTTTTCGAACTGGCTGCCCCAGGAAAGGGCGATTGCCGGCTGCCACGAACACGTTGTGCACTCCGGGATAAGGTGGCAATAGGGAATGTACCACCCGGCGATCCCGACGTTGAACCCCCGCCGGCGGGCTTCGGTGAAGATCGTATCCTGAGCGGTCAGCCGGACCGGCGGTTTGCCTTCAACGGACGTTAGCATGATCTCGCTCGGAGTCTTGGGCTCTGTACTGACGTATGTTTTTCCGGTCAGCAGGGAGGGAACTGACACGATGGTCATGCGCGCCGGCGGGAGCATGCGGGTGGCGACGAACGCCTTCTGCCGAAACCGGTCGACCTCGGGCAACGAGATTCCGGCGGGCCGCTCCGGAAACGTCAGATCATAGTCCCACTCATCGAACAGAACCCAGATCACGCGCGCGGCGTCCGGCGGTTGCGGTAAGGCCGGCTGCAGCGGTTTGTCGGGAAAGCGGGATCCCGGCGGTGCGTGAATCACCTGCCACACCGCACTCCCCAAAGCCAGGGGCATGCTCGGAGCCATCAGGATCAGCAGAAGGGTAGTGACGCGGGTGGAGAAGCGCTGCCAATTCAGCAACAGCAGAATGGCGAGCCCCACCGCCACCACCACCATCACGATCCGCCAGCTAAGCGCGCTCGGAATCTGCAGCCGCTGCATCGAACCCAGGCCTTCCTCGGTGCGGAGCACGTTGAGGGGCAGCAGCAGGGCCAGAATCGCGCACCACTTCAGCAGGCGAATCCACCGGTCATGGCCCGTGCGCAGCACTACGTAAACGATTCCCCAAGCGACGCAGGCCAAAATCAAAATGTCCAGTGTGATAGCTACGATGGTCTGCCAGGTAACCCCGTCCCTGCGCCAGAAATCGTAGCCCCGGTCCTGTAGACTAAACCAGACATTCAGAAAGCAGAGATTGGCGTAGGAGAGGCAGACCAGAAAAAACTTGGCGTAGTGTCTGCGGGTGATCGCCTCGCCCGACGATGTTATCGCTTGCGAAGCAAATAAAGCCATCGGCTCGAGCCCTCCACGTGTTGCGCTCGAATCACCTCGAAGTGTTTTGCGCAGGCCGCCTCAAACACCGCCGCGGTCAGGTCTTTGTGCAGTTCTTCCCGCCCGCGCAGCAGCCGCTGAAACATGCTGTCTTCGGGTGCGATGAACTCGATCAGCAGCAACTTCGTGGTCAACTCAGCCGCCAGATCCACGATGTCCGCCAGCGGCACCCTTTCGGTGACTAGCATGTGGTGAATCACCGCCAGCATGAGGACCGCGTCGAATTTGCCGCGGGCGCGATCCAGGAACGAGGAACACTCCCGGTTCAGCCAACCGGTGCCGGGCGTGGGGCGCGTCAGGTTGACCGCCAGCGGCAGGATATCCAGTTTCTCGGCGCGGGCGTTGTGCCAGACGTCGCCCAGCACCACCGGGTCGTAATCGATCGCCACCACCGATGCCCCCGTGCGTGCCGCCAGAGCGCTGAAATGGCCGGTGTTGCACCCCACATCCAGAACCGAACGCGAAGGGAACTCGGTCAGGGCTTCCTTCACAAAACGCTGCTTGGCTTCGAAATGGCCGGCGGTGTAATTGTTATTGGTGGTCATGTAGTCGGACCACGTGGAATGCGCTCCCCGGGCCGGCTGCAGCCGTTTCAGCGTGCGGCGCAGGCCGTTCAACAGGCTGTTCAGAATGAAACGCGCCTTGGCCGGGTCGGAATGCAGCTTTTTCCGGTAAATGGCGGTATCGTCCTGCTGGTGCTTGCCGCCCAGCCAGGCAGGTATGGAGACCATCGAAAGGAACGGCGGGCGGAAGCGCTGCCATGTGCTGGCCCAGCGGTAAACCTCCTCCGGTTCCAGACCGTCCCGCCGCGTGGTCAGAATCTGGTCCAGACCCAGGCCGAAAGCGCGATTGGCCAGCAGCGGCAGCACGAAGGTTCTCACGAACTGGGCATATGGCAGCCAGGTGGCATCGCCGGCCTCACGCCGTTCGAACGAGAGCACGTCGATAAAGACCGGTTCCGGCCCGCGAAACAGCACGTTGTAGGGCGTGCCGTCCTTCAACCCAATCCCGTCTTCAAGCAGCGCCTGTGCCAGATCCAGGGTCAGCAAACCGGCGGCATGCAGCAATTCCGGCGGCCATTCGTACGGAAAACTGGGAAAGGCGATCCGTTCATGCTCCACCACCAGACGGCCGTCGCGGGCATCGAAAAGCGCCTGGACTGCGGGATCGGCCATCAGTTCGCCAGTCTCGTTTTCTGCCAGCGGCCGGGTGGCCACCACCCGCCTGGAACCCATCAGTTTCCGCGCCGCCTTGGATTCCAGGAAGGCCGTCAGATCGGCTACGCCAATGGGATTCACGATGCGGAGAACTCGCCCGTGATGGTGGAACAGGCTTCCTGCCGGATCGCGGAAGGATGGCGCCTCCGTGGGGTTCTGGGTTAGTGGTTCGCTCAATATTTTCGACCTTTTCGGCTCGTCGGCCCCTCATGTCGCCAATGTCCCACTGTACAACACCGCCACCCAGGAAAAGTACCGGTATCCGTGGCGCTAAATGACTTGCCATAATACAGTTTCGGATGAATACAGACTATCGAACGGCTATAGACGGCGTGATTGCGGCGGGCGACGCGGCCGGCGCGGTTCGGATGCTTGCCCAGGTTTGGGAGCGGGACCCCGGCGCGGGCCTGGCCGGGTTCGTAGCCTCCCGTTACGAAAGACTGAGGGGGTACCTGCCCCTGCTCCCCTATCGCCTGGCAGTGCTGCGCTCGTTCACGGTGGAGCCCGTGGCGCCGATTCTGCGGGCGGCGGCATTCACGCGCGGTATTGACCTGGAAACCCACATCGGCGAGTTCAACGCGTACGCCCAGGAGATTCTGGACCCCGAAAGCGCCCTGTACCGTTTTCGTCCCGATGCTGTGGTCCTGGCCGTACAGACCCGGGACGTAGCCCCCGATTTGTGGCGGGATTACGCCCGGCTGGGTGAAACCGAACGCGCCACCGCCGCCGAGGCCACCTTGACCCGGTTTCGCGGCTGGGTGCGCGCCTTCCGCGAACGCAGCCAGGCGGCCTTGATCGTTCATTCCCTGGAAGTGCCCACCGTGCCTCGCGAGGGCATCCTGGATGGCCAGACCGAACAGAATCAGACCGAATCCATCCGGCAAATCAACCGCGGCTTGCGGGCCCTGGCGCGCGAGCATCGGGCCATCTACATTCTGGATTACGACGCTCTGGTGGCGCGCCACGGCCGGGAAACCTGGGGCGATGAGCGCAAGTGGCTAACGGTACGGCTGCCCGTGGCATCCGCTCACCTGCGGCACCTGGCCGCGGAATGGCTGCGCTTCCTCCACCCGCTTACCGGCAAGGTCGCCAAGTGCGTTGCCGTCGACCTGGACAACACGCTCTGGGGCGGCGTAATTGGCGAGGATGGCATGACCGGAATCCGGCTGGGTCAAGAGTATCCCGGCGCTGCCTTTCAGGCAGTCCAAAGGGCGCTGCTCGACCTGACCCGCCGCGGCATTTTGCTGGCCGTCTGCAGCAAGAACAATGCCGCTGACGCGATGGAGGCGCTCGCCGGCCATTCCGGGATGGTGTTGCGGCCCGCCGATTTCGCGGCCACGCGGATCAACTGGAACGAAAAGGCGCAAAGTTTGCGCGAGATCGCGGCCGAGCTGAACATAGGGCTCGATACCGTGGCCTTCCTGGACGACAATCCCGTAGAGCGCCAGCACATCCGCGACCAGGCGCCGGAGGCTATCGTCATTCCCCTTCCGGAGGACCCGATGCGGTTTGCCCAGGCCATTCGGGACTGCCCGTATTTCGAGCGGCTCGGGCTCTCCGATGAGGACCGGCGCCGCGGCGAATACTATGCCTCCCAGCGCGAGCGGGCCAAACTGGAAGGCACCGTCACCTCCAAGGAAGACTTCTACCGTTCCCTGGAGCAGGTGGCCGAAATCGCGCCGGTAAACGCTGCCACCCTGGCGCGGGTGGCGCAGTTGACGCAAAAAACCAACCAGTTCAACCTGACCACGCGCCGCTATACCGAGCCGCAGATCGCCGGCATGGCCGAGTGCCCCGGTTGGCGGGTCTGGTCACTGCGGGTGGCCGACCGGTATGCCGATAACGGACTGGTGGCGGTGGCCGTTAGCCATCTGGAAGGTGAGGTTTGCGAGATCGACACGTTCCTGATGAGTTGCCGTGTGATCGGCCGGACCGTGGAGACAGCCCTGCTGGCCCACCTGGCCGCCGATGCGCGGACGCAGGGAGCACGCTGGCTGCAAGGCTGGTTCTTGCCAACTAAGAAGAACTCGCCCGCCGCGGAGTTCTACCGGGACCACGGTTTTACGCCTGCCGAGTTTACGCCAGCAGGGGAGACTGAGACCGGCATACTCTGGCGGCTGGACCTGCATGAAAAGCAGGTGGTGACGCCGGAGTGGATCCGGGTGACCGGGTAGTTAGGGCCAACCACCGGCCACCGGCCACCGGCCACCCGCCACCGGCGGCTGGCGTTGGCCATCTTTCAGTTGCAACCCGCCGCCATTGCCAGGCTCCTCACCTTCGCCGAAAGGGTGGTTCGCTTCAATCCCAGCATCTCGGCGGCCGCTTTCTTGTTGCCGCCCGTCTTGCGCAGCGCCTGTTCCAGGATGCTCTTTTCGATCACGGCCAGCGTCTGCTCGTAGTCCAGCCCGTCATCGGGCACGCAAACCGCTGGAAGCAGCGAGGGCGATGCGGTGCGGGCGCGGTAAGGCAGCGGCAGCAGGAAATCCGAGGGCGCCAGCATCGTGCTATCGCCCGACATCGCCACCGCCGTTTCAATGGCGTTCTCCAGTTGACGGACATTGCCCGGCCAGGAATACCCGCGGAGCCGTTGCAACGCTTCCGCCGTGAGCGTTTTGGCCGGGATTCCTTCCGCCCTGCAGACCTTTTCGACGAAATGCACGGCCAGCTCCTCGATGTCGGCCGGCCGCTGCCGCAGCGACGGCATGTGCAGAGGCACCACATTCAGACGGTAGTATAGGTCCTCACGAAATCTGCCTTGTTCAATCCGCTCCGCCAGGTCGCAGTTCGTCGCCGCGACAAACCGGATATCCAGGCGAATCGTTTCCGAACTGCCCAGCCGCTGCACTTCCCGCTCCTGAAGCACACGGAGGAGTTTGGCCTGTAGTTCCATCGGCATGTCGCCGATTTCGTCCAAAAACAGGGTGCCGCCCTGAGCCTGCTCAAACCTGCCGATCCGGCTTTGAATCGCACCCGTAAATGCCCCGCGGACGTGGCCGAACAACTCGGCTTCCAACAGGTTCTCCGGAATGGCGCTGCAATTGACGGCAACCATGGGTCCCGTGCGCCGGTTGCCGGACAGATGGAGTGCCCGCGCCGCCAGTTCTTTCCCGGTGCCGGTTTCCCCAGTGATCAGCACCGTGGCCCGCCGGCTGCCCACCAGCCGGATCAGATGGTTCACCTGCCGCATTTCGTGGCTTTCCCCCACCAGTAACCGTTCCCAATCGTCGCGGCCCAGGTTGGCCGCCAATCGTGCCATTCCCTGAGTTGTTCGAACGTGGATTGCCTGTTCGATCTGCCCGGCTGCTTCGTACCCCGGCTCCAGGAACTGGTAAGCTCCG
>Ga0210402_10000137_pt1 | contig 80803 bp, 82 predicted proteins | sample IncBWC7MmetaG_FD_161055 | JGI IMG/M metagenome (GOLD analysis project Ga0210402, IMG submission 161055) | Forest soil microbial communities from Barre Woods Harvard Forest LTER site, Petersham, Massachusetts, United States - Inc-BW-C-7-M | ecosystem: Environmental > Terrestrial > Soil >...
GCTTCCCGCTGTCGCGTCGCTGTCGCGGGAATGACGCCTAGCCAAGTGACATAACGAGATTTATTTCCTGTCACGCCGCGACGCGAGCCGAGACAAGCGTAGGCCGCTGGCTGCGGAAGGGTGTGGCCTTCTCGAAGGCGTCGGCCACGCGGAACAGGGTCGGCTCCTGGAACGGCTTGCCGACCAGCTGGATCGCCACCGGCAATCCACCGGCGCCAAAACCGGCGCAGATCGAGATTGCCGGGTAGCCGGCAACGTTGAACGGCATGGTGAAGCCGGGCTTGTCGAAGACGTCCCATTTCGGCACCGCGTCGATCTTCGCCGCCTCAGAGGGCTGGGCCGCGGTCAGCACGACATCGAGCGCGGCCATCGCCTGCTGCAATTCGGCGCGCAATTCGCGGCGCCGGCGGACCGCCTGGACATAGTCGACGCCGGAGACGAAGGCACCCAGCATCAGCCGGCTCCGCATCCGCTCGCTGAAATCGCCGAGCCCGGTGCGTGACCATTCCTCATAGGCCGCGGAGCGCTCGGTGATCGAGATCAGCGAGCCGCAGGCCGCCCAGTCCTGCAATGGCGAGAGCTGCACCTCGCGCAATTCGGCGCCGAGGCCGCGGAACGTCGCGAGGGCGGCGTCGATGCCGCGCTGGGTGCCGTCGCTGACCTTGTGGTCGACCTCGTGGAAATGGTGGATCACGCCGATCTTGAGCCCCCTGATCCCGCTGCCGAGTTGCGCGGCGTAGTTCGGGATCGGACGTGCCGCGCTCGCCGGATCGTGTGGGTCGTGCCCGGCCAGCGCCTGCAGCATCAGTGCGCAATCCTCGGCGGTCCACGCCATCGGACCGATATGGTCGAGACTGTACGCGGCGGGCGCGACACCGGCGCGGCTGACGAGCCCGTAGGTCGGCTTGATGCCGGCGATGCCGCACAGTGCCGCGGGACCGCGGATCGAGCCGCCGGTGTCGGTGCCGATGCCGCCGAGGATCAGCCCCGCTGCGACGCCCGCACCGGTGCCGCTGCTGCTGCCGGCGGTGAAATGCACGGTGTTCCACGGGTTGCGCGCCGGGGGTGCGGGGAGGTCGAAGCTCGGCCCGCCATCGGCGAATTCATGTGTCGTCAATTTGCCCATCAGCACCGTGCCGGCAGCGGCGAGCCTTCCGGCGCAGGCGGCGTCGGTGTCCGGGATGTTGTCCTGCAGGAATTTCGAGCCGCAGGTCGTCGGAATGCCCTTGGTGTCGACGATGTCCTTGAGGCCGATCGGGATGCCGTGCAATGGCCCCGAGGGTCCGCCGGCCATAATCGCGCGCTCGGCGGCGCGCGCCTCGGCCAATGCCCGCTCCTCGGTCAGGTGGAGGAAAGCGTGCAGCTCGCCGTCGAGCGCGTGCACCCGGGCGAGACAGGCGCGGGTCAGCTCGACCGGCGAGAGCTCTTTCGCGGCGATCAGCCGGGCGGCTTCGGCGATGGTCGGGATCGCGTCGCTCATAGGAGGTCCTCCTCGGCAAAGCCGTAGGCGTGCGCCGGCTCGGCCATCCGCCCGCGCGGTTGGCGCACCCGCTCCGCCATCGCCGCGATCCCCGCATAAACCGCCTTCAGCTCGGCCTTCTGCGCCTCGGTAAGGCTGAGCCCGGCGCGGGCGAGGAGGTAATCGAGGGCTGCGTCATTGATTTCAGATGGCATGGTTTAATTCTCCGGTTTCAAGTTATTCACCACAGAGGCAGCGAGGCACCAAGAATAATTCGTCATTGCGAGCGAAGCGAAGCAATCTGGTTCGAGATCGCACCATCGAGATTGCTTCGTCGCGAAAGGCGCTCCTCGCAATGACAAAATGCTGTTCTCACTGTCTCTGTGTCTCTGTGGTGAGTTTTTCTTCGATGCCGCGGCCGATGGCGAGGAGGCGGCGGTCTTCGCCTTGGCGTCCGACAACCATCAGGCCTACCGGCGCTGTACTCGGCATCTCGATCGGCAGGGTCAGCGCGCAGCGGTCGACGAAATTGATGATCGAAGTGTTGCGCAGCAGCTTGACATTGAGACGGGCATAATCCTCGTCTCGCGCGAAGGCTGCGATCGGCGGCGCCGTCATGGGAACAGTCGGCATCACTAACGCATCGAACGCGTCTGTCTCGGCATCGAAGCGACGGATGAAGTCGGCTCGCCCCTCGAGCAAGCGGATGTATTCAGCCGCTGTCATATCCCGACCGCGCCCGATGCGGGTTCTGATCCGCGGGTCGTAATCCCGGCCGCGGCGCTCGATCAGCTTCTCGTGCCAAGCGAAAGCCTCGGCTACCGGGAGGCCGCCCTTTACGTTGATCCTCGTTAAATCGCCGAGCATGCCGAGCGGCAATTCGGTGATGCGCGCGCCGGCACGTGAGAGGCTCGAAATGGCACGCTCGAAGGCGGCCGCAACCGGCTCTTCGAGGTCGTCGAGCATTACCGTCTGCGGAATGCCGAGGCGGAGGCCGTCGACACCTATCGCCCCCGGCGCCTCGGGCTTTTCGCCGGCCATGACCGCGTCGGTCAGCGCGCAGCAGCCGACGCTGAGGCCGATCGGGCCGATCGAGTCGAGCGTGGCGGAAAGCGGTGTGGCACCCTCGCGCGGCACCCGGTATTGGGTCGGCTTGAACCCGACGAGCCCGCACAGTGCGGCCGGAATGCGGACCGAGCCGCCGGTGTCGGTGCCGATCGCCACCACCGCCATGCCGTCCGCCACCGAGACCGGCGCCCCGGCCGAGGAGCCGCCGGGGATCAGGCTGCGGTCATAGGGGTTGCCGGGCGTGCCGTAATGCGGGTTGATGCCGACGCCGGAGAAGGCGAATTCGGTCATGTTGGTGCGCCCGATGATGACTGCACCCGCCGCTTTGAGCCGTGCCACGATCGGCGCATCGGCCTCGGCTGGCGGCGTGTCGTCGAGCGCTCGCGAGCCGGCAAGGGTGACCTCGCCGGCGACATCGAAGAGGTCCTTGATCGATACCGGGATGCCGGCGAGCGGCGAGGCGACGTAGCCGGCCGCGCGCAGCCGATCCTGCGCATCAGCCGCCGCACGCGCCGCCGCGTCGTAGACCTTGACAAAGACGCGGCTGCCCTCGCCCTCGGGATCGGCAATGCGCGCAAGCGCAGTCTCGACCAATTCCCGGCTCGTCGTGCGGCCCGCAGCCAGATCGGCCGCAAGCGTCGCCAGGATAGGTCTGGTCTGCGCCATTACGCTCCTCCTTTGCCCTCTCCGCCCGCTTGGGGGGGAGAGGGAGGGGACCCGTCGCTGCCGCGACGGGGAGGGTGAGGTGGGCGACGGCCAATGCTCTGGAATCCCCCCACCTCACCCCAGCCCTCTCCGCCCCAGGGGCGGAGAGGGAGGGCTGCCTACGCGCTTACCCCGCTCGGCAGCCGTCCGCCGCGGCCGTGCGGCAGGGTGTGAAGTTTCAACTCCACCGGGTTGCCGAGCCAGATCGCGAAACTGCTGTGGTCCTCCACCGCGTCCAGGGTCAACGGGTGGACAAGTACGTCGAGCCCGTCGCGGTTCAGCATCAGATAAGGCACGACATCCTCGAACTGGTCGGGCTTGAAAATGACCAAAACATTGGCTATCGGGTGCGGCCCGACCGGCGTGTCGCGGAAGCCGTCGATTTCAACCGGGAACTTCTCGTCGATCGCGGCGCACACGCGCTCGGCGACGGCGCGGGTCTTCGTCGGGTCGTAATAGATGTGGGCATGATAGCCCAAATTCGCGACGGATTGGGTGGTCTTCTCGGTCATCGGACGGCACTCCCTGCAGGCTTGCAACGGCACGCGGCATTTTTGCACACGGATACCCGCAAGTCGATTCAGCCAGCGATTGCTGGGCATCGTTTTCCCTGTGTTCGTCATTCCCGCAAAAGCGGGGATCTAGGGACGCTGGCGCATTGTCCTGGCCCCTGGGCCCCCGCTTTCGCGGGGGTGACGGAATAATGCTACGCCGCCATCCGCCACGGCTGGCGCAGCACGTCGGCCACCTTCTCGCCGATCATGATCGTCGCGGCGTTGGTATTGCCGGAAACCACCGTCGGCATGATCGAAGCATCCGCCACGCGCAGCCCCTCGATCCCGTGCACCCGCAGCTCGGCATCGACGACCGCCATCGGGTCGCTGCCCATCTTGCAAGTGCTGGTCGGATGATAAACCGTCCCGCCGCGGCGCCGGGCGTAATCCAGCAGCTCCTCGTCACTCGCCGCTGCCGGACCGGGCTGAAACTCGGAGTCGACGAAGCTCTGCATGTGCGGGTTCGCCAAAATCTGCCGGATCAGCTTGAGGCCAGCGATGATGGTGCGCTGGTCGGTCTCGGTGGCGAGATAATTCGGGTAAACCGCCGGCGCATCGAACGGCTCGGGGCTCTTCAATTTGATCTCGCCGCGGCTTTCCGGGCGGAGCTGGTAGGCGATCGACGTGAAACCGGAAAACCGGTGCAGCCCGTCCTGCGGCCGCTCGGCACTGAACGGCGAGATCGAGATTTTAACGTCGGGTGAGGCGAGTTCGGGGCGGGTGCGCGCGAACAACGCCGCGGGCGAGCTGATCATCGACAGCGGGCCCCGGTGGAACAGGTAATATTCGAGGCCGGCCTTCAGTTTCTTCGCATTGCTCAGCATTACGTCATTGACGGTGATCGGCAATTTGCAGCGCAGCTTGATCGGGGCCGAGTAATGGTCCTGCAGGCTCTGCCCGACACCCGGTAGGTGGTGCACGAAGGGAATGCCGAATTCCGCAAGATGCTGCTGCGGCCCGATGCCTGACAACATCAGCAATTGCGGCGAGTTGACCGCACCGCCGCAAAGGATGACCTCCCGCGCCGCATGGGCGATGCAGAGCCGGCCGTCTCGGCGAAAGCTCGCGCCGATGGCACGGCGGCCCTCGCACAGGATCTTCTCGGTCAAAGCTCCAGTGACGACCCGGAGATTGGCGCGCTGCATCGCCGGTCGCAGATAGCCAACGGCAGTCGAGCAGCGCCTGCCGTTGCGCGTCGTCGTCTGGTGATAGCCAGCGCCGTCCTGGCTCGCACCGTTGAAATCGTCATTGCGGGGAAAACCGAGCTCGGTAGCCGCGGCGATAAAGGCCTCGCAGATCGGGTGCTGCGCCACATCCGAGACGCAGAGCGGGCCGCCCGCGCCGTGGAACGCATCGGCGCCGCGCATCTGGTGCTCCGAGCGCCTGAAATAGGGCAGCACATCCTCGAACGACCACCCGGCATTGCCCAGCTGGCGCCAGTGGTCGAAATCCTCGGCCTGGCCGCGGATATAGACCATGCCGTTGATCGACGACGAGCCGCCCAGCACCTTGCCGCGCGGCCAGAAGACGCGGCGGTCGGCGGCACCGGGGTCGGGTTCGGTCTCGTAGCACCAGTTGACGCTGGGATCGGCGAAGGTCTTGCCAAAGCCGAGCGGGATGTGGATCCAACGGTTCTTGTCCTCGCCGCCAGCCTCGAGCAGCACGACCCGGGTCGCCGGGCCTTCGCTCAACCGCGCCGCCACCGCGCACCCGGCAGAGCCGGCCCCGACCACGACAAAATCGGCCTCGATCCGCTCCGCAAAATCCTGTGTCGCCGCCATCTCCTCCCCTCCCCGAGCCGCCGCGACCGCTACATTAGCAGCCTCGTGACCGACCATGATAGGCTGGCGCACCGAGGGCACAGGAGAGGTACATGAGCGATACGGAAATCGGCGCGTTGCGTGCAAAGCTGGCCAGCCGAGAGCGTTCGGACGACTACCGGCAGCGGCGCAAGGACTTCGATGTGGGCTTCTCGCAATATGGCATTGCGCGGGACGTCACGGTCGAGCCGGTCACCGCCAACGGAGTGCGGGCGGAATGGACCGCGACGCCGGCCGACGACCGCGACGCAGCTCTCCTCTACGTGCATGGCGGCGGCTACGTCATCGGCTCGCTCGACAGCCACCGGCACCTGGTGAGCGAAGCCGGCCGGGCGGCAAAGACTTGGGCATTGGCGCTCGATTACCGGCTAGCGCCGGAACATCCGTTTCCCGCGGCAGTCGAGGATGCCGTCTCCGGATACCGCTACCTGCTGTCGAGAGGGATCCGGCCCGGGCGCATCGCGATCGCCGGGGACAGCGCCGGCGGCGGGCTCGTCGTTGCGGCGATGCTGGCGATCCGCGACGCCGGGCTGGCGCAGCCGGCCTGCGGCTGGTGCATCTCGCCCTGGGTCGACATGGAAGGGATCGGTGAGACAATGTCGACCAAGGAAGCCGCCGATCCGATGGTGCAGCGGGCGGGTCTCCTCGACATGGCCAAGCTCTATCTCGGCGGCGCCGATCCGCGCTCGCCATTGGCAGCGCCGATCTACGCCGACCTGACCAGTCTGGCGCCATTGCTGATCCAGGTCGGCGCGGCGGAAACCCTGCTCGACGACGCGGTCCGGCTGGCCAAGGTCGCCGGTGCCGCCGATGTCCGTGTCGATCTTCAGGTCTGGCCGGAGATGGTTCATGTCTGGCACATCTTTCACCCCGAGCTCAAAGCCGGCCGGCGCGCGATCGAACAAGGCGGCGCCTTCGTCCGCGCCATGATGGCGGATTAAGGCTCAGCGCCCGGCGCTACTTCCCGCCAGGCTCGCCGAGGAATGCCGCGAGCAAGGCGCGGGCGGCGGCGGTGGGGGTGCAGGTGCCAGCCGTGACGTCGGCTTCGGCGGCCGCCAGGCGCTCGGCGACGGCGGGGGCGGCGCGGAAATGGTTCAGGAGGCTATCGCCGATCTCCGACCAGAGCGCGGCGCGCGCCTGCTCGGCGCGCCGCCGCCACCAGGCGCCAGTCCTTTCGAGGGCGGCACGAAAGTGCCTAACATCGTCCCAGATTTCACGGATGCCGGTGCCTTCGAGGGCGGAGACCGCGCGCACCGGGACCTCCCACTCCGGCAGTGACGGCCGCAGCAGCCGCACCGCATTCGCATAATCGGCAGCCGAACGCTGCGCCGCCGCGGCGAGCTCGCCGTCGGCTTTGTTGACCAGCACAAGGTCCGCGAGCTCGACCACGCCGCGCTTGATCCCCTGCAGCTCGTCACCCGATGCCGGCGGCAGGATCAGCACGAAGAAGTCGACAATCTCGGCGACCGCCGTTTCGGCCTGACCGACACCGACCGTCTCGACCACCACCGCGTCGAACCCGGCCGCCTCGCACAGCAGGATCGCCTCGCGGGTGCGGGTCGCCACGCCGCCCGCTCTGTCGCCGGCTGAGGAAGGCCGGATAAAGGCCGCGGGTGCCCGGCCCAGCTCGGTCATGCGGGTCTTGTCGCCGAGGATCGCCCCGCCGCCGCGCTTCGAGGCAGGATCGACGGCGAGCACCGCGATATGCCGGCCGAGTGCCACGCCATCGAGACCGAAGCGTTCGATAAAGGTCGATTTGCCCGCACCCGGGGGGCCCGAAATGCCGATGCGAACCGCACCCCCTGTATAGGGCAGGAGCGCTGCGACGAACCGCTCGGCCTCCTCGCGATGGTCGGGACGCGTCGATTCGACGAGGGTGATGGCCCGGGCGAGCGCCCGCCGATCGCCCCGCCGCAAGGCCGCGGTCAGCTCTTCGGTGGTCACACGCTGGTCAATCCGCCGCGAGTGCGGCTTCGCGCCGCTCCGCTTCCTGCTGACGGGCCCACATCAGGGCATAGACGCCGCCGCGCGCCAGCAGCTCGCGGTGGTGGCCGCGCTCGACAATGCGTCCGCCATCGAGCACGAGTATCTCGTCGGCATCGACGATCGTCGACAGCCGGTGCGCGATGACGAGGGTCGTGCGGTCGGCGGAGATCTCGGCGAGGCTCGCCTGGATCTCGCGCTCGGTCTTGGTGTCGAGGGCCGAGGTCGCCTCGTCGAAAACCAGCATCTTGGGTGCCTTCAGGATCACCCGGGCGATCGCCACGCGCTGCTTCTCGCCGCCGGACAGTTTGAGGCCGCGCTCGCCGACCATCGTCTGGTAGCCGTCCGGCAATCCCATGATGAAGTCGTGGATATGGGCGTGGCGTGCTGCGTCCTCGACATCGGCGCGCGGCGCTCCCGGACGGCCATAGGCGATGTTGTAGTAGATCGTGTCGTTGAACAGCACGGTGTCCTGCGGCACGACGCCGATCGCCCGCCGCAGGCTCTCCTGCGTGACATCGTTGATGTCCTGACCGTCGATCTCGATCGAGCCGGCGTCGACTTCGTAAAAGCGGAAAAGCAGGCGCGCGATCGTCGATTTTCCAGCACCGCTCGGCCCGACGATCGCGATCTTGGCACCGGGGGGTATGCGGAAATCGACATCGGACAGGATCGGACGCCTCGGGTCGTAGCGGAAATATACCCGGTGAAAGGCGACGGCGCCGCGGCCGACGACCAATGCCGGCGCTCCCGGCCGGTCCTCGATCTCGGGCTTGACCGCCAAGAGCGCCATCATTTGCTCGAGATCGGTCAACGACTGCTTGATGTTGCGATAAACCATGCCGAGGAAGTTGAGCGGGGTATAGAGCTGGATCAGATAGGCGTTGACCAGCACGAAGTCCCCGACCGTCATTTCGGCGGCGGCGACACCCTGCCCTGCCCGGATCATGATCCCCACGAGCCCCGTTGCTATGATCGTGCCCTGACCGAGATTGAGCCAGGTCAAGGTGGTCTCACTCTTGACCGCGGCGCGCTCATAGGCCTGGAGTGCAGCGTCGTAGCGGAGCACCTCGTGCTCTTCGTTGGCAAAATACTTGACGGTCTCGAAGTTCAGCATGCCATCGACCGCCTTGGTGTTGGCCTCGCTGTTGCGCTCGTTCATCTCGCGCCGAAAGCGCACCCGCCAGTCGGTGATCGAAAACGTAAAGGTGATGTAGAGGATGATCGTCGCCAGGGTAACGGCAGCAAAGGTCCAATCGAAGAGCCGCCACAGGATCGCGCAGACCAGCAGGATCTCGAAGACCGTCGGCACGACGTTGAACAGCATGAACGACAGCAGGAAATCGATCCCCGCGATGCCGCGCTCGACTGCTCGCGACAACCCGCCGGTGCGGCGCTCGAGATGAAAGCGCAGCGACAAGGCATGGACATGGCGGAACGCCGTCAGCGCCAGCCGTCGCACGGCGCGCTGGCTGACCTTGGCGAAGACGGCGTTGCGCAGCTCGTTGAAGCCCTGCGACATCACCCGGGCGAGCCCGTAGGCGATGATCAGGGCAACCGGCACGGCGACCACAGCGCTGCCGGGGGTCAGAGCGTCGACCGCCTGCTTGTAAAGCCAGGGCACATAAATGTTGACGAGCTTGCCGGCGAGCAGAAAGACGACCGCCAGCACGACACGGACCCGCAGCTCGGACGAATCGCGCGGCCACAAATAGGGGGCGAGCGATTTCAACGCGCGCAGCTCGTCCTTGAGGCGGCCCTTCGCGCGTGGCGGGCCGACACTTATGGGACGGCCAAGCGGGCTCATCATGCCGGCCCACTCTCTCGACCGAGGGGTCCCGCTTCGGCCCGCCCGGCCACAGCGAGGCGCGGTAGCTTGAGGGCCAGCACAAGCGCGACGGCGACTAGGACCGCGCCCCACAGAAATGCGGCGTCGCGGCCGAATTCGGCAAAGCAGAACCCCGCGGCAAACGGACCGAGGACGCGCGACAGGCTGCCGACCGACTGCGAGACCCCCAGCACCTCGCCCTGTTCATCACTCGCGGCGCGGCGTGAGATCAAGCTGTTGAGCGAAGGCTGCGTCAGGCCCATGCCGAGCGCCAAAGCGCTCACCGCAGCGACAAGTACAGCCAAATTGTGCGCGAGCGTCATGACCAGGAGGCCAAGACCAATCAACGTCAATCCGCCGAGCAGCAAGCGCTCTTCGCCGAAACGGCGCGCGAGACGGCCGATCAACCCCCCCTGCAGGACCGCCGAGAGCACGCCGACATAGGCGAAAACATAGCCGACCTGGCGCGGGCCCCAGCCGAATTGCTCGATCGCCCACAGCGCGAAAGTGCTCTCCATCCCGGCAAAGGCCAGGATGACCAAGAAAAACACCAGGATCAGGCGCGACAGGATCGGGCGGCGCAGCACGCCCATCACCGCGCCGAGGCGGCTGCGCGCCGCGGTTTTGTTGCGCCGGTCGGCGGACAGGCTCTCGGGCAACAGCAGCAGAACGCCGCAGAGGGCGAGCACCGAAAGACCGGCGGCAACCCAGGCGGGGGTCTCGGTATCGGCCGTCACCGGGTCCGTCCCGGCGATCAGCCCGCCGAGTGCCGGCCCGATGATGAAGCCCAGTCCGAAGGCGGCGCCAATCAGCCCCATGCCGCGAGCCCGCTCCTCGGGCCCCGTGATGTCGGCGATATAGGCCTGGGCCGCGGCGATGTTGCCGGCGCAAGCGCCGGCAAAGGCGCGCGCCGCGAACAGCATCCACAACGCGCTCGCCGCGCCGAGCCACAAATAGGCGAGCGCCGATGCCGTCAGGCTGGCGAGCAATATCGGACGCCGTCCGACACGATCGCTGAGCCTGCCCCAGAGCGGCGCGGTTACGAGCTGCGCCAGCGAAAAGATGGCGACCAGGGCCGTCACCTCCTGCGGCGAGGCGGCGAAACGCACCGCATAAAACGGCAGCAGCGGGATGACGAGACCGAACCCGACGAGGTCAATAAAGACGATGAGAAACAGGGTCGGCACCGCCCTGATATCGCCTACCCCTCGCAGCGGGGCAAGGCCCGCGTGGCCGTTGCCCGATATTTGACGATACGCAGGGGCTATGAGTTGTCGATTGCCGGCAAGCTCAACAATTCGCGATATAAACGCAGTGCAAACGGCAGGGCGAGCGCGCCCACCAAGAGCCAGACGAGATGTATCGGTGCGCCCGTCATAATGGCCGCCGTCGCCCAAGCGACGAGCGAGAACAAAACCACCGTCACGGCGGCGCTGACCAGTGCCGCAAACAGGCGCTGGTGGACCATCCGCCGCCCCTGCATCCACAGGGCGGCGGTGGCGGTCGCGATCCCCGTGCCGCCTGCCAGCATCAGCAGCGTCAGCATGACGCCGTCTCCATTGCCGACAGCCACGCCGGCAAGCCAGAAATGCTATGGCGGCTGTCGGCAGGAGCGTACCGGTGTGCGACACGCTCGAAGAGAAGCTCGAGCTCGCAGCGGTCGACCCCGTCACTCTGCATGACGAGACCGACCAGGGGATCCTCCATCAGCTCGGCGAGCGAGCACTCGACGATGGCCATGACAACTCTCCAGCCTTTAGGCCCCCCTATCCATTCATCCCAGACAACCAGTAGCTAATTCGTTAAACGCCGGCCGCAATGGCAGAGGTTCCTTCCACCGAGCGCCCGGTCCCGGGGTGGTATTGCGCATATCGGGTGCCGCTTCGCCGCAAAATTTCCGATATGCTCTGTCTTTCCGCCAGGGTGGAGGGAATGCCGCGCGCGGACTGGACGCGCCCGGTGTGCCGCTTCACACTGGCCGCCGCCCTCGTGAAGGAGCTTCGGAAATGGAACTCGGCAAGCTCGGCGTCTGGGTCGGGATGGACGGCATGAGTGCGGCGCAGGCGGCGGCTTTCGCCCAGCGGGTCGAAAAATGGGGATATGGCGCGCTGTGGATCCCCGAGAGCCGCGGACGAAACGCGCTCGTACATTCTTCGTGGCTGCTCTCCCACACCGAGCGGCTGGTCGTAGCGACCGGGATCGCCAACATCTACGCGCGCGACCCGATGGCCATGGCTAATGGTCAGCGCACCCTTGCCGAGCAGTCGGCCGGCCGGTTTCTGCTCGGCGTCGGCGTTTCGCATCGGCCGATGGTCGAAGGTTTGCGCGGCCATTCATATGGCAAGCCGGTCGCGACGATGCGCGGTTATTTGCAGGCGATGGGGGCCGCACCCTATCAGGCGCCCGAGCCGCCGGAGAGGCCGCTGACCGTCGTCGCCGCGCTCGGACCCAGGATGATGGCGCTGTCAGGCGAGCTCGCCGACGGCGCCCATCCCTACAATACGACCCCGGAGCACACCGCGCAGGCGCGCTCGATCCTCGGCCCCGGCAAGCTGCTATGCCCCGAGGTCTGGGTGGTGCTCGAAACCGACCGAGCTAGGGCGCGCAGCGCCGCTCGCCAGGCGCTTTCGCGCTATTTCCAGCTCGAAAACTACGTCAACGACTGGCGCCGGCAGGGCTTCGGTGACGCCGATTTCGCCGGCGGAGGTTCCGACCGGTTTATCGATGCCCTGGTGGCGTGGGGCGACGAGGGTGCGATCCGCGCCCGCATCCAGCAGCATTGGGACGCCGGCGCCGACCATGTCTGTATACAGCCGATCAGCCCGGATGGATCCCGCCAACTCGTCGCCGATCAGGCGCTCGAGCGCTTGGCCCCGGCGCGGTGATCTTGACGGCTTCCGGCACCCGGCCGACATTGTGCGGGTCGACCTCCGCATCGGTGCGGCTGGCAATCGTGCCGACGCGGAAAGCGAGGAGCATCGGCGATGTATTCGGAAATCACCCGATCGATCAAAGTCAGCGTAAAGCCGTTCTACCTCGAGGACCAATCCTCGCCGGCCGAAGGTCGTTACGTGTGGGCCTATCATGTCCGGATCGAGAACGGCGGCCTGGAGACGGTGCAGCTGCGCAATCGGCACTGGCAGATCACCGACAACCGGGGCCAGATGCAGGAGGTACGGGGCGCCGGCGTCGTCGGCGAGCAGCCGGTGCTGGCTCCCGGCGAAAGCTTCGAATACACCAGCGGCACCCCTCTGCCGACCCCTTCCGGGATTATGGTCGGCAGCTACGAGATGGAAACCCGAGGCGGTGACAGTTTCTGGGTCCGGGTCCCCGCCTTCTCGCTCGACAGCCCGCACCAGGCGGTGCGGCTCAACTGACCGCCGTGCGGGAGCCCGGGGCTTTCGCGCGCATGTCCGCAAATCCACGAGAGAATCCGATGTCGCAAGCCGTGGCTTCATCCCTGTCTCTGCACAGGCCGCTCTCCAGGGAGCCGGTCTCAGTCCGGCGGCCGACCCGAGAAGAGGCCGAGGAGGCAGTTCGCACGTTGATTCGCTGGGCCGGGGACGATCCGGCGCGCGAGGGGCTGCTCGGCACCCCGGACCGCATCGTGCGCTCCTACCGGGAATTCTTCAGCGGCTACGACGAGGACCCGATCGCACTGCTACAGCGCACCTTCGAAGAGACCAACGGCTACGACGAGATCGTTGCGCTGAGGGACATCCGTTTCGAATCGCATTGCGAACACCACATTGCGCCGATCATCGGCAAGGTGCATATCGCCTACCTGCCGGACAAGCGGGTGGTCGGCATCTCAAAGCTTGCCCGGCTCGTGGACGTCTTTGCCAAGCGCCTGCAGATTCAGGAAAAAATGACCGCTCAGATCGCCAACACGCTGGACGACGTGCTGCAACCCAAGGGGGTCGCCGTGGTGATCGAGGCGGCGCATCAATGCATGACGACGCGCGGCGTTCACAAGCCGGGAGTGACAATGGTCACGAGCCGCATGCTGGGTGCCTTCCGCGACGACCCGCTGAGCCGGCGCGAGGTCTTGGCGATGATCGGAACACCGGGGGGCGCCAAGCTCGACAACGTCTGACCCGACCGGCGAATTTGCGGAATTAGGTGAGACAAGCGCTCTAGCAGGCCAACGGCGCCGACTAGTGACCGGCCCGCCATGATCTATGCCTTCGAGGCCATGGTTTCGCTATGGACGCAGCGTTCGTTCTGCCACAGCTCAAACCTATCGGCACCGGTATTCGCACTCATGCGTCGAGCCATCATTATAGCTTCGGCGTCGTTTTCACAAGCTACGCCCTGGATTTCAAACACATTGAAGGTGCTGTCCAAAAAACGGCATCGATAAAGCGACATTGGCAGCACGCCTCCTCGTCCATTGCAGCCGGGAGCGCGCGCGATCCCTCTTCTGGGGGTAAGCGTATCTCTCTGTCGCCGATGCCTATTTATTTATTGAAGCGCAGCGATGAGTGCACATGGGCACTGATGATAACGGTTACGAGCTTGCAGTCTGGCAAAGCGGAAAAAACTCCGTACCGGCACCTGTTTTCAACCGATTCATCCCCCGATTCATCCCCAGTTTTTGGGATAGTTGAAACAGGCCGGGTGAGTTGGTCCGCCTGGCGCCGTCGCGGACGGACCCCGAAGCCTACCACGTTGAGAAGGACCGCATCGCGAGCGAGTTGCGCCGCGTTGCGCGCGTTGCGCCCAGCCGTCTTCTCCGGTGCCAGCGCGGTAGTCGTCGTCCCGGATGGGGTGTTCTATAACTACCGCAACTACCGCCGGGACGTCGTGGAGCTGGTCAACGCCGCGCGTCTGCCCGCCATCTACCCCGAGCGGGATTACGCCGACGATGGCGGCTTGATGTGCTACGGGGCGAATGTGCGGGACAACTTCCGCCGAGCGGCGGGCTATGTCGAACGCATTCTGAAGCGAGCCGGCCCCGCCGACTTGCCCATTCAGGAGCCGGTGAAGTTCGACTTCGTCGTCAACCTAAAGACCGCGAAGGAACTCGGTCTCACGATCCCGCCCCTGATCCTCGGTCGCGCCGACGAGGTCATCGAATGAAACGGCGCGATCTGCTCCTGCTGCTGGGGGTGCGCGATGACGGCGGGCGCCGGTTTGAGCGCGATGTTTGCTGATGTATTACATTTGATCAAATGTAATGGTGGAAACCATGGAGTCGGCAATCACGGCCAAAGGCCAGGCAACAATTCCCAAACCCATACGCGACCATCTCCAGTTGAAACCAGGAGACAGGGTTAAGTTCTTTGTGCACCCCGACCAGTGTGGTCCTGTTGCCAAAAATTCCCGCCTCGGCCTTGCGGGGCATCGTCAAGCCCCGGCGGCATCGGCCGGTGACGATTGAAGAGATTGCCGCAGCCGCCGCTGCCGGCGCCGCCGGCGTTCCGCCGCGCGCCAAGCGTCGATGATCGGGCTCGATACCAACATCCTTGTCCGCTACCTCGCGCAAGACGATCCCGTCCAATCGCCGAAGGCGAGGGAGCTGATCGAGCAGGAGCTGACCGAGGAGAGCCCGGATTCCTCAGTGTTGTGGTGATGGCGGAGACCGTATGGGTGCTCGGCCGCGCCTATGGTCTTGCGGACCACGCGATCGCCGCCGCGATCGAGCGCACGCTCCAGGCTGACGTTCTCGTTGTAGAAAGCGAACAGGAAGTGTTTGCCGCCATGATCGCGCTTAAGGAGGGGCACGGCTCGCTTGCCGACGCCCTGATCGGGGGGCTCGGCATCAGAGCAGGCTGTTCCCGCACTCTGACCTTTGACCAGAAGGCATCGCGACTCCCCGGCTTCGGGCTTTTGTGACACGTGGGTAATGTCACAGAGCCGCGACGCCCGCGCCGATGAGGTCATCGAATGAACCGCCGCGGATGAATTACCCGGTGCGGCAGCGATGGTCCTCTGGCATATCGCCCTCCTCTTTGCGGACGTCACGCGAGCGGACCAGATCGATCCAAATCGTTTGCAGGCCGGCTGGCGCGTCGGTGCGCAGGAAGCGCCCAAAAGCGCCCATATCGGCTCTGGATCGGGACGGATTCGACCCGGTCGTTGTGCCGTCAGATCTTGACCTCGTGTTGCCGGGCAAGCGCCTCTATCCGCGGCAGCAGCGCGGTCACTTCTTCGGCGATGGTAGTGAACAGGATTGTGTCGTCGATCCCGAAATAGGCGTGGGCGATACGGTTGCGAACCGCAGCCATCGTCGTCCAGGGGATCTCGGAGTTGGCCATCTTGAGTTCTTCGGGGAGATGCCGCACGGCCTCGCCCATGACCTCGTAGGCGCGCATCACGGCATAACGCGTCTTCTCGTCGGCCAGATAGGCTTCCAGCGTTATCCCTTCGACAAATCGGATCAGGGAGCGACAGGCTCCGACGATATCAGCCAGAAAATCGCGGTAATCGCGCTGAGCAATCACAAACGGACCGCTTCCTCGATCACCCGGCTACCGATATGCGGCTTCAGCGCATCGCGCGTCACCAGATCGACCCGCCGATCGACCAATGCCGACAGCGCGTCTTCGAGTGCTAGGAATTCGGAGAGGCCGAGGGGGCGCTCAAACTCCACCAGCACATCGAGATCGCTTTTGGCACTCGCGCTCCCGCGCGCCACCGAGCCGAATATCGCCAGGGACCCGATCGGCCAGCGCTGCTTGAGGCCAGGCAGAGCAGCGCGAAGCGCCGCAAGGATTTCGTCCTTCTCGATCATACTGCAGCCTAATACAGCTCCAGGCAAACGGCTACGATGTCCTCGACTACGGCTCGATCGGGGCCGACAAGGGGCGTGCGGACTGGGGCGAACGGCGACTCGTGGAAGAAAGGCGATCGGATAGGATTCCGTCCAGTTGTCGCGCCGCACGGAGTCGTTCCGGGCGGATTGCGAGATCTCGGGTTGCCGCAGCGGCGCGCAGGAGGCACCGAGGTCGACCTGTATTTTTTCAGATGGAGAGAACGGCTCTCTGCCGACCGTCTTGCTTTGCATCACTGACAACCATATTATTGCCATAATCGCACTATATCTATACGGGCATCGGCACCCGGAGCGGGTGCGGGATTGTCATTGTAGGAGTTGGCGATGCCTGATCTCGACCTGATAAAACAGGAGGAACAGGGGGTGCGGGACCAGCGCGGGCGGTTCGCCCGGGGCCGGTCGGGCAATCCCGCCGGCCGGCCGCGCGGCTGCCGCGACCACGTCAACCGCGCCGCCCGGCTATTGCTCGCCGGGGAAGGCGAGGCGCTGACCCGCAAAGCCGTCGAAATGGCGCTCGGCGGCGACCCGACGGCGTTGCGGCTCTGCCTCGAACGCATCGTCGGGCCGTATCGCGAACGCGCCGTCGAGTTCACGATGCCGCCGATCGGCAACGCCGCGGACCTGGCGGGTGCGATGGCCGCGGTCGCCGACGCGACGGCGCAAGGTGCCGTGACGCCGCGCGAAGCGATGCAGCTGGGTCAGGTGTTCGAGGCCTATATCCGCGCGGTCGAGGCGACCGAGTTCGAGCGGCGCCTGCGCGTCCTGGAGGCGGCCGATGCCCCGTCCCCTTGACACCCGCCTCGGCCGGGTCGAGGGGCAGCGGACCGCGGCTGCCGCCGAACACGGCGGGGCCGCGATCCAACCCGCATTGCGCGCCAAGGCCGCGATGGGGGCGGTGATCCGCAGCGCGCTGGCGCGCGCCGGAGTCGACGCGGCGGAGGCGACCCGTCTCGCTTTTTGCCGAGGAAGCCGCGGCGCCGCCCCCGGTAATCCCGGACAAGGCGGAATTGCAGCGCGAAGACGCAAACGGCATACCGCTCGCCAACGCCGATGACAGGTCTCGGCAGGACGATTTCGAGTCCAAGATCCTGGCGATGGCGCGACGCTTTGCCGGCGGGCAGCCGCTCGATTTCGCCAACGCATCCTTCGCCGAATTATTCGCCTGGTCGCTCGCCGGATGACCGCCCAGGGCGAGATGTGTTTGCTACATGATTTCGGAAATTTGCACGCCCCGAGGCGGGATTGCCCGGCCCGCCTGGTCCAAATCGGACGAAAGAATTGGGGTAATGGGTCAGTTTCATTGTAACAGACGCGGCGATCATGCCCATCATGGCCGGGTTCACAAGGGCTTTTTGCCGATCATTATGTGTATGGCGTTTGGCAGCGTCTTAGTCTCATCATCGTCATATGTTGCGGTCGCATCTATGCCGTCAGTTTTGAGTGTATCACGCAGCATGCCGATGGCTGCGCCCCATGTTGGCAATCGGGACTGGCCGATGTCAATTTGCAGCCCGGTGAACGCTGTTATTCCAACGGTATGCCCCTCAACACGGAAAAGGACGTTACCTCTTTGGTTGTGGACCCAATGCCAGTCAGCAGCACTTAGGGCCGTTGCGAGCTGCACTGCTAAATCTATCTGTTCAGGATCATCCTGCAGAGAGAAATCAAACGAAACATCAGAAAACATCTTGGCTTTAGAAGTTAGGTCAGTCAACTGCTTTGGCAACAATCGTCGTGGCTCTTTAATTTTTGCCAATGCAAGCTCCGCTTGTGATGCACGATCGGTGAGGGCAGCTATTATTAACGCGTCAGCAGAGTCTTTGTTGTGTTGCGCGAGGAATTCTACGATGAGCGCGACCACAAGAATGAACCATCCTGTGCGGGTGAGCGCCTCTATCAACCTTGTCTCTCTGCGTTTTTTTGGCAACCAATACACTATTCCTTCCATAACGACGCCTATAGCGACTGCGGAAAGTGCCCATCTATCGACGGATGACCACCAGGTCGAATCAGCAGATAGCTCAACAATATTCACCGTGATGAACCGCCGCGGAAGCTGTTACAATCAAATCGACCCGCTACCAGAGTTGGAGCGTCAGCCGCCGGGCGGTGGCTCGGGGGCGGCCAGCTCGCGCGCATCGACAGCTCCCGGCGGGTCGCCGAAATCGAGCCGGATGCGATAGCCGCGCCAATCGCGCCGGTATTCAACCGGATCGGGCAGCAGGATCGACGCGGTCGCGACCATCGCCAGCAGGGCTACTCGTTGTTGCGGGGCGCCGGCTCCGCCCGGTGCCGCGAGGTTGGCGGTGATGTTGCCGTAGCCGAAGGTATTGCCGGCATAAGGGCTCGTGGCGAATTCGCTGTCGAGGGTCGTCCCTGGCGACGGGAAAACATTGAGGTACGAGGCCGGGGTTACCTGGCCGTCGGGCGCGACAAGCTCTGCCTTGCGCAGCGGCAGGCGATCGACGGCGTTGATCTCGATGACATCGACGACCCCGCCGGGAGGGAAGTGGGCTCGGATCTGATCGGTCACCACTGGCGGCAATCCGCTATCCCCGCAAGCCGTGAGGAAGATCGCTGCTAATAGGAGGGAAACGACGCCGCCCATCCGAGACCCGGCTGGAAGAGAGTGCATGCTCGACATAGTACGACCGCGTCCGTGACATCGTCACGGCCGGCGTGGCAGAATTTGCCAGCGACAAATGGGGGTGACGCCGATGCCTGCAGATCTCGGGACCGTCGAGGACCGACGTTTCGTTCTAACGAACTTTCGCCTGCAGAGCGGCGCCGTCATGGCCGAGGCGAGGATCGCATATGAGACCTACGGCCGGCTCGCGGCCGGCGGCAGGAACGCAGTTCTGGTCACGCATGGCTACACCAGCAGCCATCACGCCGCCGGGCGCAGCCCCGCGAACGGTGATCTGCCGGGCTGGTGGGACGGGCTGATCGGGCCCGGCAAGGCGATCGATACCGACCGGCTTTTTGTCGTCTCCTCGAACATGCTCGGCTCATCCTTCGGCTCGACCAATGGGGCGAGCCTCAACCCGCGCACCGGCAAGCCCTACGGGCCCGATTTTCCGGCGATCACGGTGCGCGACATCGTGGCGGCCGAGAAGGCGCTGCTCGAGGCGCTCGGGGTCGAGCATCTCGTCGCCGTCGCCGGCCCATCTTATGGCGGATATCAAGCGTTTCAGTGGGCGGTCGATTATCCCGATTTCATGGACGGCATCGTCCCGGTGGTGACCGCACCCAGGGCCCGGTATGCCGAGCAGAGCCTTGCCGAGCTGCAGGCGCGGCTCGCCGCCGACCCGGAATGGAACGGCGGACATTACTACGAGCGGGGCGGAGCCAAGACCGTCCTGACCGAGCTGCGGGTCGAGATGCTGAAGCGCAACGGCATCGAGGCAGCACTCGCCGGACGCTATCCGGACCGCGCCGCGCGCGAGGCGGAGATCCGCCGGCAAGCGGTCGATTGGGCGCAGCGATGGGACGCGAACTCGCTGGTGATCCTGCGCCGCGGCACGATCGGCTACGACACGGTCAGGGACTTTCCGAAGATCAAAGCAAAGGTCCTCTACATCTTGTGCCGGACCGACCGGCTCTTCCCGCCGTCGATCGCACCCGAGGTCATGGACGCTCTCGCCACCGCCGCGGTCGACGCCCGCTACTTCGAGATCGACAGTGATCTCGGCCATTCGGCAAGCGGTCCCGAACACGCTAAATGGTCACCGACTTTGCGCGAATTCCTCCGCCCGCTGATAGCCAAGATGACTCAGGGTCGGTGATGACGCGGCCGTGAGCCTATCGGCGCCGTCAGAGGCGGCGCACAAGCTCCGCTTGCGATCCCTTGGCCATGCCTGCGCGGTGCTCTATCGCGATGGTGAGGCGCCGCTGCTGGCCACGGACCCGTGGCTTCTCGGGTCGGTCTATGGGCGAAGCTGGTGGCTGCAACGGGATTACGATGTTCGTGCGGATCCGGCTGCTACGGCGGCTCGACCCACGAAAGGTTTACGCGCTCTTTGTACTCTTCCAATTTGACGACTACGGCCATTTGAGGAGCGTCGCCTCGCTGCTGCGCTGGGTGGGCTTGGCGATCCGCTACACGCTGCTTCTACGATTACTTCTGCCGCGGCCGGAAAAGCATCACCCGTGATGCGCCCCCGCCTCCCGCCGCACCGCCTTTTGCAGGTAGTCGAAGGCCGCGGCCAGTTGGGCGTCGTTGCTGGTTCCGATAATCAGCGGCTTGATCGGGTGCTCCGAAAGGTCCTCAGCACCCGCCGGAGGTTCAGCGGCCTGCCCCTTGACCGGGCTCGGATTGAGCGAACCCGTGTTCTTGAGGGCGCGGTAGAGATCGCTCTCATGGGTGGCGACCGCGTTGGCCACCTGCTGGTTTTTCGGCAGGTTGACAACGATGTCCGGGGCGATCCCTTGACCCTGGATCGACCGGCCTGAGGGGGTATAGTAGAGCGCGGTGGTCAGCCGCAGCGCACCGCGCCCGTCGAGCGGAATAATGGTCTGCACCGAGCCCTTGCCAAAGCTCCGGGTGCCCATCACCGTCGCCCGGTGGTGGTCCTGCAGCGCACCGGCGACGATTTCCGCGGCCGAGGCCGAGGCGCTGTTGATCAGCACGGCAATCGGCGTGCCGCGCACGAGGTCGCCGGTCGCCGGCGCTCGATAGACGCGGTCGTCGGCGCCGTTGCGCCCGCGCGTCGTAACCACGACCCCGCCATCGATGAACTGGCCGGCGACCTCGACCGCAGCGTCGAGGAGACCGCCGGGATCGTTGCGCAGATCGAGGATCAGGCCGTTCAACCGGCCGTGCGCGCGCTCCTTCAGTCGGATGATGGCGGCAGCGAGCTCGACTGGCGTCGCTTCGGTGAACGTCGTCACGCGCGCGTAACCGATATTGTCGGCCTTGAGATCCGACTTGACGGAGATGACACGAATAACCGCGCGCGTCAGCGTGAGGTCGAAGGGCGCGCGCTCGCTGCGTGCGATCGTTAGGGTCACCTTAGTGCCGGCAGCGCCGCGCAGCCGTTTGACGATCTCCTCGACATCCATCCCGGTCGTCGGCTGCGCATCGATCTTGATAATGCGGTCGCCCGGCTCGACCCCGGCATCCGCGGCCGGTGTGCCGTCGATAGGCGCGATGACCTCCGGAACCTTGGCTTCGAGCGTGAGCTCGACGCCGATGCCGCCGAATTGGCCGCGGGTGACCGACGTCATCTGCTGGTATTGCTCTTGATCCATGTAGTCTGAATGCGGATCGAGCCGAGACAACATGCCCTTGAGCGCGTCCTTGACGAGCTCGGTACCCGGTACGGGTTCGACGTAGTTCTTCTCGACCTGCGTCACGACATCGGTGAAAAGGCCGAGGTCGCTGGCGCTGGCGATCGGAGCCGGAGATCCGGCTCCGGCGTCGCACCCGCCAAACGCAAGCGGCAACAGGACAGCAGCGGCTCTGAGGGCCGGGCTATGCACGCATGATGTTGCGATCATGGAAAACTTTCGCGGCGACGCGCCAGTCGTCGGGGGCCGGCCGAACAGCCGCTACCGGACGGCAGCAGACATGTAGTCTTCCGGCCGCGAGCTTCCAGGGTCCGGCACCCCGGCGCCGTTAATCGAGTTTGAAGCCGCGGGCGCGCAGGTAAGCGGGAAAACTCTGTCCTTCGGGCATTGTGGCCTGGCGCGCCTTGTCCTCCGACCACCCGTAAAACGCGGCATGCCCGAAGACCTCTGGAGAACGCTGTTGCTCGCGCGGGATCGCGTACCGCGCGTTGCGCCGGGCATCGTAGGCGTCGACGGCCGCGCCGAGATGGGCATCGTCATAGCGGTCGCGGTGCACCGTGACGGCGAGCGGCAGGCGCATGCTGACATGACCCGCGGCAGCGGGATAGCCGACGCACAGCCCCGCAACCGGGAATACCTTGTCAGGCAGGCACAATACCGCCGCAACCTCTTCGGCGTGATTGCGCAGCGCGCTGATCGGGCAACAGCCGAGACCGGCTGTCTCGGCTGCCAGGATAAAGGTTTGCAGCACCAAGGCCGCGTCGATCGCGGCGTTGAAGAACCCTTCGAGCTTGCCGTTGTCCATAGTGTGGCCACGCATTTCCCCGAGCCGCTCGAGGCGCCGCACATCCCCGCAGAAGACCAGGAATACCGGGGCGCTGCCGATCCACGGCATGTCCGGCACGAGTGCCGCGAGAAGATCGCGCTGGGTCCGCTCCACGACCTGGACGATCGAGGCCTGCTGGAAGTCCGATTTCGAGGAAGCCGAGAACGCGGCTGCCAGCAGCAGGCGCAGCAATGGCTCGGGAACCGGGCGCTCGGCGTAGCGCCGGTGAGTGCGCCGCATCAAGACTTGGCGCAGCCACGCGATCTCCGGAACATCCCGCGGAAGATCCGAGTCATCGCCAAAACGGGCGCGCCATTCGGCTTCGTAGCTCGCGCTCATCTGTTCGCCTAGGTGGGAGTTCGGGTGGACGCAACCGCGCCAGGTCAGGCCGGGATCAGCCGCTCGAGGTCAGCCGCGTCGAAGACGTAACGCTGGTTGCAGAACTCGCAGGTCACAGTGGTGGCCCCCTCCTCGCGCATCTCCTGCAGCTCGCTCGGCGAGAATAGGCGCAGAATCCCCTCGATCCGCTCGCGCGAGCAGCGGCAGCGGGCTTCGAGCCGATGGGTGTCGTAGACCCGTACGCCGTCCTCGTGGAACAGCCGAAACAACAGGCGTCGCGGCGGCAGGTCGGGGTCGACGAGCTCCTCCGCGGTCGCCGAGCTCATCAATACCATCGCCCGGCGCCAGCCATCCTCGACATCGTCGGCGATGACGCCGTAACCGCCCTCTGGCGGCACGCGCTGGAGCATCAGCCCACCGCCGCGCCAGGTGCCGTCACGCCCGGCCCGACCGACCGAGAGCTTGATCCCGGCCTGGATCTGCTCCGACTGTCGGAAATAGTGTTGCGCGCATTCGGCGAGCGTTGATCCGGCGAGTTCGACAATACCCTGATAGCGGTCCGTGTCCTCGCCCTGGTCGACGGTGAAGGCGATGTAGCCCGAGCCGACGAGCCCGGGTACCGGAGGTAAGGCTCGCCGGGCGCCGCAGAGCGCCGTATCGAGCTTCGCGGCATCGTATTGAGCGTAACCGCGCACCGCTCCAGCTGTCGAGACATCGGCGACCATCAGCTTGATCGGCCCGTCGCCCTTTGTCTGGAGCGTGAAGATCCCGTCGTATTTAAGCGCGCCGGCAAGGACCACGGCGAGGGTAATGGCTTCGCCCAGCATCGCCGCCACCGGTTCGGGATAAGCATGCTGCGACAGGATGCGGTCGATCGTTGGACCGAGCCGCACGAGCCGGCCGCGCAACGCGAATGGGTCGATCCGGAACGGCTGAACGAGATCATCGAGCGGAAGGTCGGAAGAGGCGGTCATTCTCGATCGCTCCGGTAGGCCTGCGGGCCGGCATCGGCAACGGCGTCAGCCAGCAAGGGACCGGAGCGTCGCTCCCAGCGTCTCCTCTTGGAAACGCCTGACGCGTCAGGCGAAGCTCTGCTTCGCCGAGAGCTCAGCCAAGGCACCAGGCAAGAATTCCCTTCTGGACGTGAAGCCGGTTCTCCGCCTCGTCCCACACGACCGATTGCGGGCCGTCGATGACGCCGGCGGTTACCTCTTCCCCGCGCTTCACCGGCAGGCAGTGCATGAAGATCGCGTCGGGCTTGGCGTGCGCCATTAGGTACTCGTCGACGCGGTATGGAGCCAGCATGTTGTGACGGTTGACGTTGGCTTCGTCGCCCATCGAGATCCAGGTGTCGGTGACGACGCAATCGGCACCGGCGACGGCTTCCAGCGGATCCGCGGTCAGATGCACCTGTCCGCCCTCCCGCTGCGCCCATTCGAACAGAGGCTGCGGCGGGCTCAGTTCGTCCGGGCAGGCCATGCGCAAGCCAAAGCCGAAGCGGACCGCAGCATGAACCCAGCTCGCGGCGACATTGTTGCCATCGCCGCTCCAGGCCACGACCTTGCCCTTGAGCGGGCCCTTCTTCTCCTGCAGGGTCATCACGTCGGCCATCAGCTGGCAAGGATGCGAGGAGTCGGTCAGCCCGTTGATCACCGGCACGGTCGCATGGCGCGCGAGCTCGTCCAACTTTCCCGGCTGGTTGGTGCGGATCATGATCGCGTCGACATAGCGCGACAGCACCCGTGCGGTGTCAGCCACGGTCTCGCCGCGCCCGAGCTGACTGTCGGCGGTGTTGAGAAAGATCGTGTCGCCGCCGAGATGGCGCATCGCCACCTCGAAGGATACGCGGGTCCGCGTCGACGGCTTCTCGAAGATCATCGCCAAGGTCTTGCCGGCGAGCGGCCGGTCATGCCGGCCATGCTTGTAGGCGAAGCCGAGATCGAGGATCCGGCGCAACGCGGCGCTGTCGAACCGGTCGAGGTCGAGAAAATGGCGCGGCGGCTCGGGCGGCGTGTCCCGCCCTTCGAGCAATGCCGCTTTGCGCGCGAGGCTTCTCATGTCGGCCACTCCGCGGCGACTTTGTGCATGACTCCGAGCGCTTCGTCGATTTCGCGCTCGCCGATGATCAGCGGCGGAGCAATGCGCAGCACATTTTCGCCGGCCGTCAGGGTCAAGAGACCGCTCTGGCGCAGCTTGGCGACGAAATCTGCAGCCGGCACGACGCAGCGGATGCCGAGCAGCAGACCGGCGCCGCGCAGCTCGGCGAAGAGCTTCGGATAGGATCGCACCAGCGCGTCCAGGCGCTCCCGTAACAGCTTGGCCATCGCGTCGACGCGATCGAGGAAGCCGGGTGCCAGCATCACGTCGAGGACGGCATTACCGGCCGCGACCGCCAACGGGTTGCCGCCAAAGGTCGAGCCGTGGCTGCCGGCCACCATGCCTTTCGCGGCCCGCTCGGTCGCCAGGCACGCGCCGATCGGGAAGCCGCCGCCGAGCGCCTTGGCGATGGCCATTACATCGGGCGGGATCCCCTCCCATTCATGGGCGAAGAGCTTGCCGGTCCGCCCCATTCCGCTTTGCACTTCGTCATAGACGAGAAGCAGGCCGAACTCGTCGGCGATTTCGCGCAATCCTCTGAGATAGCCGGACGGGGCGGCGCGCACCCCGCCTTCACCCTGGATCGGCTCGACAAAGATCGCCGCCGTCTCCTTGCCGATCGCCGCGCGCATTTCGTTCAGATTGCCAAAGGCAACATGGTCGAAACCGTCCATCGCCGGCCCGAAACCCTTGAGATAGGCCTCGTTCCCCGCCGCGGCGAGGGTCGCCAGGGTGCGGCCGTGGAACGAGCCCTCGCAGGCAACGATGCGATAGCGCTCGGGATGGCCGCTGTCGGATTGGTACTTGCGGGCGATCTTGATTGCCAGCTCGCACGCCTCGGCCCCGGAATTGCCAAAGAACACGGTGTCGGCGAAGGTGTTCTCGACCAGGCGCTGCGCGAGGCGCTCCTGACCCGGGATCTGGAACATGTTGGAGGTGTGCCACAGGCGCTTGGCCTGCTCGGTTATGGCGCCGACCAGATGCGGGTGGCAGTGACCGAGCCCGGTCACCGCGATGCCGCTGGTGAAATCGAGGAATTTGCGTCCGTCGGTGGCCCAGAGATAGGGGCCCTCGCCCCGATCGACGGCGACGTCCCACCGGCCATAGGTGGGCATAACGGCTGAAATCACGGCGTGTCTCCTGCGCGAAAAGGGGGAAGAAAGCAGCGGGCTTGCGCGCCTATCGTCGTCGCCGGCTTCCCGCCGGCACGATCTTCCGCCCTGCTCCCGAACGCCGGTGGCCTGTGCCGGGATCGCGCATCATCGGCCTCTCCTCGCCTCGGCGATGCCGGCTCGGCCGGCCCGCTCCCTAGCAGGAAAGCGGCGGAGTATGGGCATCGCCCGCCCCCCTGTCAATTCGGCACCCGCCGCTCCCGGCCTCCGGTTCTCCCCGACTTGTCCCTGAGCTCAGGGACAACATCCGTTTCGTCTCCCTGAGATCGGCCTATCGCCATTTGAAATCAATGGTTTGAACGGATCGGCCGCAGCGTCCGGCAGGGGAATTTCCAAGCCTGCAAAACCGGCCGGCAGCGGAATGGCAGCGGAATTTGGGAGCAAGTCGAAGGGTTGCTTTATCGCCATGATTTAACGCCTAATATTATGATTAACGCATGATGCTCATATAGGTGCGGTTGCGGCAGACGCAAGGGGTAGGTCCAGGCCCGCGGCTCGGGGCGCGGCCGCGGTCGCTCCCCGGCAACTCCTGCTGGCCGGATAGGGGGGAGCGGCGTATCGTCGGATGTGACGGTGGGGGTGGCCCAGGCGATGCCCGACGACGCACAGGTTGATCCGAGGCAGGCCCTAGAGGCACTGCGACGGGAACTCGACACGCGCACGGCCGAGCGCGACGAGGCGCTGGCCCAGCAGGCCGCGATGGCCGAGATCCTGGACATCATCAACACCTCGCCCAGCGACCTCGCAGCCGTTTTCGACGCGATGCTGGAGAAGGCGACGAACCTCTGCGAGGCGAGCTTCGGCATCCTGTGGAACTTTACCGGCGAGTTTGCGGTGGCGGGCGCGCTCCATCAAGTCCCCGCGGCCTACGCCGAGCTATGCCGCACCCCGTTCCGCCCGAGCCCCGGATCCGGTCCCGCTCGGATGATGCGGGGAGAAGCCAGCCTCGCGATCGCCGATCTGAACGAATATCCGCCTTATCAAGCGGGGGATGCGCTGACCCGAGCCATCGTCGACGTCGCCGGGGCCCGCAGCGTCGTGATCGCGCCGTTGCGCAAGGATGCCCGGACGCTCGGGGCGATCACCCTCTACCGCCAGGAGGTGCGTCCGTTCTCCGACAAGCAGATCGCGCTGCTGGAGAATTTCGCGGCGCAGGCGGTGATCGCGATGGAGAATGCGCGGCTTTTGACCGAGACGCGCGAGGCCTTGGAGCAGCAGACGGCGACCGCCGAGGTATTGGGCGTCATCAACAGCTCGCCCGGTGATCTCGCGCCGGTGTTCGACGCGATGCTGGAGAAAGCCACCCGCCTCTGCGGTGCGCACACTGGACATCTGGTCCGCTATGAAAATGGCGCACTCATCCGTGCCGCGAGCTTCGGCGTGCCCGAGGAGTCCGACGAGCTATTGCCGCTCAACGCTCCGTTGCCGGATGCCATCGTTCGAGACTCGGTCCCAGCGCGGATGATAGCCGGCCGCTCGATCATCCACGTGCCGGATCTACGCGAGGACGAGTCATATCGCGTCGGCGCACCCGTAGAGGTCGCGTTGGTCCAAGCGGGAATAAGGACGGCGCTATACGTGCCGTTGATCAAGGACCAGGAAGTCGTCGGCGCGTTCATCACGCATCGTCTCGAAGTCCGACCGTTCTCGGAAAAGCAGATCGCGCTCTTACAGAATTTCGCGGCGCAGGCGGTGATCGCGATGGAGAACGCGCGGCTGCTGACCGAGACGCGCGAGGCCTTGGAGCAGCAGACTGCGACCGCCAAGGTGCTCCAGGTCATCAATTCATCGCCCGGCGATCTCACGCCCGTCTTTGAGGCCGCGTTGGCGAACGCGGTCGGTCTCTGCGAGGCCAAATTTGGCACCCTGTTTTTGTGCGAGGCAGACGCCTTCCGCGCAGTTGCGACGCACAATGCTCCGCCCGCTTTTGCCGAGGCGCGCATGCGCGCACCATTGCGACCGCCTCCCGACGCGCCCCTTGGACGGGTCGCTGCCACAAAGCAGGTAGCCCACATCGCCGATATTAGAATGAACCGGTCCTACAGCGAGCGGGATCCATTCGTCGTCGACGGGGCTGAGTTGGGCGGTTATCGAACCGTACTCTCTGTCCCAATGCTCAAGGACAATGAGCTGATCGGCGCGATCAACATCAATCGCCAGGAGGTTCGGCCCTTCACCGACAAACAGATCGCGCTGGTCGAAAGCTTCGCCGCCCAGGCGGTGATCGCGATCGAGAACGCGCGGCTGCTTGGCGAGTTGCAACAGCGCACGAGCGATCTGCAAGAGTCGCTCGAATACCAGACCGCGACGGGCGACGTGCTGAAGCTCATTAGCCGGTCTGTGTTCGATCTGCAACTCGTCCTGGATACGCTGGCCGAGACCGCCGCGCGGCTATGCAGCGCGGAAATGGTGTTCGTCTACCGCCGCGAGGGGGAGGTTTATCGGCTCGCGGCAAATTGCGGCTTCCCGCCCGAATACGAGGCATTCGTGCGAAACACGGGCGGTTTTGACCCGCGTCGTCGAAGTGACAGCATTAGCGCCCGTGCTGCGCTTCTTGGCCGAGCAGTTCACGTCCACGATGTGGCCGCGGAACCGGGTTATCGTTCGGAAGGAATTTTGCTTGGAAAAATCCGGACGGGATTTGCCGTGCCGCTGCTGCGCGAGGGAGTAGCGATTGGAGTGCTTGGACTGGCGCGCCAGCGTGTCGAGCCGTTTACCGAAAAGCAGATCGAGTTGGTCACGACCTTTGCCGATCAGGCGGCGATCGCTATCGAAAACGCGCGGCTGATCACTGAGACGCGCGAGGCATTGGATCAGCAGACCGCAACCGCCGAGGTGTTACAGGTTATCAACTCCTCGCCCGGCGACCTCGCCCCGGTGTTCGATGCGATGCTCGAAAAGGCGACCCGGATTTGCGAGGCGGCCTTTGGCGTGCTGCTAACCTGGGACGGCGAGCGGCTTCATCGGGTCGCCTTTCGGGGAGTACCGGCCGAGCTTATTGAAGCCTTGCAGCAGCCGATGACTCCCGTACCGGGAACCATCGCAGATCGGCTTGTTCGCGGTGAAAGAGTCATCGCCACAGCAGATCTCCGGGAAGCGGAGTACACACTGAGCGGACCGGGGGCGCAGGCATTTTTGCGCCACGGTGCGCGCAGCTGCGTTCACGTGGCGCTGCACAAAGAGGAGAAACTGCTCGGTTCGATCACTGTTTATCGCGAGGAGGTTCGTCCCTTCTCGGACAAGCAGATCGCGCTATTGCAGAATTTCGCGGCGCAGGCGGTCATCGCGATGGAGAATGCGCGGCTGCTCGGCGAATTGCGCGAGCGCACAGAGGAGTTAGCCGCGCGCAACAGCGCCTATGGTGAGCGCATCGAACATCAGGCTGCGACCATCGACGTGCTGAAGGCTATGTCGGGATCACCGGGAGATCCCCAGCCCGTATTCGATCTGATCACCGCCCATGCACAAATAATCGGCAACGCCGACGTCGCGGCATTGCTGGAATTCGACGGCCGGCTCGCGCATCTCCGCTCGGTTCGCGTCGATGCGGCGACCACCCCGCGGAGCGTGGTCGCTTCCTACGAGGACCTGTACCCCGCCGCACCATCACGCGCATCCGTCGCACTCCGGGCGATTCTGGAGGGGCGGGTGGTCCATATCCCGAACATGGCCGACGATCTCGAATTGTCGCAGGCCTCGCGGGACATCTCACGGAAGGGCGCCGTGGCCATCCCGCTGCTGCGGGATGGGATGGTGATCGGCTCCATCGGCCTCGGCGCCAAGGAAGTCGGCAGCTTCGCCGACAGCGAGATCGAATTGCTGCAGACCTTCGCCGAGCAAGCCGTCATCGCCATCACCAGCGCGCACACCTATCGGGAACTGCAGCAGCGCACCAGCGATCTCGAGGAGTCGCTGGAATACCAAACCGCGACCAGTGACGTGCTGAAGGTCATCAGCCGCTCGACCTTCGATCTGCAACCGGTGCTCGACACGTTGGTCGAAACCGCGGCACGGCTTTGCGATGCCGGCATGTCGTCGATCGCCACGCGAAGTGGCGATGTGTACCGCTACGTAGCCACTTTCGCGATAGACCGCGAATGGGATGAAATGGTGCGCACCATGACGTTCACGCCGGGTCGCGGCAGCATCGCCGGGCGCGTTGCGCTTGAACGTCAGCCCGTGCACGTCGCCGACCTCGCCGCCGATCCGGAATTTGAGGTGTCGCAAGCGATCACCGTCGGCAAGCAGCGGACCGTCGTCGCCGTGCCGCTCCTGCGCGAGGGCGAGCCCATCGGGGTGCTGCTGTTAGCGCGCCAGCGGGTGGAGCCGTTTACCGAGCGGCAGATCGAACTGGTGCGCACTTTCGCAGACCAGGCCGTGATCGCGATCGAAAACACGCGGCTGATCACCGAGACGCGCGAGGCGTTGGAGCAGCAGACCGCGACCGCCGAGATCCTCGATGTGATCAACCGCTCGCCCGGCGACCTCGCACCGGTGTTCGACGTGATCCTTGATAAGGCGCACAGCCTCTGCGGGGCCGTTCACGGCACATTGGTGACATATGACGGCGATCATGCACAGGCGGTGGCGACGCGCGGCGTTTCCGAGTCGTTGGCAGGATTGCTGCGCCAGCCCTTCCGCCCGCGGCCGAACACCCCGCTCGGACGGCTAGTCCGCGAGCAGCGTGTCATCCACATACCCGATCTGGCTGAGGCCGAGTGGGATGACCCGAAGCGTATCGGTGCCGCCGAAGGGGGCGTTGGCACCATGCTGTTCGTGCCATTGCGCAAGGACGATCTCGTGCTCGGCTGGATCGCCGCAAACCGACTGGAGGTGCGGCCATTCTCCGACAAGGAGATTGCGCTGTTGGAGAGCTTCGCCGCGCAGGCGGTGATCGCGATGGACAATGCTCGGCTATTGAACGAGATCCGCCAGCGCCAGGCCGAGCTGCGTGTTACCTTCGACAATATGGGCGACGGTGTGGCGATGTTCGACGGAGAGCTGCGGCTTGCGGCGTGGAACCTCAATTTCCAGCGGATCCTCGAGCTGCCCGACGCGCTGCTGGCGGAGCGGCCAAGCTATCGCGACTACCTCCGCACCCTCGCCGAACGCGGCGAATTCGGCTCGGGCGGCAGCGAGGCGGAACTCAGCCGCCGCCTCGATGCGATCGACCAGGAGTTGCGCCTCGAGCACACGCGCCCCGATGGCCGCATCATCGAGGTGCGCCGCAACACGGTACCGGGCGGGGGGTTCGTGGTGATCTACAGCGACGTCACCGAGCGCAAGCGCGCCGAGGAGGAGATCCGCGCCGCGCGCGACACCGCCGAGCGCGCGCTGCAGGAACTGAAGACGACGCAGGCGAGCCTCCTTCACGCCCAGAAGATGGCGGCACTCGGGCAATTGACCGCGGGCATCGCCCACGAGATCAAGAACCCGCTCAACTTCGTCAACAACGTCGCCGAGCTCTCGGGCGAGTTGTTGCTGGAGCTGAAGGAGACGACGGCGCCGGCGGTGGCCGCGCTCGGCGATGACGAGCGCGCCGCGGTCGACGAGGTCGTCAAGATGCTGCGCGGCAACCTCGACAAGATTGCCGAGCACGGCAAGCGCGCCGACGGCATCGTCAAGAGCATGCTCGAACACTCGCGGGGTGTCAGCGGCGAGCGCCGCGCGGTCGACCTCAACGGCCTGGTCGAGGAGGCGTTGAACCTCGCCTATCACGGTGCCCGCGCTCAGGACGCGAGCTTCAACATCACCTTGGAGCGCGAATTCGACCGCGGCCTCGCACCGACCGAGCTGGCGCCGCAGGAGATGACCCGGGTGTTTCTCAACCTCTTCGGCAACGGCTTCTATGCCGCCGCCAAACGGCAGCGCGGCGGCGCCGGGCCGGGATTTCGGCCGACACTGAGGGTGGCGACGCGCGAGCTCGGCGACGCGGTCGAAGTGCGGGTGCGCGACAACGGCACCGGGATCGCGCCGGAGATCAGGGACAAATTGTTCCAGCCGTTTGTGACGACCAAGCCCACCGGGGAAGGCACCGGGCTCGGCCTCTCGATCGCCTACGACATCGTCACCCAGCAACATGGCGGCACGATCGAGGTCGACAGCCGGGTCGACGAATTCACCGAATTCACGGTCCGCCTGCCGCGCACCCGGTAGGGGAGGCCCACAGGGATGGCCAAATGACCGCGTCGAAGGTCCGAAACCGCCGGCCGTCAAATCCTGCGGACAGCCGGGTTCGTCGTCCCCGCGAAAGCGCAGGGCATGCATACATCTGACAGCCAAAGTCTCCCTCTCCGCCCTTGGGGGCGGAGAGGGTCGGGGTGAGGTAGGGGAGCCCCCCGTTCCTAACCAGCGGCGCCACCCACCTCACCCTCCCGGCGCTAGCGCCGGGTCCCTCCCTCTCCCCCCGCAAGCGGGCGGAGAGGGGCAAGGGCTCGCGATAAGATGGTCGCCTGCAGAAAATGTGTGCATAACCTAGGGCGCAAGAGGAAGACGAGCGGCGGCTAGGCGGTGCGCGGCCGCGCACGGCCATGGCCGCTGACCTCGGCGCCGTCGAGGGGTGAGAGGCGCAAAAAGCCCACAGCGGAGACGAGCGGCAGCAGTGCGATCAGATAGAGGGCGAGCGCGAAATCGCCGATCGTCACTTGAGCGGAGCCGGCGATCACCGCCAGGAGTGCGGCGCCGACCGCGACCCCAAAGCCGCGCGCCAGCTGCTGGGCCACACCGCCGACGCTGGTGCTCTTGCTCAACAGCGGCGGCGGGACGTCGGCGTAGCTGACCGTGTTGAGTGCCAAATACTGAATGCTGCGCACGCAGCCCGACAGCAGGAGCAGCGCCACGATCACCCAGACCGGCGTCTCCGGGCGCAAGAGGCCGCAGGCGGCGGTCACTGCGGCGGCGAGAACGGCGTTGCCGACGAGCAGGCGCCGAAAGCCGAAAGTGCGCAGAAACGCGCCGGAGACGATGCGCACCAGCATCGCCCCGAGGCTGGCGGAGAAGGTAAGGAGGCCCGAATGCAACGGGCTCAGCCCGAAGCCGACCTGAAAGAATAGCGGCAACAGAAAGGGCAAGGCGTCGAGGCCCATCCGGCAGAGACTCCCGGTCACGGTGCCGATGCGAAAGGTGCGGATGCGCAAAAGCCGCAGATCGAGGATCGGATCCTCGCGCCGCTGGGCGTGCCAGATGTAGACCAGCAGGACGGCTGACGCGGCCGGGAAAAGCAGCATGCCGAGGCCTGCAGGGATGATCGGGCGCCCGAGATTTTCGATTGCGAATTCAAGAACGGCGAGCCCGAGGCCGGCGAGGACAAAGCCGCGGAGGTCGAACCGGGTCGGCGCCGGCGCGCGGTAGTTCTCGATCAAATAGAGGGTCAGCACGAAACCGGCGATGCCGATCGGGACGTTGAGATAAAAGATCGCGCGCCACGAGAAGTAGGTCGTCAGAAAGCCGCCGACGATCGGACCCACGGTCGGCCCGATCATCGCCGGGATCGTCATCCAGTTCATCGCCGAGACGAGCCCCGAGCGCGGAAAGCTGCGCAGCAGGATCAGGCGGCCGACCGGCGTCATCATGGCACCACCAAACCCCTGCACGACGCGCATCAGCAGCATCATCGGCAGGCTCGTCGACAACCCGCAGAGTGCCGAGCCGGTGGCAAAGATCGCGATCGCCGCGCAGAACACCACGCGGGCGCCGAGCCGGTCGGCGATCCACCCGCTCAACGGGATGAAGACCGCGAGGCTCAACAAATAAGTTGTGATCACCAGATTGAGCCGCAGCGGGTGTTCGCCGAGGCTCTCGGCCATGTCGGGGATCGCCACGGCGATCATCGTCGAGTCGAGGCCTTCCATGAAGAAGGCGCAACCGATGACGAGCGGGATCAGGATCGTGCGCCGAGGCTCCCTCGTGGTGCCGTTCGACTTCATGGGCTATCGCGCGAGGGGCAGTTGACACCAAGAGGACCTGGGACCATAGCCCATCGCGTATCTCAGGTGGCGCGATAATGGTGAGCGCTCGCGAAATCGGGACCGAGCTTCTCGAGCGTTGGGCGCTCGGCTATCTCGGGCGTTACGCCAGCTCGGCCGAGAATTTGCGGCGCGTCCTGATGCGGCGCGTACGGCGGCATGCCCCCGAGGCGGTGCAGCCGGCGAGGCCGCTGATCGAAGGGGTCGGCACCCGCTACCGGGAGGCGGGGTTGCTCGACGACGACGCCTACGCCGCGGCGCGGGCCACCTCGCTCCATCGGCGCGGCGACTCGCTGACGGCGATCCGCGCGCGGCTGATGGCAAAGGGAGTTGCCGGCGAGGCCGTTGCCGGCGCGGTCGGCTCGCTGCAGGAGCTGGGCCCGGACCCCGACCTCGCCGCCGCTTGCGCCTTCGCCCGCCGGCGCCGGCTCGGACCATTTCGCCGAACGGCCGCAGACCGGGCGCGCGAGCTCGCCGCCTTTGCCCGGGCAGGGTTCGGTCGCCGCGTCGCCGAAGCCGTGCTCGCCTGCGCCGACGAGGAGGCGGTTGCCGCACTCGCCCGCGACGGGCTCGGCTGAACGCGCTTCAGGCGCGCCGGCGCTGAAGGGTGGCGTCTTCCGTGGCGGCGCGGTCGCTGTACCCCGGCTGTAACACGATGGTTGTGGGAGCAGGCTCGGGCGGGTGGATCCCGTTTTTGTCAAAGGCGATCTTGACCAGCCGATTGAAGGCGCGCCCGACGACCCATTGCTTTCCGGCGATGGTGCGAATGCGCACCAGCAGCACTACGGAACCCGAAACCGCGTCGAACGCATCCACCCCCTGGTAGTCGAACGGATCGAGGATCAATGGCCGCAAGGTCGCGTCCGCCATCAGCTCCTCGCTTACCTCGTGCAGGACGTCCACCACTCGGTCGATGTCCTCGCTGTTCGGGATCGTGATTCGGGCGACGGCATAGGCGAAATCCCGCGTCAGGTTCTTGACCGACGTGACCTCGCTGAACGGAACGGTATGGACTGCGCCGGCCTGATCACGCAGCCGGATCGTGCGAACCGAGATCGCCTCAACAACGCCGGCATGCTCTTTGCCGACATCGACCACATCGCCGACGGCGATCTGATCTTCCATCAGGATGAAGAGGCCGGTGATGACGTCCTTGACGAGCGCTTGGCTGCCAAACCCGATCGCCACGCCGACGACCCCCGCGCCGGCGAGCAGCGGGGCGATGTCGATGCCGATATGCGACAGGACAATCAGCGAGGTCATAACGATGATCACGCCCAGTATCGCGGTGCGAAACAGCGGCAGCAACGTGCGGACCCGGGTGCGGCGCGGCAGATCGCCTTCGTCGATCGCGCTCAGATAGCGCTCGATCGCGGAGGCGACGGTCTCCCAGACCGTGATTGCGACGAGGAGTACGAGGCCGATCGACAGTAGGCTTCCGGTAAGCCGCCGGCCAACATCGGACTCGATCCACGCAAAGGCTCTGATATTCCACGCCTGGAGTACCGTCAGGGCCGCGAGAAGGTAAACGACGCCACTGGCTAACCCGGTGAGGATCGGAAGATAGCGGTTGGCACGCTGCTCGAGCGTTGGGAAATGCGCCTTCAGTTGCGGCGAGATGGCGAAACCGCGCCGACTCAGCTCGCGGATAGATCGGACGAGGAGCTGCGCGGCGACGATGACGACAAGGCTGAGAGTGGTGGCGCGCGTAACGTAGAGGAACCCTCCTTGGATGCGCAGCGCGTAGATCAGATAAATCCCGCAAACATAGAGGACGGCAAGGACCGGCCAGATCTCGGCGAGGGTGCGGCGAATACGGCCCCAGCCGGAGGCAGCCGCCGGTGTCCCGGCGATCCACTGGGCTATCGGCGCCCGGTTCTGCAGCAGGAAGACGATCGCAAGGAGAGCCAGCACCAAGCCCGCCACATTGAGCATCAGCGCGTAGACTGCGCCGGAAGCACCGAGCCACCACGCTGCCTCCGGCACGGCATAGCCGAATACCGCCCAGAAAACGAACCGCCTGATCCAGATATAGAGGTAATGGCGGGTCTCGGCGTCGAGCGGCACAAATCCTGCGCCGGGGTCCGCGGGCAGCATCAAATTTCTCGCGAAACAGAGGACGAGACGAGCCTCGACCGTCGCCGTGAGGAGCACCGACAATGTGATCCGAGTGCGAGTCAGGGGTTCCAGCGCCATCGACAAGGCGATGTACGCGATGGTGGCAAAGACCAGGATCGGTACCAGATCGAGGACGAGGCCGAGGAGCGCGAACAACGCGCGGACCGGATGGGTATCGCTGCGGCGCGTCGGCAGGCGCGGCGTCAGCCGCGCGAGAAGCCAACGCAGGGCCGCCTCGGCAACCAGGGCGACGCCCAAGACGAGAACGAACGCCAATGCGGCCTCGATCCACTGCGCCCGCGCCGCCGGATCGGTGACCTGCTGCCGAGCCCAGCCGTACAGCCGCGGCGCATCGACGACCACGGCAACGCCGGCCAGAATCTCGCCCGTCAGGACGTCGATCTGCTGCGACAGTTGGCCAAAAAACGTGACAGCCGCCGGCTTCTCGGCGGCGGCGCCGCGTTGCGCCGCGATCAACGCGCGCAGATCTGCGACGAGCTTCGCGCGTGCCGAATCATTCTGGAGGGTGTCGACGAGACGATCGAGCTCGTCGACCGTCACCGGCGCCGAAGCGGAGGCCGCAGGCGGCGGCGCTTCTGCGCGCGCAACGGCCGGCAGAACCGTGGCCACGCAGAGCAGTAGTAGAAAGGCGGCTCGATACCCCAATCGTGGATCCCCCCCAAAGTCCTCGTCGCTAACGCTCGCTCGTCAAGCCTGTTCCCGCTCCCGCATTAACTGCGCTACTTCCACAGAATTCTCATCGCCCGCGCGCTCGAGAGCGGCGATGACTCGCGGGCGATCGGCTGGGGGACGGTTCTGGCTCAGTTTGTACTTCCCTTCCAGTCGGCTGACGGCGATGTCGAATCCGATGATCCCCTTCACCATGCCCTCGAGATAGGCCTCGGGGAGATCCTCGATTCGCCACGGCTCCGGATTGCCGGTCTCGTGGCGCTCTGTCAGGCGGCGCAACAGCCCACGCAGCCAATCGCCGTCTTCGATCAGCCGGACCGTCCCGTAGGCGTGGACGTCGACATAGTTCCAGGTCGGCACACTCGGGCCGCCCGCATACCAGCGCGGCGAGATATAGGCGTGCGGGCCGCTGAAAATTGCCAACACCTCACCACCCTGGCCAAGATCCTCGACCTGCGGGTTCGGGCGCGCGAGGTGGCCGAGCAGGTGCAGCTCCTCGTCACGCCGCTCGGCCAGAAATGGAATGTGGCTGGCAACGAGCCCGGCCGGGCCATGGCTGACGAGCAGGCCGAAATCGTGCCGCTCGATATGCGCGACCAGCACCGCGGGGCGCGTTTCGGTGAAAGCAGGAGGCAAATAGACCACGGGCTAATCTCCAGCTCGGGCGTCAGCCCATATGCTTGGCGAGGAGGTCGGCGAGGAGCGCCGCTCCGGAAAGCAGCAGGATGGCGCCCGAGCCGCGGTTAATCCAGGCCAGATGACGTGGCTCGAATGAACGCAAGAAGGATCCGACGCCAAAGCTGAGAGCGAGCCACCACAGCAGCGAGCCGACCCAGACGCCGAGCACCAGGATTGCCGCGCGTCCTAGCGTTGCTTCGGCGCCGGTGAGGCCGACAGCGGCGAAGATTGCGAGGAAGGCGAGAATCGTGATCGGGTTGGTCAAGGTCAGCGCAAAGGTCGAAGCGTAATACCAGGAAAGGCTTTCCGGATTCGGCGCCGAGCCCAGCTTGGACGGCTGCTTGTCGAGCAGGCTATGGCCGCCGACGGCGAGCAGAAGGCCAGCCCCGGCGATGCGGAGCCATTGCTGGTAATCCAGCAGCCAATCGGAAACGACGGTCAGGCCGAACCCGGCGATGACCCCGAAGACGGCATCGGCTGTGGCAGCCCCCAGCCCGGATACGAAACCTGCGAGCTTCCCTTCGAAGACGGTGCGGCGGATGCACATGACGCCGACCGGCCCAACCGGAACGGCGATGACGATGCCGACCACGATGCCTTTCAGAAAAAACACCAAAAGCATCTGGACCGACCCTCGAACCGCGGCGTGCTCAGTCTCCGGAAAGGGGCGAAAGCGCGCAACCCGAAATCCGGCCGCTGCAAGAGGCCATCGGTCGCGCTATGCTAGTGTCCAAACTGACGGGAGCTCTTCGATGACCGCCACCGAGGATGCGTATCGCTTCGAATTTACCTCGATCGACGGCGACAGGCTGCCAATGGAGGATTGGCGGGGTCGGCCGGTTCTCGTGGTAAACACCGCTTCCTATTGCGGGTATACGCCGCAATACAGCGATCTCCAGGCGCTGTGGCGGCGCTACCGCAACCGTGGGCTGGTCGTGCTCGGCGTGCCGTCGAACGATTTCGGGGCGCAGGAACCGGGATCGGCGGCCGAGATCAAGCGGTTCTGCGCCGCGGGTTATGCGGTGGACTTCCCGCTCACCGAGAAGTCACGCGTGATTGGCGGCGAGGCTCATCCTTTCTACCGTTGGATCGCCGCGACACTCGGCGAGGCCGGCACGCCGAGCTGGAACTTTCACAAATACCTGATCGGTCCCGATGGCCAACCCGCCGGCACATGGCCGGCGCAGGTCGCCCCGACTGACGGCCGAATCATCGCCGAGATCGAGGCCCTGCTGCCCCCACCGCGAGGCTGATCGCCGCGCCGTACAACTTCCCTAGCCCCCCTCCCCTCGGCGTCCCTCGTTTGCCAAGGCAAGAACGGATGGGGACCCGTCGCTGGCAGCAAGCTCCCTAGCGCTGGCCACCGTCCTGACGACGAGCATGTCGCGCTTGCCGCGGATTTCGATCTCGTGGCTCGGAAAGGCGGAAAGATCGAGCCCAGCGCGCAGCACCGTCTCCTCGGAGACCACCAGTTGGCAGCCATAGGTCTTGGTCAGGGTTTCGAGCCGGCTCGCGGTGTTGACGGCATCGCCGATCGCGGTGATCGCGGTGACGTTGCCATAGCCCATCTCGCCCACGATCGTTGGCCCGACGTGGATGCCGATGCCGATGCGCAAGGGCTGATCGATCTCGCCGCGCAGCGAAAGGTTGAGCTCTTCGAGGCGCTCGGACATCAGCCGAGCGGCGGCGAGCGCTTCCCGACAGGCGGCTCGCGCATCCCTCTCGATGCCGAAGAGTGCCATGACGCCGTCGCCGATGAATTTGTCGACCCGCCCTCCGGCCGCTTCGACGGCACGCCCCATCGCCGCAAAATAACGGTTGAGGACAAACACCACATCGTAGGGGAGCCGTCCCTCGGCAAGCCCGGTAAAACCGCGGATATCGGCGAACAGGATCGCAATCTCCCGCTCGCTGCCCTGCGCGAAGTCGACCCGCCGCTGCCCGTCTGCGGCGTAGGCAAAGGGCGGCAGCAGCGGCGTCACCTCGACCGCGCCCCGCGGGCGCAGCTGGCAGGCGAGGCGGACATTGGGGGTGGCGCCGATGCGCCGCAGCACGCGCGCTTCCTCCTCGCCGGGCGGATCGATGCTGCGAATTTCGCCGCGAACCCGCACGCGGCAGGTCGAGCAACGGCCCCGCCCGCCGCACACATGGGCATGTGGGATCCCGGCGATCCGGCTGGCTTCGAGCACGCTGGTGCCGGGCATGACCTCGACAAAGCGCCCATCCGGATAGCCGATGCGCACGAGGCCGCGGCGGCGCTGCCAAACGCGGCGAACGAGGCGAGCCAGCAGAACCGCCGCCACCGCGGCCGCGAAAAACCAGGTGAGGATATCGGTAATCTGGTCGAGAGCGCGCGCGGCATCCGGCGACGGCAAAGTCATCTTCGCAAAGGCCTTGGCGGTCCAGCCGGGATCCGCAGCCAGTGCTGCGACCTGGCGGCCGGCCTCGATGAAGCCGAGCAAGGACAGCACGGGGACGAGAACAGCGAGGGTTAGAACCGGCGCTTGCAGGCGCGGATACCAGGGCCTCACCCGCAGCCAGAAATGCAAGCCGATCGTTGCGTGCGCCCAGGCGACGACCAGAACCAGCATCTGCAGGTAGCCTTGATCAGGCAGCCGAACAAAGTAGATCCACAGCAAATGGGTGTAGTAGCCGACATCGGTGTGGAAGAAACTGTCGGAGATCCGGGTCCCGACGACGTGGCGCATTAGCAGCAGTGGGATCGCAAAGCCGAGCACCAGCTGTGCCAACTCGGCCGGGCGCAATCCCAATGTTCGCCGCTGCCATAACGCGGAGAGGGCGAGCCCGTAATGGACCAGAAAGCTGCCATACAGCAGCGCCTGCGCCGGCCGGTTGGTCCAGATCCGGAACACGTACCAGAGCACGTCCTCCATCGCCGCGAGCGAGATCAGGCCGACCGCGTGGTTGAGGAGATGCATCGTCACGTAAGCGAGCATCACCAAGCCGGAGACGAGCCGCAGTCGCCGGATCATCGACGCGGCCACCCGAGAAGGTGCCGCGGCACCAAGCCTCTTGCCATCGGCACCCGACTTCGCCTATGCGGGCGCCGCTCCGGCGCCGTCGCGCGGTGCACAGATCCGCGGAAAGGGCACAAAGCTGCCTTCATGTTGATACAGTCTTTCCGCAATCCCGACCGAGGGTAGCATCGGTCGGGTACGAACGATCGGGGACCATCCGGCTATGCTGGAGATACGGCATCTCGTCAAACATTTCGGGCCGCTCAAGGCGGTCGACGACATCTCGTTCACGGTGCCGCGCGGCGAAGTGCTGGGGTTTCTCGGCCCGAACGGCGCCGGCAAGTCGACGACGATGAAGATGATCACGGGCTTTCTCGCCCCGACCTCCGGCACGGCGATCGTCTGTGGTCATGACATCGCCACGCAGCCGATCCCCGCGAAGCGATGCATCGGCTATCTCCCCGAGGGCGCCCCCGCTTATCCGGACATGACGCCAGCAGATTTTCTCGACTTCATCGCCCATATCCGCGGCTACACCGGCAGCGAGGCGAAGCGCCGGATCGGCCGGGTCGTCGAGATGATCAGGATCACCGAAGTGCTGCATCAGCCGATCGAGACATTGTCGAAGGGCTACAAGCGCCGCGTCGGGGTGGCGCAGGCGTTGCTGCACGATCCCGACGTGCTGATCCTCGATGAGCCGACGGATGGGCTCGACCCCAACCAGAAATACGAAATGCGCAAGATCATCACGGCGATGCGGCCCGAGAAGGCGATCATCATCTCGACTCACCTGCTAGAAGAGGTCGAGGCGGTGTGCAGCCGGGCGATCATTATTGCCCATGGCCGCATTCTGGCCGACGGGACCCCGGCAGAGCTCGCCGAACGCTCGCGCCACCACAATGCGGTGCGTCTCGGCGTTGCCGCCGCCGACCCGCGGGTCCGTGACGACCTCTTACGCTTGCCCGGAGTGGCTGCCGTTGAGTCGGTCAGCGACGGCGAGGGCGAAGCGCTGATGATTTTCCCGGAGAAAGGCCGCACCGTCGTCACCCACGTTGCCGATCTTGCTCGCGCCCATGGCTGGGAGGTCGCGGGTCTGCGGGTCGAGCGCGGCCGGCTCGACGACGTCTTCCGCGAAATCACTAGGGTACCGACCGAACCGGCGTCCGTCGCTGCCACCGCCTGAGGACGATGCGCAACATCTCGACCATTTTTCGCCGCGAGCTCGCGAGCTATTTCGCCACCCCGCTCGCCTATGTGTTCATCGTCATCTTTCTCGTCATGGCGGGGGTGCTGACCTTCTTCCTCGGCAATTTCTTCGAGCGCGGGCAGGCCGACCTGCAATCCTTTTTTACGTTTCATCCGTGGCTTTACCTCGTTTTGGTCCCGGCGTTGTCGATGCGGCTGTGGGCCGAAGAGCGCAAGAGCGGCACGATCGAGCTGTTTCTGACGTTGCCGATACGCATGACCGAGGCGGTGATCGGAAAATTCCTCGCCGCCTGGTGCTTTGCCGGGATAGCACTCGCCTTGACCTTCCCGTTCTGGATCACGGTCAATTTCCTCGGGCGAGCCGACAACGGCGTGATCCTCGCCAGCTATCTCGGCAGTTGGCTGATGGCCGGCGCGCTGCTCGCCATCGGCGCCTGCGTTTCAGCAATGACCAAGAATCAGGTCATTGCCTTTGTCGTCACCGCAGCCCTCGCCTTTCTGTTCACCGTCGCGGGCTCGTCGATCGTGCTGAGCATGCTCCAGGGTTGGGCCCCAGAGTGGTTGATCCGCGCCACCGCTCAGATGAGCTTCCTCGGCCATTTCGGCGCTATCACGCGGGGCGTCATCGATTTGCGCGATGTGTTCTATTTCCTATCGATCATGATCGCCTTCCTCGGCGCCAATGCGATCCTGGTCGATCTCGAAAAGGCTGAATGAGATGGGCCTCAACGCCTTCCTCGCTTCGCGGCGTGCGGTGGCGGCCGCGGCGCTGGTCATGATCGCCGTTATGCTCGTCTCGGCGAACATCGTCGCCGCCCGCTTCCTCACACCCCGGCTCGATCTGACCGCCGAGCGCCTCTACACCCTATCATCGGGCACACGGCACACGCTCGCGCGGATCGACGAGCCGATCACCTTGCGCTTCTATTATTCGACGCGCCTCGGCGACGAAGTTCCGTCCTACGGCGTATATGCCCAGCGGGTGCGTGAGCTGCTCGATCAATATGTCGCGGCGGCGCACGGCAAGATTCGGCTGGAGGTTTACAACCCGCAGGCCTTCTCCGATGCCGAGGACCGGGCGGTCGCTTTCGGACTGAAGGGCGTGCCGCTCGATGCGCAAGGCGAGCAAGTCTATTTCGGTCTCGCCGCCACCAACTCGACAGACGATCAGCAGATCGTCGCCTTTTTTGCGCCCGACCGCGAACGCTTTCTCGAATACGATCTGACAAAGCTCGTCCACGCTCTCGCCTTTCCAAAGAAGACCGTGGTGGGCCTGATGACGGCGCTGCCGCTCGAAGGCGACATGATGGCGATGATGCGCGGCCGGCCGAACCAGCCGATGACCGTGATCGAGCAATTGCAGCAACTCGACCAGGTCAAATCGCTTGCTTCCGACGTCGATGTCATCCCCGCCGACATCGACGTCCTGATGCTGGTGCACCCGCAGAAGATCCCGGAAAAGACGTTGTTTGCGATCGACCAGTACGTCTTGAAGGGCGGCAAGGCGCTCGTCTTTGTCGATCCGCTTTCCGAATTCCAGGTCTCGCACCCCAGCCAGCTCAACCCGCCGGGCTCGCCAACCGCCAGCAATCTCGAGCGGCTGTTCAAATCCTGGGGGTTCGAGGTGCCGGCAAGCATCGTGGTCGGCGACCGCCGTGCTGCGCAACGGGTCGGCGTCCCGGTCCCGGGCCGCGGCACACGGCCCCTCGATTATATCGCCTGGCTCAATCTGAAGGCCGCCAACCTCAATCGCGACGACATGATCACCGGCGATCTCAGCCACATCAATATGGCGTCGTCGGGCATCATCGAGCCGATCGACGCCACCAAGACGACGATCGAGCCGTTGATCACCACCTCGCCCGATTCGACCAAGATCCCGGCCGAGAAGCTGGCCGGCTTACCCGATGTCGCCGGCCTCCTCGCCCAGTTTAAGTCGGACAACAAGCGCTACATCCTCGCCGCCCAAGTGACCGGGATGGTCGACACCGCCTTTCCCGATGGTCCGCCAAAGCCGGAGCCTGCCAAGCCGCAGGCCGCAGAGAAGCCCGAAGCGTCCGATCCGCCGGACAGCGATACCAATAAGAGCGAACCGTCGCCAGCCGCTGCGCGCGAGTGGGTCAAGACCTCGGCGCAGCCGATCAACATCGTCGTCGTCGCCGACACCGACATGCTCGACGACCGCTTTTGGGTACAGTCCCAGGATTTCTTGGGCCAGCGCGTTGTGATCCCGACCGCCAACAACGGCGACTTTGTCGCCAACGCGGTCGAAGTGCTCGCCGGCGGCAGTGATCTTATCGGTCTGCGCAGCCGCGGGACCTCGGCACGGCCGTTCGACGTCGTCAGCGAAATCGAACGCAACGCGCAGGAGCGCTACAGCGCCGAGGAGCGAGCCCTGCAACAGAAGCTGAAGGAGACCCAGGCCAAGCTAGCCGAGCTGACCGGCAAGGATCGCGGGGACGCACCGGCGACGCTGTCGCCGGAGCAAGCAAAGGCGATCGAGGATTTTCGCACCGAGATGCTGCAGACCCGGCGCCAACTGCGCGAGGTGCAGGCAGCGTTGCGCAGCGACATCGGGCGGCTGAAGGCGGGGCTAGAATTCCTCGACATCGCGCTGATCCCGATCATCGTCGCAGCCGCCGCCGTCATTCTCGGCGTGGTGCGGCTGAGGCGCCGCGGGCGCCGCATGGCGGAAGCGTGACGCGCGGATCCCGAGCCCGAGAGTCCTCGAAATGCAAAATAGGGGTCTGATTCTTCTCGCCACCGCGACATTGGTCCTCGTCGCGTTGGCTGTCGTGGCGGTCACCACCGGTGACCGGACCGTCAGCCGTGCCGCCCCGGGCGAAGCCGCCCTCCCCGGCCTCGCCGGGAAACTGGGCGAGGCCGCCTCTGTCGTGGTGAAGCGCAGCGGCCTCGAGTTGACGTTCGTGCGCGACGGCGATGGCTGGCTCGTCGTCGAGAAGGGCAACTATCCCGCCGCCGCCGGCAAGGTCCGGCAGATCGCGCTCGGGATGGCCGATCTGGCACTCGTCGAGCCGAAGACGCAGAAGGCGGATTTGTATCCCCGCCTAGAGGTCGACGATCCCGGCACCGGCAAGTCGACCCTCGTCGCCCTCAAGGACAAGTCGGGTGCGGCGCTCGGCGAAATGATCATCGGCAAGCGGCGATACGATCGGCTCGGCGCCGGCAATGACGGGATCTACATCCGCAAACCCGGCGACGCTCAAGCCTGGCTCGCCCGCGGCTCGCTCGAATTCTCCGATCAGCTTTCGAGCTGGCTCGACCGCCGCGTGCTCGACCTCCCCGAGAAACGCATCGCCCAGGTGACCCTGACCCAACCCGACGGCGCAAGGCTGATCATCACGCGTCCGAGCCCCGACGCCCAGTTTACCGTCGAAGAGGCACCCGCCGACGCAAAATTCAAAAGCGAGACCGCGACGCGTCAGCCCGCCATGGCACTCGAGACGCTCGATCTCGACGACGTCAAACCGGCGGCCGATATGCCGGTGCCCGAGAAGGATGTCTTCACTGCGTCCTTCGTCACCTTCGACGGGCTGACGGTCGATGTGCGGCTCTTCGACCACGACAGCATGCATTGGATCGCGGTATCGGCCACCGGTACCGGATCGGCCGAAGCCGAGGCCAAGGAGATCGGCGGCAAAGTGGGGCGTTGGATCTATGCTGTCCCCTCCTACAAAGCCACTGCGCTCAAGACCAAGCTCTCCGATCTGCTCGAACCGGCGAAAGGATCTTGAGGGAAGGGGGATTATTCGAATGACCCTTGGCAAGGCCCGCCCCGGTGCGATGGCCGGCATCTTGATCTGCCTGCAGCTCGTCGCCTGCGCCGGCACGACGACTACGACACGCTGGGTCAAGACCGGCGCCGATGAGGAGGCGATCGGGCGCGAGTTGCGCGATTGCAATCAGCAGGCTAATGCCGCACTCGCCAGTGAGCGCGGGATCAACCAGGACATCAACGCCACACTCGGGCGCAACTGGCAGATGGGCGGCACTCTCGGCATCGAGGACCAGGCGATGGGCGAGCAGGCCGCCGGCTATGCCGACCAGATCCTCAACAATTGCATGCGCGCCAAAGGCTTCACCAAGGCAAGCTGACAGTCCCGGACCGGCAGCTACTTCGCGAGATAATTGCGACGCACCCGGCGTCGGTGACTGCGCGGACAAAACGTCGGCGACGAGTCTAATCAACTTCTAGTAACGGACCAGAGCCAATGGATCGACTGACCCTCTACGGCAGCTTCACCTCGAGCTCGAGCTACAAGCCTATGTTATACTTGGCCTTAGCGCGGCTGCCGTTTTCGTTCCGCACGGTCAACCTGAAGACCGGCGTCCAGAGGAGCCCCGAGTATCTGGCGGTCAACCGCTGGGGGGTCGTCCCGTCGTTGCGCCACCGCGGGCTGACGATCCTGCAGTCGAACGTGATCCTCGACTATTTGGCGCGCGAGACCGGGCATTTCGAAGGCCGGACCGAGCAGCAGCGCTGGCAGGCACGCGAATGGCTGTCGTGGGAGGCCGACCACATCACCTACGTCGCCAAGGTGCGCCACTCGGCGCGCTTCCGCGCCGCCCACCCCGAGACGATCGCCGAATATCGCCCGCGCGCCGAGGCGGCACTGTCGTTTGTCGACAAGACGGTCGAGAACCAGCCATTCCTCGTCGGCGATTATTGCACGATCGCCGATATCGGTTGCTGGGGCCGCATGGTGTTCATGGCCGAGGGCGGGTTCGACATCGCCCATTGGCCCCGTCTCGAAGCATGGGCCGGACGCCTCAAAGCAATGCCTGGCTTTGCCCTCCCCTACGATCTGATCCCGAGCAAGGATCGCGAATTCGATCCGGTCTGATCGGGCCTCGGGCTTGGGCCTCCCTGAGAGCAGGGAGAAAATTCGAATCGGGGCGAAAATCACCGGTCTGACCGACGATAAGACTTTGCATATCAGATAGTTAATGGCGTAGCGCAGCATCGGTCAGCAGGGAGAAGATTTGCGGTGTTGAGGGAGGCAGCAGGGAGACTTTTGGCGGGCATTTTGCATCGGTCCGTGATTGTTAATAAAACACTTAATGATTTATTATATTAGCACTAAGCGATGCGAAATTCAACCCCCTTGGAGCACCTCAGCGCGAGATTCGGCCAGCTCGAGCACCGGAGGCGCCGACAGCGATGCCCGAGGCGATCTTGCCTTCGGCATCCACCCGGACCGCGGAGGGGGTGCCGGTGACGCCGAGGGCGCGGCCCGCGGCGAAGCTCTGATCGAGGAGCACCGGCGAGCGAAAGCCGCTCGCCCGGTTGGCTTCGACCGTGCCGGTGGACACGAGGACGAGCCTCGGACCCTTGGTCTTCACCCGCACCTCGAGAGCGCGCGGCGAGCCCGCGAGATCGGCGAGCTTCGCCGCGCCCGCGACAGCGAACGCGAGGGGGAGTCGAGCGATCAGCAGCGCAACGGCCATTCAACACCCCGCGGGGCATCCAATGACCACCTTCCTGGTGACATCGAATTCGACCGGCACCACCAGGTGTTCTCGGCTACCCGGGCTCTGTCATGCGCCCGGCCGATTGGCACAAGCGAAACGCCTTCCATGGCACACCACACGGCCGTCGGTTTTAGCGATCACGGTTGTGACGCGGCGCACCAGTTCGAGGAACAGTCGCCGCGACCAAGGACCCCGGGCGCATCCAAGATGCGCCACCCGACAGGCGCACGCACGCGTGCGCCGAGAGGGGCGGGAGGGTGAGGGCGGCAGGCGACCGATCTGGGCCGATTTGGCGAGGAAAACCGCTTAACCGGGACAGCCGTGAAGGCCAGCACGGGACCGACATCGGATGCGCCGATTCGGGTCCCACGTTGTCGTACTACCCAAATAACTGCGCGCTCATCAGCCTTCGCGCCTTGAACGCGCGACATCGTTGAGCGTGATCGGGTCCCGGTTGAGATCGTAGCGATTGGCGGTGCGCGCCGCGCATTCGCTACGTTTTTGCACAAGCTCGAAGCGCCCTCCCCAGCCCAGCCGACGGCTCCGTCATCCTGATCCGCCGACGCTGGGAGTCGGCAAGCTTGTCCCGTGAACTCGAGATCGCTAAAGGCGCTCTCACCGATGATGAGTACGACCTTAAAGCGAAACCAGCAAATTCCGGATCTCTGCCTCCTTCAACGAACAAAGAGCGGGTAGCGAATGCCCTTCGAACGGGTCTGACATGCGGCATCCCAGACCGATTGTGGTACGTCGCCACCAGACGCTGTTGCAGCTATTGCCGGTCCTCCTTCTCGCCGCCTGCGCCCCGCAGGGTGCTTATGGCCCGGGCGGCGGACGGATCGAAATCGGTGCCGACGGGTGGCGGAGGCCGACCCACTACTATCCGCCGCCGGGTCCGCCGGAGGATCCCTGGGGCCCCTATATCCGCGAGGCTGCTGGGCGATACCGCGTGCCCGAGCGCTGGGTACGAGCGGTGATGCGCCAGGAATCGGGCGGTGAGCAGCAGGCGACCTCCTCGGCCGGGGCGATGGGTCTGATGCAGGTCATGCCCGCTACCTATGAACAACTGCGGGTGCGTTACCAGCTCGGCGACGACCCGTACGACCCGCACAACAATATTCTGGCCGGCACCGCCTATATTCGAGAAATGTATGACCGCTTCGGCGCGCCCGGTTTCTTGGCCGCCTATAATGCCGGTCCCGACCGGGTTGATCGCTACCTGGCCGGGCGAGCCGTCCTGCCGGACGAGACGGTCAACTACGTCGCTGCGATCACGCCCAACCTCGGCACCGAGGTGCCGCGGTCGGGGCCTTTCGCGGCCTATGCTTCCGCCCGCTCCGGTCGGGTGCAGAGGTTCACCCCGACCGTGGCGACACTGGCGGCGGGATGTGACCTGAACGCCGCCTATAATCCAAACCACCCCTGCACGTCTCTGGAGCGGGCTGCAGCCGAACCAGCGCCGATCCAAACCGCCGCAGTCCCACAACTGGGTGCCAATGGCTGCGACTTGAACGCGGCCTACGACCCTAGCCGGCCCTGCACGTCCTTGCCGCAGATGGCGGCCGCATCTTCCCCGCCCCGAGAAACTTCGCTCCCGAGGCCGCCGCCGGTCCAGCCGGTTTCCGCGGCGACAACCGCCGCCCTCCACCAACTCACCACGCCGCTACCGCAGCAGAAGCCGAGCCTGCCCGCCGATGTGGGCGGCGACTGGGCGATCCAGGTGGGCGCCTTCGCCAATCCGGGTCTGGCCCGCGCGGTGGCAGAAGGCGCGCGCACCCAAGCACCGGACCAGCTTCGCTCCGCCACGCTGGCGTTGCAGCCGACAGCACCCTTTGGCAATACCGTCCTTTTTCGCGCCCGCCTCGCTCATCTGTCGGCGAGCGCTGCGTCGGGCGCCTGCGCGCGTCTCAACCAGCGCCAACTGCCCTGCGTCGTCGTCCGCCCGACCAGCTCCTGATCGCGGCTCGTCAGCGAAATCACCTGAGTGCACAGCTGAGCCCTCCGGTGGACAGTTGCGACAAGAGGCTGGCCGCGTTGCGCGCGATTGCGCTACCGTCAGCGGAGTACGGGGCCGAGACACAAGGATTTGCGGGATGGCCGGGGAAGCTCTCGACGCGAACGCGGCCCAGCGCCGCTATTGGAATACAGTCGCCGGACCGCGCTGGGTTGCCAGCCCGGGATTCAGGGAGCGGCGCAATCAGGAAAGCCTCGCATTATTGCTGGCGCGCTTGGGGCTAATGGGGGGCGAGAGCGTGCTCGAAATCGGCTGCGGCACCGGTGCTTTGACCGCGCCGGTCGCCGAGGCGATCGGCGAAGGGGGCCGCCTCGTCGCGGTCGACATCTCCGAGCCGATGCTCGGAGCCGCGCGGCAGCGGGTCGTCGACCGCGGGCTGCGCAACGTCACATTGTCCCATGGCGACGCACAGGTGTTCGAATTCGAGCCGGCCGCCTTCGATCTCGCGACCTCGCGCATGGGTGTGATGTTCTTTGCCGATCCTGCGGCTGCCTTCCGCAACATCAAGGGTGCGTTGAAGCCCGGCGGCCGTCTCGTCTTCGCCTGCTGGGCGCCGCTCGCGGAGAACCGCCACTGGCTGATTTCCTACGACATCGCGTTGCACCATCTGGGGCCGCCCGTACCTCCTCCGACCCACGAGCCCGGCCCGCTCGCCTTCGGCGACCCCGACTATATCCGCGGGTTTCTCGCGGCTGCCGGGTTCGCCGAGATCACGGTCGATCGGGCCCATCCGACAATCATCGGCGGCAGCCCCGAGGAGGAAGCGCGCCAGGCGCTGCTGATGGGACCGACAGCGAGATTGATCGAGGAGAAGGACCCCGCCGAGGAGACTCGCCAAAGGGTCGCCCGCGAAATCGAGGCGGCGTTTGCCGCCGAAGCCCGTTCCGGCCCGATCCGTCTACCGGCGACGATCTTTCTCGTCGCCGCCCGCTGCCCCGCGTAAGTGAGGGCAAGCGGCGAAGCTGAGACGGAGTGCGCGAATACTGTTTTTTACGCAAATTAACCCTTGGCTAACCCTATAATCGGTAAGGTGCGGCATCTCCTCAACCCCCCGGAGGATCCGCACAATGAGCCCCGATCCGCAGAGCGCCACCCCAACGCTGGGCGTTACGCGCGTTAAACAATTGCTGATGCTATCGACGCTCGCGATCGTCCTGACCGGCTGCGCCTTGTCCGCGGGCCGCGATGTCCGCGCCTATGACACATGCATCGCCCGTCATCCGGGCGAGACGGCATTATGCGACGGGCCTCGGCAAGCATACGAAGTCGACGCGGCAACACTTCAGGCAGGCGCCGGCTCAATCAACCCGCAGACTGTTGGCATCCATTGAGAGCGCTCGAGCGCGCGGACTTCCCGGTGCGGACCCCGGGCCGTCGGGGGAAAATCTTGCTGCAATGGCAACTTGCACCGGATCAGCAGGAAACAATTTTTAAGTCGTCTTGCGCGGACGAGCGGGCCGAAGCTAACGGTGCAGACTGCTCGACCGGCGAAACCAGCGGCCCACCCCGGTTTGGGCCTCCACCCGGCGTCGATGCTCGTCGATCCACGCCTCGGCGTCGGCTTCGGTTTTGAACATGCTGATCCTGGTCGGATGACTGCCTGGGATACTTACCTCGACACCGAACAACCCGTCGTCAAACGGGACGACGCGATAGGTTGCCTCGGCGTGAGGGTGTGTTTTTGGCATTTCACGACACGCGATATTGACTTTGGCTGTTCACAGCCCACCTGCCCCGGTCATGCCCGTAAAGAAAGCGGGAACTCGTTCTCCGCTCCGCAGGCGGAGCAGGTCGCTGCGTCGATAATCACCCGCTGGGCGGGTCCCATGCTCGCAGCGATGGCGGCCCCGCAATTACCGCAGAGATAATCGGTGTCGCCGGTACCCCGAAACAGCGGTTTGTCAAATTGGGGTGTCGGGCGAGCCGCGGCACCGGGTGGCACGTGCGTGACCTTGAGAGAGATGGTAGGCACCGGTTCGCGCTCCTGATGATCTTGTGAGCTAGTCCTCGCGTCCAACGCGCTCGTGGCGTCGTCCTCGTGGGGGGAGCCCAACGCTCCCCGCCGCTCCTGCAGCCGTCAGGGGTCCGTCGGCTGCGCGCTGTGATCGACACGTTCGGCGAGCTGCTCATATTGCAGCGCCACTGAGCGTAAATGCTCCTTGACCGCGGCCGTCGTAGCTTCACTGGCGAGTTGCCGGATCCGCTCGGCATGGCGGCGATAATATTCGGCCGGAAGTGGCGGTGTGGTTGATGGATAGTCCATTGCTGCAGGTGCCGCCCTATCGGCCCCCGGGAAAGAGGGGAGCCGCGCATCGGGCTCCTTCATTCGTAAGCTAGGTCATTGGCCAGCTAGGCTTGCTTGAGATTGACCGCGGAAGTCTTGCCTTGATTCCCGCGTTCCAGCTCGAAGCTCAGTCGCTGGCCTTCGCGCAAATTGCCGATGCCGGAGCGCTCGACTGCCGAGATGTGCACGAACACATCTTTTGATCCGTCCTCCGGCTGAATGAAGCCGTAGCCCTTTTGGGTGTTGAACCACTTCACGGTACCAATTGTCATCTTGGCCCTTCGCGTAATCGGGGATTCGCCGCCGCTCATATGCGACGGTGGGTCGTGCCATCACATCGAACGGGGAGCGGTCCGGCGCTCGATCGCGCTTGGGAGGGCAGGCCGAACCATGAAGAAGGCGACAATCATTAAGATGGGCATTCGCCGCCGGTTCTGCAAGGATATCGGCGCTCCACCTCGCCTAGGTGGTCGGCAAATCCGACACCAAACCAAAGCGTCGTTGTCACCCGATCTGCCCGTGGGACAGCGAAGGGGACGTGAGAAGCAGATGGAGGAGCTGAAAGTCAGCATCGCCGGTGACAGCGTTATGCCGGGCGAGGCTTTTCTCGGCGCGACGCCGGTGCTGCGGTCCCATGCCGGCTCGCAGCCCGACTTGTTCCTGCGATGGAACGCAATCCCGCTCGCCGCCACCGCCATCGACGCGGTTGTCTATCTGCACGGCTTCTCGCAACAGCGGGATGCTATGCTGCTCACCGAGAAGGTGGCGGGCAGCGGCCTTGATCTCGCAGGCCGGAAGCGTCCGACCATCGTCTTGCTGCCGCGCGGCAATTGGCTGAGGTATACGTGGTACGACTTCCCTGCCCTGCTCGCCGGCGGCATCGACCGACTGGTCGATTACGGCGTGGAGCGGTTCGCCCGGGCCGCGGGCCGGGATACGCCGGCGGTCGACCAGTTTATTCTCTCAGCCCATTCGGGGGGCGGGATGCCCGCCATAGATGCGATCGCCGGAGCGCGCCGCGCGCCCGACGAATTCTACGTATTCGACGGGCTCTATGGCAGAGACCCCGCCGGTGGCGACCCGATGGGGGGTGTCGAAATCGTCGACCGCTGGCTCGGCGAGCGGCTGAAGCGCGAGCCGGGTCGCCCGGGAGCGCTGCGGGTGGTCTATATCGAGCAGCAGACGGGACCGTTTTCGCGTAAGGTCGGAGAGCTGATCTCGCGCCATCTGGCCGCCGTCGAGCCTGCGGTGGCGGAGATCTACCGGCGCCGCTATCGGGTCGAGGTTGGGCCGGTGCAGCACTCGCAGATCGCGCGGCGGTGCCTGCCCGACCTGCTGGCCGAGGCGGATGTCGAGTTCGATTGGTGGCGGTGACAGAGCCGATGGAGAAAACGATGTATCGGATCCTATCGCTTTGTTTGACCATGGCCGCCGCCGTGGGCACGCTCGTGCCGCTTGCCCACGCGCAGCTCTTGACCCACCGCGACCTCTCCTATGCGATCGCCAAGACGATCGCGGAAACCGCGATCGACAGCTGCAAGGCCAAGGGTTACGCGGTTTCGGCTGTCGTGGTCGATCGCGCCGGCGAGGTTATCGTCGCGATGCGCGCCGATAACGCCGGCCCGCACACGATGGAGAACGCGCGGCGCAAGGCTTATACGGCGCGCAGCTTTCGCACCTCGACGACGGCCTACGCCAAGCGCTTTGCTGACAACGACCCGGTGGTGCGGCAGCAGGTGACGTTGCCCAGCGTCATCGCCATCCCCGGCGGGTTGCCGGTCAAATTTGGCGAGGAGGTGATCGCCGGGGTCGGCGTCTCCGGCTCACCCGGGGTTGACGAGCCGTGTGTTCAGGATGGCCTCGACAAGGTGGCCGATCAGCTCAAATGAGCCGCACGGCGATGCGCTGCTTCAAGCAGACTAAAGGACGGCGATCGCCTCGATCTCGATCAGGAACTCGGGCTGCGCCAGTGCTGTGACCGCGACCAGGGTGCTCGCCGGCATTTTCTTGTTCTTGCCGAAGAACTCCTCGCGGATCGGTCCGTAATCGGCGCGGTGGCGGATATCGGTCAGGTAGGTGTTGACCTTGACGATGTTGGCCATCGTGCCGCCGCCGGCCTCGACCTGGGCCTTGACCGCCTGCAGCGCAGCGCGGGCTTGGGCCTTGAAGTCGCCGGGATGGGCGGCGCCGCCATTGTCGTCGTAGGCTACCTGGCCCGCGAGATATAGGATCGTCTCGGCGCCGGTTACCTTGACGGCCTGCGAATAGGTCGGCGGGTCGAAGACCTCGCGGGCGGCGTATTGCTCGATTTTCGGCATTGAATCGTGCTCCTCGCTATTTGAGTTGTGGAATGAGTTTCGCCCAGTGGTCGAGCACCGGCAGGATCTGGTCCGCCTTGACCGGAGGCAGGCGTACATTCATCCGCGCCACGCCGAGATCGCGATTGCGCTTCAGGAGGTCGAGATCCTCGGGCGCGCCACCCAGGGTCACCGACAAGGACTTTGGATCGCGGCCCGCCTCCTCGGCCATTTGGCGCCAGCGCGGCATGAACTCTTCCGGGCTGCCGGAACCCGCGCTCGGCGCTGCCGGTAGTATCCCGTCGCCGTAGCGAAGCGCGCGCCGCGCCGCGAGGCGGAAGGCGCCACCGACGATGACCGGCGGATGCGGCTTCTGCACCGGCTTGGGCCAGGTCGTCATCGGCGGGAAATCGACGATATCGCCGTGATACTGCGGTTTCTCCTTGGTCCAGATCTCCTTCATCGCCTCGATCTGCTCGCGCATCTTGAGGGTGCGGCTCTCGTAGACCGTGCCGTGATCTTCCATCTCTTCGGCGTTCCAGCCACAGCCGATGCCGAACAGAAAGCGGCCCTTCGACACCTGATCCAGCGAAGCGACGCTCTTCGCGGTCTGGATCGTGTCGCGCTGGATCACCAGGCAGACGGCGGTGCCCAGCTTGAGGCGCTTGGTGACGGCCGCCGCGGCGCTAAGCGTGACGAAGGGGTCCATTACGTCATAGTACTCCTTGGTCAGCGCCGCCTCGCCCTGCGGGTGGGTAAACCGGCGGGTGACCGGGATGTGCGAGTGCTCGGCCACCCAGAGCGAGTCGAAGCCGCGCTCTTCGAGCGCCGCCCCGAGCTCGGTGGGCGAAATCGAGTATTCCGTGAAAAAGATCCCAGCGCCGATATCCATGGAAATGCCTCCTCAAGTCGCTGTGTCTTCGCGGTTGATCTCGCCGGCGACGGCGCGAGCTCGGACGGCCGATTCGCGCGCCATCTCGGCGCAGAGCCCGGTATAGGCGGTCGGATCGAGCAGTCCCTCGATCGCCTTGCGATCGAGATGTGCGGTCACCCGCGGATCTTCCGCTAGCACCGCTGCGAACGGGCGGCCTTCGACAAAAGCCGCCTGGGCGGCATCGTAGACGACGTCGTGCGCGTGCTGTCGGCCGATCGCCGCGCCAAGCCCGAGCATCACCGTTTCGGCCATGATCAGTCCGCCACCGAGGTCGAGATTCTGACGCATCCGAGCCGGATCGAGGCGCAGCCCCTTGAGGACCTCGACAAGGCGGCTGAGCATGTCGCCCGCAGCAATGCAAGCTCGCGCCTCGGCCGATTCCATGATCAGGCTCGTTGTGCGGTCGGCCTCGTGCTCGGTCTGCATCGCCTCCAAGGCGAGCGGCACGGCGGCGCGGACCTCGGAGGCGGCGGCGATAATGTCCTGGCAGAGCTTTGGGTTGCGCTTTTGCGGCATCGTCGAGCTGCCGACGGTGCCGGGCGGCACCGGCTCCTCGACCTCGCCGTACTCGGTCTTCATCAAGGTATAGATCTCGCGCGCGATCTTGCCGCAGGTCGCCGCCAAGAGGCCCAAGACGCAGATGTTCTCGGCGAGATGGTCGCCGATCGTCCGCGCCGGCACCGTCATCGGCAGCATTCCGAGCGCTCCGCCGATGCCGGCCTGCACCGCCGGCCCTTGCGCGCCGAGGGAGGCAAAGGTGCCGGCGCCGCCGCCCAGCATCGCGACAAAGAGGCGCGGTGCTAACTGCCGAAAGCGCTCGACGTGGCGGATCATTTCGTCGATCCACACCGCGGGCTTGTAGCCGAAGGTTGCCGGCACGGCGTGCTGGCCATGCGTGCGCCCGGCGATCGGCATCTCAGCGCCCCGCTCGGCCAGATCGGCCATCGCCGCAAGCGCCTCAGCAATCAGACGAAGGAAGATGTGGTGGGCCCGGCGCAGCACCAGAAGGTCGCCCGTCTGCGTGATGTTCTGCGTTGTGGCGCCCCAATGCACCCACCCGCCATGGGGCTCGCCGACGACGCGGCTGAGTTCCCAGACCAACGGCACGATGGTGTGCCCCGTGCGCGCGAAACCCTCGTCGATTCGCGCCCGGTCCAAGAGCTCCAGACGAGCCGCGCGCGCGATCGCGTCGGCCGCAGGCCGCGGGATGATGCCGAGCTCGGCCTGGGCCTTAGCCAGCGCCGTCTCTACGTCGAGCCAAGCCTGCCAACGGGTTTCGAGCCGGTAGAGCGCGCGAATGCCGGGATCCGACACGCGGGCGGCGGTCGGGAGTTCATCGCTCATGACGCTTCCTCATGAATGCGTGTCGGATCATCGCGAGAACTCGGTGGAAGGCATACGGCGCTAGTGCTCAGACGCATTCATAAGATGCACAAAATAGGCGGCCGCGCGACGGTTCCCGCTGTTTTTGCTGTTTTCCCATAAATTATCAGCGATCGACATCTCGTTCTCCGCGGAAATCCTGGGGCGCCGCCGCCTCGGCGATCTGAAAAACAGCGAGACCGCCCGCTGTTCTGCCGCTGTTTTCCGTTGTTTTGTGATACAGCGGCAATAATTGCCAATATAGCACTACCTGGTGGATCCAGTTTCCGCCCTATGTTTGATAATGGCTGGATGTCTGATCGATATCATAGGCTGCCATGATTGTCAATTAGACAATGCTGTCTTAGCACACCAGGATCGCCATTGCCCGTTGCCGTTGCGGCTGTGTCCTGAATCATCCGTTTGAGCCGCTGCACTTGGTCGTGTGGCAAGGGGCTCGCGCGTATTGCCAACGCGCGTCCTGTCAACCGAATCATCCGCCAAGTGTGCCAATCCAATTCCATATGACCCAGATTGGACACTTTTTTGACGCATGTAAGCGTAATTAACCATATTAGGGCAAAATTGTGTCGGCTAATGGACGAACCTTCATGATAATTCGCGATCTTGCCATAGCTGTCGCGAACGCGCGGATCATCTCCGCTACAATCGAGTGGGAGGATCGGGCTTACCCCGAACAAGTCCTTTCATTCGAAGTCGATGACGGCAACACAACCAAACCATGCGAATTTGATGAACCCTGTGCGGACGCGTTCCTCGCCGGGTGTTTTCCGCTCGCTGCATTACACGGAGAAGCGAGGGTACGGATCGAAGGGCATCCATGCCCGATGCTGGTGGAGGGACTGCGCACTGCTCATGCCTGGTGGGCGAGCTGGGGCGGGATGCCTCCCCAGGCACCCGTGATCGAGAGTCTCTCAGGCGGACGAGCCATTGATCTGACGACGCCGCGCCGCGCCGTCGCCTGCTTATCGGGCGGCGTGGACGGGCTCCATATGCTGCTGCGCAACCGGCAGCTCTATCGCCCGAGTGATCCTGCCTATATTCGCGAGGCACTCTTCGTCCACGGCTTTGATATCGGAAAGCGGGCACGCAGGCCCGAGAACGAGCATTTTCGAATGGCGCTCGCGCGGCTTGAGCCCGTGGCGGCCGAAACCGGGTTGCGGCTCATTCGATGCCGAACCAACTTGCGTCATCTGCCCTCAAAACCGGGTTTCTGGGCCAATCGGCACAACGGTGCGGCCCTAGCCGCTGTCGGTCACGCAGCGACGCTCGGCCCTGCGTTTCTCTTCATCGGCGGTACCTACCACGTATCCCATCCTGTACCGGTCGGATCGCATCCCGCCGTCGACGGCCTGTTTTCAAGCCAGCGCGTAACGGTGATCCACGACGGCTCGCGGTTCTCTCGCCTCGAGAAGGTGCGCGAGCTTGCCCAATGGCCGACAGCGCTCGCCGCTTTGCGCGTCTGCCCCGACAATATCGGTGATCGACCCAATTGCGGGCACTGCGAGAAGTGCTTGCGGACCCGCCTCGAACTGTTGGCCGCCGGCGTGGAGGAGACGACGGCGTTCGGAGCCAGCCTGACCCCGGTCGAATTATGGGATCAGGCCGTCCCCCAGCCGATTGGTGACCGCGCAATCCGATACAAGGATCTACTGCCGCCTTTGCGGGCGCGCGGTCTGAGTGCGCTTTGTCGAGTACTCGAGGACAGAATCGACGCCTACCAGGAGCGGGTTGCCGAGCGCGCGCGCTGGTCCGGCATCTGACCGCGGCCCGTTGCAAACCACGATCCTGTTTCGCTTCCGACCGCAACCGCTGCTGCTGCGTGATAGGCGCTTATTCGCCGAACTCCCGTAATAGCAGATTGATTGTCCCGGCCGACGCGGCCAGTCAGACAGGGCGGTCCGGCAGCACGAAAATTCATGCACAATAGCGTCAAAATCTAATCAAATCTTTTGGAAGGGACGGTTTTCTGACGACGCACTGGACAGCGCGTTGATGCGATCATGGTTAAAACGGCGATGGCAAGTGGCAATACCGAAATCATGCGCACTGGCCACAAGGCCTCACTGCACCCCTTAGAGGAGAAGGAATATGTTCCCTCTGGTCAAGCGCTTTTACCGGCACGAAAGCGGTGCCACGGCTACGGAATACGCTATGCTCGTGGTCTTTATCGCCCTCGCGATCGCCGTTGGCGCACAAGCGCTTGGTGGTGGCCTCAGCAACCTCCTCAATAACATCGCGACCACCCTCAACACAAACGTCATAATCCCCAACCCGTAAGCGCCGCGAGCCGCGGGTCGTGAGGCGATATCCTGGATCCCACGCGCCGTCCCAGGGTGAATCTGGTTCCGGTTAATCCGGTGCAGACAATAGTCGTGGCTGTCGCAATTGGGATGCTCATCACCATCGCCTATGGCGATGTGCGGACGCGGCGCATCCCCAATGCCCTCGCGGCTGCCATCGCCATACTCGGCTTGGCGCGAATGTTACTCGCTGATGATCCAGTAGCGGCCGGTCATACCCTGGTAGCGAGTGCAGCGGTGTTCGCAGTCACATTCCTGCTCTTCTGGCGGGGTGTTTTTGGTGGTGGCGACGCGAAGCTCATCAGCGCAACGATAATGCTTATTGGCTTTCATAACATGTTCGACTTTCTCTTGCTCATGAGTCTGTGCGGCGGAGTGCTGGCGTTGGCGATTATTACTCGGGACCGGCTCCGCCTGCACCGCCGGCACAGCGCACAGGGGACAATAGCGGGCTGCAGCGGGCCGCCGATGCGCCCGACCGTCCCCTACGGCGTCGCGGTCGCCAGCGCCGCCGTTGTCATGTTGATCCTGAGACCTGTGTTGTGAATGCCGCAATGGCGAGTGACTGACCATGCCTGCCAAGACCATTTTAACGCTTCTGTTTCTGATCTCGTTAGGCGTGATAGCCATCGTTTCGCTGCACGCTTTGCCCCAACGGGTCAACGCCGATACTGTGGGCGCGCGGACCGAGATCCTCGTCGCGGCTGCGACGCTTCCCGCCGGCACGCTCCTTCGTGCCAAAGACCTCAACTGGCAGCCGACAAATGGTCCTGAGCCTGCCCAAATCTTTCGCGCCGCGGGTGGGCTTGGCAACACCACCCTCGAGATGGATCAGCAACTCCGCACAGAAGTCTACGGCGCGGCTCTGCGCTTCGGCCTAGCGACCGGGGAATCGATCAGACGCGACGGGATAGTTAAGCCAGGCGATCGCGACTTTCTGCAGGTTGTGCTCTCCCCTGGAGCACGGGCGATCGCAATCCCGGTGACTACTGGGGGAGCGAGCACCGGTCTGTTGTACCCGGGTGATCGCGTCGACGTCGTACTGACCCAAAGTTTCAAGAACGACTCGTTGCTCGCCCGTCGGTCCGTCAGCGAGACGGTCGTCCAGAGCCTGCGGGTTCTGGCAGTCGACGCGATCGACCCAAAGCTCACCGGAGCAGGTAACGGTTTCGGTCGAACGGTGACATTGGAAGTGACGCAGGAACAAGCGGAGAAGATCAATGTAGCTGTGGAGCTGGGCAAGTTGTCCCTGACATTGCGCAGCATCATCACCGCCGACGCCAGTGGGGCAGCCTTCCCTCCTGCGTCGAGCAGGACGGCGGGCGTCAGGTCTACCTGGGCTGGAGACGTTTCGCCGGCGCTTATCGACGCGGCGCGCCCAGACCGGGCGGTAACCGCCGAGCGGCCGTCGGTGGAGGTGATTCGCGGTAGTAAATCTGCAGCGGTAAAGCAGCCTTAGTAGAGCCGGCGAAGTACACTCCATGGTGAGGCTGGACTGATCGTGACAACCGAAAGCGAACCTCCCGTGAGTGGAACGCGACGTCTGGGTCTGACGCTCGTAACATCTACCCCGGTCGGGCCTCCTCCCCCGTCCGCCGATATTGCGTTGCTCGGCGAACTGAAAGAGCGGATCCGGGCGGTTTTGATGACCAGGATAGACCCGTCAGTAGCGGGCCGCATTCCGCGCGCGCGTCTTCGCGGGGAAGTCGCGCAGCTGGTCAGCGAAATAGCTACCGAGGATCGGGCGCAGCTCAATAAGCTCGAGGAAGCGACGCTTGCCGCCGACCTCAGCGACGACATGATCGGGCTGGGGCCGCTTGAGCCATTCCTCGATGACGACGAGGTTACCGACATCCTGGCGAACGGACCGTTTGACGTCTACGTCGAGCGCCGCGGCAAGCTCGAAAAAACTGCCGCACGGTTTCGTGATGCCCAGCATCTCGTCAATATCGCGCAGCGGATCGCCGGCGCGGTCGGCCGACGCATCGACGAGGCCAGCCCGATGGTCGATGCGCGGCTCCCCGACGGCAGCCGCGTCAATATCGTGCTGCCGCCGCTGGTGCTCAACGGCGGCACCATCTCGATCCGGAAGTTCCCGAAGGAGCCTCTCACTCTCGACGCAATGGTGGGGCAGGGCAATTTGTCGACCGAGATGGCGAGGGTGCTGCAGATTGCCGCGCGCTCGCGGCTCAACATATTGATCTCAGGCGGCACCGGCTCCGGCAAGACGACATTGCTGAACGCGATCTCGCAACACATCGACCGAGACGAACGGGTGGTCACGATCGAAGACGCGGTCGAGCTGCGCCTGCAGCAGCCGCATGTCGTGCAGATGGAGACGCGGCCGCCCAATATCGAAGGGGCCGGCCACATCCCGCAGCGCGAGCTCGTCCGCAATGCGCTGCGCATGCGGCCCGACCGCATCATCGTCGGCGAGGTGCGCGGCGCCGAAGCCTTCGACATGCTGCAGGCGATGAACACCGGGCATGACGGCTCGATGTCGACGATCCACGCCAACTCGCCGCGCGACGCGCTCTTTCGCCTCGAAAATATGGTGATGATGGCCAACCTCAGCATACCGTTGCGGGCGATCCGCATGCAGATCGCCAGCGCGCTCAACCTCATCGTGCACATCGAGCGCATGCGCGACGGCATCCGGCGCGTCCAGAACGTCGCCGAGATTGCCGGCATGGAAGGCGAAGTCATCACCACCCGCGAGTTGTTCGCCTTCCACTATCGCGGCGAGCCGAACGACAACACTATCGAAGGCGACTTCGTGTCGACCCGGATGCGGCCAGATTTTGTAGGACGCGCCGCACGATACGGGTTCAGCCGCAGCTTGCTGGCGGCACTCGACATCGGAGCCGCCTAAATTGCACGAGCAGATTTTCTTCGCTGCCCTTGGCTCGACGATTCTGCTCGGTGCGGCGCTGTTCTGGGTGCTGCGCGCCGAGCGCCGCAAGGCAATCCTCGAACCGCGATTGAGGGCGATCGCAGAACCGAGATCCAGCCCCGACCCGGCTATCGTTTCCCTACGCAGACCCCGGCTGGGCCGCAAAGCGCTGCCTGCGGTGCTGCTGGCGCGCCTAGATGTCGCACTTGCAGGGACTGGGGGTCGGATCGGGTTGGCTCACCTTGTCGCGGCTGGAAGCCTCGCGGCGGCGATAGTCGGTTGCGTTGCCGGCATAATGCGAACTCCGGCGGGTCTCTCGATAGTTCTGGCGGGCGCAGCCGCGCTGTATGCTCCCTTCCTTCTGGTGCGCTTCGTGCAACGTCGATACCAGCGTCAGTTCCTAGACTCTTTCCCGGACGCGCTCGATCTCATCGTCCGCGCAGTCAGGGCCGGCTTGCCGATCCTCGAGGCGATCGAGGCTGCGGCGAGTGATGTTCGCGGCGCCGTGAGCACCGAATTCGAACGGATGCTGGGTGAGACCCGCATTGGCGTCGAGCTCGAAGACGCGCTGCAGGACGCCGCCGAGCGGATTCGCGTGCCCGACTTTCGTTTCTTCGTCGCTAGCCTTCTCATACAGCGGCGGACGGGCGGCGGCATTGCCGAGACGCTTGCCAATCTCAGCACCATTATTCGGCAGCGCAGAGCGGTGCGCATAAAGGCCCGGGCCCTTACTGCCGAGACGAAGGCATCGACTGGGATCGTGGCGACGATGCCCTTTGTGGCGGGGCTCGGGCTGTTCGTCATCAACCCGCAGGTGATGTCGGCCCTGTTCGTCGACCCTCGTGGCCGTTTCATGTTGGGAATCGCGGTGGTTAGCCTGCTTTTGGGTATCGCTGTGATGAAGGCGATGATCAGCAGGAGCCTGCGCTAACAATGTTCGCCGCTTTGGACATCACAGCGCCGGGCGCCCCGATCGAGACATATCTCACCTTGCGCCTCGGCGAGATGCAATTTGGGTCGCTCGATACGAGCATCGTTATCCTGTCGCTTGCCGCAGCTCTCGTTTCAGCGCTCAACCTCTGGCGGATCGGAACGCGCGAGGACCGAGAAAAGCGCCTTTTGGGGGCGGTACGCAGATATCTGCACCATGGGAGGGAAACGGCCCGGATTCCGCGCACTCCCTGGTACCAGCGGCTTGGAGCCGAGATTGCAGTAACGAAGATCGTCGGTACCGCCAAGCAGGAGGGCCTGCTATCCGCCCTTGTCGCCGCCGGTATCAAGGGGCATGGCCATCTTGCCGCCCTGATCACGGCCAAGTTCTGCTCTGCAGCCGCGCTCGTTCCGCTCTGTTGGATGCTGCTGGAGTGGCGGCAGTCATACGCCGACGCGCTCACAGTAAAATTAATCGTTCTCGCCGGTGCCGGTATTCTCGGCTGGCATTGCCCCGAGGTCGTCCTCTCGCGGCTGGCCACGCGCCGTCGCATTCGCCTCGAAAACGGCATGCCCGATGCATTCGATCTTCTCGTCATCTGCACCCAGGCCGGCCTTAGCCTCGATCACGCGATCGAGCAAGTAGGTCAGTTTCTGCGCCCCTGCAACACCGAAGTCTCCAAAGAATTTGCCGCGACGGCGACAGAAATGCGCGTCTTGCCGGTTCGCACCCAGGCTCTGGAAAACATGGCCGAGCGGACGGGGCTCGCGAGCCTACGCAGCATGGTCGTCACGTTGAACCAGTCGATCAAGTTTGGCACCTCTCTCACCGAATCCCTGAAGATTCTCGCCGCGGAGATGCGCATCGACCGGCTGGCCCGCTTCGAAGAGCGTGCGGCGCGGTTGCCGGTCCTGTTGACACTGCCGCTGATGATTTTCGTTCTCCCTTCGCTGATGATGGTCATCGGAACGCCCCTGGTGCTGCGTATTTTGGACGCGTTGGGGCGGGTTTCCTGATCGGCTTGCCTAATTGCAGCAGAACTGGGTCATAAAGCTAAACCGGCGCGCCCATGCGCCGCTCGACGCGATCACTCGATTTCTGCGCGACAACCGAGGCGCCACGGCGGCCATTGTTGCCGCTGCCCTTCCCGTGCTGATAGGTTTTCAGACGCTGGGAGTCGAGACCGGCCTATGGTACATGATGAAATGGCAGAGTCAGTCGGCCGCCGACGCGGCCGCGATCGCTGCAGCACACGAAATCATTGCCGGCAAAACTGATGTCCCTGGAGACCTGGCGCCTGCGGTGAGCGAGGCCGCTGCGCGCAATGGCTATACGGGAACCGCTCCTCAGGTCGTCTATCCTTACAGCAACAGCATTGTGCCCAACGGGGTCGCAGTATTCTTGCAGCGCTCGGAAAGGGTGTTTGGATCAATCTTCATGCCCGCCGTCACAATTGTGAGCAAGGCCGTCGCGGTACTCGGCGTGCTCGACGACGTATGTGTACTGGCCCTATCCACCACGGGTACGGGGGCAGAGGTCGACAGCGCTTCTCATCTCGATGCGACTGGGTGTGCGATCGCGGCAAACTCGACGAGCAGTAACGCCATCGACATCCGCAGTCAGACAGGACTGTTGAGCGCCTCAACCCTAGTGACTCCGGGTCAGATCTCCTTGCATGGAAACCCGATCGACCCGGCCGCACCACCACCGGAATTCAGCCCGACCCCGCGCACGCTGATCGGTGCGCCGAGGATCCCCGACCCTTACGCAGACACGCTGACACATGCGTTTCTCAGCAGCCAGGTCCCTGCGACGATCGCGGCGGTCAATACCTGGTCGACAGGAACCACAAAGGTCTTTCCCGGGCACTTCAGCGGGGGGATGACGGTTGGGCCGACCGCCGGCATCGATCTGACGCCGGGCGTATATTACGTGACGGAAGGAAATTTTTGGATTGCCTCGGGCGCGACGGTTACTTGCACGACTTGCAGCGGCACCAACGGTGTCACGATCGTCCTCACGAGCGCCGGCGTGGGGGCAGTCAGGAATGTTCAGATCAACAGCGGGGCTATCGTAACATTGCGTGCGCCCAGTTCGGGGATCTTTTCGGGACTGCTTTTCATCCAGGACCCGCTGGCGATACCTGCCGGCGGAAATACCCCAGATAGTGTTTTGGCCGGAGGTTCCACCATGAACCTGACCGGGCTCCTCTATTTCCCGACGACGAAGGTGCGGTTCCAGGGCAATCCGGGTGCAACTTGCACATTGCTGATAGCAGGTCGGGTCGGGACCAACGGAACCGCCGGCTTCGCGGCCTCCGGTTGCGCCGGCGCAGGGCTCAGCGGCCGGCCGGCGGTCTACACTGCAGCCCTCGTCGAATGAGATCCTCGTGAGACGAGGTAGCGAGACCGGGCGACGTCCGCGGCTCTGGGCTCGGCACTCACTTGGCTGCCGTGGAGGCGTTGCCGCAGAATTTGCGGTGACGGTGCCGATCATCCTCCTCATCATCGCCGCTACTGTCGATTTCGGATCTCTGATCAAACAGTCCGCAGCATTGGCCGGCGCGACCCGCATCGGCGCCGAATATGCAAGATTTCATTCCGCCGATTTGACGGGCATCAAGGACGCGATGCAGACCTCGATGAGCTTCAATCCTCCGCTCTCTTTTCCGGCAAGCTTTCCTCAGAGCTGCGAATGCGATGACGGTACCGCCATCGCCTGCAGCGAGTCGTGTGCAACGGTCGGTCGTCAGGGCCCCAACCGGGTCTTCATGCGGATCACCGCGCATCAGGCTGCGGCTCCGCTCATGTCTTGGCTGGGGCTTCCGCATTTCTTGAGTTCTACGACCGAGATTCGCCTGCAGTGATCCAGGCTCGATCTTCGCGATATCCCAATGATCAAGGTTCAGCGGCCGTCGAGGCCAGCATCATCCTCTCGGCACTGTTGTTGCTGATTGTCGGCAGCATCGAGTTCGGGCGGGTGTTATGGACCGGGAACACAATGCTGCTCGCTATCCAGGAGGCCGGCCGCTTTGCGATGATCAGCAATGATGCGCCGCCTACCAGTTGCGGTGCCCAGAGCCAAACTCCATCGTGTCCGGCACCGTCGAACACCCCGCTCGCCAATTGCGTTGCGGCGCTGGCACAGCAGGTTCTATCCTCCTATCAGGCGGCGAATATTGAAATATCGGTGAGGGAGGACCAGACATCCACACCCGCCACAATAACCGTTTGCGCCCACCATACCTTTGGCTTCGCTGCACCAGGCCTGCTGCCTTTCGAGCCTTTCAATCTGAAAAGCCAGGTGACCGTCCCGCTGGTGGGGCAGCACTGAGGAACCGGGACGTGCCGAGGTTAGAGACATGTCAGATTGCTCGACACGATCAAAACGTAATAGGACACGGCACAGGCGACCGGCCACTGGCGCCGGATGTGCGACACCACCGCGGCGGCGAGACCGGCGGCAACGATCTTTGGTATCCACCAGGACGACCCTAAATGGGTCTGGGCGAACTCCATTAGGGGATTGACCTCCCAATTGCCCGGGACCGCCAATGCGTAATTGGTCGTGACAACGTCGGCAACCTGAAGGGCGATGAAGACGGTCAACAGTGCCCAGTTGAGAGGCGGCAGCGGCCGTCTGGTCGGATCGGCGACTAGATAGGAGCGCTCGTGCGCGGAATTCCAGGATTTTTCCGATAACATAGGCCACTCCGAACCGAGGATCCCGATCCGAAGCTATCGTCCCAACCGCGAACAAAAGGTAAAGTGCGGAGTGGGGATGCCAGATCAGTTTTATCGGTCGGTTGACCCGAGGCTCCTGCGTTGGACCGAGAGCCGCACTTGCCGCCTTCAACCCGGGACCGCCAAGACCCGAGAGCTGAGCGCACCCAGGTCAGCATCAGGAGACGACACAAACAGCGACTCCGCGATCCGCCTGCGCAACTCAGCAACCTTGAACGGCTTGGCCAAGAGCGGAACCCCGCTCGCGACACCCGCGTGTAGGATTTCCGCGTGTCCTGAGATCAGCAGGGCCTTCAGCCCCTGGTGGCACGCCAGCGCGCGATCGATGACAGCCAGACCGTTCATTTCAGGCATCGCATAATCGACCACCAGGAGGTCTATGGGCTGCTCCCTTTCCAGGATCTCGAACGCGCGGGCTGGACTCTCAGCCTCCCACACCGCATAGCCGCTGTCGCGCAAAGACGAGCCGACAACTGCCCGCACATCCGTGTCGTCGTCGCACACCACGATCCGCGCTGACCTGGCTGCGTGTTGCAATGATCGGGTTCCCACTCCGCGTAATTGATCGCCTCCCCTGTGGCGCGTGGCAACCACAGATCGACCTTGGTGCCTTTTCCGAGTGAACTGGTGATCCGCACCGATCCACCCGACTGGGCGGCAAAGCCGTGCACGATCGACAAGCCCAGGCCAGAGCCTCGACCGGCTTCCTTGGTCGTAAAAAATGGCTCGAATACGCGCGCCAAAGTTTCGGGGTTCATGCCGGTCCCCGTATCCGACACAGAGATGATCACATATTCGCCGAGTTCCAAGTCCGGTGGCGAGCCGCCGCTATAGGCTTGCGTACAAGCGAGGTCGACCCGCAGTATGCCACCGTCCGGCATGGCGTCACGCGCGTTCAGCGCCAGATTCAGAATTGCCAGTTCCAACTGATTCGGGTCTACCCAGGCCGGGGGCAAGCCGGGCTCGGTGCGGATAGCAAGCCGGATATCCGGCCCGATCGTTCGCCGCAGCATTTTTGCGACGCTGTCGACCACGGCGGTGGCGTCGACCGGCATCGGCTCCAGGTGTTGACGACGGGCAAACGCAAGGAGATGCCTCGTCAGCGTGGCCCCACGGTCTGCTGACCGGAGAGCGGCCTGCAGCAGTGCAGTGACTCCCCGATCTTGACTAATTCTTGCTTCCGCCATTTCGAGATGGCCGATGACCGCCGTCAACAGGTTGTTGAAGTCGTGAGCGATCCCCCCGGTCAGCTGGCCGATGGCTTCCATCTTGTGGGCTTGCCGCAGTTGATCCTCAACAACTCTTCGCTGCACCATTTCCAGTTCCAGCCGGGAATTGGCTGCAGTCAGTTCCCTGGTGCGCTCGGTCAAGTCGAGATTTAGGTGCAAACCGGTCGCGAAGCCGCGGGCGGAGTGGTACGCCGCGAGCGTTATTGTCACCGCGAACACCACCATCATATCGCCATGGATCGGCCAACCGTCCCAGAAGAATCGGCCGGCCATTGGCAACACGGCAGGAAATACATAAGCTAAAAAGGCCGGGAAATAATAAGAGAAGGAAATCAATGAAGCGACGCACATCCCGCCAATAACGAAGGCGACGAACGTCTCTTCGACAAGATTGCCGGGCAGAAGCATGGCACTTCCCACGCCCCAAATTGCTCCTGATAGTCCCGATCCCGCGATCGCTAAGAAGGCCCATTTCGCTGTCGAAACGCCGGGCTGCAAGCGCGAGTAGTATTGTCGCCATCCGATCAAGCGCAGCACGGTCAACGCCACCGTCAGCACAAGAAAGATCAGCCACGGTGTCTCACCTGAATATAGAGCCAGCACAACTGAGACCAGTGTGGAATTGACCAAATTGACGGTCAATACCATGGGCGTCTGATGATACAGGCGATCCACTTGAGAGGTGTAAACTTCGCTATTTCTTATGATCAGCGTCACGAGGTCTCTGATCTCCCTCTCGCACCCATGTTGCTCTGACGTCCAGTCTGAGGCTTGTCAGTCAGGGCGCTCCTACCGCGGTTCAAAAGGAACACATCGGCGGAGCAGGCAGTATGTCTGATCTTAACGGTATTCTGTCAAAGCGTCGTCAATTTCATGTCGCGACGGATGTCAAAAAGGCAGTCATTATTTAACTCGGATTTTAGACAAAGAAACGATACCCCGGCTCCTATGGGATCGACATGTCGAGGGACGAGGTGCTGATCGTGCGTCAAAGTGGCAAAAATATGATGAACTCCGCAATTTTCACCCCCAAATCGGTGGTGGCGACGCATTTCCGCCACTTTTATGGTTTACAAACGCAAATCGATACATTACGAATCAGCGGCAGGAGCCTCGATGCTTACGAAACGAGAGCCGTCGCGCCCAGCCCATTTCGAGTATTGCCTGATCTTTGGGGCACGAACCACCAGTTGCTCGACGGTCCTCCGAGGAGAACCTGTGCAAAGAAGAACTCGGAGATGGAGAGCCTCCGCCAATGACCCGATACGTCCACGAGCAATTGCGAACCTAAAGCACGCCTTGAGCAGCCTCTTCTTCATTTCGTCCTAGGATCATCGCCATGGGGTTATCAATAGGGCTATTGGGGCCGTTGGTAATCGAGAGCGAGGAGAGCGGGCTGGGAAAAATCCCAAAAAAGGCCCGGGCATTGTTGGCTTATCTGGCGGCGCAAGGGGGGCAGGCGGTTAGTCGGGAGCGCTGGCCGATCTGCTATGGCCGTATCAGGGTTCCGAGCAAGCTCGTCACAGCCTGCGCAACTGCCTGTTGGAACTGCGCAAGGCCCTCAGGCCGGAGGCGGCGCAATATCTGGTCTGCGATTTCGCCCATTGTCGGCTGCGCGATGTTGCGGTCGATCTCGACCGATTCGAACGGTCGGCGCGGGAACCGCAGAGGTGCGAGCTGCAACCGCCGCGGATTTATATCGCGGCGAATTCTTGGCCGATTTCCACATCGATTCGGAGCCCTTTCAGGAATGGCTGGCGGCTGAACGCGACCGCGCGCTGGCCCTAGTCTGCGAGGTTTTGCAGCGGCTGACCGCGACAGCCGAGCCCGGCGAGAGCGAGGCCGCCATCCAGTCCGGGCGCCGGTTGGTGGCGCTCGACTCGCTCTCCGAATACGGCCAACGCGCCCTAATGCGCGCCTATGCCCGCGCCGGACGGCGCGGCGAGGCGCTGCGCCAATATAAGAGCTGCGCAGAGATCCTCAAGCGCGAACTCGGAGTGGCGCCCGACGCAGAGACCCAGGCCCTGGCCGCCGAGATCGCTCGTCCGGGCGGTGCCGAGGAAGCCCATGGCGCGGGCCGCGGCGGCACAGCGAACGGTCCCGCGGAGACAGCCGGCTCGCGCGAGCAGCCACCGCACCCGACCATCGGGCCACCGGCTGCGCCGAGCCCGGGAACCATGCGGCTGGCCTGGCCGTGCCTATTGTCAAATATCGCCGTAGCCGTGGCGCCATTGCGCAACCTGACCGGCGATCCCGAGCAGCAATATCTGGTCGAGGCCTTCACCGACGACCTCGTCACCGACCTTTTGCGACACAGCCGCGGGCTTTCGCTCAAGCCCATCACCAATGCACGCGGCGTCTCGGGCGGTCTGCCACGTGAGCCGGAAAACGGCCTCGAATTCGTCGTCACCGGCAGCGCCCAGCGCAGCACACCCGGCATGTTGCGGGTTAACATGCGCATCACTGACGCGGCGACGACCGAGTATCTATGGGCGGGCCGCCACGAGTTCCGCCCGGAAGAGCTGGCCCCGATCCAGACCAAGATCACCCGCCGCATTTCGCGCGAGCTGCACGTCCTGGCGTTGCAGGAGGCTAGCCGCCGCGCCGCCCTCGCTACCGGGCCCGAGCTTGGCATCAATGAGTGCCTGACGCGCGCCAAATCGGCGCTCAGCGGCGCGCATCGCGCCGAGCATACGGCCGAGGGGCAACGCTGGTTTCTCGCCGCGCTAGCGCAGGACCCGCGCAACACCGAGGCCCTGGTCGGACTGGCGCGCACCTGCCAGCAACTCGTGAGCAACCCATGGTGGGGAGATCCGCGGGCCGCCGCCGCCGCCGCCGACCTTGGCCGAGAGGCGGTGGCGATCGCGCTAGCCTTAGCTCCGGGTCACGCTTTCGCCAAATGCACCCAGGGCATGCTGTACTCCGCCGCCGGACAACTCGAAGAAGCTGCACGCGCCTTTGAGCAGGCGTTGGCGATGGATCATGGCCTCGGTATCGCCCACGGTTTTGCCGGCTACAACGCCGCCCTTTTGGGCCGCGCCGGCGAGACCCTTCCGGCGATCGAGCGGGCCATGGCGCTCGATCCCACCGAACGCCGCCACAGCATCTGGTTTTTCTTCGGTGGCTTTGCCGAACTGTTGCTGGGGCGCACTCAAACAGCCATCGACCTGCTCCACCAATCGCTCCAACGCAACCCGAGCTACGGCGCTACTCAGCTCTTCCTCGCGGCCGGTCAAGCCCTCGCTGGGCGCCCCGACGAGGCCGCTCGCACCGCCGAAACCTTCCGCATCCAATACCCCGAGTACCCGGCTAACGCCTTCCACCAGCTCTGGCTCTCGCGGTCCCCTTCGGCCGCCTACCGCGCCCAGATCCAGCCGCTCTTCGAAAAAATTCGCGACCTCGGCGTCGCCACCTGACCCCTTTAGGGTCGCGCTGGAGCCCACGGCGCGGGGGCGCGGGGTTCGATATCGGTGACGACATCGACGACGACCGGCTCGTCCGCCTGTATCGCTTCGGACAGAGCCGGCGCGAGCGCATCGACCCGCTCGACGCGGATCCCGCGCACCCCAAAGCTTCTCGCGACCGCGGTGAAGTCGGTCGGGCCAAAACGGACCAGCTCCTCTCCCCTGCCCGGCCGATTGCCGGCGATCCGCCGCACCCCGGTCAGGTTCTGGCCAAAGCCGGAATTATTGTTGACGACAACGGTCACCGCGATGCCGCAGCGGCGGGCCGTCTCTAACTCCGCGAGGTGGTAATAGAACCCGCCATCCCCGGTGAAACACAAGACCTTGCGTCCGGGCGCCGCACATTTGGCGCCGAGCGAAGCGGGAAACGACCAGCCGAGCGACCCCGCCGCGCGCAGATAGGTTTGCCCCGCACCGTTGAGCTCGATCATCGTTCCCGTCCAAATGCCGGAATACCCGGTATCCGCCACCAATATGCCGTCTGGCGGCAATGCCCGCGTGACCTCGGCGCACAACCGTTCGACGCTGGAGGGTGACGAGGCGCTCTCGAGCAGCGGCGCCATCGTCGCTCGCCAATCGGCGACAATCCGCGCGGCTTCTTCGGCAAAGCCTGTATCCCGCGCCGGCCGCCCAATCAGCAAGTTGAGCCGGGCCAAGCTCGCCTTCGGGTCGCCCAATACGCCTATCGTGTTCGGATAGCTCCGCCCGATCTCCACTGGATCGGCGTCGATCTGCACGACGGGGGTATCGCGCGCGGGCACGGTCCAATTCAGAGTGACCTGGTCGCCGGTGTCGCAGCCGACAAACAACACGAGCTCGGCGCCGTCGACGATGCGGTTCGCCGGCGGCGCGGAATAGCTGCCGGCGACCCCGGCCGAGAGACGATGCATGGTCGGGATGATGTCGCGCGCGCCGAGCGTGGTGGCGACCGGCGCCGCCAGCGCCTCGGCCAGTGCCAGCACCTCCGGCCCGGCCTCGGAAGCGGCAGCCCCGTCGCCGGCGACGATCGCCACCCGCCGCGCCGCGGTCAGTGCGGCGGCGGCGCGCTCGATATCGGCCGCATCGGCGACCGGCCGGTGTGCCGGGATCCGCCGTGCTTCGGGATCGATGACCGGCGGCTCCGAAGTCTGGCCGAGCTCGATCACGTCGCCCTGCAGCCCGCTGAAATCGAGATGGGTCGGACGCGGTGTGTCGGCCAAGGCGGCACGCCAGGCGTGGCGTAGCAGGCGCGGCAGCTCGCCGGTTGTATCGACCGGCGTCGAGAACTTCGTCACGGCGGCGAAGAGCGGGGCGTGGGCAACTTCCTGGTAGGCGTTGCGGTGCTGAAAGGAGGGTTCCTTGCGGCCGGTCAGGGCAATCACCGGGCTGCGCCCGAGATAAGGATCTTGCAATCCGGAAGCGAGGTTGGCGGCACCGACCGATTGCGCCATGCACACCCCGGGTCGGCGCATGACGCGGGCGTAGCCGTCGGCCATATAGGCCGCCGCCTTTTCGGAATGGGCGAGGATCGGGGTCACCCCCAGATCAGCCAATTCGAGCAGGGTGCGGCGCAGCACCGACTCGACGAAGAAGACATGGGTCATACCGGTCCCCGCCAACGCCCGGGCGAGCCATTCCGAGCCCTTCATCGATCGCTCTTCGCTCACTTGAGTTTCCTCCCATTCACAAGGTCAGCCCGCCATCGACGATGACGGTCTGGCCGGTGATCATCGCTGCACCGGCGCACAAGAAGAAGATCGTCTCGGCGATGTCCTCGGGCGTGCAGGCGCGCTTGAGCGGCGTGCGTTCGATCGTGGCGCGCTTCCTGTCCTCCGGCCAGTCCTTTTGCCACGGGCTGTCGACATGACCCGGCGCCACCGCGTTGACCCGCACTTCCGGCGCCAGAGTCCGCGCCAGGCTGCGCGTCAGATTGATCAGCCCTGACTTGCTCGTGGCGTAGGGGATGCTGCTGCCCGACCCCATCACCCCGGCGATCGAGGCGGTGTTGCAGATTGCGCCCCTCGCCAGTTTGAGTGCAGCGACCGCGGCGTGCGCGCAACGGAACGGGCCGATCAAATTGGTGGTCAGGATCCGCGACCAGAAATCCTCGGTCAGCGCGTCGAGATCGGCGAACGGGATTGGCGTCGGCGTCGCCGGCGTCCCGGCATTGTTGACGAGAAAGTCGAGCCGGCCGAGCGCATCGATCGCATTCGCCACCATGCGCTCCGCCTGGCCCGGCTGGCCGACATCGCCGGATGCAGCGATGATGCGGTAGCCCTGCACCTTGAGGCGCTCGACCTGGTCGGGTCCGCGCGGGTCATCGGGCAAGTGGTTGAGCGCCACGGCGGCGCCGTTGCGGGCAAAGATCTCGGCGGTGGCGAGCCCGATGCCGGAGGCGGCGCCGGTGACGAGCACGGCCCTGCCGGAAAGATCCGCACTGATCATCTGAGGAGTTCTCGAATGGAATGGCGACCAGTGGACAGCATGCCCCCGCCGCTGCGGCTGTCAAGCCGCTGGCGTCTGTGTTATGCATTTCCCGCATCCGGACGAGGGAGGTGGAAAATGGCGACTCAACTGCTGTCGAAATTGCCGTCGCGCCTGCATCACAACGCCTTCGTGGTGCGCGACCACGAGATCAACCGCTGCTTCTTCGAGGACGTCCTCGGCATTCCCCTGGTCGCAACCTGGTGCGAGAAGAATTTCATCACCGAGATGCAAAAGGAGATCGAGTTCTGCCACACCTTTTTTGGCATGGCGGATGGCAGCGCCCTCGCCTTCTTCCAATTCTCCGACCCGGAGATGTACGAGCTGACCCAGGCCGAGAAGCCGCCGAAGATCGGCCGCCACTACCACATCGCCTTCAAGGCCGAGCCCGGCACCTATGAGGAGCTGAAGCAGCGGCTCGAGCGCGCCGGCGAGAAGTACCGCGAGACCAATCACGGCTATTGCAAATCGATCTATGTCAATTCGCCCGACGGGCTGATCGTCGAGTTCACTCAGGACCCGGAGGATGTCGCCGAGATTGACGCCGTGCGCCGCAGCGACGCCCACCGCGAACTCGCACGCTGGCTGGCCGGCGACCGCAGCACCAACAACGAGCTGCGCGGCCGCGCCTTCTAGGTTTCGCAGGAAGCCAACCGAACCAGTCGAATACTAGTGGAGGCAATGGTCGACCGAGGCTTGCCGCACAGCTCGCATTGGGGAGCTTTCTCGGTGCTGGCGCGCGGTCGCGACATCAAGGTCGTGCCGCATCCGGACGATCCCGATCCGTCGGGGCTGCTCGGCAACATCCCGGCCGCGGCCTCGCATCGGGCGCGGATCGCACGGCCGATGGTTCGGCGTGGGTGGCTGGAGCGGGGTGCGGCACCCGGTGAGCGGCGCGGCCGTGACGAGTTCGTCGCGGTCTCGTGGTCCCGGGCGCTCGATCTCGTCGCTGCCGAGTTGCGGCGCTGCTATGGAGGATATGGCCCCCGCGCGATCTTCGGCGGGTCCTACGGCTGGGCCAGCGCCGGGCGCTTCCACGACGCCCAGAGCCAGATCCACCGCTTCCTGAATTTGGCCGGCGGTTATGTGCGCTCGGTCAACAGCTATAGCTCGGGTGCGGCGACCGTGATCTTGCCGCACATCCTCGGCCCCCAAGGAGCGGCGGCCGGCAACACTGTCAGCTGGGCCGAGCTGGTGAGCGAAAGTGCGCTGGTGCTCGCCTTTGGCGGCATGGCATTGAAGAACAACGATGTCGGCGGCGGCGGCACGAGCCGGCACATTGCCCGCGAACGGTTGCGCCAGGCCCGCGACCGGGGGATCGAATTCCACCTCATCGGCCCAATACGCGATGATATGCCGACGGAGATCGAGGCAACCTGGCATCCGATCCGCCCCGGTACCGACGTCGCGCTGATGCTGGGCCTGGCGCACACGCTGGTGACCGAAGGGCGGAACGACCGCGCGTTTCTCGATCGCTTCTGCGTCGGCTGGGAGGTATTCGAGGACTACCTCCTCGGCCGCCATGACGGCCAACCGAAGGACCCCGCCTGGGCAGCGGCGATTTGCGGCATCCCCGCCGACGAGATCACCGCGCTTGCCCGCCGGGCCGCGGGACGGCGCAGCCTGGTCACCTGCTCGCAATCGCTGCAGCGCGCAGAGCATGGCGAGCAACCGGTTTGGATGGGGGTGGTGTTGGCGGCCGTGCTCGGCCAGATCGGGCTGGCGGGCGGCGGCTTCGCCTACGCGCTGGGATCGACCGCCAATACCGGAAAGCCGGCCCTGGCCGTGCCGGTTCCGACATTGCCGAAGGGCCGCAACAGCGTTGCCGATTTCATCCCGGTGGCGCGCTTGTCCGACATGCTGCTGCATCCGGGTGAGCCCTTCGACTACAACGGGCAGCGGCTGAATTATCCCGAGATCCGGCTCGTCTACTGGGCGGGCGGCAATCCGTTCCATCATCATCAGGACCTGAACCGGCTGCGCCGCGCCTTTGCCCGCCCAGATACGGTCATCGTGCATGAGTCGGCATGGACGGCGACTGCCCGCAATGCCGATGTCGTGTTGCCCGCAACCATTACATTGGAGCGCGAAGATATCGGAGCCGCCGCGGGCGATCCATTGCTGGTGGCGATGCATCGGGCGGTCACGCCCTTTGGCGAGGCCCGCGACGATTACGAGATCTTCACCGGGCTGGCCGAGCGCCTCGGGCTCGCCGAGCAATTCACCGAGGGCCGCTCGCCACGGCAGTGGCTGCAGTATCTTTACGATTCAACGCGCCGCGCTCTGCTGGAGCGCAGCACCGCCGCCCCCGATTTCGAACAATTCTGGGAGAGCGGCGAGCTGGTGCTGCCAACCTTGTCCTCTGACGGCGGGATCGTCCGCGCGTTTCGCCGCGATCCCGACGTGGCGCCGCTGCCGACGGCGAGCGGTAAGGTCGAGATCTGCTCGGAAATCATTGCGTCCTTCGATTACCCGGACTGCCCGGGGCACCCGATGTGGCTGCCGCCCAGCGAGGGCGCGGGATCGCCCGCCGCAGCGCGTTTTCCGCTGCAGCTCGTCGCCAATCAGCCGGCGACCCGGCTGCACAGCCAGCTCGATTTTGGCGCCACGAGCCAAGCCGCAAAGGTCAGCGGTCGCGAGCCGGTCCGCATCAACCCGCACGACGCCGCCGCGCGCAACATCCGCGACGGCGACATCGTGCGGCTCTACAATGATCGCGGGGCATGTCTCGCTGGCGCGGTGCTGAGCGACGCACTGCGGCCCGGCGTCATCCAGCTCTCAACGGGCGCCTGGTATGATCCCGACGACCCCGCGGCGGAGCGGCCGCTCTGCGTGCACGGCAATCCGAATGTGCTGACCCGCGATACTGGCACCTCTCGGCTCGCGCAGGGCTGTACCGGCCAGCTCAGCCTGGTGGAGATCGAGCGCTTCGATGGCCCGCCGCCGCCGGTGAAAGCCTTCGATCCGCCGCCGGGTGCAGCAGGAACGTAGGGCGGAAAAGCGGGAGCGCATTCCGCCGATCTCCGATTGCACAGCGGCAATCGTTGCTTCAGGCTTAATGCCCTGGGAGAAGGCGGGATGTGCCTCATGGCGGAATGCGCTGGCGCTTTTCCGCCCTACGCCACTCTAGCGCATCGTATGGTGTTGATCGCCGATCGGCGATATCCTTAAACCAACAATGGGAATGGAGGCTCGCATGATCAAAGGTCTACATCACAACGCCTATCGCTGCCGGGACTCGGAAGAAACGCGGGGGTTTTACGAGGATTTCCTCGGCCTCCGCTTGGTCAGCGCGTTCGAGATCGACGAGGGCCGCGGGCTCCACACGTTCTTCGAGATGGACGACGGCTCCTGCCTCGCGTTTTTCGAGGTGCCCGGCATGCCGTTCGACTTCAAGCAGCAAAATGCCTTGGATCTGCACATCGCGCTCGGTGTCGAGCCCGATACGTTCGATAATATGCTGCAGAAGGCCAAGACCGAAAGCCGGGAGGTTCGCGGACCGGTCGACCATGGCTTTGTCCGCTCGATCTATTTCCGCGACCCGAATGGTTACATCATCGAGCTGACCGCCAGCACCGGGGTCCATCAGGAAATCATGAACCCCGCAATCTCGAAGCCGCACGAGGCGCTGGCACGCTGGCAAGCGGCGAGAAGCCACTAAAGGAGGAAACTATGGCGATATTCACTCACGTTGCGATCGGCACGAACGACATCGCAAAGGCTCGCGCGTTTTATGACAGCGTGCTCGGGCCGCTCGGGTACAAGCGCGTCGGTGATTTTGGCGATGGCGGTTCGGCCTGGGGCGAAACGGCTCCCGAGTTTTTCGTTCTGAAGCCGGCCAACGGCCAGCCCGCGACATTCGCCAATGGCGGCACGGTCAGCTTTGTGGCACCAAACCGTGCCGCGGTCGCAGCCTTCCACAAGGCCGCCCTCGGCGCCGGCGGCAAGGATGAGGGTGCGGTCGGTCCCCGGACCTGGCATCCCCATGCCTATGGTGCCTATGCCCGCGATCTCGACGGCAACAAGCTCGCGGTCTATTGCCTGAAGCCGGAGTAAGTCCCGGCATGATCCGCTGGCTCGTCTGGTGACCGAGCCAGCGGATTACCTTCCAGCGCCCATCGATCATTTCGAGTGAATATGAATAGGGCGCAAGACCGGGCCGCGTAGGAGTAGCGGTCACGGCAGCTACTCGCATGGCTTGGTTTGTGTGCTCTGCACAGCCAGGGTGAGCATCCGAGTCGGCAGCGCGGCGCCTTAGGAATCTCCTCTAATGGAGCTTGCGGACCCCGGGCCCGCCACGGATCGGGATTATTTCAGCCGTATCGGCATCGAGATAGTCGGCTAGCGCGTCGAGCTGCTCCTGCCAATGCGCGACGCGGTGCCGCGCGCGCAGCCAATAGACCTCGGCGCGCCCGTTCTGACCGGCCGCAAACCAATGGCGGGCGAGCGATTCCGGCTCGCGCTCGGCGAGATTGCCGGGCATGGCTTCAAGCGCCTCGGCTATCCGCTGATGCAGCTTTTGCCGCCGCGGTGTCAGCAGGGTTTCGTACGCTATGTCGCAGAGGAGTGCGTGCTTGAACCGGAAGCCCCCGCCGGCCTGAGCGACGACGAGCCCGGCCTGCAGCAGCGCGGCAAGCCCCTCCTGCAGCTCGACCGGCGCGATGTCGGCGATGCTCAGCAGCAGCGCTTCATCGAAATCGCGCCCGATGCACGAGGCGATCTGCGCCGCCGCTTTCATCGCCGGCGATACGTCGAGACGGGCGATCAGCGAGTCGCGCAGCGTGGCCGGGACCGAAACTGCCTCCCCGGCAGGTGCGGTTTCGATGACGGCCTTGGTCATTATCCTCGATAAACAGGGGAATACCGTCTCTCCGCGCCAGGATGTCGCTGCCGAGCCGGACGGCAAGCTGGTGCCGACCGGCGATGGCGGCGACCAGCGCACCCGCCGCTGATCGGTCCAGCCGTGGCAGCGCGAGCTGGATCAGATTTGCCGTCGTATCGAGACGCGGCTCGCCCTCGGGACGGCTCGTGACGATCAGCAATATCGGCGCATTGGCAATAGCACTGACGAGGTGCCGCATCAGCTCGACGGTCGCGCGATCGGCCCATTGGGCATCCTCGAACACAATGAGCGACGGCCCGGCCCGCGTGGTGTCCAGCAATTGTCCTGCCAGGGCATCGACGGTTTCGCACCGGATCTGCCGGCGATCGCGGCCATCCGCTTCATCCATGGCTCGTTCAACAATCCCTACCGCGGGCGCGAACTGCTGCACGACGGGCCAGAACGGATTGTCGCGGTGCAGCGGCGAACATTGGAAGACCTGCCGTGCCGGCTTGTCCCCGGCGGTGGTGTCGGCCAACGCCTGCAGCAAGCGGGATTTGCCGATGCCGGGTTCACCGGTCAGCAGCACCGCCTGGCCGCTCCCCGATTTCGCCTGCTCCCAGGCACGCCGCAATGCCGCCAGCTCCGCCTCGCGCCCGATGATCGGCCCCAGATCTGGCTTGGCGCGGGCACCAAAGCGGCTCTCGCGGGGCTCCCGCCTCAGAACGCGAAACAAAGGTACCGGCTGGTCATGGCCCTTGAGCCGGTGCTCGCCAATGGCTTCGACCACAAAGCCGGGCCCGAGCAGCCTCCGCGTCGTTTCGGCGATCATGACTTCACCCGGGCCGGCGGCCTCTTGCAGGCGAGCCGCGAGGTTAGGGGTGGGGCCGACCACCGCATGCTCCCGCGCCGCGCCTTCGCCAATCAGGTCACCGACGACGACCAGCCCGGTGGCGATGCCGACCCGGCAGGCCAGCTTCTCGCCGATCGGGGTTGCCAGCCGGGCGACAGCGTCGGTGATGGCGAGCGCGGCAGCGACCGCCCGCTCGGCATCGTCCTCATGCGCCCGCGGCCAGCCGAAATACGCGAGCACGCCGTCGCCCATCAGCTTGGCGACATAGCCGAGCCGGCTGATCTCGCCGGTGACGGCGTCCTGAAACGCGCGCAATACCTCGCGCATGGCCTCGGGATCGAGCCTCAGCGCCAATGGCGTAGAGTTTTGCCAGGTCGACGAACATGATGGTCAGCTGGCGCCGCTCGGCCTCGCTCCGCCGCTCGGGCCTGTCGTCCTGGGTAGCTGTCGCGCCGCGCAGAGCCCCGATCGCTTCGAGCAATTTGCGCCGCGGCCCGATCGGCAGGCCGAGCTCTCTGACATCGGCTTCGGTCAGCAGCGGCAAGAGGTCGAAATCGATCTCCTGCTCGGCGAATGCTGCAGCATATTTTCCCAGTCCCAGACCGGTGAGCCAGTCGGCGAGATCGGCCATCGCGCAGGCCCCCGATCGGCGCGAGCCTCACTCCGCGGCCGGGCGGTCGTGCAACTCCGCCAGCGGAGTCACCAGACGGTCGAGCCGATCGCAGGCCGAGAGCCAGCCGCTGCGGTGCTGATGGCGCAGGCCGAGATCGGTGAAATTGTCGTGGTGCAATGTCAACAGCGTTTGGTTGTCCGACCCGCGCAGCTCCAGGGTCACCAGCGTTTCCGGCATTTCCGCAAAGGCACCCTCCCAGCGCCAGGTATAGACCAGCCGCTCCGGCGGCCTCACCTCCAGGAAATGACCGCCGACAGATACCCGGGCGCCGGCAGTGCCGGTGCGGGACATCTCGATGCGGTACGCGCCGCCAATGCGGAGATCGATCTCGATCTCACCGGCGACCCAGCCCGGCGGGCACCACCATTCGCGCAGTGCCACCGGCTGCGTCCAGGCGCGGAACACCCGTTCCGGCGGCGCCCGGAAGCTGCGCTGCAGTTCGATGCCTATTCTCGCCGGCTCGGCGGTGGCGGATTGCATTTGTCTTGCTCCCTGTCCAGGTAGTCGCCGAGAGCGTCGAGCTGGCGCTCCCAAAAGGCCTGATGCTGCTCTATCCAGGCGCCGGCCCGCGCCAATGGATCGGCAACCAGCCGGCAATAATGCACCCGGCCGATCTTCCAGCGCACGATCAGGCCGCAGCGTTCGAGCACGGCCAGGTGCTTCGATATGGCCGGCGCCGACACCGCAAAAGGCGCGCCCAGCTGGGTGACGGAGCAAGGACCGCTCGTCAGCCTAACGATGATGGCCCGCCGGATCGGGTCCGACAGCGCTGCAAAAATGTCGGTGAGCGCGGCGGTCTCGCCGGTCGGCGCGACTGTCTGCGGCGCCGTCTTCACCGGTATCGGCACCCCCTGTCCGCGCAACGCAATGATGCCCTCATGCGGTGGCGGAGCGCGGCGCCTCGACGATGTCCCATTTCAAACCCTGGGTGATCTCGAGAAACTCCGCCTTTTCGTGCGGTGCCACCCCGACGCTGTCGAGCGCCGCAGCGACGTGCGGCATGAAGATATCCCATTCCGCCTCGGTGATGCCGAGACCCCTGTGCGAGCTCTTCATGTCGCGGCCGGCATAATAGGTTGGCCCCTCGAAGGCGGCGCTGATGAAGTCGATCAATAGCTGGTCCCCGCGCCGCGCGCTGCCTTCACTGATGCCTTTCCAATACACCGCCAGGGCGGGATCTATGCGCAGCCGCGGCATCAGATCGTGCACGAAGGCGGCAATCACATCGTAGCCGCCGAGGCGCTTGTACAACGATTGCTGCGTGTGCGCGCTATTCTCCGGATCGAGCATTCCTTCCTCCCATCTGCCGGTCATGCAAAAACTTAACTTATGGGTTAAGTTTATCGCTCCGGCAACACGCCGTCAAGCGGTCGATCGCGTCGGAGGAGCACGACAAGATCAGGCGTGACAGAGTGACGATTGCCGCGGTCGGGGCATTCCCGCTGGTCCTCGATGGGAGTCGCGGAGAGCCT